>VFQQ010003862.1_pt1 | contig 13972 bp, 13 predicted proteins | sample 3512341 | NCBI WGS metagenome assembly VFQQ01 (sample SAMN10412373, study PRJNA504923) | tailings metagenome | isolation source: Relicate 2 Philex TSF1 revegetated site | place: Philippines: Tuba, Benguet | collected 2017-08-29 | reverse complement strand
CTACTTCCGCAACCGCGGCTCCATCGCGGTTGAGGACATCAACATGATGAAGGGCTGACGCGATGGGCATGCGCTCCCTCACTCCCATGCTGCAGACGAGCGACATGGACCGCACGATCGCTTGGTACGGCGATATGCTTGGCTTCCGGTGTGTCCGCCGCATGGGCGACGGCTGGTGCCGCCTGGAGCTGGGCGGCGTCTCGCTCATGTTCATGAAGAACGACCACGTCGGCACCCCGCACGCCACCGCCACCCAGTACATCTACGTCGACGACGTGAACGCGCTTTGGGAGACCCTCAAGGATCGCGTTGCCGCGGAGTGGGGGCCCGAGGTCATGCCCTACGGCATGCGCGAGTTCGCAATCAAAGATCCGGACGGTTACTATCTGAGCTTCGGTGAGCCGGTGCGCGCGTCAGACGCAGAAGGGAAAGCGCTGTCGTCATGATCTACACCGCCATCGTTCTCCTGCCTCTCGCAGGTGCGCTTATTGCAGGCCTCTTCGGCCGCTGGCTCGGCCCGCGCCCCTCCGAGATCGTCACAACGGCGTTCCTGATGGTCGCTGCGATCCTGTCGTGGATCGTTTTCGTCCGTGTCGGCTTCGACGGCGAGACCGCGAAGGTTCCGCTCCTGCGCTGGATCACCTCAGGCGAGTTGGATACGGCTTGGTCGCTTCGCATCGATACGCTCACCGCTGTGATGCTGGTCGTTGTGAACACGGTCTCCGCCCTCGTGCACCTCTACTCGATCGGCTACATGCACGAGGACGACAGCCGGCCGCGCTTCTTCGCCTACCTGTCGCTGTTCACCTTTGCGATGTTGGCGCTCGTCACCAGCGACGACCTCCTGCAGATGTTCTTCGGCTGGGAAGGCGTCGGCCTCGCGTCCTACCTCCTCATCGGTTTCTGGTACAAGAAGCCCGAGGCCAATGCGGCGGCCATCAAGGCCTTCGTCGTCAACCGCGTCGGTGACTTCGGTTTTGCACTCGGCATCTTCGGTCTCTTCGCCGTGACGAATTCGGTCAATCTCGACGCCGTGTTCGCTGCGGCTCCGGGACTGGTCGGCAAGCAGATCTCCTTCCTTGGTTACGACGTGGATGTTCTGACCCTTCTGGCCTTGCTCCTGTTCATGGGCGCCATGGGCAAGTCCGCGCAGTTCCTGCTGCACACCTGGTTGCCGGACGCCATGGAAGGCCCGACGCCGGTCTCGGCCCTCATTCATGCCGCAACGATGGTGACCGCGGGCGTGTTCATGGTTGCCCGCCTGTCGCCGATCTTCGAGCTGGCGCCGACCGCCCTCGAGGTCGTCGTCCTGATCGGCACGATCACGGCCTTCTTCGCCGCCACCGTCGGTCTCGTCCAGAACGACATCAAGCGCGTCATCGCCTATTCGACATGCTCGCAGCTCGGCTACATGTTCGTCGCCTGCGGCGTCGGCGCGTACTCGGTCGGCATCTTCCACCTCTTCACGCACGCCTTCTTCAAAGCGCTCCTGTTCCTCGGCGCCGGTTCCGTGATCCACGGCATGCACCATGAGCAGGACATGCGCAACATGGGCGGCCTCGCGAAGAAGATGCCGATCACCTGGGCCATGATGCTGATCGGCACGCTGGCGCTGACCGGCGTCGGCATTCCGCATCTGGCCGGTTTTGCCGGCTTCCACTCGAAGGACGCGATCGTCGAGGCAGCCTATGCCGCTCACACCCCGAGCAACTTCGCGTTCTGGGGGCTCGTCATCGCCGCCTTCATGACGTCGTTCTACTCCTGGCGCCTGATGTTCCTGACCTTCCATGGGCAAACGCGCGCCGACCATCACACCTATGACCATGCGCACGAAAGCCCGTGGGTCATGCTGATCCCGCTCTTCGTGCTGGCGGCCGGCTCCGTGTTCGCCGGTGTCGCGTTCAGCTACGACTTCATCGGCGGAGGCTATGCCGACTTCTGGCGTGCCGCGCTCTTCGAAGCGCCCGGCAAGGACATCCGCCATCATATGCACGAGGTCCCTGGCTGGGTGCCGTGGGCACCCACGCTGGCCATGCTTTCCGGCCTCGGCCTCGCCACGCTCTACTACGTCCTGATGCCGAGCCTCCCCGCGGCCACTGCGAACGCCTTCCGCCCCGTCTACCTGTTCCTGCTGAACAAGTGGTACTTCGACGAGCTCTACAATTTCATCTTCGTGCGTCCGGCTTTCGCCATCGGCCGCTTCCTCTGGAAGGGTGTCGATGGTGCGGTGATCGACGGCACTATCGATGGAACCGGCAAGAGCGTGCTCTGGGGTACCGGCCGCATCATTAAGCTGCAGACCGGCTATGTGTATCACTACGCGTTCGCCATGCTGATCGGCGTCGCGGCTATTCTCACCTACTTCATCGTTGCTGGCGGCGGGGGAGCCCAATGAACATCTCTTCCGCACCCATTCTGTCGATTGTGACGTTCCTGCCGCTCGCGGGCGCGCTTTTCATCGCGCTCCTTCCGCGCGAGGCGTTGCAGAACATCCGCTACACTGCGCTTTGGACGACGCTTCTCACGTTCGCCATCTCGCTGCTCATCTGGCTGAATTTCGATCCCGCTACGCCGGGCTTCCAGTTCCTCGAAGAGCGCGATTGGCTAGGCCCGATCAAATACAAGATGGGCGTCGACGGCATTTCGATGCTGTTCGTCATCCTGACGACGTTCCTGATGCCGCTCTGCATCCTGGCGAGCTGGGATGCCATCGAGGATCGCGTCAAGGAATACATGATCGCGTTCCTTGTCCTGGAAGCACTGATGATTGGCGTGTTCTGTGCGCTCGATCTCGTTCTCTTCTATCTCTTCTTCGAAGGCGGCCTCATTCCGATGTTCCTGATCATCGGTGTCTGGGGTGGGGCCCGCCGCGTCTACGCGAGCTTCAAGTTCTTCCTCTACACGTTCCTGGGCTCGGTGCTGATGCTGCTCGCCATGATGGCGATGTACTGGCACGCGGGCACGACTGACATCCCGACTTTGATGCAGACGAAGTTCCCGCCGGATATGCAGTTCTGGCTGTGGCTCGCCTTCTTCGCGTCGTTCGCGGTCAAGATGCCGATGTGGCCGGTGCATACGTGGCTTCCGGACGCGCACGTGGAAGCCCCGACAGCAGGTTCCGTCATCCTGGCCGGCATCCTCTTGAAGATGGGCGGCTACGGCTTCCTGCGCTTCTCGCTGCCGATGTTCCCGGACGCGAGCGCAGATCTTGCGCCCCTGGTTTTCGCGCTCTCCGTCATTGCCATCGTCGCGACGTCCTTGATCGCGCTGGTGCAGGAGGACATGAAGAAGCTGATCGCCTATTCGTCCGTCGCCCACATGGGCTTCGTGACTATGGGCATCTTCACGTTCACGCAGCAGGGTATCGACGGCGCGATTTTCCAGATGCTGTCGCACGGCCTCATTTCGTCGGCCCTCTTCCTGTGCGTCGGCGTCGTCTACGATCGCCTGCATACGCGCGAGATCAAGGCCTATGGCGGCATCGTCGAGCGCATGCCGATCTATGCCGCGATCTTCATGGTGTTCACCATGGGCAACGTCGGCCTGCCGGGCACGTCCGGTTTCGTCGGCGAGTTCCTGACGCTGCTGTCGTCGTTCAAGGTCAACACCTATGTGGCGTTCTTCGCGACGACGGGCGTCATCCTCTCGGCGGCTTACGCACTTTATCTCTATCGCCGCGTCGTCTTTGGCCCGCTGGAGAAACCGTCGCTCAAGGCCCTGACCGACGTGAGCCCGCGCGAGATCGCGATCCTGGCTCCGCTCGTCCTGCTGACCATTTTCTTTGGGTTCTACCCGGCCCCCATTCTTGACGTGACGGCCGTGTCCGTAAAGGCGCTCGTGACCTCGATCGAGTCTGCGAGCCAGGCCGCGGCTGTCGCGCAATAAGAGGATACCTGTCTCATGTCCGAGACCGTGAGCTACGCAGCTGCCTTGCCTGAGATCCTCCTCGCAGCGGGCGCCATGGGGCTGCTCATGATTGGGGCCTTCGGCGGCACGTCAGGTGAGAACTCGGATCGTGCGGGATGGCTCGCCATTCTGATCCTGTTTGTCACCGGCGCGGCACTATTCAACCAGACCGGCACCGAACGCATTTTCAACGACGCGTTCATTTCCGATCCCTTCGCGCGCTTCGTAAAGCTTCTCGTCCTCGCGGGTTCTGCCGCGGCGATCCTGCTTTCGATGGACGACATGCGCCGCGCGGGCGTCGGCCGCTACGAGGTGCCGGTTCTCATCCTGCTGTCGACGGTCGGCATGATGATGATGGTGTCGGCCAACGATCTTCTCGCGCTCTATCTCGGCCTCGAGCTTCAGAGCCTTGCGCTCTACGTGCTGGCAGCGGTGCGCCGCGACGACGTCCGCTCCAGCGAGGCCGGCATGAAGTACTTCGTGCTCGGCGCCCTGTCGTCGGGCATGCTGCTCTACGGCGCGTCACTGCTCTACGGATTTGCCGGAACGACGTCTTTCGCGGGTCTCGCCACGGCCGCGTCCGCGCCGGGCGCTGCGACGAACCTCGGTCTGATCGCAGGCCTCGTGTTCCTGCTGGTCGGCCTTGCGTTCAAGGTCTCGGCGGTGCCCTTCCATATGTGGACGCCCGACGTGTACGAGGGGGCGCCGACGCCCATCACGGCGTTCTTTGCCGCCGCGCCCAAGCTCGCCGCGCTCGCCCTGCTGGCCCGCGTTCTGTACGAGGGTTTCGGCGGTCTCTTCATTCAGTGGCAGAAGATCGTCATCTTCCTGTCCATCGCCTCCATGCTGCTCGGCGCGTTCGCCGCGATTGGCCAGACCAACATCAAGCGCCTGATGGCCTACTCCTCCATCGGCCACGTCGGCTTTGTGCTCGTCGGTTTGGCCGCAGGGAGCGAGGCCGGCATCGAAGGTCTGCTGATCTACCTCGCGATCTACCTCGTGATGACGCTCGGATCGTTTGCCTGCATTCTCGCCATGCGCCGCGAGGACGGCCCGGTCGAGGATATCTACGAGCTGGCGGGTTTGGCGGAGACGAACCTCCCCATGGCATTCATTCTCGCCATGCTGCTGTTCTCTCTCGCGGGTGTGCCTCCGCTCGCCGGGTTCTTTGCGAAGTTCTACGTTTTCGCGGCTGCCATTAAGGCCGAGCTTTATGGGCTCGCCATTATCGGCGTGCTGTCGAGCGCCGTGGGCGCCTTCTACTATCTGCGCATCGTCAAGGTGATGTTCTTCGACGAAGCGAAGCCGCGCTTCAGCCCGGCGGTGTCGAACGTCCGTTTCGTGATGATCGCGGCGGGCCTGTTCGTGGTGCTGTACGCGATCTACCCATCCCCGCTGATCGACGCCGCCGCCGCTGCTGCAAAGTCCCTTCAGCTATAGGGCGCGGTAACGTCAGTGCGGTTTCGGCGCTTGGAAATGAAGGCCGTAGTCGTTTCCGCGGCGCCAGACCACGACGCAATGGGTATCGATCCGCTCCAGCGGTGCAACGAGCTGGACGCGCTCCGGCAGCTCGCCCGCGCTGACGACACGCACGCGTGCACCCGTCGGAGAAAGGTCACGCAGGAGAACGGTGAATTCCCGTTGTCCGGCTCTAACGATGCCCGCACTGTTGGTTCGGCGCCTCTTGGCGGCGCGCGTTTCCTTCCTCATGGGTCACCTAGTATAAGGGCCTGATGGATTGGATAAAAAAAGGACTATAAGAAATTAGGAAGACGGCTGATTATAGTGTTATACACCTCTGAACGTTAATGCAGCCTTTCGTGTGTAGGCATTCGTCTCGGGCAGTCCGCGTGCGCAGTTATACGAACTTCACGCCGCAGTCTCGGCCGCGTCGCCAGATCACGACACAGTCGGCATCGATCTTTTCCATCGGAGCCACGAGCCGGAACCGGTCCGGAATGCTTCCAGTCCCGACGGAGCGCACGCAGGCGCCATCTTCGGACGTGTTACGCAACACGACCGTCAACTCCCGATCTCCGAACTTGATGATCCCCGCTCTGTTCGTGAGTTGTCGATTTTCCTTTCGAGCCTCATCGGCCATCGCGTCCTCGTATGATGATATGCAAATTCAAACGCCGCTCGAACGCACGCGGCGTAGGAGGTAGTGTTACGTAAGACACAACACTATGTTTCAGTTGCTTAAAGTTGAATTACTACGGGTGCGGTTGAATTGCCTCATAGTGAGGCAGGGGCCGTTCCCAAGCCACGCTGCTCGTGGTCGAGAAGGATAACATCAGCACCATGAGCATGCATGCGATCGAGCGGCTTCCCACGGTGGACTCCACCAACGCCGAAGCGATGCGCCGCGCGATGGCAGGGGAGCGTGGGCCGCTCTGGATCGTTGCCGACGAGCAGACGGCAGGTCGCGGCCGCGCGGGGCGATCCTGGTCGTCTCAGCGCGGAAACCTGCAGGCGAGCCTGCTGCTGACCTTCGCCGCGCCGGCAGCCAAGGCCTATCAACTCGCCCTCGTTACCGGCGTCGCCACGTTCGATGCGATCGGCACCGCCATGGGCACCACGCCCAAGGGGCTGCGTCTCAAGTGGCCGAACGACATCATGATCGACGGCGCGAAGGCCGGCGGGATCTTGATCGAGAGCAGCACGCTGGTCTCGAAAGGCACCGAGCCGGGAGGTCTCGCGGCCGTGATCGGAATCGGAATGAATGTCGCGTCCGCGCCGCATGTTCCCGACCGCCCGACAACATACCTTTCCGCGTGTGGCGAAGCCCCGGAGCCGGAAGCGCTTCTGGCGGCTCTGGCAGATTCCACGGCGCATTGGCTGGCCGTTTGGGACGAAGGGAGAGGCTTTGCCGCGGTCAGGGAGGCTTGGCTAAACCGTGCCCATCCTATAGGGGAACGGATGAGTATTAATACCGGCTCCGAGCGCGTATCCGGTGCCTTTGTGGGGCTGGATGCCGACGGCGCGCTCATTCTTCAGACGGAAGGCGAGACCCGCCGGTTTACATTTGGAGATGTTTCTTTCGATTGATGACTACGCGGCTCCAGGACTTGCACGGAGCACCATATTTGAAAATTTTACGTACAAGCAGTTTCAACTCCTGGCTCGCGGCTCAGGGGTTCGCGGTTCACAACAAAAAAGGGCACAAGGCGGCGAATGCCTGACGAGCGGACGAAACGTGGCCAGCCTCGCGGCGAGGATGAACTGGTCTTTGTAGCCCTGGGCGGCTTGGGCGAAATCGGCATGAATGCGTACCTCTATGGGTACGGCCCGCCTGATGCGCGCCGCTGGCTCATGGTGGACCTCGGCATCACGTTTCCGGAAGGCGAGGACGATCCCGGTGTCGATGTCATTTTCCCCGATCTGCGCTTCATCGAGGAAGAGAAGAGCGCGCTGGCGGGCATCGTCATCACGCACGCCCACGAAGACCACATCGGCGCCGTGATCGAGATGTGGCCGCGTCTCGGCGTGCCGGTCTACGCGACACCGTTCACCGCCGGCATGCTGAAGGCGAAGCTCGCCGAATACAACGGCAGGCTCGCGATCCCGATCCGCGAGATCCCGCTCAACGGACGCTTCCAGGCTGGTCCGTTCGATGTCGAGCTCATCGAGATGTCGCATTCGATCCCGGAAAGCAGCGCCCTCGCCATTCGCACGCCGGCAGGAACCGTTCTGCACACCGGAGACTGGAAGCTCGATCGCACGCCGACGATCGGCGGCGCGCCCGACGAGGCCCGTCTCAAGGCCCTCGGCGACGAAGGCGTGCTCGCGGTGATCGGCGATTCCACGAACGCGATGCGCGAAGGGCTTTCGCCCTCGGAGCGCGACGTATCGAAATCACTGACGGAGATCGTAAAAGAGGCCCCGCACCGGGTTATCGTCACCACGTTTGCCTCCAACGTTGCACGCGTCAAGGCGGTGGCCGATGCCGCCCGCGCGGCAGGCCGTGAATTGGTCGTGGCAGGCCGTGCGCTCCATCGGGTCATCGAGGTTGCCATCGATACCGGTTATCTGCCGCAGGGATTTCGCTACGTCGACCAGCAGCAGTTCGATGAGCTGAAGCGGTCGAAGGTGGTGTGCCTCTGTACAGGAAGCCAGGGCGAGCCCCGCGCGGCGATGGCGCGCATCGCCGAGAATGAGCATCCCGACGTGTCGGTCGCAAAAGGCGACTTGGCGATCTTTTCCTCGCGCACCATCCCCGGCAACGAGAAGGCCGTGGGCTGGATTCAGAACAGCCTCGTGCGCATGGGAGTCGAAGTCATCACCGATGGCGAGGCCCTGGTTCACGTGACCGGCCATCCCCGCCGCGACGAGCTGCGCCAGCTTTATGCCTGGACGCGGCCGCGGATTGCCGTGCCGATGCACGGAGAGGCACGCCATCTGAATGCGCACGCCGATTTGGCGCGCGAGTGCGGTGTGCCTGAAGTTCAGGTCGTCTACAACGGAGAGATGGTGCGGCTGTCACCCGGCGCTGTCCGCGTCGTCGACGATGCGCCCGTGGGCCGTCTATTTCGCGATGGCCGCCTCATCGTGCCGTCGGGCGAAGGCCCGGTTCGCGAGCGCCGCAAGCTCGCGATGGCCGGCATCATAGTGGTCGCTCTGGCTCTGTCCCGCCGCGGCGAGTTGATGAGCGATCCTCAGATCGCCATGGACGGAATACCGCCCGAGGACGACGCTGGAGAGCCCATGCTCGAGATCGCGCTCTCCGCGATCGAGGGAACGTTGCGCAGCATCCCGCGCGATCGCCGCCGGGATATCGACATGGTCACCGAGGCGGTCCGCCGCGCGGTCCGTGGCGGCGTGGCCAGCGCCTGGGGCAAGAAGCCCATTGTCAAGGTGCTGGTCAGCGTGATCGAAGGAAAGGGTTGAAGCAGGCCCGCGCCCGAGCGCGGAAAACCTGCCTGTTTGAGACTAGGGAAGCAGAGACGATGATTGGACGCCTGAACCACGTGGCCATTGCGGTCAAAGACTTGGCCGCTGCAACCGCGGTTTACAAGAACGCGCTTGGCGCCGTCGTGACGGACCCGCTTCCCCAGCCCGAGCATGGCGTAACGGTCGTGTTCGTTACGCTTCCGAACACCAAGATCGAATTCCTCGAGCCGCTCGGCGCCAATTCGCCCATCGCCAAATTCCTCGAAAAAAACCCCGATGGGGGCATCCATCACGTCTGCTACGAGGTCGACGACATCCTGGCAGCGCGTGATAGACTGAAGGAGCAGGGTGCCCGTGTTTTAGGCGACGGCAATCCCAAGATCGGCGCCCACGGCAAGCCCGTGCTGTTCCTGCATCCCAAGGATTTCTGCGGGACGCTGACGGAGCTCGAGCAAGTCTAGGACGCGCGTCCCAATAGAGGAGTAAGCGAGAGATGAGCCTTTCGCTCGGCATTGCGCTTTACATCATGATCTGGTGGATGACGCTCTTTGCCGTGCTCCCCTTTGGCGTGAAGACGCAGGGTGAGGCCGGCGAGATCGTGGACGGCACGCCCGCAAGCGCACCGGTCACACCCCGCATTCTGCGGACGGCGATCATCAATACGATCGTATCTGCACTGGTGTTCGCGTTTGTCTGGACGGCGCTCGATCGGGACTGGCTGGGGCTTTACATCCCGCCTGAGAGCCTGCCGCCGGCTGCCGCGCGCTGACCATATTCGGCAGCTCCGCACCTATCGAAATTGCAGAGGCGTGCCCTCAAAAAGCAAAGAGCAAGGCGGTTGCCTTGCTCTTTCCAATTCTTGGCTCGTGTAGCGGTGCTTTGCGCACCGTCTGCTCTATTGAAGGCTCAGATCCGGAAACCGAGTCTGCGGCCATTTTCTCCCTAGACCTGGGCCCCGAGCCACTTGGATCATTGGCTACGCCCCTGTCACGTGAACGAGCGCACCATACCTGAACGGCGGCGCTATGTCACGGGGCCGAGACGAAAAAAACGTAGGTGCCTAATGCTGATGCAGAGCCTTGCTCGCGTGCTGGCATACATGACCTTTTGTTGGCAGATCGCTGGATTTGAGGGCGGCCCGCGATGCTCGATTGCCCTTAACCTCAATCCTGGCTATTGACGCTGCGGAGCTTCCCAAGCCCCGCCGGCGGCCGGACCGGGCGCCCGTTTTCCCTCCTCCGACGCCTTTGCGCCGCAACATAAGACAGGCCCATGCATCTTTCCCGCTTTTTTCTGCCGGTCCTCCGCGAAACGCCTAAGGAAGCCGAGATCGTCTCGCACAAGCTGATGCTGCGCGCTGGCATGGTCCGTCAGTCTGCAGCCGGCATCTACTCGTGGCTTCCCCTTGGCCTCCGGGTCCTGAAGAAGATCGAGGCGATCGTCCGGGAAGAGCAGAACCGCGCAGGCGCCGTCGAGCTCCTGATGCCGACCATCCAGTCGGCCGACCTTTGGCGCGAGAGCGGCCGCTACGAGGCATACGGCAAGGAGATGCTGCGCATCACCGATCGTCACGAGCGCGACATGCTCTATGGCCCGACGGCGGAGGAGGTCATCACCACGATCTTCCGCGACAGCATCAAGAGCTACAAGGATCTGCCCCGGAACCTGTACAACATCCAGTGGAAGTTCCGCGACGAGATCCGCCCGCGCTTTGGCGTGATGCGCGGCCGCGAGTTCCTGATGAAGGACGCCTATTCCTTCGATCTCACCAAAGACGACGCCCGGGCTGCCTATCGGCGCATGTTCGTCGCCTACCTGCGGACCTTCGCGCGCCTGGGCCTGCGCTCGGTGCCGATGCAGGCCGACACCGGTCCGATCGGCGGCGATCTCTCCCATGAGTTCATCGTCCTGGCAGAGACCGGCGAGAGCCAGGTTTATTGCCATAAGGATCTGATCGAGGGCGATATTCCGGGTCCCCATACCGATTTCTTCGGCGACCTCACGCCGATTTTCGAGGAGTGGACGTCGCGCTATGCCGCCACCGAGGAGAAGCACGATCAGGCGCGCTTCGAAAAGGAAGTTCCGGCCGACAAGCGAGTTTCCGCGCGCGGCATCGAGGTCGGCCACATTTTCTACTTCGGCACCAAATATTCCGAGCCCATGGGGTGCAAGGTTCAGGGGCCGGACGGCCAGCAAGTGATGCTCGAGATGGGATCGTACGGCGTCGGCATCTCACGCCTCGTCGGCGCGATCATCGAGGCGAGCCACGATGACGCCGGTATTGTCTGGCCAGTTCCGGTCGCGCCGTTCGAGGTCGCCGTCGTCAATCTGAAGGCGGGTGACGAAGCGACCGACAAGGCCGCGCTCGATGTGAAGACGCGGCTGGAAGCGGCCGGCATCGACGTGCTCTACGACGATACGGACGAGCGGGCAGGCGCCAAGTTCGCGACCATGGACCTGATCGGCATCCCGTATCAGATCATCGTCGGTCCGAAAGGCGTGAAGGCGGGCGAGATCGAGATCAAGGACCGCAAGACCGGTGAGCGCGAGACGCTCGCCATCGAAGCCGGTCTCGAACGCACGATCACGAAGGTCATGGACCAGCGGGTCTTGGCCTGACGGGCAGAAAAGAGGGGTGGGGCGTATGGCAGCATCGATGGACACGAAGCCCTTCTCGCCCTTCGAGTGGCTGCTTGCCTCTCGTTACCTGCGCGCGCGCCGCAAGGAAGGTTTTGTCTCGGTCATCGCCGCCGTCTCTTTCCTCGGCATCATGCTGGGTGTGGCGACGCTGATCATCGTCATGGCCGTCATGAACGGGTTCCGGAAAGACCTGTTCGCCAAGATCCTCGGCCTCAACGGACACATCGTCGTCTACAAGATCGGCGCCCCGTTCAACGACTACGCGGACATTACCAAGGCCGTCTATCGCGCCAAGGGCGTCGAGCGGGCCATCCCGCTGATCGAGGGCCAGGCGATGGTCTCGTCGGCCGTTCAAGCCTCGGGCGCGGCCGTCCGGGGCATACAGGAGGCGGATCTCAAGTCTCTGCCGCTGGTGGCCGACAATATTCGCTTCGGCACCCTCGATGGATTTGATCAGTCCGGCGGCCTCGCCATCGGCATGCGTCTCGCCAACATGATGCGCATCAACGTCGGCGATACGCTCACGATCATTTCGCCTAGAGGGGCTGCGACACCGTTCGGCACGGCGCCGCGCTCGAAGACCTATCCCATCACCGCCATCTTCGAACTCGGCATGTCCGAGTACGACAAGACCATGATCTTCATGCCGCTGTCGGAAGCGCAGCGCTACTTCTCGAAGGGAGGCGAGGTCGACATCCTCGAAGTCGTCATCTCCGATCCGGAAGCCGTGGATGCAGCAGCGGCCAGTATCCGCGGCGAGGCGGGGCCGACCATCAACGTGACGGATTGGCGACAACGCAACGAGACCTTCTTCACCGTGCTTGAGGTCGAGCGCAATGTGATGTTCATCATCCTGTCGCTGATCGTGCTGGTCGCCGCGCTCAACATCATCTCCGGCCTCATGATGCTGGTGAAGGACAAGGGCCGGGATATCGCCATCCTTCGCACGATGGGCGCCAGCAAGGGCGCCGTCATGCGCGTGTTCCTGATCACCGGTGCGTCGATCGGTGTTGTGGGCACGCTGGCGGGTCTGGTGATCGGTGTCGTCTTCTGCGCCAATATTGAAGAGATCCGCCAGTTCGTCGCCTGGGTCGCGGGGACGAAGGTCTTCGATCCGAACGTCTACTACCTCACGCGTCTGCCAGCCGACATCAATCCGATCGAGACGGGTTCGATCGTTCTCATGGCTCTCGTGCTGTCCGTGTTGGCAACGCTCTACCCGTCCTGGCGCGCTTCGCGCCTGGATCCGGTCGAAGCGCTTAGGTACGAGTGAGGAGGGCGAGCGTGCACGATATGAACGCACACGTTCCGGTCCTCAGCTTGATCGAGCTGCAGCGCAAGTTCCGGCAGGGCACGCGAGAGATCCAAGTATTGGCGGGTGCATCCGTCGACGTCTGGCCGGGACAGTGCGTTGCGCTCGTCGGGCCGTCCGGCGCGGGCAAGTCGACCCTGCTGCATATCGCGGGCCTGCTCGAAACACCGGACTCCGGACACGTCGTCGTCGCCGGGCGCGATTGCGCAACGCTCGATGACCACGATCGCACGCGCATTCGTCGTGCGGAGATGGGTTTCATCTATCAGTTCCACCAGCTTCTGCCCGAGTTCTCCGCCCTGGAGAACGTGGCCATCCCGCAGATGATCAACGGCCGCTCGCGCCGGGAAGGCGAGGAGCGCGCGCACAAGCTCCTGTCGTCGCTGGGTCTCGCAGACCGTGTAGACCATCGTCCGGCGCAGCTTTCGGGTGGTGAGCAGCAGCGTACGGCAATCTGCCGCGCTCTGGCCAATCGCCCCCGGCTGATCCTCGCGGATGAGCCCACGGGCAACCTCGATCCACGCACCTCGGAACTCGTATTTCACGAGCTGATCGGCCTTTTTCGCAGCGAAGGCGTGGCGGCGCTTATCGCAACGCACAACCTGGACTTGGCGCGGCGAATGGACCGCGTCGTGGTGCTCGATAGCGGACTTTTGGTCGAAATTTCGCCGCAAGCCGTCTAAAAAACCCGGTAGCTCCCCGTGTTTCCCGGGGAACAGCGCCATTGTGGCGTTGTAGCAAGTATGGCTTGGGTCCGGTTCCCGGACTTGCCGCGCGCTTCAAGCTGTGAAGCAATGGGAACGCATTCCAAACCGCGGCTGTTCAAACCGAACCAAGATGAGGAGGCAGCTATGCCGTTCGAGAGACACGTTCTTCGTTCCGCCGCGCTCGCGGCTACGCTCCTGGTTTCCGCGCCAGCTTTCGCGGCCAACGAACCGTACGGTGTTTGGATGAACGACACCGGCCGCGGCGCCATCGAGATCAAGGATTGCGGCGGCAAGCTCTGCGGGCATGTCGTCTGGGTGAAGGATCCCACGGCTGACGCGAAGGGTTGCGGCCGCCAGATCATCGGCGACGCAACATCGTCGGGCGGTGCTTGGGGTGGCGACGGCGCCTGGATCTACAGCCCCGAGAAGAAGAAGAACTATAACGTCGAGATCACCCCGCTCGCTGACGGCACGTTGAAGGTTATGGGCTATGCAGGGATCAAGTTCCTCTCGAAGA
>VFQQ010003861.1_pt1 | contig 13973 bp, 13 predicted proteins | sample 3512341 | NCBI WGS metagenome assembly VFQQ01 (sample SAMN10412373, study PRJNA504923) | tailings metagenome | isolation source: Relicate 2 Philex TSF1 revegetated site | place: Philippines: Tuba, Benguet | collected 2017-08-29 | reverse complement strand
CTGTCACAGAATGACGTGTGCAAGGAGCCAACAATGAACACTATCGCTCGTTTCGCGAACGACGAGTCCGGTGCGACCGCCATCGAGTACGGCCTGATTGCCGCGCTCATCGCCGTCGGCATCATCGCCGCCGCCACCACCCTCGGTGGCAGCCTGTCGAGCCTGTTTGAGCGCATCGGCGGTGACCTCCAGACTGCTGCCGACAGCTAAGACTCGCTGTCCTACGGATTTCGGAAAGGGGGCCCCACGGCCCCCTTTCTCATTGGCGCTTTGTTAACGACGTTCGCCCAGACTGCCCCGGGCGCCGAACCAGGCCGGCGCGCGGTCGAGCGCAGATGATCTTCTCCACAATAGTCTTGTTGATTTTCCCGGTGCTGATGGTGTTCGCGGCGTCTTCGGACCTGCTCACCATGCGCATCTCCAACCTGCTTGTCCTGATGCTAGTGGTGGCGTTCTTCATCGTCGCCCTGATCGTGCAGATGCCGGTGGACATGATCCTGTCGAACCTGGCCTGCGCAGCGGCGGTTCTTCTTGTGACGTTCGCTTTTTTCGCCTTTGGCTGGATCGGCGGCGGCGACGCCAAGCTCGCGGCGGCCACGGCGCTGTGGCTCGGCTTCGGCCTGCTGTTGCCCTACATCGTCTATTCCGGCCTGCTCGGGGGCGCCTTGACCCTCGTACTGCTGGGCTTCCGGCGGTTGCCGCTTCCGGCGCCGCTGCAGCGCATCAAGTGGATCGACCGCCTGCACGACAAGAAGCAGGGCGTGCCCTATGGCCTCGCGCTGGCCGCTGCCGCCATGCTGGTCTACCCGCAGACCGCAGTCTTCCAACATTTCGTTGCGTGATCAGCAGTTAGCAAGTTTTTGTTAACTGTAATTGCCAAGCTTCGATTAACCAAACCTTGACCCTTTGCCTCGATATTTGGGCCCGTTAGTTCGGGTATGTGGCCAGTAGGCCGCAATGGAGTAGGCAATGAAACCGACAAGCATCGTCTTGCTGCTGGTGGCCTTGATCGCTGGCGGTCTTGCCGCCTTCCTCGCGACACAGCAGTCCGGTCCGGTCAGGGTCGTGGAAGGGCCTACCACTGTCGTCCAGGAGGCCAAGCAGAAGGTGCTCGTCGCGACTGCTCCAATCGGCCTGGGCCAGCGCCTCTCATCCGAAACGGTCCGCTGGGCCGACTGGCCGCAGGGCGCCGTTCGTGATGAATACATCAGCAACGACAAGCGCCCCGAAGCGCTCGACGAGATCACCGGCGCCGTGGCGCGGTTTGAAATCTTCCCGGGCGACCCGATCACCGAGGCCAAGCTCGTTCGCACCGGCCAGGGCTACCTCTCCGCCGTCCTCGAAAAGGGCAAACGCGGCGTTTCGGTTTCTGTCGAACCGGCATCGGCATCGGGCGGCTTCATCGTCCCGAACGACCATGTCGACGTGGTCCTCACGCGCCAGTCCGCGTCCGGGTTGATCAGCCAGACCATCGTTCGCAACGTCAAGGTGCTCGCCATCAATCTGCGTCTGGGCGAAACCGGAACGACCGGCACGCCCGCCAATCCAGACGCACCCAACGAAGCCTTCCAGGGCGACTCGATCGCCACGCTTGAACTGGATCCACAGCAGGGCGAGGCGGTGATCAACGCCGCCAAGGTCGGCACTATCTCCCTGTCACTGCGCTCCATCGCCGACTTTGCCACCACCAACGACACGCGCACCAGCCAGAACGTCCGACTTATCCGCGCCGGTAACGACAGCACCGTGATCGCCGGCCAGGGCGGCGCCAGCGACCAGGCCAGCACCGATCCAGGCAATCCGGACGCCGTGCCGCTGACGGTGACCCAGTGATACGCGAACTCAGGACAATTCCGATGACCTCCAGTGTGTCCCGTCCCAAAGGCCTTTTCGCCGATACGCTGCGGCTGGCAGCTCTTGCCGCCGTGCTCGGCGGTCTCATCGGCCTCGCGCCGCTCGGCATCGAGAACGCGCAGGCGGCTCAGACCACCCATCTGCGCGTCGGCAGCCAGTCTTACGGCGCCACGCAGAACATCGAGCTCGAGGTCAACAAGTCGATGATCGTCGACCTCCCGGCCGGCGTGGGCGAAGTGGTTGCTTCCCAGCCCAACGTCGCGACCGTGGTCATGCGGTCCAAGTCGCGTGCCATCGTCCAGGGCGTCTCGGGTGGTGATACCAACATCTTCTTCATGGATAGCGCCTCGCGCACCATTACGGTGCTGAACCTCAAGGTGTTCCAGGCCCGCTCCGATGTCGGCAACGCGCTGGAATCGGCGCTGGCGCGCACTTTGCCCGGCTCGCGCCTCTCCGTGGAATCCGTGGTGATCGGAGACGAAAATCGCGTCGTCGTCACCGGGACCGTGCTGTCCGGCGATGATCTTGCAAGGGCGACGCAGATTGCGATCCAGTTCGCCGGCAAAATCGAGAACGTCGCCAACATTGCCACCGTCGTGGGCATGCAGCAGGTCATGCTGCAGGTAACCGTCGCCGAGGTGAACCGCGAAGCCGTCAAGCAGCTCGGCATCAATCTCAATGGCACCGCCGTCATCGGCGGTGCCACGATGGGCATGCAGAATAATCCGTCGCTGGGCGGTGCCTCGGGCGTGCTCACCAGCAATGGCTTTAGCCTGTCTGGCGGTGTCCCGGGTCTGTCCATCACGGCCCAGCTCCGGGCGCTCGAACGCAACTCTGCGCTCCGGACTCTCGCTGAACCGAACCTCACCGCCCTTTCGGGCCAGGAGGCCGAGTTCCTAGCTGGCGGCGAATTCCCGGTACCGACAGCCGTCGACAACGGCAAGGTCACCTATTCCTTCAAGGAGTTCGGCGTACGGCTCAAGTTCACGCCGACAGTGAAGTCCGACGGCATTATCGGCCTCGCGGTGGATACTTCGGTGTCCGAGCCGACGACCGAAGGCGGCTTCAACGTCGACGGCGTGACCATCCCGGCCACCAAGAACCGCCAGGCCAAGACCTCGGTCGAACTGGCGGCCGGCGAAACCCTCGCCATCGGCGGTCTGATGCAGGATTCGGTGCGCCAGCAGATCAGCAAGCTGCCCGGTCTAGGCGACATCCCGATCCTGGGCGCGCTGTTCCGTTCTCGCGATTTTATCCATTCTCAAACCGAATTGGTCATTCTGGTCACGCCTTACTTGGCGCAGCCGGGTCCGATGCCGTCACTGCCAACCGATACGATGGCGATTGCAGGCGACGCGGAGGCCATTTTCCTGGGGCGGATGGAGACGATGTATGGGGTCGGGCCGGGCGGCATGCGTGGCAGCTACAGCGGCTCGGTCGGCTTCGTGCTGGATTGATAGTGGAGCGTATGAGTCATGAGTTTCCTGACGAGGAATGAACCAGCAGCGCCGGTCGACGAGCCCGCCGAGGTCTCGAGCGGCGCCCGGCTGATTCCGCGCATCACCATCCAGGCCTTCTGCGAGCATTCGCAGACCGCCCAGCTCGTCGAGTCGGCCGTTCACGACCGCCGCATGAGCAAGGTGGCCCTCACCACGCACAATGGCGGGCTGGAAGCGGCGATCGAGACCTACAAGTCCAATCCGACGCCCAACCTGATCATGGTCGAGACCTCGCTGCAGCCCAAGGATATTCCGGGCGCGCTGGAACGTCTCGCCGAGGTCTGCGACGCGACCACCCGGCTGATCGTGCTTGGTCACGTCAATGACGTGGTGCTCTACCGCGAACTGATCCGCTCAGGCGTTTCCGAGTACATCGTGCTGCCCTCGAGCGCGCAGACCATTGTCTCGGCGATCACCGAACTCTTCGCGGCCGAAGGCGCCGCCCCGATCGGCCGCACCATCGGCTTCGTCTCCGCCAAGGGCGGTTCTGGCGGCTCCACCGTGGCGCACAATGTCGCCTGGGCGATCAGCCAGAACCTGCGCCAGGACGTCCTGGTTCTCGATCTTGATCTCGCCTTCGGCACTGCCGGCCTCAACTTCAACCAGGACCCGCCGCACGGCATTGCCGACGCGCTGAGCGCCAACCAGAAGATGGACCAGGTGATGCTCGATCGCCTCATGTCTAAGGCGGCCAATCACGTCAGCCTGCTCACCGCGCCGGTGATGCTCGACCGCACCTTCGATTTCGCCGAGCGCGACTTCGAGCAGATCGTGGAACTGAGCCAGAAGGCGACGCCGGTCGTCATCCTCGACATTCCGCACATCTGGACGAGCTGGGTCCGCCACACCATCGCGACCATCGACGAGATCGTGATCGTGGCCGAGCCCGATCTCGCCAATCTGCGCAATGCCAAGAATCTTTCCGACACCGTCAAGGCCCTGCGCCCCACGGAATCCGAGCCGCTGCTCGTCATCAACAAGCTCGGCGTGCCGCGCCGACCGGAGATTCCGGCCGACGAGTTCGCCTCGTCCGTCGAATGCCGCCTGCTCGGCCAGATTCACTTCGACGCGGCAACCTTCGGCACCGCGGCCAACAACGGCCAGATGCTCGCCGAAGTCGCGGCGAACCACCGCTCCAACGAAATCTATCGCGCCATCGGCATGCACGTGACCGGACGCACCGCGCCCGAGAAGGCTGCCAGCAAGACCACCAGCTTCAAGCTGCCCTCCTTCCTCAAGAAGCGGGCCTAGTCGGGACCAGCCATGTTCGGCAAGCGCACTACATTCGGCGGCAACACACCGGGCGTTCAGGAGGCACCGCGTCCGGTGCCTTCGGCCACGCCTGCGCCGGCCCCCCGCACCGAAGTCGCGCCACGCAGCTACGACACCGCCGTATCCAAGCCGCGCACCGACGAAGTCGTCGACGTGCGCAGCCTGGAGGCCTCGCAGCGCGACAAGGAATACTTCCAGACCAAGTCGGCGATCTTCAACGCCCTGATCGACTCCATCGATCTCAGCCAGCTCGCCACCATGGACCAGGAGGCGGCGCGCGAGGAAATCCGCGACATCGTCGCCGAAATCATCGCGCTCAAGTCGATCGTGATGTCCATCTCCGAGCAGGAAGATCTGCTCGAGGACATCTGCAACGACGTCCTTGGCTACGGCCCGCTGGAGCCGCTGCTGGCCCGCGACGACATCGCCGACATCATGGTGAACGGCTCGCAGAAGTGCTACATCGAAGTCGGCGGCAAGGTGAAGCTGACCAACGTCCGCTTCCGCGACGATGCGCACCTGATGAACGTCTGCCAGCGCATCGTGAGCCAGGTCGGCCGTCGCGTCGATGAAAGCTCGCCGATCTGCGACGCCCGCCTTCCCGACGGCTCTCGCGTGAACGTCATCGCCCCGCCGCTCTCCATCGACGGCGCCGCGCTCACCATTCGTAAGTTCAAGAAGGACAAGCTGACCCTCTCGCAGCTCGTCAAGTACAACTCGATCTCGCCCGAAGGCGCCGAAGTGCTGCGCATCCTTGGCCGCGTCCGCGCCAACATCCTGATCTCTGGCGGTACCGGCTCGGGCAAGACCACGCTGCTAAACGCCCTAACCGGTTTCATCGAGAAGGACGAGCGGGTCATCACCTGCGAAGACTCCGCCGAACTGCAGCTGCAGCAGCCGCACGTGGTGCGCCTCGAAACCCGTCCACCCAACCTCGAAGGCGAAGGCGAGATCACCATGCGTGACCTCGTCAAGAACTGTCTGCGTATGCGTCCCGAACGCATCATCGTCGGCGAAGTCCGCGGCCCGGAGGCATTCGACCTCCTGCAGGCCATGAACACCGGCCACGACGGTTCGATGGGCACGCTCCACGCCAACAGCCCGCGTGAAGCCCTGTCCCGTCTCGAATCGATGATCACCATGGGCGGTTACTCGCTGCCCTCGCGCACGATCCGCGAAATGATCTGCTCGTCCATCGACGTCGTCGTCCAGGCTGCCCGTCTGCGCGACGGTTCGCGTCGCATCACCGCCATCTCCGAAGTGCTCGGCATGGAAGGCGACGTGATCGTGACCCAGGACGTCTTCCTCTACGACATCGTCGGCGAAGACCAGAACGGCAACCTTATCGGCCGTCACCGCTCGACCGGCATCACCAAGCCGCAATTCACCGAGCGGGCGCGTTATTTCAACGAAGAGGCAAACCTCATCGAGGCCCTCGAAAAGTCCAATATCGAACAGCGCGAGATCCTGAACGGCTGAGCCGGGGGTAATGTGCCAAGGGTAGTGTAATGAGTTTCATCCTGCTGGCAGTTCTGGGATTCGTGGCGGTCGCAGCGGCCGGCTTCGCGTTGATGCCGGTCTTCGCCGGCTCCAGCCGCGCCGACAAGCGCATCAAGGCCCTGCAGGGCGATATTGCCACCAACCGGCGCGAGGCCAATGCCGCGCGCAACCGCGATACGCGCCGCAAGGAAATCCAGCAGACCCTGAAGACGCAGACCGAGCTGCTTGAGAAGCGCCGCAAGCGTGTGCCACTGCAGGACCAGATCTTCCAGGCCGGCATGAAGATCAAGCGCGAGGCCTTCGTCCGCAACCAGGTGATACTGGGCGTCGTCGTCTTCGTGCTGCTGTTCCTGGTGACCGAGTGGTACTACGCCGCCATCTTCGCGGCAGCAGCAGGCTATCTGCTGCCCAAGATGTTCCTGAACAACCGCCGCAAGGGCTACCAGAGCAAGTTCCTCGACGAGCTGCCCAACGCCGTCGAAGCGATTGTTCGCGGCGTTAAGTCAGGTCTGCCGCTCAACGACTCCATGCGCGTCGTCGCCAAGGAATCCAAGGAACCGGTGAAGTCCGAGTTCCAGCGCGTCCTCGATCAGCAGTCGATGGGCAAGTCGATGACCGAGGCCGTGCAGATCCTCTTTGATCGCGTGCCGCTGCCCGAGGTCAACTTCTTCGTGGTCGTCATCACGGTTCAGCAGCAGGCGGGCGGCAACCTCTCCGAAGCGCTGACCAATCTCAGCCGTGTGCTCCGCAACCGCAAGAAGATGAAGGCCAAGATCAAGGCTATGTCGTCAGAAGCGAAAGCCTCGGCCGGCATCATTGGCTCGCTGCCCTTCATTGTCGCGCTGCTGGTGACGCTCACTACGCCTACCTACCTGATGCCGCTGTTTGCCACCCAGATCGGCAATCTCTGGCTCGGCATCGCCGCCGTCCTGATGTCCATCGGCATCTTCATCATGAAGAAGATGGTCGAGTTCGACTTCTGAGGAGCGTGTCATGGATATCGTCTCGACCCTTACCGACCCAAAGTTCCTGATCGCCGTGTTCGCGGCCGTCTCGGCTGCCGCGGTGGTCTTCACGCTGGGCACCTCGCTTCTCGGCAATCGCTCGCAGGTCAAGCAGCGCATCAAGCGCGTCGCCCTCGAGCGCGAAAAGCTGCGCGCCGAAGAAATGGCGCGCCTGCGCGGCAGCAAGGGCGACGAGGGGCCCCGCTCCATCCGCCGCGTCGCCGGCAAGGAATACATGACCAAGGTCGTGCAGCGCTTCGACCTGCAGAAGGCGCTGGCCGACGACAACACGGTCGAGGCGCTCGCCCGCGCCGGCCTGCGCGGTCAGGGGCCGCTGACCACGTTCCTCTTTGCCCGCTTCGTGACGCCCTTCGCGCTGTTCTTCATCGGGCTGTTCTACTTCCAGTTCACGGTCTTTGCCTCCAACCCGCTGTGGCAGAACGCCGTCTACGCGCTTTTCCTTGGCCTCGTCGGCGCCTATCTGCCGAACGTGATGCTCAAGAACCGCACCATCAAGCGGCAGCTGTCCATCCGCCGCGCCTGGCCTGACGCCCTCGATTTGATCCTGCTCTGTGTCGAAGCCGGTATGTCGGTCGAGCACGCCTTCAAGCGCGTCTCCAAGGAAATCGGCATGCAGAGCCCTGAGCTTGCCGAAGAGCTGACCCTGACCACGGCCGAACTCTCTTTCCTCGAGGACCGCACCCGCGCCTTCGAAAATCTCGGCAAGCGCACTGGCCTCGACAACGTCAAGGCAGTGATGACTTCGCTGATCCAGGCCGACCGTCACGGTACTTCGGTCGGCACGTCGCTCCGCGTGATGGCCGAGGAAGGCCGCGAGGCGCGCATGATGGAAGCCGAAAAGAAGGCCGCCGCTCTGCCGCCCAAGCTCACGGTGCCGCTGATCGTCTTCTTCCTGCCGGTGCTGTTCATCGTCATCATCTCGCCGGCAATGATCAAGGTCTTCTCCGGCGGCGGTACCAGCGCCTTCGGCGGCTGACGCAAAACCAAAGGGCCCGAACGGGCCCTTTTCATTTTTCGATGATGGTTGGGCGGTGACTACTCGCCCTTGATCTTGTCCCAGCGGTTCTGCTGCGTGAGCAGCGCGCGGATGTAGGACATGTTGGACTCCACCTGGTCTGGCGGCAGTTCCGCGGCGAACATCGCCCGGCACTCATCGAACCGGCCCTGCAGTCCGATGACCAGCGCCAGGTTCTGCCGAACCTTGCTGTTCGCGCCGCGCATCTTAACGGCCTGGCGCAGGTTGCTCTCGGCCTCCGGCAGCTCGTTCGTCATTGCGTATGAGAGACCGATATTGGCGTAAAGCGATGCTTCGTTGGGCGCGATCGTCAGCGCTTGCTTGTAAAGCTGCCGTGCCTCGGCATTGCGCCCGCTCTGGTCGAGAATGGCGCCCTTGACCGATAGCGCATTCCAATCCGGCGAGGCCGGGTTGATGGCGGCGTCGATGACGTTGAGCCCCTGGTCGAAGCGACCGGCCGAGGTCAGTGCCTTGGCGTAGGCGATCTTGAGGTCGACGTCGCGCTTGTTGCCGGCGACGCCCCCTTCGAGGACAGCTACGGCCTGCCCCGACTGACCTGCCGCGCGCAACGCCGCGGCGTAATAGATCATCGTGCCCTTGTCCTTGGGGTTCTTCTTGTAGCGGGCCGCAAGGGCATCGAGCGACTGCTGCGGCTGTACGCTGCCGGTCGTCGAGTAATCCGTCGAGCCCATGCTGGCGCGATTGCTGGCGCAGGCCGAGAGGGCAATTGCCGCGACGCCGGCGAGCAGCAGGCCGCGAAGGGTGGTGGAAAGGCGGTGCGGATAACGCGAAGTACGCATGACTTAAGCTTCCTGCCGGCTGATGTGTTCGCGACCGGCCCCAGCCCCAAGCAATAATCGGTTAACCCTAACGTCGGGTTAAGGCCAGGATTTCAAGGCGTTGCGTGGACTCGGCGGCAGGCGTAAGCCTTGTCTTCGCTCTCATTTCTGGAACCTTCGCCATGGCCGCGCCCAAGACTCTCCCCGTCATCTGCGTCGAAGAGGGCGGAGAGCCGAAGGGGCTCACCGCGGCCCAGGCCAAGTGGGCGAAGGCGTCGGGTTTCGCTGGCCAGCGCGGCAAGCTGCTGGCGCTGCCGGGAGACGATGGCGCCATCACGGGCTACCTTTTCGGCCTTGGTTCAACCAAAGATCGCCCGAAGCTCGTCACCGGCCTCGCTGGTGCTGCACTGGAAGCCGGCCGCTACCGTCTCGAAGGCAGCGTCGGCGATCCGACACTGGCCGCTCTGGGCTTCCGCCTCGGTGCCTATCGCTTCGACAGGTATCGGACGCCGAAGGCCACTGCCGAGCTCGCCGCTCTCAAAGGCGCGGACATGGCCGAGGTGGCGCGCCTGACCGATGCGGCGTTCCTCGCCCGCGACCTCGTCAACACGCCCGCCAACGACCTCGGGCCGGATGCATTCGAGAAGGAAATCCGCGCCTTCGCCGCCCGCCACAAGATGAAGCTCAAGGCCATCGTCGGTGACGATCTGCTCGAGCAGAATTTCCCGATGATCCATGCTGTGGGGCGCGCCGCGCACGAAGCGCCGCGGCTCATCGACATGACCTGGGGCAAGGCCTCGGATCCGAAGATCACATTGGTCGGCAAGGGCGTGACCTTCGACACCGGCGGCCTCGACATCAAGCCATCGGCCGGCATGCTGCTGATGAAGAAGGACATGGGCGGCGCGGCCAACACGCTTGGCCTCGCACACGCCATCATGGACGCCGGTCTCAAGGTTCGGCTGCGGGTGCTGATCCCTATCGTCGAGAACGCCATCTCGGCGTCTTCCTTCCGACCCGGCGACGTGCTGCGCGCCCGCAATGGGTCGACGGTGGAGATCGGCAACACCGATGCCGAGGGTCGGCTGATCCTTGGGGACGCGCTGAGCCTCGCCGACGAGGAGCGCCCCGAACTGATCGTCGACATGGCGACCCTCACCGGCGCAGCCCGTGTCGCTCTCGGCCCCGATCTGCCTCCGCTCTATACCAACGACGATGCACTCGCAGGCGCACTGATGGCTTCCGGCAAAGCAGCCGACGATCCGCTCTGGCGCCTGCCGCTCTGGGCTCCCTATGAGTCGATGATCGCCTCCAAGATCGCCGACGTGAACAATGCCGGGCAGGGTGGCTTTGCCGGCTCGATCACCGCGGCGCTGTTCCTGCAGCGCTTCGTCAAGCAGGCCAAGGCCTGGGCCCATCTCGATATCTTCGCCTGGGCCCCCGAAACGCGGCCCAGCCGCCCCTTCGGCGGAACCGATCAAGGCATCCGGGCCACGTATGGAGTGCTGAAGCAACGATATAGTTGACAAAGTCAACGATATGCCTGCCAATGTTGCCAGCTTGAGGTTGGGTGACATTACATGGACGAGATTGCAGAAGTTCGGGAGTTCAGCCGCTTCTACACCCGGCAGATCGGGCTGCTGGAGGAGCACTTCAACGCCAGTGAGTTCAGCCTGCCCGAGGGTCGCGTTCTGCACGAGATCGCATCCCGCGGGCACACCACGCTGGCTGAAATCGCCAACAGCCTCAGCATGGATCGCGGCTATCTGAGCCGGTTGACGCGCAATCTGGTCAGCGACGACCTGATCGCCATCAGTCCCAGCCAGACGGACCGCCGGTCGAACAGCGTTGCCCTGACACCGGAAGGGGACTCCGCCTATGCCGGTCTGTCGGCGGCGTCGAACGCGTCGGTCGGCAAGCTGATCGCGCCGCTGGGCGACCAGCAACGCCGCGAACTGGTCGACGCGATGCGGACCATACGCGTCCTTCTGGGGGACAGCCTGTCGCCTGCGCCCGTCATCCTGCGTCCGCTGCGCATCGGCGACATCGGCTGGATGGTGCACCGCCAAGGGCTGCTCTACAGCCAGCAGTTTGGTTGGAACGGCGAGTTCGAAGCCCTGATTGCCCGCATCTATTCCGAGTATCACGCCGCCCCGGAAGCGCCGCCGAAGAGCCTCTGGGTCGCCGAGCGGGACGGGCGTATCGCCGGCTCGATCTTCGTCATGCCCTCCGAAGGTCTGCCGGGCTCGGCGCAGCTGCGCATGCTGTATGTGGAGCCATCGGCCCGCGGTCTGGGCATCGGACGCACGCTGGTCGAGCAATGCGTCAGCTTTGCGCGCGACGCCGGCTACGAGCGCATGCGCCTCTGGACTCATACCGTCCAGGAATCGGCGCGCCGCCTCTACGCCGCCGCGGGCTTCGCGGTGGTGGAGACCGGGCCCCACCACTCCTTTGGCAAGGATCTCGTGAGCGAGATCTGGGAGCAGCGGTTCTAGTAGCCGCGGCTGAGATCGACCACGTTGGGCAGCGGCAGGCCCTTCTCGTGGTCCTTGATGACCTTGGAGAAGTAGGCGACGCCCGTGCGCTCGCTCGAAGCGGCGGCGATGTGCGGGGTGATATAGACGTTGTCGATGCCCCAGAGCGGGCTGTCCTGCGGCAGCGGCTCGACCTCGAACACATCGAGGCTCGCAGCGCCGAGTGTGCCGTCCGTCAGCGCCTTGACGATATCGGCCTCTCGCTGGTGACCGCCGCGCGCGGCGTTGATCACCACCGGCCCTTCGCCGTCGAGGCCACCGCGCCTGAGCTTCTTGAACGTCTCGTAGTTGAGGATGCCGTTTGTCTCGGGCGTGAGCGGGAGCAGGTTGACGAGGATGTCGGTCCCGGCGAGGAACGCGTCGAGCTGGCCTGTACCGGAGAACGTCTCCACGCCGTCGATCTGCTTTTCCGTGCGGCTCCAGCCGCGCAGCTTGTAGCCGAACACCTTGAGGTGGCGGATGGCGTCCTGCCCGAGCTGCCCCAGGCCCATGACGCCGACATTCACGTCCCAGGCCGGCGCCGGATAGAGCTGCACCCAGCGCTTCGCAGCCTGGTCGCGCTTGAAGCGGGTCCCGAGCCGGTGGTGACGCGTCACTTCGGCCAGCACGTAGTCGCTCATCCGCTGCGTCAGGTCCTCGTCCATGAACCGTACCACCGGTACGTCCCGGGGCAGGCGGGGGTGGCGCAGGAGTGCGTCGACGCCGGCACCCAGCGACAGCACTGCCTTGAGGTTGGTGAGGCCATCGAAGGCTTCGGGCTTGGGCTTCCAGATGAAGATGTAGTTGATGTCCCGGGGGTCGTAGTCATCGGTGCGCAGCACGACCCGCCGGCCGGGCAGGGCAGCCGCGAACCGGTCGGCCCAGCTCCGCTCGTTGAAATCGGCAAGATGCAGCAGCAATGTCATCGGAAGCGTCCCCTCGAAATGAAAGAGCCGCGCTCAGCGGGCGCGGCTCTGGAAATGCGGCAGTCGGTTCGGCTTACTGAGCTGCGGGGGCCGGGGTGGTGGCGGCCGGCGCCGCGGCTGGAGCCTCGGTCGTGGCAGGAGCGGTGGCCGGAGCCTCCGTCGCAGCGGGAGCAGGAGCCGCCGGTGCGGCGCCTTCGGTGCCGCTGGTGGTCGGAGTGCCTTCGACCGGCGTTTCCGACTGCGTGGTGGTCGGCGTCGGCGTTGCGGCGTCGGTGGCGACCGGCTCGGTGCCCTCGGCAGCCGGCGCAGCGGCGGCCTCGGCCGGCGGGAAGGCCGGAGCGTTCGGCGTGATCGAAGCCAGATAGGCGATCACGTTGGCGCGTTCCTGGTCGTTCTTGAGGCCCGAGAAGTTCATCTTGGTGCCCGGCGTGAATTCCTTGGGAGCATGCAGGAAGGCGTTCAGGTTCTCGTAGGACCAGATGTCGCCCTTCGTCTTGTGCTCTTCCATGCCCGCCGAATACGAGAAGTCGGTGCGGTGCGCGACCGGCTGGCCGACGACGCCGTAGAGTTCCGGGCCGGTCTTGTTGCCGGCGCCTTCAGCGAAGTTGTGGCAGCTCTGGCACTTCTTGACGGCGCTCTCGCCGGCGGCGACGTCCGCGCTGGCCAGCAGCACGCCGATCGGAACCACCGGGGCGGCTTCCGCCGGGCCTTCGGCATGCGCGGTACCTTCCGGCTCCGGCAGGCTGAGGCCGGGACCGGCCTCGCGGGGTTCATAGACCGCTTCGGCGAGGAACCCAACGCCCATGACGAACAGCAGGGTGCCCAGGATGGCACCAATAATCTTGTTGAGCTCGAACGAATCCATAGCGGTCTCTTTGGCGTTTCGCCGGGTATAAACGATTGACAGGGAGCTTCATAGTCTGAGGCGGCCCCCGCGCGCAACCGGGTTTCCGGCCCTTGCGACAATTCCGTCCGGCCGCGTCCATCGGCTTGATTGACTTGGCCGGGGCGAGGGCTCATGAGAGGCCCCGCCGAGTGCGTTACGGGGTTGTACCGATGGCCAAAAAGATCGCGTTCCAGGGTGAAAATGGCGCCTTCAGCCATGCTGCCATGCATGCGCTGTTTCCCAAGGGCGAAGCGGTCCCCTGCGTGACCTTCGAGGACACCATCACCGCCGTGCAGAAGGGCACCGCCGATTTCGGTGTCGTGCCGGTCGAAAACTCGCTCTACGGCCGCATCACCGACATCTATCACCTGCTGCCGGAAAGCGGCCTGTTCATCATCGGCGAGCATTTCCTCCGCATCGAGATGAACCTGCTCGGCGTCAAGGGCGCCACGCTGGCGGATATCAAGGCGGTGCAGTCGCTTTCGGTGGCGCTCGGGCAGTGCCGCCAGTTCATCCGCAAGCACCGCCTCAAAACCATCAACGCCGTCGACACCGCTGGTTCTGCCCGCGAGATCGCCGAAAAGGGCGACAAGTCGGTCGGCGCGATCGCGTCGCGCTTTGCCGCCGAGGTCTACGGGCTGGACGTGATCGCCCCCAATATCGAGGATGCGGCGCATAACACCACCCGCTTCCTCGTGATCTCG
>VFQQ010003860.1_pt1 | contig 13984 bp, 15 predicted proteins | sample 3512341 | NCBI WGS metagenome assembly VFQQ01 (sample SAMN10412373, study PRJNA504923) | tailings metagenome | isolation source: Relicate 2 Philex TSF1 revegetated site | place: Philippines: Tuba, Benguet | collected 2017-08-29 | reverse complement strand
GGATCATGATGCGTGCGTTGGGCATGCTGTAGCGCTTGCCCTTCTTGCCAGCACCCAGCAGGAACGCGCCCATTGATGCGGCAAGGCCGAAGCAGTACGTTGAGATGTCGGCGCGACACAGAAGCATCGCGTCGTAGATACCCATGCCCGCTGTAACTGAGCCACCTGTAAGCCAGCACAGACACACAACGCACAGTGCTGAAAACGTGGCAAGTGCGTGTATCCCGCGGGTGCGACGCCTGCGCGAGCCTAGCGCACAATAGCGCGGAACTCTATGCGTCCTTGCTGCGCAGCCCAGAGCAATGGAGGCCTGCGCACGCTGCGTTGCCAGCCTTGCGCTGTAGCTGTAAACTAGCTGCGAAGTTCTGGGCCGCCAGGTCAGGGCTGCAGCGCGTGCGTACCTGGTGAATTGATGAACAGCTTGATGTCCTTTGTGGGGTCCTGAGAGTCAAGCAGAAGGAGCTGGCTGATCAATGCGTCTGCTGCAAAGTCCTCCACCTCGCCACCCATGAAAATGGTGCGCTGTCTGAGGAGCATTCCGAAGGGGTCGCCCTGCATATCCGCTGTGCGTGGCGCCAGCAGGGGCTGGCTGTTTGCCTGTATCCAGGGCCTATCCCAGCCCTTTGGCTTGCTTTCACTGCCTACGCCAAAATGTGGCAGGCTGCTGGCACGGACTTGCACGGCCCTCCGCCTGCTGCTGGGGGCACGGGCGGTGCATGGGCACGACGTGCCCGCGGTGAGGGCTGCCATGCGATCGCGCGCTGCTCCGCTGCTTTGTGCGTGCGCAAAGGCCCTGCAACGCAGGCGTAAGGAGGAGTGCGCTCAGATCAGAGGTCAGGGCGCCCACAAGGCGCCCGCGATGTGTCAGGCTACGTGGCCATCCTGTTCTCCTTGCTAACTTCCATTGCGTCTCTAGTTGACTAGGACAGGCCTCTAAGTAGCTCTTGTCTGCGATCGCTGCCTCTGGGTGCAAGGTGCGTGGCCCAGACCCTGTGACCCTACCTCTTTTGCCTGGAGTAGCTCACTCCTGGATGCTTCTAGACTCTAGCCTGAGGATAGATTGCTCCAAAGGGCGAAGCACGATGGTCGGGTCCAAGTGGTTGAGTTGTTGATGGGTGTTACAGCCTTCTGTTCGCGCTCTGTAGCCCTCCATCCTGCAGTTCAGCCCTTAGGTAGAGTAGCTACAGGCTGCCAGGCACGGCGGTAGTGCCTTTCTGTGTTCAAACCCGCTCAAGCCATCAAACTTGCCCAGCGTGGTCAGAAGCCCCAGGCGCCTACCTTTCAGCAGGACGCTTTGGCGCACGCGCATACTCTGGTGGATGGTCACAGCTTGATGGCCAAGCTGACAGAGCAAAGGGCAGCGTTGAACGAGTTCAAGCGATGAGCAGCAGAGCTCAAGAAGCCAAGGTGCGCGGCTGCACAGGGAGCACAGCACGCGCACGCTGTGCCACGCCGCGCCACGAAAGCCTTGTTCCGGTTCATCCAAGGAGCACGGCAAGGCGCTCAAAGACGTGTGGCAGCCTGTGCCCACCACCGCGCAGATACAGACCCCTTGCACTGCCAGCTAGCTATCCAGCCCAGCAGCTTGCAGAGACTATCCCAGACGTGACCTGCGATACCGCGCCCTGTGTAGGCCTTGATACGACAATTCCGTGTACGCGAGCTGACCGACTGCTTGACAAGGCTTGGACTATCGAAGACAGGACTGAAACAAGCGCTTTATGACAGACTACTTCACGCAGTTGACGAAGCCAGGTGCGGCGAGCAGGAGTGCAGTTGCTCTACACTCCAGCCTCACAGCGCAGACTCAGTTGCGAGTACAGGGTCCGCACGCGCGTGCTGTCGGACACGTTGCGCAGCCTGCGCCTGCGCGGTCAAGGTGCAGACAGTCCGTCCAAGACCAAGCTGTCTCAATCTTGCTGTGTGTGCTTGTCTGTCCTTGCAGTGCCGCATCTATGGCATCGGGCATCCAGCAACGACTAGACCAAGTAGCTCGCATTATAGAGGAGTGTCATCAGCGGATGCTCCAGCAACAAGGCAGAGGGTGGCAGCCAGTAGTCGCGCCTCCACCACCGTCGTATCAGCCGCCGCAGGCGCCCGTGGCGCCGCCGCCACCGCCCTACATGCCGCACGGTCAGCCAGCCATCCCGGGCCTTGGGCCGCGCTCACCGGTGAGCACGCATACAGGGTTATTCTCAGTACACTGCCATCCGTGACCTTCCCTGCTGTCGTCTTTACAGTCTTGGACATCGTTTCTGAGCACACCAGTCGTTGTAAGGCCATGACTTGTGTCACCGTATTGAAGTGGAGGTCCAGCACGTGCTGTGAGACGGGTGAGTATGCGTAGTTGATGTGTGGTTTCCTGTTTTTGTGTGGTTGCAGGGGACATGGCCACAGGCACAGCGTGCACCTGTTCCCGGCACACAACAAGGTGCCAATGGCAGCATTCCTGGGTCCTCGCACGCACAGGCGCCTGGCGCGGGGTCAGGGGCAGGGAGACAGATGCGCTGCCTGTGCGGGTCGCTAACCGAGAGAGGAGAGCTTGTGCAGTGCCAGGGCTGCAAGGTACGCAGTAAACAGCACACGTGACTATTGTTTTGTACCAACTTGCAGACAGGCACACACACATAACCGTGCGTTGGCGCCTTGGCTTTGATTGGCTACAGGGAAGGGAGCATCCTTCAGGGTGTCCTGGCGTTGCTCCCAAGCGCAGATTTTTACGTTTGGTGCATATATCTATGCTTGGCTGTCACTGTGCTTGTGCAGACATATCAGCACACCGACTGTTACGCCCTGCCGCACCTTACGGTGGGTCAGAGGCGCACACCGCACTGGTGTGACCGGTGTCGGGCAGAGCGCTGCGACCCGTTCTGGTACCTCGCGCCCGAGGGTGGCAACGTGCTCGGCGCGGCCCAGATGACACGTACAGGCAGATCAGGCACGGTGAGTGCTGCTTAGCGTGTGCGACACGTCAGCTGATATGCTGCTGGTATGACTGTGTTCGCACGTGTGTGTATGGGACGGGGCTTTGCCGCGGACACAGCGCCACTTGTGCTGGCAGTGTTCTGGCTTAGGCAGTGCGTGTTTTGGGTGTTTGAGGCTCAGTCAAGATGCGTTTGTGGTTGTGTGTTATGTGTGTTTGTGTGTGTGTGTGTGTGTGTGTATGTGTGCACAGGTCGGCACCAAGCTGGAGCCCGTGCAGACGTTAGAGAGGACATTCACAGTGACACAGGCACAGTGGGACAACTTCAGAAAACGACCTGACAAGTACAAGCTACAGGTGTGAGCCTCGACACAGAGACACACGCATATACACAGACACACGCACACACGTGTGTGTGTACATACTGGGTACACAGAGCACAGGCCAAGCAAGGGCTTCGCCGATTCTGCACCCAACAAAGGACGCACTGCTGCCTTGTTCCGGCGAGTTCTGCTGACTGTGAGATGTGTGTGTGTGTGTGTGTGTGTGTATGTGTGTCGATATGTGTGGTGTCCGTATCCTTGCAGTGTTGCTGCATACAGCTCAACGACACAGTCGCATTCCGTTACCACTGGCCCACCATGTGCGAGCTGCGTATCAACAACAACCAGTATAGGGTCTATAGCCGTGCGCCGAGCAACAAGATGGGGGCTAACCAGAGAGACGAGCCAGCCAACATTGGCGTGCTGTGCCAGCCACCAGGTGCGCAGTATGAGCCTGCTGCATTCATGCTGCCTGTGGAGTCACCGCACACCCAGTCTCCGTACCTCGCGGGTTGCTGGATGGCTCTGTGGTGTGTGTGACTGTGTGTGCGTGTGTGTGTGTGTGTGCAGGCAAAATCAACAAGATCAGTGTAACGTGTGTCGACAATGGCAACTACATTGTGTTCATCCAGGTGGGCCACGCACCTGAGCTCAACAGTACCAGCAACAGACGCTAGTATCAGCACCAGGCACCAGTACCGGCACCAGTACTAACGCTGCATCGTGGTTGTGTTGGGCAATGTACAACTGTGTGGGCAGTACTGCAGGCCGCATGTGTACATTCGTGCTTTGTTTGTGGTTGTGTTGTCATACAGTTGGTCAAGCACCGGACCCCTGCGGAGGTCAAGGCGCTTATGAAGCCAGCGGAGACACTCGCTGAGGCCACGGCACGCGTACGCAAGGAGGTGGGTACGCAGACACGCATAAACACGCACACACGGACACACAAGGCCAGAGCCGCAGGCCCTTCACAAAGGTTTTGCCTGTAGATTTGCGCCTTTGTGTTTGCTGCATGACTGCCTTGCGAGCTCAGGCTCTGTTCCCTCTTGTATGTTTGCCTCGTTTGCATTTGTGCGGTTGTGCAGTTTGGTCACAAAGAGAACGCCAACGGAGAGGAGGAGGAGGACGAGCTACAGGTCACACACAGCATACAGTCACTCCGGTGCCCGCTCAGCGGCAGCCGCATGAAGACGCCTGCGCGCTTCGCAGACGTACCTGGCATGGCGTGTTTCGACCTTGACTCGTTTCTGTCTATGGTGGAAAGGTCAAGACGATGGCAGTGTCCGAATAGGTAAGACACTTGCACTTGACTGCTACCACATAACCAAGTATCCACGCAGGCGGCTATCGAGAGCAGTTTGTTTGTACTTGTGCTCGGCATGTGAGTTGTGTTCGCGCTCCTGTACGCACACACATGCTGCGTGCGCACGATGCTTTGTCTCGCCTCTTTTGTGTGACTCACTAAGTGCTTCACATGGATTGTCCGTGTGCGCGGGGGTGGCCCCCGCATGTGAGTACGTGTAGTCTGAAGACCTTTCGTAACGCATCTGTCTGTGTGTGTGTGTGTGTGCAGTATGCGCAACTCGTGCGTTCAGAACCTCCAGGTGGACACGTACATGGTGACCCTGTTAGCCAGCCTCTCAGACTCACCTGATATGATTGAGGTAGAGATAGCGCCCAATGCAACGTGGCGGCCTACAGGCGGCAGCCATAGCGCGGCCTGGTACGACGTGGGACAGAAACCGGCGGCTCCGGCGGTCAAGAAGGAACCTGGCCTTGCCGTCGGGTAGGTTGACGCACTGGGCACAAGAAATAATTGCACGCTGTCTGTGCTGCTGCTCGCTGTGCGCTGATCCTTCGCTCCCTTCGCCCCTTGTGTTAACTTTTGCCAGGATGTGCTGTGCTGTTTCCTGGTCTTTGTGAGCATACCTATGGGGGGGTTTCAATGGGTAGGTGGGTGTGATGTCTGTGTGTGTGTGTGTGTGTGTGTGTGACAGAAACGGGTATGATGACTCTGACGCTGAGAGCGAAGACGAGTTCGAGGAGCTCCGCAAGGCAGCCCAGGCAGTCAAACGCAGGCGAGAAACCGCGAACGGTAACGGAAAAACAACAGAGGTCATTGAGCTACTTGACTCAGACAGCGACGATGACGACGCCGCACGCCCCGCAAAGCGCGCCGCGACCGGCGCCGGCGTTGGCGCCAGCGGCGCGCGAAACCCGGCGCCCGCCCGCGGCAACCCGCTGGTGCCGCCGCTGACGGTGCAGTCGCCTGCGGCGATTGCGGCGGCTGCGCTCAACGCGCGCACCCTGGGCGTGACGGTCGTGGATGGGCCGCAGGGTCCGACAATATCAGTCAATGCGATGCAGCCCGCGAGGCAGACGCACAACCCGCAGGCGCATCGCGCGCCGCTGTACGTGCCGCCGGCAGCGGGGCCTGCGGGGCCGTCGACGCATGCGGGAGGGTACCGGCCGCCGAGCGCGGCCGCGCGACACGCGGCTGCCACGTCGGGTGGCGGTAGTCAGCACAACCGTGGGGGCACACAGGGCACACAGACCGGGCACAAGGCTGCTCCTATTGTCATCGAGATTGACTCAGACTGAGACAGTGCACAGTAAGATTGACGCAGTCAGCAACAACGCTGTACCCTTGTCTATTCATGCACATGCCAGCCTCGCTTGTATCAAAACCCTTTGACGTATGTCAGTCCGCGTTAGCTACCGACTGGTTTGCTTATGTGCTGGTATGTATACGATGTATGTGCTGGTATGTACACGGAGTTGTATAGCTTGTGTGCTACGTGAGAGTTGTATGTAAGGAACGAGTGAGTGTCACGGCTGACTCACAGCACGGGCAGCAAGCGCTGGAGGTGACTGAGTTCGGTTTTGCACTGAGTGCGGGTATGAGCTTAACGTTGACTGCATTCCTCTGCACAGTGTCTGGAAGCTCTGCGGGTCCACTGTTCTCAGACCTGTGTGCGCGGGGAGATCAGGAGACAGACAGTACAACAGGTCAACGCGCCAGCGATTCAAGCGAGGCCCACAGCACCCTCACCCTCGTCGCACCCAGCCTCTACCACGCGTGTGCATAGCCGCCATCACCCGCTATGCAGCCGCCTGAGCAGAATGGCGAGGCGCCCAGCCCAGCGGAGATGCTGAGCAAGTACCCCCAGCCCATCGTGGACTTGGTTGTCGCGCTCTGGACGGCCACTTTGAAGGAGGAAGCCGCAGCCGTGCAGGCAGCGCTACCAGCGAAGCCTCTCAAGCAGCTGTTGGAGAACGCGTGCACGGTCCTGAAGGCAGAGAAGACGCTGCTAGAGGTGCGTGACCCGGCTGTCGTGGCAGAATTTCATCTCGCAGGCAGGTGGCAGGGCCCTGTTCCTGCGTTCGCCGCAGCCCAAAGTAATCACGGGGGCTCCAAGACCACTGCAGACAAGCAGGCGTGTCAGCAGAGGGGCGGCGGGGCGGGCGCAGCACAGGCATCCAAGGAGCGCGCGTGCGACTGGCTGTCGAAAGACCTCCTGCGTTTGTTCCCTGTGCGCGCAGCTTACCAGCACTGATCCGGCTATAGAGTATTTGATGGTCGGAGACACGCATGGGCATTTCCACGACACTGTGCAGATGTAAGTGTCTGCGGCACGCAGCAGCGGCCCTCGGGCGGAGTTGGCCGCGCCGTGCTTTCAGTGCAGGCCACAGGGCCCTTCAGACAGCAGCCATAGCCGGCGCAGCAGCAACCCAGCTAACAAGCGTGCTTGTCTTGGCTGCTCCGTTCGCGTGCAGGCTCTCATTGTACGGACCCCCGTCGGAGCAGCGCGTCTTCGTATTCAATGGTGCGTACCTTCCGTCACCCTTGGCAGCCCATGGCGTGCAGCTACTGCATACCAGTCGCCTCAGTAGTGAGCCCTACGTGTGTGGTGTGCCCAAGGCTTGCCTCGCTTGTCCACACAGGAGACTACGTGGATCGGGGTGCGTGGGGCTACGAGCTGACAGTGCTCTTGTTATCTCTCAAGCTACACTACCCGCAGAGCGTGCACCTGCTGCGCGGCAACCACGAGAGCAACACGTGCACGACATGGTGAGCAACACATGCACACCAGGCACACACGCAAACAAGACAAAAATGCTAGATATGTGCAGGCTTGCCGAACCGTGGTCAAGGCCGGGCGTGCGCTGTGTCAGCATGTCTGTGCGCCTGTGTCTAATTAATCACAGGTACGGCTTCAAGGCAGAGCTTGTGGCTAAGTGGGGCAAGGAGTCAAAGGCGGTGTACGCGCTGTTCAGGCGAATCTTCTCCATGCTGCCACTGGGCGCATTGATACAGGGCAAGACTCTGGTGATGCACGGAGGTAAGACACTCATGTCATGCGCGCACGTAAGGCTGGATCTCGCGTGTGCCCAGTTGTATCTGCCATCGCAGTCTGGGTCCTTGCGCTTGTGCCCTGGCGCACTACCACCTAACTCGTTGTCCGCATGCCAACGTGTGTGCGCCACGGAACCTGCGACCTCCGGTTGCACTGTGCGTCAATGTGATGCCATTTGATGCCTCCTCGGGGTCCTCTGATGTGTGTGGCCGTACGTGACTACGTGATGTGTCTGGTCTTACGTGGGCTTTTGTTTCTACAGGGCTATTCAGGGCTGTGGAGACACAGGGGTCGTCCAAGGGTGCAGCGTCAACAGGGAGTTCGTTAGGGGGTGCGGCGAAACGGAAGAGGAAACGTGCGCCCGCCGCGCCGCCCGGCGAGCCTGTACTAGGCACGCTGGACATGCTGCGTGCTGCGCCCAAGGGAGGACAGGACCCTGATGGTGAGTGTGACACGCACACACACGCGAAGACACAGAGGCAACAGCGCGCGGGCAACATCGACGATGTATGTAGGGGACACATCTGTGCACGTCGGGTTCTATGTTTGTGGCATGTGTGTGTGTGTGTGTGTGTGTGTGTGTGTGTAGGTGAAGGCACATCAGTGGTAGCAGCGGACGTCCTCTGGTCAGATCCCATTGCTGAGCCAGGACTGAGACTGAATGACGCACGAGGGGTGGGGCTGGTCTTTGGACCTGACACAACACAGGTGAGCTGCACGCCATGAATGACACACGCACCAAACGCAGACAAACTGCCGAGCCCTGCATACTGTCCAGCTCACAACACCATAGAAAGAAGAGCTCTAAACAGCAGATTGGGGTCAGGCTTACATGACATGCGTCATGTGTGCTCTGTCCTATGTCTTGACTGCAGGCTTTTCTTGAGGCCAACGGTTTGTCGTTGATCCTTCGCTCCCATGAGGGCCCAGACGCACGTGACAGGCGTACTGACATGTCACCTGTCACACAGGGCTGGTCACTGGACCATGACACGCCTGCGGGGAGACTCTACACAGTCTTCAGCGCACCCGATTACGTGAGTTTTACACTGCACTTGCATGTACTGATGTCCATGCTTGCTCCATCAGCGTTTGTGGTGGCTTGGGGTGGTGGCGCGCTGCCCTTGCTGTTTGCATGCCTCCAAGAAACACTTCAGCCTGTGCTCATGAGCAATAGCAAATGTGTGTGTGTGTGTGCCCACTGCAGCCCATGTTCATGTCAGAGACAGAGGACAGGTACCGCAACCTGGGTGCGGTGGCTGTGCTGACAGGTCCCACGTGGACACAGCCAGAGATGAGGAGCTTCTCTGCAGTAGAGCCAAGACCTAAGGTACGACCATTCTTTGCCAGTGCACTGCACAGCTTTTTGCACGCCGCTTGTCGGACGTAGACCTAGCCTCGCCTTCCTTGGTTTCGCACGGCCCTACCCTGGCGGCATGCTTTGCACAGCCACGCCCCCTGAAGTGTGCTCTTCTGTCGCTGCCATGTCTCGCATGGGTACCTTCGGCGTAGTGAGGTCGATGTGTGTGTGTGTGTGTCTGTTGCAGGCCAAGGCATTCTACGACTACGAGGCCCACCCGGACACAGACGAGGAGCCACAGGGCAGCGACGCAGGCAGCGCGATGAGCGACGACCTCGCAATCGCAGCCTGCGGCGCCAGCGACGCCGATACCGCCGCACACAACGGCGCAACCGCAGACGATGACACAGCAACCACCAGCAACGGTCATGAACACGGCCACCACCCTGCCAAGAAAGCAAACACCACTACACCCCCAGACTCCAATGGGGCCCAGACCGAGCCTGCGGATGAGTCTGCAGGGGATGGGGTTAAGGATACAGTCATGACCGAGCCAGACGCACCACCATCAGCACCTGCAGCGACAAGCAGCCGCAGCCCCAGCCCTGCTGCCGCTGCACACGCGAACGGAGTTGCAGACGGCGTCCCTAGTGCTGCCCAGGCGAGCTCGCCAGCGCCGGAGAGCGCCACGGTGGCTGCAGACGCCAACGGTGACACAACGAACAAGGGTGAGGGATCAGGCGAGGGGGCTGGGCAGGGGGATGAGGAGGCCCCTGAAGTGAAGCCAGTGGGCGACAGTAAGGGTGTGGGTGTGGGTGGTACTCCAGCAGCAGTGGCGTCAGGACCTGCACCAACAGGGGATGACAGTGAGATGGTCACAGAGGAGCCTGCACCTGTGTCTGCTGTCAGGGAGGTGTCTGTGGCCGCAGCCACCTAAGCGGCCACATGCAAGTGGTCAGGGTCGGCGACCGCAGCTGCATGAAGTGGCAAGGCGCGGTAGCAGCAATTCTGCCCTTTCATTTGAGCCCCGTGGGGCGAGCAACGAAGCTTTGAGTAACGATTATCTATTGATGTTCACAATTGATTTCCGATGTGCCAACACTCAGCTGTTGGTGCAAGAATACGAAGTGGTCAGGATAGGGCTGATGTCAAGACGTATGTATGCGTATGGAAAACAGACAATGTAGTAAGGCGTCAGGAGACTTGACCATTGGAACCCACGCTGGCAGACTGCTTGCTGGATGCGTACTGCTGCCTGCCCATGCTCAACTTAACTTAACAATACAGCGGTTCCTTGGCATTTGTGATCCTTTGGCACTGTGATGCTAGCTCATGTATGCTAGCTCATGCTGGCACTGTGATGCTCATGTAAGCTGTGATGCTAGCTCATGCTGGCACTGTGATGCTAGCTCATGTATGAACTGTATGGCTCGCTGTAAGCTGCTCTTACCACCGTACGAGCTTAGTCCATCCAGATCGTCAATAGGCGCAGGTGGGTTATGCTCACACATACACAAACACGCTCTTTGCAACACTGACACAAGTACAAGATGGTTGATTGGTTTAGGATGCTTGACTGTGCACACACAGCAATTGCTCATGTCTTCTTGTATCTCTATTCATTTTGCTGGTGTGCGGTGTAGTGGGATGTGGGGCGGGGTTGCGCGGCAACTTACACCCCCCGCATCCCATGTGTGCGTGATTCGTGTTTGTAGCCACCCATTCCTTCACGGGAGTGTTTTGGTGGTGCGAATGGCACGCGCCCTGGTTATCGCCGTCGTACGGCGACCCACAATTCTTTGGTTTAAACAACCAATGTACGCTGTCAAGCGACTGACGGAACTCTCTTGTATGTGTTTAGATACTGTTCCTTGAATTGTACAGCATGCAGTGTGTGTTAGTGGCTAAAACATTGGTCCCCAGGACTTCAGGCCCTGAACTTGGTTGATTTACACAACAACAAAGCGACTGACGAACGCAAGAGCCATCGCCCATACTTTGCTGTTCCTTACACACGCGTACGCTCGTGCACAGGCATCAACTATGGTGGCACACCAGCAAGTCACAACACACGCCCTCCTCTGCCCCCTCTGCGTCCCGGATTGCATCAAGGAAGGGAACACCAGCCGTGCACAGCCGCAGCAGCCGCTCAAACACCGCCGGCAGCGCCCGGTGGTGTGCATCAGTCAGGGGTGTCTGTGCCAGGCAGATGACAGTTCGCACGCCAGCGCGGAGCAGGGCCTGCGAAATACATAGACATCACATCATAAGGGTGGGCAGATGCCACATTTTGCAAGGCAAACACGCACGGAACGCCTTTATCGATGGTCTGCTTTCGTCATCGTGTCTTTGGTGCAGGCATCGCATGGTGCACGTGCTCACTGCTTAGCACACGGCCGCATTGATACATACGTGCAGGGGTCTACCGCCGGTACGGCAGCCGGCAAAACAGACGCAGATATATAAGCAGGTGCTCAAATGCGGGCAAGGCGGCTTTGCCGGCTCCCGCTGCGCGGGCAATATGCTAAGAGGCTGGTAGACCCCTGCATACGTGCTTGCGTGCCTGCAAGGATTCGTCTGTAGATCCCATCGTCTTGCTCAACACTGGCTGCGTACTGCGCCCTACGCACCTCTATGAGTGGTTTTGGCAGCACGCACGAGGCTGTGACTAGTAACGACTGCCAGTGTACAGCGGTTGACGACACGTCGTTTGCTGTCAGCTCCTGACATGGCCGAGTCAATGCAAACAAGATGCTGCGGACCTGCAAAGAGGGCAAGGGACAGGGACACACGCCGCACTGTCAACTGGATTTGTATGCACTGCTACATCTGAAAGTGCGGGGCAATGCAAGGCATCATGGCATGTAAGCAAAGATGGCATGTAAGCAAAGATGCCATGTAAGCAAAGATGGCATGTAAGCAAAGATCAGCAGCTGCACACATATCAGAACAAGCCCTGTACTCTACTGAACTATAGTAACCCATGCATGGTTAGCGGCGTGTTCACCATGATGTGACAGGCATGCAGCACTTACCAGCAGGTCGCTGGTTGTTGTCACTTCCTGCATGCCCAAGCGGTGATACCGCGCGAGGCCCACGTCGAAAGTGGGCGCCCCGCCTGTAACTTGCATGATACTGGTGCCTGGAGGGCCACCAAGCTGATGCACGAGGTGCGAGGCTTGGGGGCCTGCAAGCGTGTACACACACACACACACACACACACACACACACACAGCGTGACAGCACTGCTACTGAAACGCCCGTTACTCTGTGCTTGGTGAAACTTAGGAATCCGCGATGGAAACGACCTGGTCAGAAACAACGTAAGGAGGTAGCTGTAGGCTCTGTGCATGGAGGGTGTTGTGCACACACACACACACACACACACACACACACACACAGACACACACCTGGCTCTAGTATACTGACAACCTCAGACGCCCACTGAGTCACCAGCCCACAACCCTCGCCTCGCCCACCACCCACGTCGCTCTCCAGCGCAAAATGCACCACACCCAGGCCACCCTCCTCACACAGGTCCTGAAGCATACCCCGCACCACAGCACTCGCTCGCGGACCCGCCGGTGCCGCTGTCCCCGTTGATCCCGTCCGATGCGGCGACGCCACCGCCGGTGCCGCCCCTGATGCCGCGCGGTGCGGCGACACCGCTGGCCCCACTACAGGGGCAGCTTGAGGTGTTGTAGCAGGCGTTGCTGGTAGCTGATTCGCTGGCTGTGTTGTTGTGATGGTGTTCGTGGCATTGGTAGCATCAGGAAGTGAGATAGGATGTGATGTGACGACAGACTCTGTTTGTGTGTGCACAGGATTGGTCTCTGTGCGGCTGCGAGACCGGAACAGGTACGCGCCAGCCGCCCCCGCATGCGCCGCCGGCGCACTCGCACTCGCCGCATCAAGCGGGTGCGCGCGCGGCGTTGCCAGCGGCGGCCGAGGCGACACCCCCATCCCCGTGCTTGTGCCCGGCCCTACCATGTTCGTATCAATCGTACCTACGCTAACCCTTCCTGGTACAGGGACAGGCGATGTAACTGGGCTAGTAGGCACTGTTGTCGGCCCGCTGGCTGCACTTGGCTGCGCCCATGAGAAGCGTATACTCGACTGGGACACGCCTGCGCTGGCCGCCGGCGACGCAGCTGCCGCAGCCGCGCCGTCTCCGCCGCCGCTGTCTGTCACCCGCCGCTCGAGCAGCTGCAGCTGCGGCGGTGCGCCGGCTGCTGTAGCTGCTTGTGCCGCTGGTGCAGCTGGCGGCGCTGCTGGAGTCGATGCAGGTGTCTCTTGCGGTGTGGTGGTGTTGACACTCCAACGTGGCATGAAGTAGTTGAAGATGGATGTGCTAGCTGCTGCTGCAGCTGTGGGCTCCTTGCTTGCTGTGTCTGGTGTGGCCTGTGTGCTTGTGGCTTGCTGCGGCTGTGGCTGCAAAGCAACACCCACAGTAACTGACAGCGGCTGACGGCCGGCTGCAGCTGCATGGCTGGCTGGCTGCGGCTGGGGCTGCTGCGGCTGCTGGTGTGGCTGGTGTGGTCTGGACGTGGAGAACGGTGTTGACATGCTGGGTGACGAGGTAACAGCCGCAGCTGCAGCTGGAACAGCCCCGGCGGCGGCTGCAGGACTGGCTGTGGCAGCGGCTGCGCCAGCTGCTGCGCGGCTGCTCTCGCTGCAGGTGGCTGTGAGATCTGTGACGCGCAGCAGTCGTGTGTTTGATGCGAGGGCTGAAACCACTGCTGCTTGGGTGTCTGGTGGGGTGGGTAAGCCTGGCACAGCGCCCACACGTGGCGCGTGGATGACCCACAAGCCCCGCTTCCTGCCCAGCCTGCACGCAACAAAGGCACACGTGTAACCACAGACCCGGTAACCTTCAAAACTGAGCACTTTATCCTCGTAACCATATACTGTGGTGCAGGTGATTACATGGCGCATGTAGGTTGGATTGAGGATGCAGCAAGACACGATGCTCCGACATGCTGTGATGCCTGTACAGTCAAGCTATGCTACCAAGTGTATACATACAGTGTATATGTAACGAACTCTCCCTTGCCCCAACTACCCAGCCAAAAGGGACCCA
>VFQQ010003859.1_pt1 | contig 13986 bp, 7 predicted proteins | sample 3512341 | NCBI WGS metagenome assembly VFQQ01 (sample SAMN10412373, study PRJNA504923) | tailings metagenome | isolation source: Relicate 2 Philex TSF1 revegetated site | place: Philippines: Tuba, Benguet | collected 2017-08-29 | reverse complement strand
GGAAGCCCATCGTGGCGCCCGAGATGGAGTTCTACCTGGTGCAGGTCGAGCCCGATGAGGACATCCCGCTCAAGGCGCCGGTGGGTCGCACGCGCCGCACCGAGGCGGGCATGCAGAGCTTCTCGATGGATGCCATCAACGAATACGACGACATCTTCGATGTGATGTACGACTGGTGCGAGGCCGAGGGCATCCAGCTCGACACGCTGATCCACGAGATGGGCACGGCCCAGATGGAGATCAACCTCGATCACGGTGACCCGCTGCCGCTGGCCGACCAGGTGTTCCTGTTCAAGCGCACCATCCGCGAGGTGGCGATCCGCCACCAGATGTACGCCACCTTCATGGCCAAGCCCATGCAGGGCCAGCCCGGCAGCGCCATGCACATCCACCAGAGCGTGGTGGCCATCGACGGCGGACAGAACATCTTCAGCCGCGCCGATGGCGAAGCGTCCGATCTGTTCTTCCACTTCATCGGTGGCTTGCAAACCTACCTGCCCGCGGCCACGGCCTTCTTTGCGCCCTACGTCAACTCGTACCGGCGCCTGTCGCGTTACACCTCGGCACCCATCAACCTGAGCTGGGGCTACGACAACCGCACCTGTGGTCTGCGCGTGCCGCACTCCGGCCCGCAGGCGCGCCGGGTGGAGAACCGTCTGGCGGGCGTGGACGTGAACCCTTACCTGGCGCTGGCGGCCAGCCTGGCCTGTGGCTACCTGGGCATGAAACAGGGCATCAAGCCCAGCGAACCGCTCGCCGGCAGCGCGTACGAGCAGCCGCACCAGCTACCGCGTCATCTGGACGACGCGGTGGAAAAGCTGATGCAATGCCGGCCTCTGGTGGAGCTCTTCGGCGAGCACTTCATCCAGACTTACGCCGCCATCAAGGACACCGAGTACCGCGAGTACTTCGATGTGGTGAGCCCGTGGGAGCGGCGTTTCCTGCTGCTCAACGTCTGAGCGCGCTCACATCACGACCATGCCGGCCAGGGGGTTGGCCAGCAGCGCATCCAATGCCTCGATCGGCAGCGGCTTGGAGAACAGGTGCCCCTGGAACTGATCGCAGCCCTGGTAGGTGAGGAAGTCGCGCTGCTCCACCGTCTCCACGCCCTCGGCCACCACCTGCAGGCTCAGTGACTGCGCCAGCGCGATGATGGCGCGCGAAATGGCCGCGTCGTTCGGGTCGGTCAGCAGGTCGGCCACGAAGGCCTTGTCGATCTTGAGTTGATCGAGCGGCAACCGCTTCAACACCGAGAGCGACGAGTAGCCCACGCCGAAATCGTCGAGCGAGAGCGTCACGCCCAGGGCCTTGAGCATGCCCATCTTCTCGATCGTGATCTCCATGCGATCGGCCAGCAGGCTTTCGGTGAGCTCCAGCTTCAACCGGTGCGGGCGGATGCCGCTGTTGCGGATGCAGGCCACCACCGAGTCCACGAAATCGGGGTGGCGGAACTGGCGCACGCTCACGTTGACGGCGATGCTCAGGTTCGCGGTCTCGGGGCGCTTCTCCCAGGCAGCCAGCTGCGCGCATGCCGTCTCGAGCGCCCACTGGCCCAGCGGCAGGATCAGGCCGGTGTCCTCGGCCACGGGAATGAAGTCGGCCGGGAAGGTGAGCCCGCGCTCGGGGTGCTTCCAGCGCAGCAGCGCTTCCACGCCGGTGATCACGCCGGCGCGGTCCACCTGCGGCTGGTAGTACAGAACGAACTCGCCGCGGCGCAGCCCGTCGCGCAGGTCGGAGCTGGTGCGCGCGTCCGCGCTCATCGAGGCCTGCATCGCCGGGTCGAAAAAGCACAGCGTGTTGCGGCCCATCGATTTCGCCTGGTACATGGCCAGGTCGGCCTGCTTGAGCAACTCGCCCACGTCGGCCCGCGTGCCGCTGAAGATGGTGACGCCGATGCTGGGCGTGGCGAAATGGTGGTGGCCGACGAGCGCGAACGGCTCGCGCAGTGTATTGAGCACTTTCTCGGCCAGCACGCGTGCCTTGTGTGCAGCGGCCTGCGGGTCATCGCTCAGGTCGTCTGCCATCACCACGAACTCGTCGCCGCCCAGGCGGGCCACCAGGTCGGTCTTGCGCACGCTGGCGCTCAGGCGCATGGCCACCTTCTTGAGCAACTGGTCGCCCATCTGGTGACCCAGCGTGTCGTTGAGGATCTTGAAGTTGTCGAGGTCGATGAACAGCAGCGCGCCATGGTGGCCACTGCGAGCACTGCTGGCCAGCGCCTTCTGCAGGCGGTCCATCAACAGCTGGCGGTTGGGCAGGTCGGTCAGCGGGTCGTAGAAGGCCAGGTGGCGGATCATGTCCTCGGCCGTCTTGCGCTGCGTGATGTCGCGCCCCACCGCCACCCAGTGCGTCACCTCGTCGGCACTGGCCTGCACCGACACCACCTCGAGCTCGACCCAGAACAGCGCGCCGTTCTTGCGACGAACCATCAACTCGGTGCGCGCCTTCTGCGTGTCGCGCAAACCCCGCGCGATGTCCTGCAGCTTGGTCACGGTGGGGTCGAGATCGAGCAGCAGCTTGGGCGATTGGCCCAGCACATCGGCGCGCGCGTAGCCGGTGTGCAGCTCGAAGGCGTCGTTGACGAACACGATGCGCGGCTCGTTCTGGTCGCCGCCGGTTTCCGCGATCAGCACGATGTCGTTGAGCCGCGCGACGCTGGTTTCCAGCAGCATCAGCTGCTCCTGCGAGCGGCGCCGCTCCGTCACGTCGCGGAAGTAGACCGCCAGGCCTTCCGCGAAGGGGTAGGCGCGCACCTCGAGCCACTTGCCCAGCGCAGGGAACCAGTCCTCCAGCTCGACGCGGCGGTTGGTCTGCAGCGCGCGCTGCAACTGCTCCTTCAGGCGCTGGGCCACCGCGGGCGCGAAGTCGTGCCAGAGCTCCAGGCCCAGCAGGTCGGCCGTGGTCTTCTGCAGCAGCCGCTCGCTCTCCTGGTTCAGGTAGGTGAAGCAACACTGGCGGTCCAGCGTGACGAAGGCCTCGGTGATGCTGGCCAGCGTGGTGGTGAGCCGCATGGCCAGGCGCAGCGTTTCCTGCTGTGCCTGCTTGGTCGCCGAGATATCGTGCACCGCGACCTGCACCCGCACCACGTTGCCGGTCTCGTCGCTGACGGCATCGCCCACGGTGCGAACCCACTTCGGACCCACACCATCCAGCACGATCTGGACCTCTTCGTCGAAGGGTTCGCTGCGCAGCGCGCAGCGCTCGATGCGTTGCTTGATGCCGTTGCGCCACTCGGGTGCGTGGCGCTCCAGCATGTCCTCCAGGGTCTTGGGCCGTGTGTCGTCGACCAGGCCCAGCAAGGCCAGCAGGCCGGGCGAGCACTCGAGCCGTTGGCCGTTGGTTTCGATCGACCAGCTGCCCAGACCGGCAGAGCGCTCGATCAAGGCGATCTGGCTCTGGTGGTTGCGCTGCTGCACCGCCTGCGCCGCGAGCGACTCGCGGGCCCGTCGGATGGCCAGCAACAGGTCGCAGCCCTGTTCGCACAGATGGTGCAGTTCGGGGTTGACGCGCTGTTCCTCTCGCGGCTGGGCGTCGATCAGCAGCACGGCCGCGCCCGGGGCGCGCTCCATGGGAAGCCAGTGCAGGTGGCGCAGGCCGCGCCGCCCGCGCCCCAGGTCCAGGTGCACCCAGCGCGCTTCGCGCCCCGCATCGGCGATCCACTCCTCGCTCGCTCCCAGGCTCTCGCAGAGCTCGCAGGCCACGCCTTTCTGGTCCGCATCGAGGCCGGCACCGCCCAGCACGATCCAGCCCCCGCCCTGACGTTCGAGCAGCAGGGCAGCCGTGATGTCGGCTTCGCGCACGAGCTGGTGGGCCACGCGGTCGAATGCCTCATGGAATTCGACGTTGTGGGGATGGGCCGTGGAAGCGGCGGCGGGATTGTGGGTCGGGCGTCGCATGGAAGGCCTAGGATAGCGAGCGCTTCCCGGCGGGCACGTGGCATTTCGTTGGACAACGCCGAGCTTGTTCGTGAACTGCTGCACAGTACGGGCAGGCACGGCGGATTTTTGTAACATACTTGTGACTTTCTGTAGCCCCTGGTCTACGATGCCCTCGCAACGTCATTCAGATGTCGCTGGCAGCCCGTTTACTCAGGGATCGACAGGGAAGCGGACCAGCCAGACCAGATCAGGGGAATCGACAAGGTGAGCGCACTTGCAGAACTCAGGCAGCACAGCGATGTGACCAGCTTGAAATCCGCCCTGCACCAGCTGTGCAGCGAGTTCGGCCGCATCACGCGACTGGACATCCTCACGGCCATGCACGAAGGCACCAAGCAGGCCATCTGTTTCCTGCGCATGGAACGCCCCGAACAGGAGCAGCAGCTCATGAAGAGCCTGGGCGTCGGCCGCTTCGGTGGCGAGGTGGTGTTCGTGCTCAACCTCAACGTGCCTGCCAAGCAGCAGGAGTTCGGCCCCTCGTCGCAGTGGGCCGATTCCGACATCTACTGAGCGCCTTCCAGCGCCAACCTCCCTCCGCTCTCCCATTGCTGTCGCCACTGCAGGCCCAGGTCGTCGAGTGGCTCGCCCGGCCGGGTGATGTGGTGCGCCGCGGCCAGCCGCTGCTGGTCGTCGAGGCCATGAAGATGGAGCACGAGCTGCGGGCCGATGCCGATGGGCGACTGGCCGACTGTGTGGCTCTGCCGGGCGACACGGTGCAGGTCGGCGAGCGGCTCTGGCGCATCGAGGCGGGCGAGCCCGCTTCTGTCGCCACGCCAGCCGCGCTGGCTGCCGCGTCGGCAGAAACCGGCCCCGCAGTGCCCGCCGAACGCGAAGACCTCCAGCACTGGCGCGCGCGCATGGCTTTCCTGGCCGATGCCGCCCGCCCCGAAGCCATTGCACGCCGCCACGCCCAGGGCCTGCGCACCGCGCGCGAGAACGTGGCCGATCTGTGCGACCCCGGCAGTTTCATCGAGTACGGGGCGCTGGCCGTGGCCGCGCAGCGTGCGCGCCGCAGCGAAGAAGACCTGATCGCCAACACGCCGGGCGACGGCATGGTGACCGGCATCGGGTCGGTCAACGCGGCGCAGTTCGGTGCCGAACGCGCGCGCACCGCGGTGCTGGCTTACGACGCCACGGTGCTGGCGGGTACGCAGGGCATGCGCAACCACCAGAAGACCGATCGCCTGCTGGGGATTGCCCTCGACCAGCGACTGCCGGTGGTGTTGTTTGCCGAAGGCGGGGGCGGGCGCCCGGGCGACACCGACATGCCGATCGTGGCGGGCCTGCATGTGGGCACCTTCGCCGCCATGGCGCGCCTGTCGGGCCGTGTGCCCAGCATCGGTATCGCGGCCGGGCGCTGCTTTGCGGGCAACGCGGCCCTGCTGGGTTGCTGCGATCTGATCATCGCCACCCGGGGCGCCAACATCGGCATGGGCGGGCCGGCCATGGTGGAAGGTGCCGGCCTCGGCCAGTACCGGCCCGAGGACATCGGCCCCGCGCACGTCCAGCATGCCAACGGCGTGATCGACATCCTGGTCGACGACGAGGCCGAGGCCGTGGCCCGGGCGCGCCAATGCCTGGCCCTGTTCCAGGGCGCCACGGCCGCCGATGCTGCGCCGGCTTCCGCCGCGCTGCGGCACGTGCTGCCTGAGAGCCGTCTGCGCAGCTACGACAGCCGCACCGTGGTGCTGGGCCTGGCAGACGACGGCAGTGTGATCTGGCTGCGCGAGGGCTTCGGCCAGGCTGTGCACACGGCCTTCGGGCGCCTGGCCGGGCGCCCCGTGGGCTTTGTGGCGAGCAACCCGCAGCACCTGGGTGGTGCGGTCGATGCCGACGCGGCCGACAAGCTCGCGCGCTTCATGCAGCTGTGCGACGCGCGTGGCCTGCCGCTGGTGAGCCTGGTCGATACGCCGGGCTTCATGGTGGGGCCCGAGGTGGAGGCGCGCGCCCAGGTGCGCCATGTGAGCCGCCTGTTCGTGATTGCCGCTGCCTTGCGGGTGCCCTTTTTCAGCGTGGTGTTGCGCAAGGCCTTTGGCCTGGGCGCCATGGGCCTCACCGGCGGGGGGTTCCATGCGCCCGGGTTCACCGTGGCGTGGCCGAGCGCGGAGTTCGGCGCCATGGGCCTGGAGGGCGCGGTGCGCCTGGGCTACCGCAAGGAGCTGGAAGCCATGCCCGAAGGGCCTCGGCGCCAGGCGCTGTTCGATGAATTGCTGGCCCGCCAGGTGGCCCAGGGCGCCGCGATCCCGATGGCCACGACGCTGGAGATCGACGCCGTGATCGACCCGGCTGACACGCGTGAATGGCTGTTGCGGGGGCTGGAAGGTGCCCGGGTGCGCGAGGACCTTGCGCCGCGCTACGTGGACCCTTGGTGAGCCAGGGTCAGAGCAGTTCGCCGAAACCGGTGCTGCGCACCCCGGCCGAAGCCAGCGGCGGCGCGGTCTGGTTGATGTTCACCCAGAACTCGCACACGTGCTTCATGGCGCTGAGGAACTGCGAGAACTCGGTGGGTTTGGCGATGTAGGCGTTGGTGCCGGCGTCGTAGGCCCGAAGCAGGTCGCTCGGCTCGGTGGACGAGGTGAGCACCACCACCGGGATGTTGTGCAACTGGTCGGAGCTCTTGATTTCCTTGAGCACCCCGATACCGTCGAGCAGCGGCATTTTCAGATCCAGCAACACCAGCACCGGGTGGCTGCCCGGGCGGTTGGCGAACTGGTTGCGCCGGAACAGGTAGTCCAGCGCCTGCATGCCGTCGGAGACGTGCGTGACGCGGCCCTCCAGACCGTGGCGGGAAAGGGCGAGCTTGGTCAGCTCGGCGTCGTCGGGGTTGTCCTCGACCAGAAGGATGGCATCGGCGTTCTTGTTCATGGTTCGAGCGGGGCCGGCATCGAGTCGGTGGATTCCGGCAGTCGGGGGCCATCGATGGGTAGCGAGAAGTGGAACACGCTGCCCTCGCCCAGCCGGCTTTCGGCCCAGACGCTGCCACCGTGCCGCTCGACGATGCGCCTTGTCAGCGCCAGACCGATCCCGGTTCCTTCGAACTCCGAGGCCCGGTGCAAGCGTTGAAAGACACCGAAGAGCTTCTGGGAATATTTTGTATCGAAACCGACGCCGTTGTCACGGACGGAGAACACGTAGCCGCGCACGGGTTCCAGGTGCCAGCTCACGTCGATCACGGCGCGCTCGCGCGGCCGCGTGTATTTGAATGCGTTGCCCAGCAAGTTGGCCCAGACTTCGCGCAGCAGCAGCGCGTCGCCGTGAACCAGGGGCAGGTCGGGCGCGATCTGCCAGTCGACCACCCGGCCTTCGGTGTCGTGCGCGATCTGCGAGACCACCGCGCTGACCAGATGGTTGAAATCCACTGGGGCAATGTTGACCGCCGCCCGCCCAAGGCGCGAGAAGGCCAGCAGGCCGTCGATGAGCTGGCTCATGTGCCGCGCCGAGTTGCCAATGGTGCCCAGGTAGCGGTTGGTGGTCTCGTCGCGATCGATGCCCAGGTGTTCTTCCAGCAGACTCACGAAACTGGAGATGTGACGCAGCGGCGAGCGCAGGTCGTGCGACACCGAATACGAGAAGGACTCGAGATCGCGGTTGGCTGCTAGCAATTGCTCGGTGCGTTCGACGACGCGCTTTTCCAGCTCGTCGTTGATGTTGTGCATCAGGTCGTCGAGCTGTTTCGCGTCGGTCATGTCGCGGTTGATCTTGGCGAAACCCTTGAGATCGCCACGCTGGTCGCGCAGGGCGATCAGCACCGAATGGGACCAGTAACGCGAGCCGTCCTTTCGCGTGAGCCAGCTCTGCACGTCGTGCTGGCCGCGCGACGCGGCCAGCCGCAGCATGCGTTCGGCGTCGCCCTTGCCGGATTCCGGGTCGCCCGGGTCGAACAGCACGCCGTAATGGCGACCCAGCATCTGCACTGGCGAATAACCGTCCATGCGCTGCGCGCTGTCGGTCCAGTCGGTGATGAAGCCGTTCGCATCCATGAAATAGATGCAGTAGTCGCGCAGGTTGTCCACCATCAGGCGGAAGCGCTGCTCGCTTTCAAGCAGTTCGGCCGAGCGCTCCTGGATGCGCAGCTCAAGCTCCTCGTTGAGGTGGCTCACACGCTCTTCGATGCGCTTGCGTTCGGTGATGTCGATGATCTGGATGAAGATGCCGCGTGGCTTGCCCTGCTCGTCGTGATCGGGCAGGTAGTTCGCGCTCACGAAAATCGGGCTGCCGTCGACGGTGCGGCGCCAGGTTTCGAAGTGCTGCGGCGTTCCGGCCAGGGCACCGGCCATGCGTGGCGCAATGTCGGCCCAGACATCGGGCGGCACGCAGCGGCTGATGTGCTCGCCCATGATGCGCTGCGGGTCCATGCCGTAGACGCGCAGGTGCTCGGCGTTGGCGAAGCGGAAATGCAGGTCGGCGTCGAGGTAGGCGATCAGGCCGGGGACGCGGTCGGTGATGCTCCTGAGAAAGCGCTGCTGTTCACGCAAGGCTTCTTCGGCGGCCTTGCGGCGCGTGATGTCGACGACCGTGGTGTTGCTGCGCAGGAAACGGCCCTGCGCATCGCGCACGGCCGAAGACGACAGCAGTGCAAAGAAACGGCGGCCATCGCGGCGCTGCATCTCGTATTCGATGGGCTCGATGGCGTCGTTGTCGAGCATGCGGCCCATGCGGGCTTCCAGCAGCGCCACCTGGTGCGGTGGAATGACCTCGCGGAAGTTGAGCTTGCCCACCACCTCGTCGCGCTCATAGCCCAACCATTCGAGCTCGGTGTCGTTGATCGAAACGAAGGTGCCTTTGATGTCGAGTGAGTGGTAGCCGCAGGGCGCACCGTTGTAGAGGGTGCGCGCCTGCTCCAGTGCGCGCCCGAGCTGCTGGTTGGCCTGGGCCACACGGTCCTCGGCGGCCTTGCGCTCGGTGATGTCGAGCATCTGGATGATCAGGCCCTGCACCTCGCCATCGACCACGAACGGCGTGTACTCGATGCTGGCGTAGAAGGTGTGGCCGTCGGGGAAGGCGCGCTCGCCCTCGAAGCGCTGGGGCGCGCCGTTCAGGGCCGCGGCCAGGCGTTCGCGGGCAGGTTCGTAGTACTGGGGTTGTGCGATGTCGCGCAAGTGCAGGCCCACGACATCCGAAGGCACGCTGCCACGCCAGCGGGCGTAGCTCGCGTTGGCGAAGCGGCAGTTCAGATCGCGATCGAAGAAGGCGAGCTGCACGGGCACGGTGTCGGTCATCGCCTGCAGGAACCGGCCCTGTGTGGCCAAGGCGTCCTCGGCCACTTTGCGTTCGGTGATGTCGATCAGCGTGTTGTTGGTGCGAACGAAACGCCCTTTGTGATCGCGCACCGCCGTGCTGCTGACCAGCGCCACGAAGGTGCTGCCATCGCGGCGACGCAGGGTCAGCTCGGCGGGCTCGATCTTGCGGCCCTCGACAAGGTCGCGCAGGCGCTCGAGGACGAGATCGAGCTGCTCGGGCATGAGCACGTCGCGCAGGTGCAACTGGCCGATCACCTCATGACGCTCATAGCCCAGCCATTCGAGCTCGGTGCGGTTGATCAGCACGAAGGTGCCGTTGGCATCGAGCGAGTGGTAACCACACGGCGCCTGGTTGTAGAGCGACTGCGCCTCGGCAAGCGCCATGCTCACGCGCTCCTTGGCCTCGGCCAGCTCGTCGGTGCGCTCCTTCACGCGCTTTTCGAGCTCGGCGTTGAAGCGGCGGATTTCTTCCTGCTGGCGGTGCTGCTCGGTGATGTCGCGCGACACCACCAGCATCATCGCGGGCTGGCCGTGGTTGTCGGATATTGGTGTGACGGCGGTGTCCCACCACTTGGGCGTGCCCTTGAAGGTGGCGCCATGGGCGATGAAGCGGGAGCTTCTCCCCAGGCGGGCCGCGGACACGGCTTCACGCGCGAGCGTGGCGCTTTCCTCGGGCCACCAACCGGTCCAGTCGCTCAGGCGCACCTGCTCGAAATCGTCCACCTCGATCAGGCGGCAGCCCTGCTCGGTGATCTGCACCACGCGGCCTTCCAGGTCGAGCACCTTGGTGCAATCGGGGCTGCTCGCGATGATCTGTCGGTTGAGCGCTTCCTTGATGCGCGATTCGGCTTCGAGCACGCGCAGCGTGGTGATGTCCTGCACGAAGCCGAGCTGGCCGGTAAGGCGGCCCTGCGCGTCGCGCAGCGGCGCGTTGCGCGCGAGCAGGTGCCGCACCTGTTCGCCCGGGCGCATCAGGCGGAACTCCAGGCTCAGGCCTTCGCCGCGCGAGATGGCGCGCACCCAATGCGACTGCACGCGCTCGAGATCGTCGGGGTGCACGCGGCCAAGCCAGCCGAAGTTGGGGAACTCCTCGCGCTGCATGCCGAAGATCTGCTGCAGCTGGCTGTCGACGTGGGTGAGCAGCCCGGCCTCGTCGGTTCGGAAGATGCCGATGGGGAACACGCTGCCGAGCGTGGCGAACAGGGCCTCGTACTCGAACAGCGCGGGTTGCACGCCGTCGCCGGTGGCTTCCAGGGCGGCTTCAAGGGGGAGTGGCAGCTCGGCAGGAAACGGGGCCTGCCCGTTGCCCGTGGCGCCGAGCGAATGGCCATTGAGCTGCTGGGCGTAGCGTTGCCGCAGGTACTCGTTCTCGGCGCGCAGGGTGCGCAGTTCCAGCAGCAGCGCACGCTCACGCTCGGTGCTGCCGGCTTCGCCATCGCGGCGAGCAGGCTGCGCGTGACCGGGCGGCAGCAAGACGCTCATTGCCGGACTGTACCCGACAGGTCGGCCCGCGCGAGGGGCGAAATACCCCTCAGAAGCGGGGCAGTTCGGGGTGCGACAAGCGCCCGCCGCGCACCAGCATGCGGCCGTATTCGGCGCAACGCTGCAGGGTGGGGATGACCTTGCCCGGATTGAGTAAGCCTTTGGTGTCAAAGGCGCGTTTGACGGCGAACATCTGTTCGTTCTCTTCGGCGCTGAACTGCACGCACATGCTGTTGAGCTTTTCCACCCCCACGCCGTGCTCGCCCGTGACCGTGCCGCCCATGGCCACGCTGGTCTCCAGGATGTCGGCGCCGAAGCGCTCGCAGCGCTGCAGCTGGTCGGGGTCGTTGGCGTCGAACAGGATCAGCGGGTGCAGGTTGCCGTCGCCGGCGTGGAACACGTTGGCGCAGCGCAGGCCGTAGGTCTTCTCCATGGCCTGGATGGCGAGCAGGATGTCGGCCAGGCGCTTGCGCGGGATGGTCGAGTCCATGCACATGTAGTCGGGGCTGATGCGCCCGCTGGCCGGGAAGGCGTTCTTGCGCCCGCTCCAGAAGCGCAGGCGCTCGGCCTCGTCGCGGCTCACGGCAATGGCTGTGGCGCCGCAGCCACGCAATACCGCGCTCATGCGATCGATCTCCTCGGCCACTTCCTCGGGTGTGCCGTCGCTCTCGCACAGCAGGATGGCCTCGGCCGTGAGGTCGTAGCCGGCGTGCACGAAGTCTTCCACCGCGGCGGTCATGGGCTTGTCCATCATCTCCAGCCCGGCGGGAATGATGCCGGCCGCGATGACGGCGGCCACGGCATCGCCGGCCTTTCGCACGTCGTCGAAGCTGGCCATGATGCAGCGGGCGAGCAAGGGCTTGGGCACCAGCTTCACCACCACCTCGGTGGTCACGGCCAGCATGCCTTCGCTGCCGGTCACCAGGGGCAGCAGGTCCAGGCCGGGCGCATCGAGCGATTCGCCACCGAAGACCACGGGCTCGCCCTCGATGGTGAAGCCCCGCACCTGCAGCAGGTTGTGGATGGTGAGCCCGTACTTCAGGCAGTGCACGCCGCCCGAGTTCTCGGCCACGTTGCCGCCGATCGTGCAGGCGATCTGGCTGCTCGGATCGGGCGCGTAGTACAGGCCGAAGGGTGCGGCCGCTTCGCTGATGGCGAGGTTGCGCACACCGGCCTGCACGGTGGCGGTGCGCGAACGCGGGTTGATGGCGAGGATGCGGTTGAACTTGGCGAGCGACAGCACCACGCCCAGCGCGTGCGGCATGGCGCCGCCCGACAGGCCGGTGCCCGCGCCGCGCGCCACCACCGGCACCGCCAGCGCGTGGCAGGCCTTGAGCACCGCGGCCACCTGGGCCTCGGTCTCGGGCAGCGCCACCACCAGCGGGCGCTCGCGGTAGGCGGTGAGGCCGTCGCACTCGTAGGGAATGGTGTCCTCGCTCTGCCACAGCAGGGCGTGGGTGGGCAACAGCGGCTGCAGCGCGCGCACCACCTCGGCCTGGCGTTCGGCGCGCGCCAGGCGCTCGGCGTGATCGGGGTGGGGTGGGGCGTTCATGGCGCGGCCAGTGTAGGCCGCGGGGCGCCGGGTGGATTGAAAAAACCTGCAGCCGGCGTTGACGACCGGGCCTTGAAATCTGTGGGCGTGGTCATCAGCTTGGGTGCACTGGCGCCGCGATGGTCGCAGCGCCGCCCCGAATCTGGAGGTTTTCACCATGACCGGAATCATTGCCCGCACCAGCCTGTTCGACGACTTCTTCCGTGACGCGCCTGGCTTCTTCGTCAAGCCCCTGCATGGCGAGCGCCTGCCGGCGCCGATCAAGCTCGACGTGAAGGAAACCCCGACCGCCTACGCCGTGGACGCCGAAGTGCCCGGCGTGGCCAAGGACGACATCCAGATCACCATCGAAGGCAACGTGGTGACGCTGCGCGCCGAGGTCAAGCAGCAGGATGTGCAGCGCGACGGCGAGCGCGTGCTGCGCAGCGAGCGTTACCGTGGCGCGGTGTCGCGCGCCTTCCAGCTGCCGCAAGACATCGACGAGGCCGCGTCCAAGGCCCGTTACGACAACGGCGTGCTGCACCTGACGCTGGCCAAGAAGGCCGCCGCCACCGGCCAGCGCCTGACGGTGGAGTGATGCCCGGCCGAGCGCTGCCCGCCCCGGGCGGCGCTCACTCGCTGCGGATGTCGACGAGCTCGAGCCGCTCGTCGATGTGAAAGCCCGACGCACCCATGTGGCTGGTGCGCGCGGCTGCTTCGAACTTCACGATGCGCCCAAGCGACGGCGCGTACCAGGCGTTGGCCAGGTAGGTGCTGGAGAAGTACACACCGCTGCTGCCGCGCGTGGTGTGGCCGCGGAATTGCACGCGCACGATGGGCAGCGTGCGCTGCGCGATCGTCATCGGCGCGTCGTCGAACGCCACCGCGGTCAGGTCCATCGAGATGCTGCCCGTGCCTGCGCGCTTCTCGTAGCGCAGCGGCCAGCGCTGGCCCGCCTGCGGCGTCTTGCCGACCCAGCCCTCGGGCGGTGCCGCCTGGTCGAACTCGCCACCGAGCGGTTGCGTGATCGGCACCGGGCCGTCGCCCTGTCGGGCGGCCGGGTCCGCGCGCAGCAGCACCATCTGGCTGGTGCCGGTCTGGCGGTCGGTCAGCCGGTACTCGAACACGCGGTCGCCGGTGGGTGCCGGCGGCCGTGCCGCCTGGGCGGCGGCCTGCGCGGCGCTGCGCGCGGCCAGCGCCGCCTGCGCGCGCTCGGGCAGCTCGGAAATCCACGCCGCCGGCAGTGCGAAGTTCAGGTTCTGCGCGTCGCGCACGCCGAAGGTGGTGATACCGATCAGGCGCCCCTGCGCGTCGAACAGACCGCCGCCGCTGGACCCACCCGATATCGGCACCGTGATCTGGATCGCGTCAAGCTGGCCCTGCGCATTGCGCCGCAGGCCGGAGAGCAGGCCGTCGCTGATGGTGGTCTCCAGGCCGCGCGGCGCGCCGATGGCGTAGATGCGGGCACCGACCCGCAGATCGCCGGCGCCGGCGATTGCCACCGCGGGCGCGTGGAAGTTGGCCACCTTGAGCTGGCACAGGTCGCGCTCGGGATCGGCGTGCTCCAGCGTGGCACCGAAGCTCACGTTCTCGCGCCCCACGCTCACCGATCGGGCTTGCCGCAGCACGTGGCAGTTGGTGATGAGCCGCCCCGGGCCGATGACCACAGCGCTGCCCTGCAGCAAGGGCCGGCTGCTGCCGTCGAAGGTACGCACCACCCACACGCTGGGCGAAACCTGCTCGAACAGGGTTTCGGGTGGCAGCGGCGTCTGGGCGCTGGCCAGGCTGGCCGCGA
>VFQQ010003858.1_pt1 | contig 13987 bp, 6 predicted proteins | sample 3512341 | NCBI WGS metagenome assembly VFQQ01 (sample SAMN10412373, study PRJNA504923) | tailings metagenome | isolation source: Relicate 2 Philex TSF1 revegetated site | place: Philippines: Tuba, Benguet | collected 2017-08-29 | reverse complement strand
CTACCCTGCTTGAGCTGATGTCAGTCAAACAAGCTGGATCAGTACTACGAGCCTGCGCATAGAAGATGGTATCTCCTAAAACGATTCCTCCCGGCTTGAACGAAAGACCTGTGTGAAGCAGTGAGCCACCAGTAGGAGTAGCATACCATTCTACCGTAGCCAAGCCAAACACAATTGCTTTGAGCGTAGGGAAGGTATCTCCTTCGCAAGCGGTCAAATTAGGCGTAATAATGGTCGGAACATTAGGGTTACAGTTACAGTTAGGTCCTACAATCAGGGTATCAAATTTGCAAATAGCACTAAGGCTATCGGTGATTTTGATGGTCGCTCCCGAAGGAATCCCTGTCACGGTATAAGGGTTATTTCCGCTTATGATACCTTTATCCACTTTCAGGGTGCCATTTTTATTCGTTACACCAAATGTTATACTGTAAGTTTGTACATCAGGCGAGCAGGTTGGAGTGGTTGTCAAGGTAAAAGTAGGCTTGACACAAGGTACCACCAAAGCCGCATCAATGGTAGGATTATCTTTGTCGATTCCAGTACTCAAGGTATTGATGACAATCACAGGACTTTCGCCAGTAGTCGGGTCAAAATCAGAGTCTTTGGCATCGTCGTTAGGAGAACCTGCGTCTTTTTTAGTACTGATTTGGCAAGCTGCTGGAATGCTACTAAGCACAATTTTCACTTTATAATTACCACTGTCGAGTCCCGTAAAACCGTAGGCTCCGCTTGTATCAGTAGTATCTGTGCTAATGAGTGCATTGGTATCTCCATTGAGTAGTTGGACAATCACCCCAGCGACTCCATTTTCGTCGTCATCCTGAATACCATTGTCGTTGGTATCTTTCCATACATAATCTCCCAAACTACCTTTGAGGCAGTTTTTCACTTCTATGTTTACAGTATCAGCACAGTTCGAATTTGAATTAGTTAATACAAAACGATAAGTACCAATAGCATCCATACCCGTCACTACACCCGTAGTAGGATTTATCGTTACGACTTTGGGAGAAGAACCCAGCTGTGTCCAGCTCTCACCAGCGGCAGCATCGGGCAAATTCACGGTAGCAAGTTCATTGCATATCGCCTTTACTCCAGTGCTATCGGCACCAGCGTTGGGTTTGGTGTTTACAGTAAGCGTCACAAAAGTCGTATCAGAACAACCAGTAGTTTCATTTGTAACGAGTACATATACGTTGCCCGAAGTACTGAGGTAAGCTGCGGGATTGGCAATAGGTGTGGTGCGCTGTACATTACTAAACCACTCTACTTTGTTGCTTCCTCCAACGGTGTTGTTCAAGCTACTAAGGTTAAATGTTCCTATTCCAGCACCAGACTCGTTTTCACAAACTGTTAGTTGAGAATTTTCTACCGCTGGTTTGTCAAAAATAGTCAGACTCACATAAGCCGTATCTTTACAGGCAGTAGTATTATCCGTAATGACCACTGCATAGTAATGGGTTCCTATTTCTTCAAGTGCTGCACCGCTTGGGGTAAAACTAGCCGTAGTTTGCCCAGCGATTGCCGTTCCTAACGCACTTGTAGTATCTGCCAAAGGTCCGTACCAAGCATATCCTACACCTGTACTTGGCGTAGCTACGTATGCTGCTGGGGTTTCGTCCAAACAAATGCTTTGTTGTTTCGCAGTTACTTGAGCTACTGGCAATGCCTTGACAGTCAAGGTAGCAAAAGCAGTGTCTCGACATGAGGTCGTAGGGTCAGTTACAATCACTGCATAGTATTTCGTACCAATGGTATTAATTGCGGCTCCACTAGGAGTGAAAGAAGCAGTGGTTTGCCCTCCAATCGCCGTTCCTAAACTAGCAGTAGTATCTGCCAACGGTCCATACCAAGCATAGCTTACACCCATACTTAGGCTAGTTGTATAAGCTGAGGGGGCATCACCCAGACAAATCGTTTGTATCTTGGCAGTTACGTTGGCTACAGGACGAGGATTAACAGTCACTTTGACGGTATCACTACAGGCCGCCTGGCCTTTGTAAGTCAAAATAAAATAATAGTCTCCTGCTATCGTCAGTCCCGTCACTACTCCCGAGCTAGGGTTGATGGCAGCGTTGGTGCTTGCGGGCTGAGAGCCTTTACTCCAAGCTTCTAGTGCCGAGGCATCTTTTAGGTCGATGGTAGTCGTACCCACACACAAGGTTTGATTTGCTCCTGCGGAAGGTTTTACACAAGGCACATACAAGCCTGCATCAATGGTAGGATTATCTTTGTTTAATCCCGACCCCGTAACATCAATTGTAATGACGGGGCTTTCGCCGCTAATTGGGTCAAAATCAGAGTCATTTGTATCATTTCCTCCACCAGTATTGACATTTGATTTGGGCGTAATTTGACAAGTATCAGGCAAGCTGCCCGCCAAAATTTTGACTTTGTAAGTACCACTTTGGAGATTAGGGAAACCATAAAGTCCAGTGGCATTGGTAGTATCCGTAGCCAATACGTTGTTGTTAGTAGCATTCAAAAGTTGAACCACAACACCCGGTACACCTTGCTCATTGTTATCCTGAATCCCATTATCATTAGCATCTTTCCATACATAATCCCCGATAGAACCTACACATATCTTGTTGGCTACTACTACGCTGTCAATCAACACACAGTTATTGATTCCAGTAGGTACGAGTTTTACATAGTAAGTTTGGGCGGTCGTAACGGCAGTTGGGTTTGTTTCTTCTTGGGTCAAGTTCTTGTCTCTGTAGAAGGTAATCGTACCACTTGAGCTACCAGCAGTAGTATTAGTTAAATTCACAGCTACTCCTGGGCATATAGGTGCGGGGTCGGTAGTGACCAAAGTAGCAGATGCTTGAACAACTACCTCTGATGCTTCTTGTACACAAGAACTATCAGGCAAAGTACTAGCTACTACTTTAACAGTATATGTACCTGGCAATGCCGGAACAATATTGGTAAACAGTTTATTGCTTTCTGCCACTTTAACCCCATTGCGATAGTAGCGATACGTCCCCCCCACGATAGGAGTAGATACACGCGCTCTCAACAAAGTAGAGCCATCAGCGCATACTGTAGTAGTATTTAAAAGCAAAGTTTCAGCAGGAAGCGCTCCGATTTTTCCAGAACCCTGATAAGAGTTTTTACAACCGTCATTACCGAGGATTTGATAAGTAGCCACTTCTCCCGCCAAATTTTTGGCAGGAAGCCCTACGAATAACGAATCTGTTTGTCCCATAGAATTTGGATAAGGAAGGGTACCGTTGTAAGGAGCAGTACTACCATACAGCTGCGAATCGGTACTAATGATACGCCACTTGTAAGGACCTACTATTTGACCTTCAGGCTGCAAATTCATGATTTGTAGGTTGGCTACCGTTGCATTTCCACAAAGTGCTCCAAATCCTACCTCCCAAGTTGGCTGGGTATAAGTCGGAATGGTGACTTGAGTGGTCACGGTTTTACAACCATCATTGAAAGAAAAAGTATAGCTACCACCTGACACTAGGCTTGAAAACTGTCCTGTGTGAGTAGGCGAATCCGATTCTGGACCTTCGTTGACACGTGACGCCGAAGGCGCAACGATTCGATAAGTATAAATATTATTCCATCCGTTTTCGGGACCACGGTTGTTGATACCGATTACGTTGGCTTGTCCTGATCCAAAACATTGGTTTGTAGCATCTACGGATACAGTAGGGTTGGCATAAGTACCAATTATGATTGAATCTGTACACATAGCGCCACAAGCATCAGTGATACTCAAATAGTATTTGCCCGGTGCTAATCCCGACGAAGTATAAGAAGCACTACTTTGGGTAGAAGTATAAACGACGGTATTGGTGGTACTGTCTTTGATGATAAAAGTGTAGTTGGGAGTAGGATTGTAAGGAGGTCTTACAGATACCGACATTTGGAGGCGATACTGCTCAGACACTCCCGATGGGCATTGGATAGTTTTACTACAACCCATTGAATGAGGCCCTGGGCCTGTCAGTTGTACCGTACGAGTGTTTATCTTATCACAACCATCTTTTACTTCTACAGTATAAGTACAAGGGCGAGGTAGATTGATAAAAGTAGTATCAAAATTGGACGAAGTAACACTGATGTTTACACCACAACTAACACTTGTCAGGGTATACGTTAGGGGGCCAATCCCTACCGAACTTGCGGTAGTAGTCAAACGGATAGAGCCGGTTCCATTGTCGCCAGGCGCACCGCATATCCCTACCGAAGTCCCTACCGACGTAGTAGGCGAAGTATAAGCTTTGGGTGTCACAGTCACATCTCGGGTGCCTCCGCACTGATCTGTTACAGAAATCACGTAAGTGCCTCCTGCTGTTAAGGTGAAGGTAGCAGACGTAGGGTCTGTAATCTCATTTCCTACTTGATTAGGACCTGATTTGACTTTGAATATATAAGGCGCATTGCCCCCGCTAGCGGTGATTTTGTATTCTGCATCGCCGTCACAATTGTTAAACTTCACAAAAGAAGATGAAGCCGTAGGAGCCGGTATGGAAGAAGGGACGGTTACTTTGATAGTTTTGTAATTTCCACAAGAGTCTCGCCCTTGTATTTCGTAAGTACCACCCATTCCGGCAGGATATACAATCGGAAACGATCCCGCTAAAGTTGTGTCGTAAGGAGGTGGTACTGTACCATCAGCGGGAAGTACGCCATTTTTAGTCGAAATCCTAAAGAAATAATCAGGGCGCTGTTGAGAAGCAGTAGCGCCCGTAATAGCCAGACTACCGATACTTACTGTAGGAGCTGTACCCGTACAGGGCAAATACGACACCGCTGCGGTAAACGTCCAGTTTTGCTGGTAGTTTCCCGTCACTGATACAGGGAAGGTCTTCTCATCGTTGGTAGCAGGGTCAATGACCGTCAGGGTATAGCTACCAGGAGCAAGAAGTTCAAACGTGACATTAGGCCCATCAAAAGGCCCGAGTTGCCCTGGGATATTTCCTCCAGTGAGCGAGTATAGATAAGTAGCCTCCCCAGTGACTACTACCTTTCCAGAGGCTTGACAACGAGACTCTAAAGCCGAAATAGTAGGGGTTACTATTTGGGCTTGAGCCCAAGAAGGATATAGCCACCCTAATACTCCCACAAAAGTTGTTAGCGCAGCTCGAAAGTATACAACTTTACTTCCAATGGGATTGCAAAAGCGCCATAAAATACTCAACATAAAGTGTTTAATCATATGATTAATAGATTTAAACAAATTGATAATGCGTGTACTGTTACAAAAAATAGGATATAAACATCCCGACTTCCCCCCTTTTGAGAGGAAGTAAAAAATCTGATTTTCACTAATAAATTAGGGGATGCAAAGCAGCCTTTCTAGGCTCAGAAGCACTGCACTTATTCGGCTCGGGTTCTTAGTAAATGATTAGGCATGGACAAGATGTTGGATAGTATTGCCTAAAAAAGTAACAACTACCCTGCCAATTTTATCCAATTGGAACTTTTTTTGACCTATTTGGAATATTTATACCACAAAAACATCCATTTAATATCATGAAAGTCATTATCAGTATCCCAATTAGATATTTTGAGAAAATTTTTTTTCCAGAACAAAACCCTCAAAAAAATACAACGAAAACTTTTATTTAAGGAATGAAACCTGCCATTTATACCATATAAACCAATTTAGTATATGGTTTTATAGTGTAAATTGGTACACATTATGAAGGATATATGCTTATTTTTGCATAAAAGGTATACCACTACATACGATTTACCCTGTGAGAAACTATTTGCCCCTTATCGTTGAAGACGATGCAACTTCGGCGTTGCTATTAGAGTCATTTTTGCAGCAACTTCCTCTGTTTGAGAAGCCTATCATCTGTACATCAGCGATAGATGCGCTTGGTATTCTTCAGTCTACCCCCATTGACCTGCTTTTTTTGGATATTCACTTACCAGACTTTATGGGGTTGGAATTACTAAATATGGTAGTAAATCCCCCTCCAGTGGTGATTACAACAGCCGACCCTAATTTGGCAGTTCAGAGCTTTGACTACGATGTGGCAGACTATTTGCTCAAGCCTCTGAGCTTTCCCCGAACTGTCAGGGCTATCAATCGTGCTTTATCTATCAAGATAGCTGGCAATAGTATCACTAATCAGAATAGCATATTCGTTAAAGCTGGCCGCCAATTACGACGATTTTTATTTGAAGAAATCGACTACATTGAAGCATTTGGGATATATTCCAAACTGATAGGTCAGCAAGGAACATTGGTAGTAAACGAACCTATTTCTACCTTAGAAGAGCGCCTACCTAAACGTTCGTTTGCTCGGGTACAAAAATCTTTTATTGTCAATTTAAATAAAGTAAGTGGTTTTGATTCTAAATCTCTTTTTGTAGGCTCTACCAAAATCCCGATTGGTTCAGCTTATCGAGATACTTTAAAAAACTTTTGGTGGTTTGGAGAGCCTAGATAATTCTCTAAAAATCAATACAATTACCCCAATACATCAAAGGCATTGTTAGCTAAGTTTTTTAAACTTCCCCCGCCGATTAGCGCAGATTTAAAGCCGCAGACAAACGCAGATTCCCCCTTTTTCAGCGAAATTCTGCGTTTGTATTATTCAGCGGACTTCTGCGGGTAAAAAACAAAACTTTTTATTTAACAATGTACTAAACCTTATCTAACACAAGACATGAAATGGTTACGTCTCTCGCTTTTAGGGATATTATTAAAATTTCATGGATTGCCCTTAATGGCCCAGAATCTCCAATCACTAATTCTTGCCGACCGCGCCAATTCCCAGCTCCTAGAATTTTATGATACCCTCACTCCAAAGCAGTGGAATACGCTATCGGGTTTACTAAAACAAGAAATAAAGACCACCAAGCCCCTCAAAATACAACAACAGTATCATGGTCGTTTGTGTGTACAACTAGCCCAATTTCATACAACTCAAACCCAATTTGATTCTTCGTTTTTTTATTTAAATCGCGCATTTGAGATTTTTAATCAAAATAAAAATTGGGAAGAAGCTTCCTTTGTGATGTACCGCATCGGTACGCTGCATTCAAAAACCTATAAATTTGAAGAGTCTATTAGCCAATACTTAAGTACCCTTCTCTACAACGAGCTGCACCAAGTAGATACGTACACAGGGCATGTATATAATTTATTATCTCTTGATTTTCAAGACTTAGGAGATTCTAAAAACGAAGAAAAATACATGCTTAAGTTTATAGATTTTGCAGAAAAGAAAAATAAGGACTCTGACAAAATATACGCATATGAGCTTTGGGCAACTGCTTTAGACAAAAAAAAGCTATATCAACCTGCTTACGAGTTTCATTTGAAAGCCCTGCACTTAGTACGCAAAGGAAAATTCAAAGAAGGTGCTGATTTGGAAGGAGAGATTTTAACCTACATAGCTAAAAGCCTCCTCCATATGAAAAAATATTCCGAAGCGAGGCAAACAATCAATCTAGCAGAAAAAATCATCTCCAGTAACTACCTCACTCCTAATCGCCATTTTAATTTATCAAGTGTCTACCAGACAAAAGCAGAAATATTGCTAGCTACTCACCAGCACAAACAAGCCCTGAAATACGCCAAGTCTGCCCACAAACTTTTGAAAGGTCTTCCTCCTCGCCAACAACTTCTTGAAGTACTCACAACCCACATCAATGTCTTAAAAGCTACAGAGCAGCATAACAAAGCTTTGCAGGTGTATGAAGAAATGCGTAAGGTAGAAACCCAATTGAGTGAAGAAAATGATTTAGCCATCATCAAAACTGTTGAAGCTAAATTTCAACTAGAAAATAAAGAGAAAGAAAAAGAGTTGTTTCGTAAAACACTGGAAATAAAAGAACTAGAACTAGAAAAAGGAAAAAGAGAGAAAGGACTTTTCTGGGGAATTGTGGCAGTGGGTTTATTCTTGTTGTTTTTCATGCTTTTGTCTTATTATCAAGTCAATCGTCTCAACCGTGCTTTGTCTGAGCGTAGCAAACAATTGCAATCATTGAACGATACCAAAGATAAACTCTTCGGAATTTTGGGACATGACCTACGGCGCCCTCTAGCTGATATGAATAATACACTCCAATTGGCCGAGCACAACGTGATGTCTGCGCATCTTTTGATACCTCTCCTACGCAAAAAACTAACATTGCTCGAAAACTTACTCACAAACCTCCTCTACTGGGCTCTCTCTCAACAAAACGCTTTACGTATAAATCCTCGACATTTGGTTTTGTTGGATAGCATCAATGACATACTCCCTTCCCTAGAAGGTATGATTAAAGAAAAAGAATTGAAAGTACTCCTTTTCGAATCTTCCCAAAACTTCATCTATGTAGACGAAAACCACTTGACAATCATCCTCTCCAATCTCATTCATAATGCAATTAAATTTTCGCTGCTGGGAGGAAGTATTCAAGTAACTATCACCGACGAACCCTCCCATGTTTTGTGTACTATCCACAACACAGGACAGAGCTTTGAATGGGACGGAGAAATAACCTCTTCCTTCAACACCACTACTTCTATAGGTACAAGCAACGAAAAAGGCACCGGCTTAGGACTATTGGTATGCGCAGAGTTAGTAAAACTAAACAAAGGCACTATCAGAGCCTATCCCAATCCAACTGAGGGAGGAACTACCCTTGAACTCACTTTCCCAACTACCAAATCCGACCGTGCCTCCCTGTAGTATTTATTGATTTTCTAAGGTCGTTTTGTAAGAAAAAACACAAGCAAAACTTTCTTCATGCTACCTTTGTGGTATGAATTATCTCTCCGCAGAAAATATCTCTAAGTCTTTTGGCGACAAATGGTTGTTCAAAGATTTGACAATAGGCCTTAATCGAGGCGACAAAGTAGCACTCATTGGAGCCAACGGAACTGGCAAAACCACCCTCATGACTATCTTAGCGGGCATCACACCATTGGACCAAGGTGTAGTGAGTATTCGAAAAGATATTAGAGTAGGCTACCTAGATCAAGCACCTGATTTTGACCCTCAGTTCCCCGTCATGGAGGTGCTGTTTTCGGGCAACAATCCCGTAGCATTGGCGGTAAAAGAATACGAACAGGCCCTACTGCTGGACGATGAAAAACGATTGACAAAAGCCATCGAACGCGTAGACTCACTCCAAGGTTGGGATTTTGAGGCACGCGTCAAAGAAATCTTGGGCAAACTGGGCGTTCCAGACGTCGAAGCAAAAATCGGAACTCTTTCGGGTGGCCAACGCAAACGTGTCGCTTTAGCCAAAGTTCTTATCGAAAGCCCCGACTTGCTTATCCTAGATGAGCCTACCAACCACCTCGATTTGAGCATGGTAGAGTGGCTCGAAAATTATCTCAATACCCAAAACACCACCCTGCTGTTGGTAACTCACGATAGGTATTTTCTAGATACCGTCTGCAACACTATCGTCGAACTCGACAATGGGAATCTTTATACTTATCGGGGAAACTACGCTTACTTTTTGGAGAAAAAAGCCGAACGAGAAGCCGTAGAAGCCGCCGAAATCGATAAAGCTCGAAATCTTTACCGCAAAGAGTTGGACTGGATTCGGCGTCAGCCCAAAGCGAGGGGTACTAAAGCCAAATACCGCGTAGATGCTTTTGAAGATACCAAAGAAAAAGCCAGCCAACGCAGATATGACAATCAGATGGAACTCAATGTGAAGTCGACGCGATTGGGAAGTAAAATTGTTGAATTACAGAGCATTGGCAAACGATTTGGTGACAAAACAGTCGTTCACAACTTTCTTTATACTTTCAAAAAAGGGGATCGTATCGGAATCGTTGGTAAAAATGGAGCTGGAAAATCTACCCTACTCAACATGATAACGGGTGCGCTTCGCCCCGACAATGGGCAGGTGGTGAGAGGAGATACGGTACAGTTTGGGTATTATCAGCAAACCGACCTTGAATATAAAGACGGCCAACGAGTAGTAGATTGGGTAAAAGAAGTAGCAGAAGTGATTAGGCTCGGTACGGGCCAAACCGTGACAGCCTCGCAGTATTTACAAGCTTTTTTGTTTCCGCCTAATAAGCAAGGTACGCTCATCGAAAAACTCAGCGGAGGCGAAAAACGCCGCCTCCAGCTACTACGTGTTTTGATGGCCGAGCCCAACTTCCTCATCCTCGACGAACCTACCAACGACCTCGACATCACGACGCTTAATGTACTTGAGGAGTTTTTGATGAATTTTCCAGGCTGTTTGATTATTGTCTCGCACGACCGCTATTTTCTGGACCGTCTGGTCGACCATCTTTTTGTATTTGAAGAAGGGGGCAACATTCGCGATTTTCCGGGAAACTATACCGATTATCGTAATTTTTTGGCCGAAAACAATGTCAGCAAAGCAGAAAGTAAGAATACCGCCGCACGCCCCGCACCAACGCCCGCTCCCTCTACCACCAAACGGAAAGCTTCTTATAAAGAGCAAAAGGAATTTGAAAGTTTGGAAATCGAAATGGCAAAACTAGAGCAAGAAAAGGCCGACTATATAGAAAAGCTTAATGGTGGTAGCAACAATCACCAAGATATTACGCAATGGGCGCAGCAAATCGAACGCATCAATAATTCACTCGAAGAAAAAGAAATGCGTTGGCTAGAGCTAAGCGAATTGATGTAGACTTCTAAACACTCTCGCCATTGAAGTAAGATTTGTTTTGTTTCAACGCCGAGAGTGCTTTCTCAAATTCTTCTTGAGGCGCACTTTTGAGAATATGCCCCTGCACACCTACCTTGAGAGCTTCATGAATGTGGATTTCGTCTTCGGTCGTGGTGAGAAGCAAAATTTTCGTAGAAGGATATAAAGCCCTCACTTGATATGCCAAATCTACCCCGGTAAGGTAGGGCATATGTATATCCAAGAGTATAATATCTACTTTGGGAGTATGCGCTAAAAAAGGGATTACTTTGCGGCTATCGAGAAGCGAATCGACGATTTTGATGCCTTTGATTGAAGCCGTTTTTTCTTTTAATTCTTCAAGTGATTGGGGATAATCATCTACAAGGAGGATATGGATAGAAATATTACTCATAAAGCCATGATAATCTGGTTTTATCAAAAGTAACATTTTCTGCCTTTAAATAACAATCTAGCCTCTACTTATTCTTTAAGAAATTATTAAAAGATGGCACTTGGCTGATTTTGTGTAATTTTGAAGATAGTTAAGCGTATCTACCTTAACAACCCTTATTTTTTCTTTTCCTTGGCAGTTGTAAACTCCTGCTAAGGTATATACTACGATACACACATGGATTCAATTTCAGGTTTTTTTCAGTATTTATTAGATTCCGAAGAAATCATCCGAACGGGCGGATTGGTACTTATCACACTCATTATTTTTGCCGAGAATGGTCTCTTCTTTGCTTTCTTTTTACCGGGCGATTATCTGGTATTTTTGGCGGGAGTGTTTTCTGCTCTCAAAATCCTTGATGTTCCTATATTTCTCTTGTTAGGATGTCTTTTTGGAGCCGCTATCTTAGGCTCCTTGACAGGCTATCTGACGGGTCGTTTTTTTGGAGATCGCATTCAAAATCGCCCCGATTCACTTTTTTTTAAGAAACAACACATCCAAACCACTCGCCAATACTTTGACAAATACGGTAGTAGGACCTTGGTAATTAGTCGCTTCTTGCCAGTAGTACGTACATTTGCCCCCATTTTAGCGGGTCTTGTCAAAATGCAGTGGGGGGGATTTATGCTCTACAATGTGCTAGGGGCAGCCTTTTGGATTTTTGGATTAACGGGCGGAGGTTACTATTTTGGCGAAAAATTTCCGTGGATTATCAACTATGTTCATTACATAGTGATTTTCTTTTTGGCCATTACAACATTTACGGTTGTGAGGGGTTATTTTAATGCACGCAAAGAAGTAAAGAGCCAAGATGAAGCCTAATCCGATTGTCTTAACTGCAAACTGCTGATTACAATGTTTTTGTTTGAAATAGGTTTTTTAAATATTGAGTGGGTAGATGTATTAGATATTTTCCTAGTCGCCTTTCTGCTATTCCAAATTTATTATCTAGTAAGAGGCAGTTTGGCTAGTAGGGTATTTTTAGGCTATTTTCTGATTTATCTCTTTTACTTAATTGTACGGGCCATTGGCTTAGAACTACTTACCAAAATCCTTGAATACTTCATGGGAGTGGGTGCGGTGGCTTTGATTGTTATTTTTCAACAAGAAATTCGTCGCTTTTTACTCTTTATAGGTAAATCTACTGCCTTTGCCAACAACCGCCTCATCGGGCGTTTTTTGCGTCAGCCGACTCCCGCTGACAAAATCAACGAAATCAAACCTATCATTGAAGCCATCCGTGCGATGTCGTCGGAATTTACGGGTGGGCTGCTTGTGATTAAGAAAAACGATGAGCTTGACAAATACCTCCAAACAGGCGAAGAAGTAGATAGTGTACTTTCCAAACGCCTTTTTTTGGCGCTTTTCAACCAATACAGCCCCATGAACGACGGCGGCGTCATCGTGGCCGACGGTCGTATCAAAGCAGCGCGCTGTATTCTTCCGGTCTCTGATAGCGACGATTACGGCAATCTGGGCTTCCGGCATCGGGCTGCTTTAGGAATGAGCGAAGTGACGGATGCTGCCGTGATAGTGGTTTCGGAAGAAACTGGCCGCATTTCGTTGGCAGTGGAGGGAGATTTGCACAGCAATATCCCCGCTTCGGAAGTAGAAGAACGCCTCAAAAAATACTTATTTGAAGTAAGTAAAACCAAAGCCTAATTTTTCATCTTTTCGGTGGCGGCATTGTTGCCGTAGTACGGATAAGATTCAAAAGGCTGTTTCCCTGCCATTCTGGGATCTTGGGTAGCTTTACGCCATTGCTCCAGCTGAGCTTTCAATTTACTTTTTTCTTTCTGATAAGCGGAGGATTGGGCTACATTTCGGAGCTGTTCTGGGTCTTTTCTCAAATCGTACAATTCTTCCGCAGGACGCTTGGCAAAAATTAACTGATAATATTTAGCGTAAGCGACGGTATCACTCAACACCAATTTTTTGGTAGGACTAGGGTCTACATCTCCATAAGGCCCTACTGCAAAATACAATTGTGGATCACCCGCCGGCCATTGGTCTGGCGAGAGATTTTGAATGTACAAATAATCGGTATTGCGGATAGCGCGAATAGGATAACTCCTATCACCTCGACGTACATTGGCGTGCCGTTCGCGTTCTAAAAATACTTCCTTCCGATGAACTTGGCTTTTGCCTTGCAACAAAGGCATCAAACTTTTGCCCGTCACCATGTTAGGAATCGGTACTCCCGCAACTTCTAAAAAAGTAGGGGCAAAATCTACAAAGCTCATGAACGTATCCGTCTTACGAGGAGATAGTTGATTTTTCCAATAAAATACCAAAGGCAAATTGGTACCTGCATCATAGATATTGGCTTTAGCTCTAGGAAAAGGCATACCATTATCGGAGGTGACTACGATGAAGGTATTTTCTAATTCCCCTATAGCTTCTAGTTTTTTTATCAACGCTCCTACTTCTTGATCAAATCGCTGTACTTCATAATAATAATCAAGAATATCTTCCCTTACTTCGAGCTGGTCAGGCCAGTAAGCTGGTACCCGTACTTGCTGCGGATTGAGTCCTGCGGCTTTTCCAGTACCTTTTACATAATCCCGATGTGGGTCTTGACTGCCAAACCAATAGCAGAAGGGTTGGCCTTGAGGTCTTTTTGCTAAAAATTCGTCAAAATTTTGATAGCCTTTTCCAGCAGGATTTTGTTCATACCCTCCTACTTTAAAATTACCTGGTCCCCACCCTTTACGTTCTAAGCCTACATGATAGCCATGCTGAGCGAGTAGCTGAGCATAATTAGGTAATTTAATTTGAAGGGTGCTCCAAAGATTCCCGCTTTCTTCATTTTGATGAGGATAGCGTCCTGTCAGAATAGTAGCACGCGAAGGAGTACAAGAGGGCGAGCCGCAAAAAGCATTGGTAAACAGTACTCCTTCTTTAGCTAAACGGTCGAAATTGGGGGTTTGGACTACT
>VFQQ010003856.1_pt1 | contig 13992 bp, 26 predicted proteins | sample 3512341 | NCBI WGS metagenome assembly VFQQ01 (sample SAMN10412373, study PRJNA504923) | tailings metagenome | isolation source: Relicate 2 Philex TSF1 revegetated site | place: Philippines: Tuba, Benguet | collected 2017-08-29 | reverse complement strand
TTGCCATATCGTCGCAGCTGGGCTGGCGGAGAGGTGGCAGGCTGGAGCTGGCAGCGGCTTCCATTTGATTTGAGCCCACAATGCATGCCCCTTAGATACATTGCTTTGTTTTTCATGTTCAGCCTGCATCACGATGCATGTAAGTTTGGGATAGGGTCAATTGGGCAAGAGGAGCAGGCAGTGCACTGGGCCCCCAGCATGCACAAATCTGCTGCATCGTTGACATTCACCCAAACAGTGGCATCAACATAGCAGTACTGTGTACAGACAGCAGCTCTTCGGGCTGCCGTTGTGCACTCCCCTTCCCGCCGCCACCACTGCCGCCGCTGCCAAGCAGGGCGTTGCAGTGTCGCCACTTGCGCCACGCCTGCCAGCTCTCCAGCACGTAATAATTCCGACAGCTTCTGCTGCACAAGGCAGGCAACGCATGGTGTACTTGCAAAACAAGCGGATTTGCCAACCTCCAGACGGCGCGCCTGCCGCCGCAGGCACAGCGGGCGCAGCAGCTGGTGCCTTGGCGCCCTGATGGCCTGGCGGGCCTGTCAACGTCTCAATTGGCATCTGAAGGTCAATCGATACTTGAAGCTGCGCCTGTTTTGCCTCTGACCGGCGAGCGACGAACCCAAGGGCGCACTGCCAGGAGCCTCGGACGCACTGAGCGGCAGCAATGAGATCACAGAACCTCCCAAGAACCGCTCCGAGGCAATCGCCGTGGGAAGGGGAGGCAGCACTGCTGCTGCTCTCGCCGGCCCGCCGCCTGCCTGCCGTTGGTGGGCCCGACCCTGCCCCCCTCTGTGCGAGCTGCTTGATCTGCCGCCCCAACCATTCACAGCTGGCCACCTTCAAGCGGCAGCAGGTCAGGCAATGGCCACGCGGCACCCTCAGGCATTGTTTGGCACCGTCTCCCGGACGGCGGCGCAGCAGCGCACCCGGCGGCGGACGCAGTGGCAAATGATATCAATGCAGCAGACGGTCCGCCTGCGGCTGTAGCCGAGCTTCCCCTCATGCCTTACTTGTCTGGAACGCTGAAGCGCACCATTCTGCGAATGGCGGTGAGGCTCTGGCGCCGGCACACATCCAGCTCATGCTGTCCGCCCTGCCTGCCATTGCCGCCCGCTAGCCTCGTGGCTGCCTTTGCCGCTGCTTCAAGCCTAAACGTAGTCCACACAGGCTGGTTTTGTCCCCTTCCATTTCAGACGGGGATGCGCCTGATGGAGGAGCATAATGCGCAGCCTCTTTGGCTGCACGAAGTGCACGCATTCATTGATGAGACGGCAGCTATCTCAGAGGCACACGGCATGGGCGCAGCCTTTGTGCCAATGCGCCTGCTGGTCCCTGGCTGGCGCTGCAGTGATGCTGCACCGCTCGATTTCGAACTCGCAACTCGCGAGCAGGAGGCTGCAATCCTGGCCCTGGTGCGGCAAGCTGGTGGGTGCACTGCTCGATCCAGCCTGCAATTCACAGGTGCCACCACACCAAGCGCTGATGGGATGCTCTGCTCGGCTCCAACCCTTCCCTCTGCCACCTCCTAGCAGTGCCCAACCGGCCCAGACTGCAAGTGGGCGAGTTGCATTTGGGCGGCGCCATGGCCACCGGCCGCTTGCCATGGCAGGCTGAAAGCCCGCTGGCTCGCCAGTCGCGCTCTCTGCTGCTTCATGACCCCGGCATGCTGGGCCGCATTGAAATCTTGACGCTCACCGGCCTGTGCGGCACCAGCCCCCACCTCTGCCCGCCAGCCAAGTTTGACGGTGTGTGCATGGGTTGCATCACATCTGTGCAGCGGAGCAGACCAGTTCAGGATGCTCGATGCGCTTGTAAGTAGATTGTTGCGTTGAAGCTTTGACACCCTGGCCCTTTGTTATTCGAACCCCGCGCTCGCAGCGGCGGAGGTGCAGGGCATGTTTCGGCTGAGGGAGCTAAACTTGGTGGGCTACCGGCAGGTGGAGCTGGCAGGTGATTTTGACGCATATCTGGTGAACCAGCAGGCTCGATTGCTGCGTCAGGTTTGACAGATGTGGCCTCTTTAAGCTTTTCTGGCCCACTACTCAACATCTGTGGATTGCCCACTGCAGGCCTGCCAGTGAGCGTGCAAGATGTGCGTGTGGTGCTTCCGGGAGCTGAGGCGCCACAGACTGCTGGGCTGCCCGACTTGAGCCTGCCTCCAGCTGCCTTTGCCCCTGACGCCTTCATCACTGGAAGCCGGGTGGCGCCCCTGGCATCATACCCAGCTTCCATCCTCCGGAGCCTGTCCATCTATGCGGGGCCTCACACAGGTGGGCGCCCAGGCAGCCATGCGCTTCCGCTGTGCATGTGCTGCTGGAGAGGTGTTGGGCTTTGCAGCAAGCAGCGCAGGACTGGCATGGCGCGGAACTGCTCTGCGCCTTTCATCTTCCACGTGAGTTGAACTGTGCTGCTACAATGGCAGTCTGCCACACCCTTCCCTAACCGCCCCGCCTCAACCCTGCAGAGGTCCTGCTCAACTTGCACAGGCTGTTGAGCTGTGTGTCGCGCCTCGAGGTTCAGGCCGACCTACTCGGCATTCCCATCCCAGATGCACAGCCGACGGGCATTCTGTCGCACTATGTGGAGCAGCTGGTGCAGCATGCTCCAGATGGCTGCGCTGACCGTATCGTTCTCCGGACGGCCCAGTGCCAGTTTTTCGCACCTGTGAACGGCGACGCAGTGCTCCGTGCAGCCTCAGCTGCCTCCCTGCATGCGGCTGCAGCTCCGCTAGCAGAGATGTATCATGTCGAGACAGCTCGGGCGGGCCGAGCTGTGCGGCAGCAGCTCATTGAAGCCGCCGAAGCCGCCCAGGCGGAGCATGCAGAGCAGGAGATGCTTGCAGAAGAAGCTCAAGCAGCCCTGGAGGAGGCAGTGCAGGTGGAGCACGCAGCGCAGCTGTGGAGGGGCGTGATACAGGCCGCTGAAGAAGAGTTGGCAGCACTGGAGCTGCCTGCCGGTGGCTGGCAGGTCTCGGGTTTCATGCACCATCAGGTGATCATCAATTGCATTTTGCATCTTGGTTGCCTTGGCGACATGCCGTCTTTCCCGGCCTGTCAGGACCAGCATGACATGATGAAAATGCCCACTGCTCCAGCGCAACAGCAAACTTGCACCCTGCTCACTGCGCAGTTTGTGGTCATCGTCGACAAGGCGACGCTTCGCCACCAGCATGGCCCAGAAGCCGACATTGTTCAGCAGCCTGGCCCGGCAGACCAGACTGATCCCCAGCAGCCTGGCCCAGCAGACCAGATTGTTGCCCAGCAGCCCGGCCGGGCAGCCCGCATCATTGGCATGTTGCGGCGCCTGATGCAGCGCGGAGCTGAACCCGCTGCACAACAGCCAATGCACGTGGATGAGGATCATGATGAGGCGGACGATCACAACGCTGCAATAGTGCAGGCGTTTGCGCTGGTCCTTTTTGTGTGTGTGGTGTACCCGCGAGTCCGCCGTTTTTTGCGTAGGGAGCAGGATCAGGCCGACTGAGCAGGCCACCGCCCCTGCCACACCGTATGCCGCTGTTTGATTCGGCACCACTCCTTTTACAATGATGCACTGCGATACAGCTATTGAATAAAATCGTCCTGCACTCTAATTCACTGAAACAATTGACATGGCATAGCTTTGAATAATGTAAGCAACTGGTGTGTAGGCTTGTAGCTGTCGGTCTGTATTTGGGGGTCTGTATCGCAAGCTCCGTTGCGGATAGGCAGACTGTAAACCCGAAAATGGAAAATGGAAATGGTCGGTGCACCCAGCGGCTCAAGCTGCCGGCCGAGTTGAAGACCCAGTGGCTGCTGGTCTGCAGCACGTAGTGCCCGGCAGTGGCAGCAATGCTGCCTGCTCCTCACGTCACCAATCCGACAGACAGGCTCGCACGCGAACACAGCACATCGTAGCCCAGCTTGACCTGCGGGCAGAGAGTGGGCCATGCGTGATGAAGGGCCAGCAAATTTTCAGCGTGGACTTCGACATCCAGCTATGGGGCGCATGCATGTACAGCACTTGGCGGCCAGTAAAGGGGAATGAATGACCTTACGTGCAGGTTCTTGCTCAGTGCCATGCGCGCATACACCTCCTGCACGCAGGTTGGGGCAGACAGTCGTCTTGCAACTGCTGTCTTTGCTTGTAACGTTGCAGCATTGCTCTATTCTTGCATTTTTATACTGTATATATTTACCCTACCCTGCACAAGGGCATCTCACCAACTCGCGGCGTTTTTGTGGGCCAAACCAAGACACCACGTGGTACACGGCAAGCCGTGCAACGCGTTCTTGGACAGTGTTGACACTGCTGTAGTATGCCAGATCGGCGAGCTGGAACGGCGCGTCGGTGAACGAGGCGCCGACCGCTGCATTGCATGGGCTGGAGTGGGAGGTGGGGAAGGGCAAAGGAGGGCGGCGGGCACGCACACCCTTCGTCAAACACCTGGCGGCAGCTCCGCCCGCGCTGACACGCACCAGCCACCACCTGCCCCATTTTATCCAGATGCGCCACCTCTGCCGCCAGGACCACGCCGGCCTCTGCATTGGGCATGGCTGGGGTCCTCTCCTGGTCCAGGACGTTTGCCGTCGTCATGCTTGCAAAGCCCAGCAGGCCGAGCGTGAATGCGCAGGAGTCTGCGCGCAGGGGGTGCAGGAGCTGGGCTACTCACAGTGACATCCTGCAGCAGTGCTGGCATGAGCGACCCGCCACCTGCGTAGCACTCACCAGAAAGTATGAAGCCGTTGGAAGCGCAGACGTAGGCGCGCACGCTGCCCTGGACTACCTCTGCAAAGCTGCTGGGCTGGCCACGCTGCTGCCGTTGCCGCGCCTCTTCTTCATGCGCCATGCGCACCAGCCACTGCCAGGCCGCATTTGCCCTGCTCTGCGGCTGTGCCTGCATCACCAGCTGATTGGCAGAATTGGCGGGCCCGATCGCCATGTGAACGTCGCCTCCCAGCCCCAGTGCCGAGTCTGCTATGAGGGAGCCAGGCATCGGCAGATGTTCAAGGAGCAATCAGAGGCGGATGCATCCCGCCCATATGGGCGGCACGCACGCTCTGTTGACCGCAGTTGACCATGCGCACGCACAGGAGTTGGTGCTCCTCCGAACAATGGGGCGCCACAGCGCCGACAGGCCCGTCCTCAGGGCGCCTGCCGGTGTGAATTCGGCATTGAACACGCCCAGCCTCAGGGCCGCTCCCGGCACCGCCAAGGAGGGCGCCCGGTCCCACCCGTTTTGGGTGCGCCAGGAGGCCCCGAGGCCAAAGCCCCTGTTGAACCGCCAAGTGAACAGGGGAGACTCGAAGGCCTCCATTGCTCTCTTTGATTGCGAGCTTTCTAAGTCCGAAACTGACGCTGGTCAGGCGGTCAACTGGGCCGGAGGCGGCAGCGGGGAGCCCAGCTCAGCGCATGCGGCGGTGGCTGGGCGGTGGCTGGCGGCGACAAGCCGCCGCGCTCGCTATTATTTAGGCTTATCCAGTTATCGACAGCGTTGGTCATCGCGCGAAGATCGCGGACTTGCGGCGTAGCCCTTCCTGAGCCGGCTCGATTCTCGGGGTTTCCCAGTTGCAACTGACTAGAATAATGTCATAAGCATGAAGCGATTGAAAAACGCGAAAATATGGGCCCCCAAGTGAAATTCTCACCATGCGCCAATGGCAGCACCCGCTTGCATTTGCACACCGCACTTCTGCATATGTCACTGCTGATCAGCTGGCGCAAAGGCAACATGTGGTGCAGTGGGACACAGCTGGGACGCATGTGCTGCTTTATTGCTTTGTGCTTTCACTGCACATGCCCGCTGAACGCCGCTTTTTTGCGACCCTGCTGGACCTTTGCTTTGCAAGCTGCGATCGTGTGTATTGAAAGAATTGGCGACGGCAATACAAATGGCAATACAAATTGAGCTTTGTAGACAAACAGTACTAACGCTGTGATCACCCGACGGCTCAGGCTGCCAGCTCAGCGGGAGACCCAAGCGGCCGCACCTCCAGCGCTGCCGGGCTGTCCCGCATTGCACCAGCTGCCGCACTGCTGCCTGCCTGGGACTGCTGCGGCGCAGCGGGCGAATCAGCCTCGTCTCGCCACGGCGACGGCGGAAGGCCAAGCGAGGCAGGAGAGAGGGCTGCGGCTAGGGGGCCTGCACGTGCAAGAAAAATCGAGAGAAGGTGAGCAAGCAGCCTACAGGCATCACACTCAGCAGCAGGCAGCAGGAAGACAGCAATGTGGTAGGTGCATCAGCACGCATGGATCTCGTCCGATGCGTGCATACAAGGCAGGCAGCACCCACCCGGCGAGTGTGCTGCATCCAGCCGCGCGCGATACTTGGCCTCTGCACGTGTCAGCTGCGCTCGCAGCTTATCGATCAGCGCATCCTTCTTCCGCACCTGCCCCTGCAAGGACAGTTGGGTTTGCGGGAGAAGCAGGGTGAAGCAAGCGGAGGCGCGCTTCAGAAGAAACCCCCACGCAGGCAAACGTGAGTGAGAGACGGGCAGGCTGGAGGCAAGCTGGGAGGAGGTGGGCAGACACGCGCTTGACAGCATGATGGGGAACACACAGCATTTACCTGCAGCTCCATGATCTCAAAGTCGCGCTGTGCCGCCTCCACGCGCGCCTCAGCCAGCGCCTGCATGACGGCAGCGGCAGTTCCAGGTGCATCGGCCCGTTTGGCAAGCGGACAACTTTCTCATGTTCAGCGTGCAATACTGGAAAGTGGTGCCGCCAACGGCATTTCATACAGCCAAAAGCTGCAGCTGGACATGCAGTTTAGCACATGGGGCAGCATGCAAACAACATGCACACCTGAATGAGGTCAGTGGCAGCTTCATCCCGGTAGGTTGCCAGCAGCTGCTCCTCTGCTGTGCGCAGCCGCAGCAGCAGGCCATCTTTTGTGCGACCTGCATGTGAGGCACGAAGCAGGTCAGGCTGAAGTGACTCAATGCACAGTCGGCTGTCAAATTTTGCAGGCAAGGTCCCAGGCATGCACAATCCCACCACACAGTTGAACAGCAGTGTGCTTTGCTGCATCCGTGCCGAACACAGACATGCACGCCCGTCCCACTGCAAAATCACAACAATCACTGCGCCGGCAAAACACTCAACACTCACGCAAGCGGTCAATCTCCAGCCCTTGCTCCACCGCAAGTGCAGCCTCGGCAAAGCCCTCTGCCCGCGCCTCGTCTCGCTCCACAACCAGCCGCTTGCACCTGCAGGGCCATAGGATGTGCATAAAAATTGGTTGCACCTTGGTATGCACAGCAGAACAGCAGCGCAGGACCCACCAATCTGTGTAGACGGCTTACGTGCGGCGCAGCGCCGACAGGCTCGCCTCCCGGTCGATGGTCACAATCTCAGAGAGGTTTGGGGTGCAGGCAGGGGGAGTGGGCCGCGGCGTGCTGCAGAGGGCAGGGCAAAACAGGGCAGATTGGATGAAACCTGCAGATGCAGCACTGCGTTGCAGTTGGCACATAAACTGCTGATGTGCACTGCAAATGTGCATTCTAGCCGGGGGCACACATGCCAAGCAGCTGAAGGACAGGGCAGGCCGGCCTTACCTAAATGTTTCGTGCAGCTGGCGTGCAGTGGTGGCTGGCGGCGTGAGGTTTGTGTTGCGAGCTGCAGGGCAGACAGCGGCAGCGGCAGGCAGAATGGTAAGCAACTGCTAGGAGGTAAAATTAATGAAGCAGTGTAGACAGCACCGGCCAGCATCAACAGCGTGATCAGCAGCTGCAGCGCCCCAGGCCAATGCGCTGCGCAGGCAGGCAGGCACCCAACACACGCACTGCGGCCAAACATGCGCTTGACTGTGCCCAGCACACTGGCCCGCGGCGTCGGCTCCTCCTCGCTGTCATACAGCTGCTGTACCGCCTGCTCAGGAGGGTGCAGCATAGGTGGCGCAGCAGGCGTTGCTGGGTACACCATGCACCTGAGGCAAGGTGCCAGCCAATGCATGCGGTTGACTTGCACCAAAACCATACGGCCGGCTGAAGGGGAGCAGGTGCAGCAGACTGATACCCAACACAGTATGTGCAACCGCACACCTCTTGCAGGTCAATGGGGCTCCAGGCCTCTGGGGGCAGCCCCACTGCCGCCGGGTGCTGCTGGTCCTGCTGCTGCTGCTGCTGCTGAGCATGTGGCTGCTGCGAGGCCCACGCAACCCCTGGTCGTGCCGCCCCAGCACCAAACATCACGGGGGTCGGGGCCTCAAGCGCCGCAGCGTGAGCACCTGAGAGCGGCTCCGGGATGCTGAGGAGCGACGCTCCCGCTGGCCGCCGGTTGGTACCTGCACTGCCGGTGCTGCTGCTGCTGCTGGCACCCAGGGCAGGTGCGGTCAAGCTGCGGAGCAGCGGCGGTGGGCCGGCCACTGCCCCTGACCCGCTGCCGCTGGCCGGCCGCGACCGCGCAAATTCGAAGCCGCCAGGTGACGCTGCCGTGCTGCCCGCAGCCGCCTGCCATCCAATGGGATCGACGGCGCCTGCCTGCTGCTGCTGCTGTTCCCGTACAGACGACCCGCGGCGCGGCAGGCGCAGCACAGCAGCCGACAGTCGCTTGCGCAGCGGCGAGGTGGCGGTGCTGCCGGCCCCACCTGCCGCCCCTCCTGCAACTGCCCCAGGCTGATACACGGCGCGGATAGTTCCGCCATCCACAGACAGCCCTGCAAGGCTCGCCGCCGCCAGGGAGGCCGCGCTGCTGCCATCAAAACCGGACAGATCCTGCTCCTCTTCGGAGGCAGCAGGTGCGCCCATGCCAGAGGTGGCCACTGCGACAGCGGAAATGTGAATAAGGCATTCACGCATGTCTGCACGGCAGCACGTGCCTTGTGCTACCTGCTGGCCACCGGCTCATGGCGCACAAAAAGGGTGTCTGGCCGCACCTGACTGGCCCCAGCTCATGTATGAAATGTCTGTGGCGGCATCCGCTTCCCGTGCATCATAGTTGGCCAGCCACTGTGTGCGGATGGACACGTGCAGCACGCCTGCGGGCCTGCAAGTGCATGGGCGGGCAGATACAAGGCATGGCGCAGGCGACAGCATGTGTGGCAGCAGCGTGTGACGCGTTTTTACCAGCATTGTGCCCAGCTGCAGCAGACTGCCCCTTTTCCCACTCACTGCAGCGGCACCACCAGCTGCTTGGGGCCAAACGGCTCGGCTGTGCAGAATTGGGACAGGTCCAGTGCGGCGCGAGCCACCGTCTGCGCCGCCTCCTGGCCGAGTCGCGGGTTGTCTGGGGTGGCAGGGTGGGGAGGTGCAGCAGCGCAGCGAGTCGAGCACTTTCAACTAGCGGCAGAACAGCAGGTGGGTGCCATATGCCGCATCTGAGGTATAGCAGGCACGGGCCTGGCGTGCAGCATGTGCATCGACAAGCAACGCACTCCAGCAGCGGGGAGGTGGCCTGCCCCACAACGGCGGACCCTGACAGCTCAGGTCAGCCAGCACCCACCCAGCACGCGCTGCACTTTGAACACAAACTCCTTGGGCCGCCAGGCATCGCCGTCCTTGAACAATGTGGCGGTCTGGAAGGAGGGGCGGGGTGGGCGACATAATCTTGGAGAGATGGTGCGGTTGGCTGCACAGCAGGCTGCGCGACACGGTGGCAGGCAGGACACTGGCATACAATGCAGTGTAACGTGCAAATGAGCCGTTTGACGAAGTAGCAGCCCACACACCTGCACGCAGCTTGTGTTCCACTCCACGCCACCAGCTCCGTCGACCGCCTCTGGCTCGGTGACGCAAAGCCGGCTGCGCCGCTTCAGCAAAAAGTGCGCCCGTGCACCCGAGGGCAGCGGCAGCTCGGCTGCAGGGTGGCAGGGCAGAATGTTGGAAGTAGGCGCGGGCTGATGTCTCCGGCGCCTGCGCGCAAGTGCGCAACCGCCGCCGGCGCCGCGGCGGCCGCCGCCGCCCAACGGGCGCCCGCCCACGCCGCGGCTTGGCTCCAGGCGCTTCGGGGAGCTCCAACTCACTTGCATGTTGCGCAACAACCGAGAACTCGAACGTGTAAGGCTCACTCCCACCGCCCAGCTTCTTCCGCAGCGCCTGCATCTCTGCGTCGAGCGGCAGCGATCTGGAGGAGCATGCGGTGATGCAGCATGCACGGGAAAGGCGCCGCAGCAAGCCGGTGGGGTCGACAGGTGGGTCCAGGTGGTGCTGGCCCTGCTGCGCCAATTGGTGACCCGCCTGCGGCCTTGCAGTGGCGTCTGCGTGATGCAGGAAGTGGTTGAGAACTTGATCGGCCTGCAGCAGGGAGCGCCGGGTTGCCGCCGCTGCACCCGCGCCGCTGACCGCAAGGCTGTGCCGCCTGCATTCATGCAGGAAGCACAAAGGGATCGGGGGTCCAGGTGGTGCTCAGTGCGCGCTGCTGCTGCCCAGCCTGGTGACCTGCTTGCGGCGCGATGGCAGCGCATTGTACGATTGCCAACTTAATCAGCTTGCAACAGAGGGCGCCGCGTTGCCGCCGCCGCCGCCACTGCGCCGGCTGCCCAATGCGCTGGCTGGCAGCAGCAGTCAGGGGTTTGATGGCGGCCAAGGACCCTACGAAAGCAACAGCGCAGACTAGCGAGCAGGCAGGCAGCGACGTGCATGGCTTGGCATGTGTTGATATGAAGTTGGCGAGCGCCCGACTTGCTTCTGTACAACATTACAAAAACAAAGCTGTGCAGTACGCTCAAGGCATATACACACATTCACCAGCCAGTAATACCTGGCCTGCCAAGTCAACCAATGGAAGCGCTGTAGCCTGATTGCTGGACAGGAAGCAGAGGTGTAAAACGGAACAGCTCGAGGCAGCAAAGCAAAACATATCCACGTCTAAACATGTGAACTCCATTCAACAACTACATGGCGTTCACTTGGGTGCGCAGCCGCCTGCAGTTCACACAACAGTGCCCGACTCGCCTGCCGCCGGGCCCTGCTGCGCCTGCTGCACCGCAGCCGCACGTGTCGCCCTGCAGTGTGCCTTGTGGGAAGCCCAGTGACGGACCTGGCACTCCTTGCTGCAATGGACAGGGGAGGTTGCAGCGCACGGAATGGCATACGATGAGGGGAACTGGGGCAGGCAGCTCCTGCAGCAGGTGCTGGTCAATGCTTGGTTTAAGGTCCCAACCACAGTTCACGCCTGCATTCTTCCTCCATCCATTCTTCCACCCATCAGCCCAGCAGACTGGCTGACGCATGAAGCTCCCTGCCCCTCCAGCCCGCACCTGCAGTACTTGGCCTGCTTGCAGGCTGAGCAGGACTTCAGCTCCAGGCTAAACTTGCTGCAGCCGGCGCATTTGTGCCCTATTTGTTTGATCTTTGTGGCAAAGAGATCTCGGGTGGGCTCCGGCGGGGGCTCAGCAGCCGCCAGGTCCTGCCGCCACTCATCAGCGCCCGCCTGCCGGTGTCGCTCCACCGCGGCGCGGGTCCACCGCACAGAAGCGTTGCCACTCAGGTTTTTTACTCCTGTCAAATACGTTGGGGGCAGCAGGGCCTTACAGCGCGCCAGTGCCGCATCCCCCTGCTCCACAAGCTGCGCCGACTCTGCGAGGGTCAGGCTGCCCCAGGGCGGCATGCCCTCAGTTGGGGCGCTGCTTGAAATCAGGCCGTACGAAAACTCGGCTGTGAACATGCTGCTGCCATGGGGGCCGCCTGCTGCCGCTGCTTGCTGCACACCGCCGTGCAAAATTTCCGCCACTGGCGGCCCTTGGTAATGCACGCCTGCCAGCCGGGTCTGCACTGCCATGCGGGCGGTCAGCGGGTGGCTGGGGCGCAGCTGGCGCATGGCGGCCTGCGCCCGCAGCTGCAGCTCGCCCGCCTCGTCACGTGTGGGGCCGGGGTAGCCAGCCATCCAGGAAGGGCGTGCCAAGCCGCACGCCAGCTGTGCTGCCCATTGCCAGCTGAACAGCGCAGCGAGGCGCTGCAGCTGCGCCCTTGGGAGTGTGCAGGGAGCAAGGGGCTGCAGCTCTGGAATGGTGAGTTCGTAGGCCTGGCTGAAGATGTCATGGTAGAGCTCGGAGTGAGCTGTTCCAGCAGCAGCTCGGGGTTGGGCCAGGTGGCGGGCTCTGGGCGCTCATCAGCCTCTGGCGGTGTGTCATCGCGCAGCAAATCGGTCTCATAATGAAACTGCACCAAAGCGCTAACAATGCTGTAGCCCAACATTTCATCTGCGCTGCGCTGCAGAGCTCGAGCATGCCGCGCCAAGCCGTACAGCACTCTGCTGTGCAAGTTCAAAGCCCACTGGAGCGAGACGCCGATGCTGCACAGCTCCTCCAGCCCGCCGAGCAGGGACAGCGTCGCCAGAGCGAAGTGGACGTCTGGCTCCGCCGCATCAGCCTCGGCCGCCGGGCTGCCGGGCCGCCGGGCTGCAAGGCTTTCCTGCGCCGCTGCCAGCAGCTGGTGGGCGCGCAGAAAGCCAGCCTCGTCGTGGCTGCGCTGCTCCACTGGCACTGCTGCCACCGCAGCCAGGCGCTGCTGAAGGAAGTCGGGGGGCGGCAGCGCAGGGGCGTCGGCGTCGGCGGCCATCAAACCAGGCGCTGCTTGTGCACCCGACATGCGGATGTGCTGCAGACCGTGGTGGCGGTCCGCACTGGGGCCTTGGAGCGCTGCACGGCACGAGGCTGAGCAGTCAGCATTCTCGAGCGCTCGTCATTTGACGAGCAGCAGACAGCGCACTGCAGCGGAGCAATCGCGCTTGAGAACAGACCTAAGGAGTGACCTGAAGTATGGTCGGGCCAACCTAGAAGGCGAAGGGTCGTTTTGCAGCAGGCTGGGGCACAGTGGCAATGTCACCCACTGACTTCGATCGGGTGGAATTGATTTGCTGAAAGCCACAGCCGGGTTGGGCCTGGCCGGCCAGCGCAGCGCAGCGCACCCGCTGGGGCGCTGTTGTTGCAGGCCAGGCCTGGCATTCCCTTCACTGCTGCAGCGGCACGGCGGGATCGGGCCTTCTTCATGCGGGCAGCACAAGAGCAGCACTTGTTAAGCAGTGGACCACTGCCTGTGGGGACAACAGAGCGGCCTCAGCAGCGCGGCCTCAGCAGCGCTCAAAGATGCGGTACAGAGTTTCCAGGCGAGTCAGCTCCACCACTGAACCGTCCGAGGCGCGCTGGCGGGACGGCGCCAAGAACAGCCTGCGCAAAGGGAGAACGGTAGACAGCAATCAGACGGCAGAGATTAGCACAGTGGGTGGGCGAGCGACACCGTTGCTGGGCTGACAAGACCCACAGCAGCACACAGCAAGGACTGCACAAACCAGACCTACCGCAGTGCAGGCAACAGCACGTGCTGCACAGTCCACTCGCGCTGCCGCCGCCGCTGCTGCGCTTCGTCGCGCGCCGCTGCCTGCTGCTCTCCGCTGGGGCCGCCACCTGCCGCCTCTGCCTCTGCCTCTGCCTCTGCTGCCGCATCCGCAATACTGGGCTGCAGGCGGTACAGCTCAGCCAGCGCCTGCAGCACAGGACCGTTAATAACAATCCATTGACCATGCTGCTTGGCCGCAACAGCACAGCCAGACCGCAGCAAACACAGGGCATTTGTGGTGCACGCCAAAAGCAGAGGCTGCAAGCTGCTGCATGCAGCACTCGCCTGCGCCAGGCCGCGGAAGCAGGACTCCTCATTGCCCCACTCCACATGCTGCCCCAGCGACAGCACAAATGACGGCAGGCGGTCTGCAGGCAATGGGGAGCGTGCAAATAATTAACCGACAGCTGGGCAGCACAACAAAACAGCGGGTGTGAGCAGGGTTGCAAAGCGGCTTTGCAAGTGCAGGGGGAGCAGCTTCATGCAGCAGCCAGTTCCACGGCATACGAATTTTGCCAGCTTTCCCATCCCATCAGTGGCTCTTACCCAGATCAGGCATGTACTGCTCAATCAGCTGCGGCAGGCTGGCCAGGCATCCATCTGCATGGGTGGCAGTAGTTGGGAGCAAGGTGGTAGTCACAAGTATCAGTCACGGTGCGGATTTCTGCCATTCCATTCCCACCTGTCTACCCTCATGGTGGATGCTCATGCGGAGCATCCAACACCCCAGGCTCAC
>VFQQ010003855.1_pt1 | contig 13997 bp, 18 predicted proteins | sample 3512341 | NCBI WGS metagenome assembly VFQQ01 (sample SAMN10412373, study PRJNA504923) | tailings metagenome | isolation source: Relicate 2 Philex TSF1 revegetated site | place: Philippines: Tuba, Benguet | collected 2017-08-29 | reverse complement strand
GCGAACAGGTTGATGATCACCTGCGCGCCCCAGTAGCTCATCTGGCCCCAGGGCAGCAGGTAGCCCATGAAGGCCTCGGCCATCAGGCACAGGAAGATCGCGCAGCCGAAGATCCAGACCAGCTCGCGCGGCTTGCGGTAGCTGCCGTAGAGCAGGCCGCGGAACATGTGCAGGTAGACCACCACGAAGAACGCCGAGGCGCCGGTGGAGTGCATGTAGCGGATCAGCCAGCCCCAGGGCACGTCGCGCATGATGTACTCGACCGAGGCGAAGGCCACGTTCGCGTCGGGCTTGTAGTGCATCACCAGAAAGATGCCGGTGACGATCTGGATGACCAGCACCAGCAGCGCCAGCGAACCGAAGAAGTACCAGAAGTTGAAGTTCTTCGGCGCGTAGTACTCGGCGAGGTGCTCGTTGTAGAGCTTGGAGAGCGGGAACCGGTTGTCGACCCAGTTCAGCGCCTTCTGGCTCAGCGGTGCGTCGGGGGAGATTTCTTTGAATTCGGCCATGGCTTGCGTGCCTCGATGTTCCGTGGGTGTTCAGGCTCGATGGCGCGGCCTCAGGCCGGCTTTTCCTCGCCGATCAGCAGCATGTTGTCGGAGACGTAGTAATGCGGCGGGATCTCGAGGTTGTCGGGCGCGGGCTTGTTCTGGAACACGCGGCCAGCCAGGTCGAAGGTCGAGCCGTGGCAGGCGCAAAGGAAACCACCCAGCCAGTTGTCCGGCAGCGAGGGCTGCGGGCCGGGCGTGAACTTGTCGCCAGGCGAGCAGCCCAGGTGGGTGCAGATGCCGATGGCCACGAGAATTTCGGGCTTGATCGAGCGGGTGCGGTTCTTCGCGTACTCGGGCGTGGGGAACGCGGTGCGCTCGGACTTCGGGTCGGCCAGCTGGGCCTCGTCCTTCTCCAGCGTCGCCAGCTGCTCGGGCGTGCGGCGCATCACCCACACCGGCTTGCCGCGCCATTCCACGATGCGCTTCTCGCCCGGGGCGATGGTGGAGACGTCCACCTGAACCGCCGCGCCCGCGGCCTTGGCGCGCTCGGAGGGCTGGAAGGAACTCACGAAGGGCACGGCGACAGCCGCGGCACCCACGCCACCCATGGCGCAGGAGGTGATCAGCCAGGTCCGGCGACTGTTGTCCACAGCGGCCTTGCCTTGGTTGGCGGGAGCTTCACTCATGGGGGACTTTCTCGTCTTGCGGGAGGGGAATCAGGGACAACCCGGCATTGTACTGGACCATGTCAAGGGTCCAGCCGGGTTTTGCCCGGGGCCCGCGACCGGGGCGCGCCGGAATTCGCGTGTGACAATGCGCGCCCGACCACTACCCCCCGGAGAAGGCACATGGGCATGATGCAGGAGTTCAAGGAATTCGCCGTCAAGGGCAATGTCATCGATCTGGCCGTGGGCGTGATCATCGGCGGCGCCTTCGGCAAGATCGTCGGCTCGCTGGTGGACGACGTGATCATGCCGGTGGTGGGCCTGGTGTTCGGCAAGCTTGACTTCAGCAACCTGTTCCTGGTGCTGGGCACGGCACCGGAGGGCACGGCCCGCACCCTGGCGGCCATGAAACAGGCCGGCGTGCCGGTGCTGGCCTATGGCAGCTTCATCACCGTGGCCATCAACTTCTTCATCCTGGCGTTCATCATTTTCCTGATGATCAAGCAGGTCAACCGCCTCAAGCGCGAGACCCCGCCGGCCCCCCCGGCACCGCCCGCCGCGCCGCCCGAGGACATCGTCCTGCTGCGCGAGATCCGCGACAGCCTCAAGAAGTAAGGCCGGCACCCTCCGGGGCCGCGGCCATCGCGGCGTCGATGGCCGCCAGCAGGCTGTCCGCGCTGGCGCGCCCGCTGCCGGCGATGTCGAACGCCGTGCCATGGTCCGGGCTGGTGCGCACGAACGGCAGGCCCAGGGTGGTGTTCACGCCGTGCTCCAGGCCCAGCAGCTTCACGGGAATGAGCCCCTGGTCGTGGTACATCGCCACGACCACGTCGAAGGCGCCCTGGCGCGCCCGCATGAACACGGTGTCCGGCGGGTGCGGCCCGCTGGCCGCGATGCCCTGGTCGCGCGCCGCCCGCACAGCGGGTTCGATCGCTTCGATCTCCTCGCGCCCGAACAGCCCGCCCTCTCCCGCGTGCGGGTTCAGCCCAGCCACCGCAATGCGGGGCTGCGCCAGGCCGGCGCGGCGGAAATGGGCGTCGGTGATGCGGATGGTCTCCAGCACACCCTCTGTCGTCACCGCGGCCAGGGCATCGCGCAGCGAGACGTGGATGCTCACCAGCACCGTGGCCAGGCCAGGCGCGCTGAGCATCATGCGCACCGGCAATGCCGCCACGGGCACGCCCTGGTGCCGCGCCGCGAGGGCCTGCAGCAACTCGGTGTGGCCGGGGTAGAGTTCGCCGGCCGCCGCCAGCGCCTCCTTGTGGATCGGTGCCGTGACCAGGGCGCGCGCCCGGCCGTCCAGCGCCGCCTGGGCCCCCTGGCGAATGGCCGCCGCCGCCGCCCGGCCCGCCGCCGCGCTCACCTGGCCCCAGGCGGGTGGCGCCAGGGCGTCGCCCGCCTGCCACACGCCCACGGCGCCGGGCGGCAGTTCGGCCCATTGGGCGGGTTCTTCCAGCTCGGCCGGCACCAGGCCGCCCTCGGCCGAGTCGGGCACCACGCCCAGCCGCGCCGCGCGCCGCAGACAGGCCATGTCGCCCACCACCACCACCTCGCGCCGCAGCGCGGGCCGCTCGCGCAAGGCGCGCCACACGATCTCGGGGCCGATGCCCGCGGGATCGCCCATGCTGATCAGGACCGGGCGCTTCGCCATCACGCGGGGTTGGGAATGTCGATGAAGCGGTGCTCGAGGTCGAGCGCCGAGGCCACGTGGGCGGCGACGGCGGGGGCGCCGTAGCGCTCGCTGGCGTGGTGCCCGCAGGCCAGGTAGGCCACGCCGCATTCGCGGGCGTAGTGGGCCTGGGGCTCGGAGATCTCGCCGGTGATGAAGGCGTCGGCGCCGGCCGCGATGGCGGCCTCGAAATAGCCCTGGGCCCCGCCCGTGCACAGCCCGATGCGGCGCACCGTGTGGCCCGGCGGCGCCACCAGCGTCACCGGCCGGCCCAGGGCCTGTTCCACATGGGCCGCCAGCGCCTCTGCCGGCGCCGCGGGGCGCTGCCCCATGAAGCCCAGCGATTGGTCGCCGAAGCGCACACCGTCCTCCAGCGCGATGTCCAGCACCCGGGCGAGTTGCGCGTTGTTGCCCAGCGTGGGGTGGGCGTCCAGCGGCAGGTGGTAGGCGATCAGGTTGATGTCGTGCGCCAGCAGGCGCGACAGGCGCTGCTTCATCCAGCCGGTGACCCGCCCGTCTTGGCCGCGCCAGAACAGCCCGTGGTGCACGAAGATGGCGTCGGCCTGCATCTCGATCGCGGCCTCGATCAGCGCCAGGCTGGCGGTGACGCCGCTGATCAGCCGGCGAACCTGCGCCCGCCCCTCCACCTGCAGGCCATTGGGCCCGTAGTCCTTGAACGGCGCGGGCTGCAGCAAGGCGTCGAAGGCGTGGACCAGGGTGTCTCGGTTGGTGCTCATGGGGAAAGCCTGCGCGCGGCGGCTTGAAATGCGGCATTCTGACAGCCACATATCCCTCAGCCGAATGCGGGACAATTCCGCCCTTTCCTCCGCCGACTTTTCCATGAAACGACTCTGGCTCGTGTTTGCCCAAACCGTCACCGTGCTGGTGGCGGTGTTCTTCGTGGTGGCCACGCTGCAGCCGCAGTGGTTGGGCCGGCGCTCGCTGCCCTCGGTGGTGCCGGTGTTCGAGGCGCCGTCCAGCGCGCCCGCCGCGGCCGACCCGGGCACCGTGAGCCTGCGCGCCGCCGCCAAGACCGCCTCGCCGCCGGTGGTGAGCATCAACACCAGCAAGGCGCCCGCCAACAACCCGCACAGCGTCGACCCCTGGTTCCGCTTCTTCTTCGGCGACCAGGCCAACAGCCAACCGCAGACCGGCCTGGGCTCGGGCGTGATCGTCAGCCCCGCCGGCTACGTGCTCACCAACAACCACGTGGTCGAAGAAGCCGACGAGATTCAGGTGAGCCTGAACGACGGCCGTCAGGCCGCCGCCAAGGTGATCGGCACCGACCCCGAGACCGATCTCGCGGTGCTCAAGATCGAGCTGACCGACCTCCCGGTCATCACCCTGGGCAACTCCGACGCCCTGCAGGTCGGCGACCCGGTGCTGGCGATCGGCAACCCCTTCGGCGTGGGCCAGACCGTCACCAGCGGCATCGTCAGCGCCCTGGGCCGCACCCAGCTCGGCATCAACACCTTCGAGAACTTCATCCAGACCGACGCGGCCATCAACCCGGGCAACTCGGGCGGCGCCCTGGTCGACGTGCAAGGGCACCTGATGGGCATCAACACCGCCATCTACTCGCGCTCGGGCGGCTCCATGGGCATCGGCTTCGCCATCCCCACGTCCACCGCGCGCAGCGTGATGGAAGCCATCGTCAAAGAGGGCAAGGTCACGCGGGGCTGGATCGGCGTGGAGCCGCAGGACCTCACGCCCGAACTCGCCGAGAGCTTCGGCGTGGGCCGGCGCAGCGGCGTCATCATCACCGGTGTGCTGCAGAACGGCCCGGCGGCCCAGGCCGGCATTCGCCCGGGCGACGTGATCACGGCCGTGAAGGGCCAGGAAGTGAAGAACGTGCCGCAGCTGCTGGCGGCCGTGGCGGCGCTGCCGCCGGGCGAGAAGGCCCGTCTCGACGTGCTGCGCCGCGAAGCCTCGATGCAAATTGAGGTGACACCCGGTCGGCGCAACATCGCGCAGCAGACCATCAACCGCCGCTGAGGCCCCTGGCCCGCGCCGCGGACGCCGCGTCCGCCGTCAGGAGGCGGTCTTCTCGTCGCTGGCTTCTTCGCCCTCGGCCTGCGTGCGCTTGACGAACAGCTGCGCGCCCCAGATGCCGGCTTCGTAGAGCACGATCATGGGCACCGCCAACGCCAGTTGCGAGATCACGTCGGGCGGCGTGACGATCGCGGCGACGATGAAGGCGATGACGATGAAGTAGCCGCGGAAGTCCCGCAGCTTCTGCACCGACACCATGCCCATCTTCACCAGCAGCACCACCACGATGGGCACCTGGAACGCCAGGCCGAAAGCCAGGTACAGGCCCAGGATCGCCTCCACGTAGGAGGCGATGTCGGGCGTGGCGGCCACGCTGGCGGGCGTGAACTTCTGGATGAAGCCGAACATCTTGTCGAGCACGAAGAACTGCACGAACGCGATGCCCGCGTAGGCCAGCAGGCTGCCCAGGATGATCAGCGGCACGGCGAACCGCTTCTCGTGGCTGTACAGGCCCGGCGCGATGAAGGACCAGAGCTGGTACATCCACCAGGGCAGCGACAGCAGCACCGCCGCCATGGCCAGCACCTTCAACGGCACGAAGAAGGGCGAGAACACGCCCACGGCGATCAGTCGCGCTTCGGGCGGCATGTGGGCGCGGATGGGAATGGCGATCAGGTCGATGAGGCCGCTGGGGCCGGGCCACAGGGCCAGTGCGGCCATGCACACGGCCAGGCCGATGATGCTGTAGATCAGGCGGTCGCGCAGCTCCATCAGGTGCTGCACGAAAGGCTGTTCGGTACCGGCCAGCTCGTCGTCGGAATCGGGCTTGTTGGACATCAGGGCTTGCTGGACGGGCGGGGCCGGAAACGCGCCACGCGCGCGGCGCCCGACTGGGTGCGGGTGCGCACGCCCGTGCGCGCCTTGAACCACTGCGGCACGGCCTTCTGCTTCAGGCGGAAGTTCTTCTTCGGGTGCCGGTAGACCGGGTACACCCCTTGCCCGATGGCGTTCATGGCGTCCGCCTCGGTGGGCTCGCGCAGGGGTTCGTTGTCGAGGCCGGCGGTGGCGTCCGACCAGGATTTCTCGAAATCACTGGCGCCAGACTCCACGGAGGACTGCACGTCGCGCGCCGCGGTCTCCACCGAGTCCTTCATCTTCTTGAGCTCTTCGAGCTCCATGGACCGGTTGACCTCGGCCTTGACGTCGGCCACGTAGCGCTGGGCCTTGCCCAGCAGGGCGCCCACGGTGCGCGCCACGCGCGGCAGCTTCTCGGGGCCGATGACGACGAGCGCCACCGCGCCGATGAGCGCGAGCTTGGATATGCCGAGGTCGATCATGGATCAGCCGCTGCGCCAGCGGCCCCGCCCGGAACGCCCGCGGGAATCACGGGCCAGGAAGGGGCGCGGGCGAGACGCCTCAGCTCTTTTGCTTGGCTTCGACGTCGATGGTGCCCTTGTCCGCAGAGCTGTTCTGCGTGACCTGGGCCGTGGGCGCGGCGGTGGTGTCGGCGGCGTTCTGGCCACCTTCCTTCATGCCGTCCTTGAAGCCCTTGACGGCGCCACCGAGGTCGGAGCCGATGTTCTTGAGTTTCTTGGTCCCGAACACCATGACCACGATGAGCAGCACGATGAGCCAGTGCCAGATGGAAAACGTACCCATGTCAATCTCCAGAGAGGTGGGGTGAGCGCGCGCGCAATCCTGGGATTCTAAGCCGCCACCCGGGGTTCAACCGGCCGTCCCGGCATGACACAGCGGGCCGCAGGGATCAGCCCCGGGCCCAGGGGCGGGGACCGCCGATCACGTGCAGGTGCAGGTGGTGGACTTCCTGGCCACCCTCCTGGCCCGTGTTGCACACGATGCGGAATCCGCCTTCGGGATAGGGGTTGCAGCCCTGCTCCATCGCCAGCCTGGGGGCCAGGGTGAGCAAGCGGCCCATCAGGCGCTCGTGCTCGGGCCCGACCTGGGCCATGGACGGGATGTGCGCCTTGGGCACCATGAGAAAGTGCACCGGCGCCCAGGGATTGATGTCGTGGAAGGCGAACACCTCCTCGTCCTCGTAGACCTTGCGGGACGGGATCTGGCCGGCGACGATCTTGCAGAAGATGCAGTTCGGGTCGTGTGCGCTCATGTGTCGTTGGCCTTATTGCGGCATGGGGCGGTTGGCATTCATGTTCACCATGCCCTTGACGATGCGGTAGAGGAACCAGATCGAGATCAAGCACCAGGCGATCCAGCCGGGCACGAAGAGCAGCAGCCAGAGCGGGATCGTCACCACGTACAGGATGGCCGCCCAGATGACCGAGCGGATGCGCCAGGAGAAGTGGCTGGCCTGCCAGGTGCCGGCGGCCTCGCCCTGCTTCACCAGGTCGATGATCAGCGCCACGATGAGCAGCGCGATGCCCGGCTGCGCCGAGGGCAACACCGCGCCCACCGCCACGATGAGGTGCAGGATGTAGCTGAGCCAGCCCACGCTCTTGAGCGACTGGGCTTTCTCGCTGTCGGTGGTTTCCACGTCGATCACGTCGCTCACGGCATCACTCCTTCGCTTCGCGTTCGCGCACCTTGCGCAGGGCTTTCTCTTCCAGGCCGCTCAGGCCTTCGCGGCGCACCAGCTCGGCCACCACGTCGGACGGCCCGAGCCCGAAATGGGCCAGGGCGATCATGCTGTGGAACCAGAGGTCGGCGGTTTCGTTCACCAGCTTCTGGCGGTCGCCGCCGCCGTGCTCCAGGTCCTTGGCGGCCATCACGGCCTCGGTCGCTTCCTCGCCGATTTTCTTGAGGAAGGCCTCGGGGCCCTTGTGCAGCAGGCGCGCGACGTAGCTTTTCTCGGGATCGCCACCGTTCGCGGGCTTGCGGCTCTCGATCACGGCGGCCAGACGGGCCAGGTCGTCGGTGCTGGTCAATTGGATACCTCCGCGCAGCGCGCTGCGGTGCGAGCGACTTCGGGCGGCCGTGCGTCGCTCATGGCCTATTTGTAGATGGATTCCGGGTCTTTCAAGACCGGTTCCACGGTGACCCATTGGCCGTTCTCGTGGCGCTGGAAGAAACAGCTGTGCCGGCCGGTGTGGCAGGCGATGCCCGGCTCGTGCCCGAGCTGCGTGACCTTGAGCAACACCACGTCGTTGTCGCAGTCCAGGCGGATGTCGTGCACGGTCTGCACGTGGCCGGACTCCTCGCCCTTGAACCAGAGCTTGCGGCGCGAGCGGCTGTAGTACACCGCCCGGCCCAGTTCGGCGGTCTTCTGCAGCGCCTCGCGGTTCATCCAGGCGAACATCAGCACGTCGCCGGTGGCGGCTTCCTGCGCAATCACGGGCACCAGGCCCTGCTCGTCCCATTTCACGGCGTCGAGCCAGTCCATCACAACCTCACCGGAATGCCGCGCTCGGCCATGCGGGCCTTGGCCTGCGCGACCGTGTATTCACCGTAGTGGAAGATGCTGGCGGCCAGCACCGCGTCGGCGCCGCCTTGCTGCACGCCGTCGGCCAGATGGTCCAGGTTGCCCACGCCGCCGGAGGCGATGACGGGCACGCTCACCGCGTCGGCCACGGCGCGCGTGAGCGCCAGATCGAAGCCCGACTTGGTGCCGTCGCGGTCCATGCTGGTGAGCAGGATCTCGCCGGCGCCGAAATCGGCCATCTGCCTGGCCCAGGCCACGGCGTCGAGCCCGGTGTTCTTGCGCCCGCCGTGGCTGTAGACGTCCCAGCCCTGGCCGTCGGCACGGCGCTTGGCGTCGATGGCGACCACGATGCACTGCGCGCCGTACTTGTCGGAGGCGTCGCGGATGACCTGCGGGTTGGCGATGGCCGCCGAATTGAAGCTGGTCTTGTCGGCGCCCGCGTTGAGCAAGCGGCGCACGTCTTCCACGGTGCGCACACCACCGCCCACGGTGAGCGGGATGAAGACCTGCGAGGCCACGGCCTCGATGATGGGCAGGATCAGGTCGCGGCCGTCGCTGGTGGCGGTGATGTCGAGAAAGGTGAGTTCGTCGGCGCCCTGCTCGTTGTAGCGCGCCGCGATTTCCACCGGGTCGCCCGCGTCGCGCAGTTCGACGAAGTTCACGCCCTTGACGACGCGGCCACCGGTGACGTCCAGGCAGGGGATGATGCGTTTGGCGAGCATCAGGTCTCAGCCATTCAATTCGTCCGCGAGCTTCTGCGCGGCCTCGAAATCGAGGTCCCCGCTGTAGATGGAGCGGCCGCAGATCACGCCCTCCACGCCCTCGTCTTCCACCGCGCAGAGCTGGCGGATGTCGTCGAGCTTGGACAGGCCACCCGAGGCGATAACCGGGATGGACAGGGACTGCGCCAGCTTGACCGTGGCCTCGATGTTGATGCCGCTGAGCATGCCATCGCGCCCGATGTCGGTGTAGATGACGGATTCGACGCCGTAGTCTTCGAACTTCTTCGCCAGGTCGACCACCTCGTGGCCGGTGAGCTTGCTCCAGCCGTCGGTGGCGACCTTGCCGTCCTTGGCGTCGAGGCCGACGATGATGTGGCCGCCGAAGGCGGTGCAGGCGTCCTGCAGGAAGCCGGGGTTCTTCACCGCCGCGGTGCCGATGATCACGTAGCGCAGGCCGGCGTCCAGGTAGCGCTCGATGGTGTCGAGGTCGCGGATGCCGCCGCCGAGCTGCACATCCACCTCGCTGCCGATCTCTTTGAGGATGGCACGGATGGCCTGCTCGTTCTTCGGCTTGCCCGCGAAGGCGCCGTTCAGGTCGACCAGGTGCACGCGGCGCGCGCCCTTGTCGACCCAGTTGCGCGCCATGGCGGCCGGGTCTTCGCTGAACACCGTGGATTGGTCCATGTCGCCCTGCTTGAGGCGAACGCATTGGCCGTCCTTGAGATCGATGGCGGGAATCAGCAGCATGGTCGATGCGGGCGCGGGTCAGGGGTTCCAGGACAGGAAGTTTCGGTAGAGCGCCAGGCCTTGGTCGGCGCTCTTCTCGGGGTGAAACTGGGTCGCAAAAATGTTATCGCGCGCCACGGCGGCTGCAAAGCGCCCGCCGTAATCGCACTCACCGGCCACGTGCGCAGCCTGCGCGGGCATCGCGTAGTAGCTATGCACGAAATAGAAGTAGCTGTTGTCGGGCACGCCGGCCCACACCGGGTGCGGGCGCTGAGCCACGCGGTTCCAGCCCATCTGCGGCACCTTGAAACGGCTGCCGTCGGGCTGCACCCGGCCTTCGAGCCGGAAACGGCGCACCTCGCCGGGAATCAGGCCGAGCCCTTCGGTGGGGCCCTCTTCGCTGCGGTCCAGCAGCATCTGCATGCCCACACAAACGCCGAACAGCGGCTTGTTCGCGCAGGCGTGCAGCACGGCGTCCTTCAGGCCCGACGCGGCCAGCGCGCGCATGCAGTCGCCCATGTGGCCCTGGCCGGGCAGCACCACGCGCTCGGCCGCCATCACGTCCTCGGCGCGCTGGGTCACGATGACCTCAACGCCGCTGCCGCGCGCGGCGTGCAGCACCGCCTGCGAAACCGAGCGCAGGTTCCCGCTTTCATAGTCGACGACCGCGACCGTTCTGGCTTTCATCTCGCAGACCGGGAAAGGTTCAGAGCGAACCCTTGGTGGAGGGAATTGCGTCGCCCAGGCGGGGGTCGCGTTCCAGCGCCATGCGCACGGCGCGCGCAAAGGCCTTGAACACCGTCTCGGCCTGGTGGTGCGCGTTCTCGCCGTGCAGGTTGTCCACGTGCAGCGTGACACCGGCGTGGTTGACGAAGCCCTGGAAGAACTCGTAGGTGAGCTGGGTGTCGAAGGCGCCGATCATGCCGGCCTTGAAGGGCACGCGCATGTGCAGGCCGGGGCGGCCGGAGAAGTCGATCACCACGCGCGAGAGCGCCTCGTCGAGCGGCACGTAGGCGTGGCCGTAGCGGCGAATGCCCTTTTTGTCGCCCACGGCCTTGGCGAAGGCCTGGCCCAGGCTGATGCCCACGTCTTCCACGGTGTGGTGGCCATCGATGTGCAGGTCGCCCTTGGCGATGATCTCCAGATCGATCAGGCCGTGGCGCGCGATCTGGTCGAGCATGTGGTCGAAGAAACCAATGCCGGTGGACAGCACGGCGACGCCGCTGCCGTCCAGGTTGATGCGCACGCCGATCTGCGTTTCGTTGGTGTTGCGCTGCACCTGGGCGGCGCGGTCATTCGGACCCGGCGGGGGAAAAGTGGGCGTGGTGGAGGTCATATGGCGGTCTGCAGGGCCTGGATGAGCCGGGCATTCTCGTCGGGGGTACCCACGGTGAGCCGCAGGCACTGGGCCAGCAGCGGGTGCATTTTAGAAACATTCTTCACGAGCAAACCGCGTGCCTTGAGGCCGTCGAAGGCGCGCTGCGCGTCGGGCACGCGCACCAGCACCATGTTGGCCTCGCTGGCGAAGGCCTGGACGCCGGGCAGGCGGGCCAGCGCGGCCATCAGCGCCTCGCGCTGCTCGCGGATCACGCCCGCCTGCTGGGCGAACACCTCGGCGTGCTCCAGCGCGAACAGCGCGCACTCCGCGTTGAGCACGCTCACGTTGTAAGGCGGGCGCAGCTTGTCGAACTCGTGCACCAGGGCCGCCGGGCCCAGCAGGTAGCCGATGCGCACGCCGGCCAGACCGAACTTGGAGAGCGTGCGCATGAGCAGCACGTGCGCGTTGGCCTCGGGCTGGACGCGCATCTCGTCCAACCAGGTGTGGCTGGAGAAGGGCTGGTAGGCCTCGTCCACCACCACCAGCCCGCCGAAGCGGGCGGCCTCGGCGATGAGGCGGCGCATGACGTCCGGGTCGAAGCGGTTGGCCGTGGGATTGTTCGGGTAGGCCAGGTAGGTGATGGCGGGCTGGTGCGCGCGCATCGCGGCCCGCATGGCGGCCTCGTCGAGTGCGAAGTCGGCGGTGAGCGGCACACCGTGGAAGGCCAGGCCCTGCAATTGCGCGCTCATGGCGTACATCACGAAGCCGGGCAGCGGGGCCAGCAGGCTGGCGCCGGGCAGGTCGCAGCCCATGGCCAGCAGGGAGATCAGTTCGTCGGAGCCGTTGCCCAGCATCAGCGCGTGGCCGGCGGGCAGGTCAACGTAGCGCTCCAGCGCGCGCTTGAGTTCGTCGATGCGCGCGCCAGGGTAGCGGTTGATGGCCACGGCGCCCAGGCGCCGGCCCAGTTCGGCCTGCAGCTCGAGCGGCAGCGGGAAGGGGTTCTCCATCGCGTCCAGCTTGACCAGGCCGGCCGATTCCTGGATGGCGTAGGCCTGCATGGACTGGATGTCCTGGCGGATGCGCGCGAGCGGGTTGGGGTTCACGGGGCTGTTCATCGGGCATCGCCTCGCATCGGGGGCACGGTGGGCAGGCGCAGTTCGGCGGCGCGCGCGTGCGCCTGCAGGCCTTCGCCGTAGGCCAGTTCGGCGGCCACGGCGCCCAGGGTCTGCGCGCCCCGCTCGCTCACCTCGATCAGGCTGCTGCGCTTCTGGAAGTCGTAGACACCCAGCGGCGAGGAAAACCGCGCGGTGCCGCTGGTGGGCAGCACGTGGTTGGGGCCGGCGCAGTAGTCACCCAGGCTTTCGCTGGTGTAGGCCCCCAGGAAGATGGCGCCCGCGTGCTTGAGCAGCGGTTCCCAGCGGTGCGGCTCGGCGCTGGAGACCTCCAGGTGCTCGGGCGCGATGCGGTTGCTGATGGCGCAGGCCTCGTCCATGTCGCGCGTGAGGATGAGCGCGCCGCGGTCGTTGAGGCTTTTGGCGATGATGGCCGCGCGCGGCATGGTGGGCAGCAGGCGGTGGATCGCGGCCTGCACGGCCTCGATGTAGGCCGCGTCGGGGCACAGCAGGATGCTCTGCGCGAGCTCGTCGTGCTCGGCCTGGCTGAACAGGTCCATCGCCACCCACTCGGCGGGGGTGCTGCCGTCGGCCAGCACCAGGATTTCGCTCGGGCCCGCAATCATGTCGATGCCCACGGTGCCGAAGACACGCTTCTTGGCGCTGGCCACATAGGCGTTGCCGGGGCCGGTGATCTTGTCAACCTTGGGGATGGTGGCGGTGCCGTAGGCCAGCGCGGCCACGGCTTGCGCGCCGCCGATGGTGAAGGCGCGCGTGACGCCAGCCACATGAGCGGCGGCCAGCACCAGCTCGTTGCGCTCGCCGCGCGTGGCGGTTGCGGCGCCACCTTCCACACCGCCGGTCGCCACGCTGCCGCGCACCGGCGTGGGCACCACCATCACGATCTCGCGCACGCCGGCCACGTGCGCGGGCACGGCATTCATGATCAGGCTCGACGGGTAGGCTGCCTTGCCGCCAGGCACGTAGATGCCCACGCGGTCCAGCGGCGTGACCTTCTGGCCGAGCAGCGTGCCGTCTTCGTCGCGGTAGCTCCAGCCTTCGCCGTTGGCTTTCTTCTGCGCCTCGTGGTAGCGGCGCACGCGCGCGGCCGCGGCCTGCAGGGCCTCGCGCTGCGCGGCGGGCAGCGCGTCGAACGCCGCCTTGAAGTCGGCCTGGGTGAGTTCGAGTTCGCTCACGCTGGCGGCCTGCAGGCCGTCAAAGCGTGCGGTGTACTCCAGCACCGCGGCGTCGCCGCGGATCTGCACGTGCGCCAGGATGTCGGCCACCCGCTGCTCGATCGCATGGTCCGTCTCGCTCGACCAATGCAGGCGCTGCGCGAAGCGCGCCTCGAAATCGGGCTGGGCGGTGGACAGGCGAAGCGGCGTGGCGTTCATGCGGGGGTGACTGCGCCGGCAAAGGCGTCGATGAGCGGGCGCAGGCGCGCCTGTTTGAGTTTGAGAGCCGCCTGGTTGACCACCAGGCGGGAGCTGATGTCCATGATGCGCTCGACCTCGACCAGGTGGTTGGCCTTGAGCGTGTTGCCGGTGGACACGAGATCGACGATGGCGTCGGCCAGGCCGGTGAGAGGGGCCAGCTCCATGCTGCCGTAGAGCTTGATCAGGTCGACGTGCACACCCTTGGCGGCAAAAAACTCGCGCGCGATGGTGGTGTACTTGGTGGCCACGCGCAGGCGCGAGCCCTGGCGCACGGCCGAGGCGTAGTCGAAGTCGGCCCGCACGGCCACGCTGACGCGGCAACGCGCGATGTTGAGGTCCAGCGGCTGGTACAGGCCCTGGCCGCCGTGCTCGATCAGCGTGTCCTTGCCGGTCACGCCGAGGTCGGCGCCGCCATGCTCCACGTAGGTGGGCACGTCGGTGGCGCGCACCAGCACCACCTGCACGTCGC
>VFQQ010003854.1_pt1 | contig 14001 bp, 12 predicted proteins | sample 3512341 | NCBI WGS metagenome assembly VFQQ01 (sample SAMN10412373, study PRJNA504923) | tailings metagenome | isolation source: Relicate 2 Philex TSF1 revegetated site | place: Philippines: Tuba, Benguet | collected 2017-08-29 | reverse complement strand
AGCGGCGAACGCACGGCGTTGGCACCGAACAGACCCGTCATGAAGATCAGGCTGTCGATACCGATCGCGATGGCCAACGCCAGATAGGCGAGGCGGTTGCCGTCCTGGAAGGCGTTGAGCGACACGACGAAGTTGTGCGCCTTGTCGTCGCGATTGAGATCGATAGCGGATAGGCGCTCGCCCATCGCATTGGAATCGGCGCTCGGCAGCCCCGAATCCCGCAGGCACTTGCGCCCGAAGCCCAAGAGCGGATCGACGCCGCCCGTTGTCGGCACCTTGTCGCCGCCCGCGCAGTTCGCCTCGAAGGCCTTCATACCGGCATTGAGCGTGAAGATCGCAGCCGCGGCCTCGACGGCCTGCTTCGGATCGCAGTCGATGTTGCGCACTCGCTCCTTCGTGGCGTCCGTGCTGATCATCGCATCATAGAGCTGCGTGCAATGCTGATGCAGCGCTCCGAGTCGCTCGGCGTCGGGCTGCTGACGAAAATCAGCGCGGGCCTTCTCGAAGGCGGCGCGCACGCGCGCCGGATCGGTCTTCTGGCCTTCCTGCCCAAGCTGAGAGGACTCGGCCGCCGTGATGCGCTGCTCGGCGGTGACGGCTTCGCCCTTGAGCTTGGCCAACTCGCCGTCCACGCCCGCCAGCTCGCGCTCGATCTGCGCGATCCGCGTGTCGACGGCATCCAGGCGCTTCTGCGTGTCGCGAACGCGCTCCTCGCCGATCTTGTAGTATTCCTTGAGCTTGCCCATCTCGGCCACACGTTCGCGATAGATGGGCCCTTTGCCGACCTTAAGCGAACCCTCGACACCCTTGTCCTCGGCCATGGCTTCGACACGCTTGGCGTCGATTTCCTTGGCACGGTTGTCGAGTTCCGACTTCTTGCCGGACAGATCGGCCGCAAGTCCCGGCCGGTCTGCTTTGAGGCGGGACAGTTCGTCGGTCAGCGTCGCCTTCTTGCTCGCAAGTCCGGCCTGACCGCTCGTCGCCGTAGCGATGCGTTCCTGCTGTTCCGCAATCGACGCGCGATGGGTTTCCATCTGACGCGTGAAGTGCGCTTCGATCGCGGCCTCTGCGCCCTCGGACGCCTTCGAGAGAGTGGCGAGCTGGGTTTCGTACGCGTGCCAGCCGTCGCTGTGGAACAGCTTCTCGGCTTCCGACATGCGCCGGCTCGAAATCGTCTCGCCGATGTCCGCGACCACACCCGCAACCTGGTTCTTGGTGCGGATCTCGGCCGCGCGCGCGCGCTGATCCTTGGGGAAGATGACGTTGAAGCGGCTGTCGAACGAGAAGAACACGCTCGTCGCCATGCACGCGAGGAACATCACCCACAGCATGGCATTCTTGGCGATGATCCGAATGCCCTGGGCATAGGGCTGAACGATGTCGCTCTTCGAGAACATCATGATCGCCGAGACGGCGAGCAGAACCGCACCGGCCGCCGCGAAGCTGTAGAGCAGCTGATCGTTCGAAACGCCGGCGTGGATGATCGCGATGATCAGCGCGGCCAGAAGCAGCCCGCCGCCGAGAACCGACAAAGCGACCATCGGCGCGCTGATGCTCCGCCCGCTCTTGCCCCGCACCTGGTTCATGCCGGTCGCGAAGCTTTCGCCGATCAGCCACGCGACAATCAGCATGACGCCGTGAATGCCGAACGTGAACATCGCGGAGAGCACGGACTCGCCGGTGAAGTTCCGCATGCCGTCCCAGGTCGTCCAGCCGCCGGCGAGCGAAAGCAGAAGCGCGGAACCGCCGATCAGCGCCAGCCGCCAATTCGTCAGCATCGTCTGCTCGATGGCGGCCCAGAGCTTCGGGATGAGCCGCACCAGCACGCTCGCCACCGCCAGCACGGCGAGGCCGACCATGATCCAGTTGGCTGCCTGCGGCAGAGACAATCCCTCGGAAATATTCGGAAGGGCTGGAAGCGATTGAACGACCCCGTCCGCCGCAGCCTTGACGTCCCAGCCCATGATCTCAAGCCCTCCAACGCTCAGCGTGAGCGCGGGCGGCGCGATGCACACCGCCCCTTATGCACAATTCCTGCTATTCCCAGGCTTCATCACGGCGTTTGTACGGCGATGAAGCACATGAAGGCGATTTAATGTCGTGAGGCGCGACATGCGCGCGCAAACCCTCTCGCATGAATGACGGCGAGAGCCAAACGGATCCGTCGCAGAAGTATACAAATGGGCTAGCGGATCGCTTCGAACAAGGCCGCGAGGCCGAGCCCGCCGATTGCGCCGAGCGTTGCAACGCCGTAGCGCGCTTTTGTATCCGGCGTGCGCACCAGCGTTGAAAACAAACGCACGACAAGCACCGCACCCGACGCACCCAGCGGATGGCCGCGCGCGATGGCGCCCCCATCGGGATTGATCTTCGCCGGATCGATTTCCAAAAGCTCAGCGAGCGCAATCTCTTGTGCAGCGGAGCTTTCGCTCAGCTCGAACACGCCGATCTCATCGCGCTTGAACCCGTTGAGGCGGCCGTAGAGTTTGCGCACCGCTTCGATCGGCGCCTCGCCGTCCTTCTCCGGCGCAACACCCAGCGACGCCGCCGAGACCAGCCGCAGCGCCGGCGGCTTCCCGCGCGCCTTCCAAACCTTCTCGCTGACGACGACAACGAACGCCGCGCCATCGTGCAGGCTGCTCGTGTTGCCCGCCGTCAAGGTTCCGTCGGGCGGCGCGAACGGCACCATGTCCTCGAGATCGTCGAGGTCCGGCTCCGCCGCGCTCTGGTCACGCGCTTCGTCGGCGTTGGCGCGGATCGGCACGATCTCGCCGACGAAGCGGCGCGCGGATCGGGCCGCCTCGGCCTTGAGGTGCGAGTGTAGGGCAACGGCGTCCTGGCGCGCGCGGCTGATCTTGAGGCGCCGCGGAAGAAGCTCGGACGCCTCGAATTGCGCCGGATCGTCGGCCGCATCGGCACCGGTCGGCTCGACACGCATGAAATGCGGAATCTGATACAGGCTTCTGGGCTTAGCGACGCGCCACGGCGCCGTCGAAAGCGAGTCCGCCCCACCCGCCACCACCACTTCGGCGTCGCCCGCGGAAACGGCCCGGATCGCTGCGATGATGGCATCGAGACCCGAGGCACACTGGCGGTCGATCGAGTAGGACGCTGCTTTTTCCGGCAGCCCCGTGGCGAGCGAGATGAGACGGGCCGGGTTGCCCCCTTCGGAGGCATTGCCGACGATCAGCTCGTCGACGTCGGCGGGACTGACGCCGGCATCCGCCAGCGCGGCGAGAACGACAGGCGCGGAAAGCTCGGCAATGCGCCGATTGCGATGCAGCCCGCCGATGCGGCCGAGCGCAGAGCGTCGCGCGGCGATGATGTAGGAGGTCGAGAAAGTCATAGCCTCGATAGCCGGTGGTGGCGCGAAAAAGTGCTCGCCCTAACCCCCCCCCACGGGCTCGAAGGCCGGCCAGTAACAACAGAAAAATGGCAAAAAGCGGGTAACTACAATACTGTTGCTATACACGGCGGGCCTGGAAATCCGACCACTCTTTACACATCTGATCACAATCAATTCAGCCCACGGGAAAGCCTCCCGTGCGATTCCTCTAGGCAGCGGAATACGTCATGATATTCTGTTGCGAAATGAAGCCAAAATCACAGGCCGCCATGTCTGACGCAGCACGAGTGACGTTCCCCCCGCCGGACAAAAACAATGGGAAGCGCCTGGCCAAGGCCGTCGAGCGCGCCAGCGAAGAGTTCGCGACCAAGAACCTGCGCTTCACCAAGCTCCGCCAGATGGTCTACGAGGAGATCGCGGCCACCTACGCCTCGATCGGCGCTTACGAGATCCTGGCCCGCCTTGCCGACAAGGGCACCCGCGTCGCCCCCATCTCGATCTACCGCGCCATCGACGCCCTGCTGGAAGCGGGCGTCATCCACCGCCTCGAAAGCAAGAACGCCTTCTTTGCCTGTCGGCGGATGGACCACCGCACCGGCCGCCGCCCGCTGTTCCTCTCGTGCGAGAAATGCGGCGCCGTCGGCGAGGTGGACGGCCAGCACATCTTCGACCTGATCGGCGAGGCTGCGAATGGCGCGAAGTTCAAGGCCCGTGTAAAGTTCGTCGAGGTTCAGGGCCTCTGTCCCCGCTGCGCGGCGGAAGAGAAAGAATAAGGCGCATCTCGAATGACTGAGCGTCCCGGCAGTGTCGGCGCTTCTCCGGAGGCGGCGCATGGCACGCATCACCATGCGCACGATCATACGGGTGCCTGCTGCGGCGGGCACAGCCCGGCCGCAGCGCGTGCGCCGGATCCGACGGCCCTTGTCAGTGCACGCGGCCTCAAGATCGTCCGCTCGGGGCGCACGATCCTGTCGGACATCGACCTCGACATTCACCCGCGCGAGATCCTGACGCTGATCGGCCCCAACGGCGCCGGCAAGACGACACTGGTCCGCACGTTGCTGGGCCTCGAGCGCCCGGACAGAGGCACGGTCACCCGTCGCCCCGGCCTCAAGGTCGGCTACGTGCCCCAGCGCTTCGACATCGACCGCGCGCTCCCCATGACGGTCGAGCGCTTCCTGATGCTCGGAGACGGCGCGCGAAAGACCCGCATCAAAAGCGTGCTGGAGGAGGTCGGCGCCGCCCGCGTCATCCACCAGCAGCTCGGCGAGCTGTCCGGCGGCGAGCTGCAGCGCGTCGTGCTCGCTCGCGCGCTCCTCAACGATCCGCAGCTCCTCGTGCTCGACGAGCCGGTACGCGGCGTCGACTACGTGGGCGAAGCCGAACTGTATGCCTTGATCGGCCGCCTGCGCGATGCCCGCGGCCTCGGCGTCATCCTGATCTCGCACGACCTGCACGTCGTCATGGCCCAGAGCAACCGCGTGATCTGCCTCAACCGTCACGTCTGCTGCTCCGGCGTCCCGGAGACCGTGGCGCAGCATCCCGAGTACACGCGCCTCTTCGGACCCGAGCAGGCTCGCAACTTCGCCGTCTACCAGCATCACCACGATCACCGGCACAATCTCGCCGGCGACCCCGCGCCCGTGCGGTCTACGTCGGCCCCCTCCGGAGGCGGCTCGTGATCGATTTGGAGCCGTTTCTTCTTCGCGCGCTGGCAGCCTCCCTCGCGCTTGCGGTCGTTGCCGCGCCCCTGGGCTCGCTCGTCATCTGGAACCGCATGTCGTACTTCGGCGAGACGGTGTCCCAGGCGAGCCTCATCGGCATCGCGCTCGGCCTCTTTCTCGGCATCGACATCACCGCGCCTGTCATCTTCGTGACGCTCGTCATCGCCGGCCTGCTCATTCTGCTCTCACGCCAGAAGATCGTGCCGCTCGATGCCATCCTCGGCCTTATGCACCACGGCGCCCTCGCCCTCGGCGTCATCCTGACCCTCGGCCTGCGTGGCCCGGCCGTCGACCTCATGAGCTACCTCTTTGGTGACATCTACGCGGTGACCCCGACCGACCTTTACTGGATCTACGGCGGCGGGGCGCTGGTGCTGGCGGTGCTGGCCTGGCTCTGGCAGCCGATGCTGCGCCTCGCCGTCCACGAGGAATTGGCGTCCGCCGAAGGCGTCAACCGGGACGCCGTGAAGGCCATCTTCATCGTGCTGCTGTCACTGACCATCGCCATCGCCATCAAGATCGTCGGCGCGCTGCTCGTGATCGCCTTCCTGATCGTGCCCGCCGTCGCAGCGCGGCCCCTGTCGGCCACGCCCGAACGCATGGCGATGCTAGCAGCTGCCATCGCAGCCGCCAGCGTCCTCCTCGGCATCGCCCTGTCCCTCAACTATGATGTCCCCGGCGGCCCTGCGATCGTGCTGTTCATGGCCGTAATCGCCGGGCTGTCGGTCACCTGGGCTGCGGTCGGACGCCGCTCCTGAAGCCGCCCTGCTAGTGTGATGATCGAGAAATTCGCCCTATTTGGCCGCCAGGTATCGAGCGAATTTCTCGATCTGAATCACACTAGCAAATCATATGCTTGCTAGTGTCCCTTTGATTCCGAAGTTCGCTCGGTGCGTCGCGGCGAACTCTGGCGAACTTCGGAATCGGGACACTGGTCCAATGGGCCAACCTCGACTAAATGATTGGCGAAGCCGCCGGATGATGACCCAATGACGGACGCCTCAGACACCCCGATCGCCCCTCGCCGCTGGTCCGTGCCGGTGGACGTGGGCGGCGTCGTCGTCGGCGGATCGGCGCCCGTGATCGTCCAGTCGATGACGAACACCGATACGGCGGACATCGCCGCGACCGTTGCGCAGGTGGCCGCCCTCGCCCGCACCGGCAGCGAGCTGGTCCGCATCACCGTCGACCGCGACGAGGCGGCCAAGGCCGTGCCCCACATCCGCGATCAGCTTCTGAAGCGCGGCGTCCGCGTGCCCCTGGTCGGCGACTTCCACTACATCGGCCACAAGCTCTTGGCCGAGAACCCGGCCTGCGCCGAAGCGCTCGACAAATACCGCATCAATCCCGGCAACGTCGGCTTCAAGGACAAGAAGGACCGCCAGTTCGCCGACATTATCGAGATCGCGCTGAAGCACGACAAGCCGGTGCGCATCGGCGTCAACTGGGGCTCGCTCGATCAGGAGCTGCTGACGCGCCTGATGGACGAGAACGCGACCGCCGCTCAGCCCAAGTCCGCGCGGCAGGTGATGCATGAGGCCATCGTGCAGTCCGCGCTGCTGTCCGCCGAGCAGGCCGAAAAGATCGGCATGGGCTCCGACAAGATCATCCTCTCGGCCAAAGTGTCCGCGGTCCAGGATCTGATCGCCGTCTACCGCATGCTCGCCGGGCGCTGCCGCTACGCGCTGCACCTCGGCCTAACCGAGGCTGGCATGGGCTCGAAGGGCATCGTCGCCTCGACCGCCGCGCTCGGCATCGTGCTGCAGGAAGGCATCGGCGACACGATCCGCATTTCGCTCACACCCGAGCCCGGCGGCGACCGCACGCTCGAAGTGAAAGTCGGCCAGGAGATCCTGCAGACGATGGGGCTCAGGACGTTCGTTCCGGTCGTGGCCGCGTGCCCCGGCTGCGGACGCACGACCTCGACTGTGTTCCAGGAGCTCGCGCGCGACGTGGAGGACATGATCCGCGACCGCATGCCCGACTGGAAGGTGCGCTATCCGGGCGTCGAGACGCTGAGCTTCGCCGTCATGGGCTGCATCGTGAACGGCCCCGGTGAATCGAAGCATGCCGACATCGGCATCTCGCTCCCCGGCACCGGTGAAAGCCCGGCCGCGCCCGTCTTCATCGACGGCAAGAAGGCGATGACGCTGCGCGGCCCCAACATTGCCGCCGACTTCAAAACCCTCGTCGAGGACTACATCGAGCGCCGCTTCGGCAGCGGTGCCAAGCGCGAAGCTGTTTAAAGCTCATCCGGGCGCCCTTGGTAGGGCTGGCGAACGGTGGTAGCCATCGAAGAGTTCGCATTGCCGGACGCGAGCCGTCCGCTCAATAGCCGCTACTCCCCTCATTGTGCGTTTTGTCCTGCGTCACCGCTTCCCGTTGAGAAGCCCGGCTAAACCAAGCATGTCCGCGTTGTACCGCTGGCTACGCGAACACGGATGCTGAAAACACTCGAAAATCGCGGCTCCTTGAGAGCCCTCTACGAGACGATGGCGCTAATTCGCGCCGTCGGGGTCAACCTTCAAAAGGTATCCCAAGAGGGCAAGCTGAGCATAACCGCGGAATTGGACGCCGGCCAGGAAGGTGTCGCAGCCGGTGTCATCGCCGCCCTCGATCTGGACCGCGACATCATCTGCTCGAACCACAGCGGACTCGGCACCTACCTCGCATGGAGCGGCGACGCCAAGGGCTTGATCGCCGAGCTCCTGGGCGACGTGCACAGCACGGGCACTTCGCATCAGCGGAAGCGGACCTTCTATTCGAAAGCCGTCGCAGGCGGCATAGCGCCGGTCTCGATCGGCATGGCGCTTGCCGAGAAAAGCAGCAAGTCCGGCGTTGTCGTCGTGCAGTTCGCAGGCCAAGACCTGCAAGGCTCTTTCTACGGGCACTTCAACGTCGCTGCACTCTGGAAGCTTCCTTACCTCCTCGTCGTTGAGGACACCGACTTCGGGCAATGCGCCGACCGCGCCAGAGCATTCGGCGTTCCGTTTGTCGAAGTCGACGGCTCAGACGCAGAAGCCGTCTTCGAAGGGGCCGAATGCCTGATCGAGCACATCCGCTCGGGCGAAGGCCCCGCCATTCTCTCCTGCGTCGTGCCGAATGCCAAAGACGCGCTCGCCGTCGCGCGTACCAAGCTTACCTGGGACTTCTGCGACGCCGTCGACGCTGCGACCGCATCCCAAGTGCGCAGTCTTGTCGAAGCGTTTGCCTCGACGTCGAAGCGCGCCGCGTGAGCTAACGATCCCGCCGCACGACAAACCGCGCCGCGTCGGCAAGCGTCGCAGCACGCGTACCGAACGGAGCCAGCGCATCCAACGCCGCCTGCTCGGCGCGTTTGAGTTCGGCGCGCGCCTCCTCGAGTCCCATCAGCGAGACAAGCGTCGCCTTTCCAGCCGCCGCATCTTTGCTGACCGCCTTGCCGACAGTCGCCGCATCACCCTCCGCGTCCAACAGATCGTCCGCGATCTGGAACGCAAGTCCCAGCGCTGTCCCATAGGCACTTAAAGCGGCCCGTGCTTCTGGCGAACCGCGGCCGAGGATGGCACCCGCTTCGCACGCGAACCGGATCAGCGCGCCGGTCTTGAGACTCTGCAAATGCAGGATCTCCGCTGCCGTAAGCGCACGTCCACCATTGAGCCGCTCCGCTTCGAGGTCGAGCGCCTGACCGCCGACCATGCCCGCGGCCCCCGCCGCCTTGGCGAGTCCGGAGATCAGCGCGACACGCACATCCGGTTGCTCATGCACGCTCGGTGAAGCCAGAATTTCGAACGCCAATGTCAGCAGGGCATCGCCGGCCAGAATGGCCGTCCATTCGTCGAACGCCTTCCACACGGTGGGCTGCCCGCGCCGGGTTTCGTCGTTATCCATAGCGGGCAGGTCATCGTGAACGAGCGAATAGCAGTGGACACATTCGAGAGCGGCCGCGGTATCCAAGGCGGCACTCTCGGAAAGCCCGAAAAGAGCCGCACTCTCGACCACAAGAAAGGGCCGGAACCTTTTTCCGCCCCCAAGCGTCGCATGACGAATGGCGCCGAGAAGCCGTGGAGGGATACGGTTGTCACCACATTCAGACTGCTCGGATTTCTGCCCGACGAGCAGTCCGAGGCGAGCTTCTGTTAGCCCTGCGATCCGATCGAGCCTTTGCGCGAACGTCATAGACGAAGTACCTAGGATGTCTGAGGGAAACGACGAGTGGCGCGGGATATAGCATCCGTGGCGGACAAGGACACCCGTGACGATCTGGAGATGCGCGGCGAGCCGTTGCCGCTACCCGACGGGCCCCGCTCGGAAGGAGGCCCCGCCACGGCCCCTCCGGAAGCCGAAATCCCTGAGCCCCCCGCCGCAGCCGACGAGCCGGAACCGCCTGCCGTCGACGCGAGTAACGAACCGGTCTCCAAGTTAACACCGCCCGCAAACGCGAACGAAAATTGGCACACGGCCATTGCCGACGCGCTATCATCGCCCTCCGGTGAAGCCCATCAGGATAGGGCTTCGATACCGGCTGAGCCAAGTTTCATACGCTGGATCGAGCATGAGCCAGCCCCAGCTGCCGAGCCGGATCAAGCGCGGCCTGATCCCGCTCCGGAACCCGTTGCCAACCTACAAGAAAACGGGCGCGGCGAGACAGCATCGGCGCCTTCCGAGGCTCAGCAGGGCACCGCGGAGCCCGCCCCTTTGCCTGAGGCTCCATCCGCAGCGGAACAGGCTCCGCCGCCGCAAGCCGACTCCCCATCGTTCACCGATGCTGCGCAGGATCTGTTTCGCCCTTCGGCGGACGGAGGCCCCGAGGATCCGCATCTCATCACGATCGGCCGCCGCCTCAATCCCTCGCTTCGCATTCCGCGTCCGGCGCCGCCGGTCATCGAGCCGCGATACGAGCCGGACCCGGACTTCGCGCCTCCCACGTGGAAAACCGGCTCCTGGACCGATCGCCTGCGCATCGCGGCGCGGTACGCCGTCTACGCCATCGGTGGCTACCTGGCGTTGGTGCTCGTGCTGATCCTGCTCTTTCGTTTCGTAAACCCGCCCGGTTCGATGCTGATGCTGACGAAGCTTCTCACCGGCAATTCAGTCACCCGCACGTGGGTCCCCATCGAATCCATCTCGCCCACCCTGATCCGGGCGGTCATCGTTTCGGAAGACGATCGCTTCTGCGAGCACAGCGGCGTCGACACCGCCGCGATGAAGGACGCCATCCAGCGCGCGTCCCGTGGCGCGCCGCGCGGAGCAAGCACGATTTCCATGCAGGTGACGAAGAACCTGTTCCTGTGGAATGCCAAAAGCTACATCCGCAAGATCATCGAAATCCCGCTGACCCTGATCATGGAAGTGGTCTGGCCGAAGCAGCGTATCCTCGAGGTCTATCTCAACATCGCCGAATGGGGACCGGGCATCTTCGGGGCCGAGGCCGCGGCGCGGCATCATTTCCGAAAGTCCGCGGCCCAACTCAACGACCGGGAAGCTGCCCTTCTGGCCGCCGTGCTCCCGAACCCTGTGGTGCGTGATGCGGGCGCGCCGGGCCCTGGAACTTCGGCCAAGGCGCGCGTGGTTCAGTCTCGTGTCAGGGCGTACGGCGCCGTGGCATCCTGTGCCGTGTCGGCTTCGGCCCCGCCGCCCGCTCCCGCCGTCGCGAAGTCCACGCAGCGCAAGACACCGCTCCGGGCTCCTCCGAAGAAGAAACCCAAGACCGAGGACTGGGCGCCGATCCTGAATTTCGGGCCTCAATGAGGGCCACCGGCCTCGAAGATCGGCCTAAAAAGGGCCGTGCGCCCTGTGTTAACATCGTTTTCTGCCATCCGAAGGCGCGACCCTGGAGCCGGAAATTGATCTGGCGCCCATCCGGGTTTGTGGGTATAAGGCCGCGATCTTTGGTTTTGGAGCCTGCGGCGCCCGATCGAGCGGTTGGACGTCGCGGTTTGTTTTGGCGCTACCGAACGGTTTGCGAGCCGCCGGAACAATCCGCAAGACGGCATCCGCCAATTCGCATTCTGCAAGAGACCAAGCGGCGCCCTTCCGAGGCGCGCCATCTGACCGGAGTTTAACCCATGGCTGTTCCAAGGAAAAAGACCTCGCCCATGAAGAAGGGCCAGCGTCAGTCCCACGATGCGCTTTCCGCCCCGACCTACGTCGAGGACAAGGAGAGCGGCGAGCGTCGCCGTCCGCACCACATCGATCTCAAGACCGGAAAGTATCGCGGTCGCCAGATCCTCCCGGCAAAGTCCGACGCCTGATTATCTGCGCAATTGAGCTTGAATCAAACGGCGGCATCCCTTCCGGGAGCCGCCGTTTTTCTTGAGGTCCATCGAAATCTCCCGGAGGATAGGGTACAAGGCTGGCGTCTTGGCCTCTAGGAGGGAAAACATGTCGCTGAGAGCTATCCCGCTAACGTTCCTCGTTTTCGTACTCTACAACGTCATCGTTCTTTTCTCAGGGTCCCCGGCGGTCGAGACCACAGACGGCGCAGCCGCCGCGCGCGCTCTTCTTGCCACTGAGCTCTTCAGCTTCCCCATGATCAGCGGCGCGCGCTGGACCTTCACCTGGGGCGACCTGATCCTCATCGCCTCGCTTATCGTCCTGTTCATCGAGATCCTGAAGGCCACGTACACGTCGACGTCGTCGCTCGTGGATCATGGCCTGTCGATGCTGGTCTTCATCGCGGCTCTCGTCGAGTTCATCGTCGTTCCGCAGGCCGCAACCTCGGTCTTCTTCCTTATACTGGTCGCCTTCCTGATCGACGTGATCGCCGGCTTCACAATCGGCATTCGCGTCGCCAAGCGCGATATTGGCTTCGGCACCAGCGACCAGTAGAGTGATTGCCAATCGACGCTCTTTGACGGGCGGCCACGGTCGCCCGTCGTCACCTCATGACTCGCGAGCACGAAAACGCAGATAGGGAAAACGCTTCAAGCGCGGTGATCGCCGCGCTTGAAGAAGGCCGTCTGTCGCTTGCATTGCAGCCCATCGTGGATGCCGTGAGTGGCGCAACCGCCTTTTACGAGGGCCTGCTCCGCTTGCGCCGGAATGACGGAACCCTCGTGTCCGCCGGCGACTTGGTCTTGCAGGCAGAAAAGCTCGGCTTAGCGCCTCTTCTCGATAGGCGCTCGCTCGAGCTCGCCGGCGTCCTGCTCATCCGGCATCCCCGGCTGCGATTGTCGCTCAACGCATCGAGCCTGACGGCGCACGACGACAACTGGATAGCAGCGTTGCGCAAGATGACAGCTGCCACTCCGGGACTTGCAGACCGCCTCACGGTGGAGATCACCGAAACGGCGATGATCCACGACTTCGAACGGGTCGCAGCGTTCGTCGATGCGGTGCGAGCGCTCGGATGCAAAGCCGCCGTCGACGACTTCGGCGCCGGCTACACATCATTCCGGCACCTCAAGACGCTGAAGATCGACATGCTGAAGATCGACGGCGCATTCGTCACGGATTTGCCGAACGACCACCAGAGCCGCGTCATCGCCAAGACGATGCTCGAGATGGCTCAAGCGTTGGGCCTGGAAACGGTGGCCGAATGGGTCGGCAACGAGGAAGCCGCAGCCTTCCTGCGCAAGGCCGGTGCGAACTACTTGCAAGGTTATCTTTACGGCGAACCGGCACCCGCCGAGGAGCACGAGCGCAAGGGACGTCTCTGAGGACGGCCGCTATTCGCGATCTTTGGCGAGCTTCTCGATCCGCTGCTGCATGGCGGTGAGTTGCGCTTTGAGCTCGTCGATCTCACCCTTCGGCTCGCCGGTTGCGGTCGCAGCCTGTTCGCCAGCTTGCCCCTCGCTTCTCTTGGCCTGCGGATTGGCCGCTCCGCCGAAGGAAGTCCACATCGCCATGGCCTGCTCGAACATCTGCATGTTCTTGCGCGCCTGGTCCTGGTAGGCCTCGAAGGCCGCGGCAGGATTGGCGAAAGCGCTCGCGAACATCGACCGGAACTTCTCCTGCTCCTTGACGAGGTTCTCGAGGCTGAACTGGAGATAGCTCGGCACCATGGTGCCGATGTTGTCGTCATAGAAACGGATCAGCTGCCGCAGGAAGGGAATCGGGAGAAGGGTCTGCCCGCCCTCACGGCTTTCCTGCTCGACGATGATCTGCGTCAGCACCGCATGGGTCAGGTCGTCGCCGGACTTGGCGTCATAGACGACGAAATCCTTGTCGTTGCGGACCATCTGCGCCAGATCGTCGAGCGTAACGTACGTGCTCGTCTCGGTATTGTAGAGGCGCCGGTTCGCATACTTCTTGATGACGACCGCCTCTTTTTTCTCGGGGCTTACGTCGGATTTGTTGAGCATGGGCTGAGCCATCAAACTTACACCTGTTTGCGCTGCGGCATCGTAGCACAGCCGGGAGACGAGCTACCAGACCTAACTGCATACCTGCCAAGCAAAGTTCCGACACAAAGACCTAATTGCGGGCAACGTTACGCTGCTGCTATCGTGCGCGCTGCGACCGCTCGATTGATGCATGTCAAAGGCGGTTCATCATCCCAAGGCCAAGAAACGCCCCAGATTTCCCCTCGAGGAGGAAGAATTAAAATGAGTGCGGACAGCACGACTATCGTCATCGCCGGCGCCGCCAGAACGCCCGTCGGAGCATTTAATGGCTCCCTCTCCAGCCTTCAGGCACATGAACTCGGCAAGGTCGCCATTAACGCAGCCCTCGAACGCGCCAAGACCCAGCCCGGCGAAGTCTCCGAAGTCATTCTCGGACAAATTTTGACGGCAGGCCACGGCCAGAACCCGGCTCGGCAGGCTGCCATCGCAGCCGGCATCCCGGTCGATGCACCGGCTTGGGGAATGAATCAGATCTGCGGCTCGGGCCTGCGCGCCGTCGCCCTCGGCCTGCAGCAGATTCAGACCGGCTCGTCGGCGATCGTCGTCGCGGGCGGCCAGGAAAGCATGAGCCAGGCGAAGCACGCCGCTCACATGCGCGAAGGCA
>VFQQ010003853.1_pt1 | contig 14008 bp, 21 predicted proteins | sample 3512341 | NCBI WGS metagenome assembly VFQQ01 (sample SAMN10412373, study PRJNA504923) | tailings metagenome | isolation source: Relicate 2 Philex TSF1 revegetated site | place: Philippines: Tuba, Benguet | collected 2017-08-29 | reverse complement strand
GCGGATACTGGGTGACCTGTCTCTTGCGCCTCCAGCAGTGCAGGGCTCGGCAGCGCGCCTGATGCACAAGACAGCAGCTCTGAAGACCAAACAGGCAGTCCTGAACATCTGTTTTTCATACACGTGAGTACCCGCACTATCTCCATTCCTGGCCGGCATAGCGTCAGCCACGTACTCTGCAGTGCCGCACTGGTACAGCTTGCACATCTGCTCTTCATACACGTAAGTGCCCCCATATTTTGTTTTCCTGGCACCATCTAGAGACAAACACAGCAACACGGTGGCAGGCCAGCTGCAGTTGATGAGTCAGTATTCAGCGCACAGCAGGAGTTCGCTCACATGATAATTTTGCCCTCAAGTTTACATACTAGGCTGATGCTGACTTATGCATCTGAATCCTTGCGTGTGTGTAGATCACGTGAGGAGCTCATACGCAGCGCTGACACGTTAGCTGAGGGGCTGCGGTCAGGAGCGCTGACAGCAGGGGATGTGACACCAGCACTGGTAGACAGATGCCTGCGCACACAGGTGAGGGGACATGCGCACACGCGCTCAGTAGCAGGCGCTCAGCTGTGCATACATAAGCAAAGCCAGCATGCCTGATGACGGATCCTCAGCTTGCTACGATGACGGATCCAGTCAGCCGTGGACGCAGAGCATGCACAGACTGCACTGTCATATCTGTGTAGGGTCTGCGTTTCATAGCTCCCTGGGTGCTGCCATCTGTACTCAGCTTGCCCAAGCAATCTCATTCGTCGCAGTATTGCACTTCACATGTGTGTGTTTATATGTGTATATGTGTGTGTGTGTGTGTGTGTGTCCCACAGTCGTGTCCGCCTGTGGACCTCCTAGTACGTACATCAGGGGAGACGCGTCTGTCAGACTTCATGTTGTGGCAGGCGTCACACGCACAGCTGGAGTGGGTGGACGCGATGTGGCCTGATTGGACATATCTCAGCTTCGCAAGGTGAGGGACTGCACGCACACATGGGCACAAACGCACGCAGAGATGAAGGGCTTGGGCATACGAGGAGCTTCGGATGTCTCCAGCAAGGGCAGCATTCAGCAGCATGTGCATGTCACTAGCGCACACGTGGGATGCCAATGCGCCCAGAGCACGCAGCGACGTGTGCATGGCACGGCAGCTAGTGCCGTGCAGTCTGGGCAGCATGTACACAGCCCAAAGCGTTAGCAGATGAGCGCAGCTGGAGCAAGGGGTGGTGTATGCGTTCATGTGCATGCAGGTGTGTGCTGCGGTGGCAGATGAATGCTTTATCGCTGTCCCACACACGTCAGCAGACAGCCCATGCCTTGCACCAGTCCCTAGCCACAACACAGTCAGCGCTACAGCCACAGGCCGCAGATTCAGCGCAAGCAACACAGTCAGCAGACAGCCCACGGCACACAAGGGTCAATGGGCTTGAGCCAGGGCTACACAGCAGTGTGGGGCTGTGTCACGAGCCAGTGGGCATGTCAGCATCAGCGAGGGTGATCAGTCAGTCTGAGGCACATGTCAGTCAGAGTGTTGCACGCACAGACGCGTTTGAGGAGCAAGCAGTCTTGTGGACACAGCCCACCAACTGGGCCCCACGCAGCTTTGCGCCGCTAGTCCACCTTACTGTGCAAGCCGCAATGCTGCAGGGCGCGTGCCGGCGCGTGCTGGGTGCTGCGGGCACGCGGTGCGCGCAGCCGGGTGTGGTGCAGCCACACGCAAGCAGCAGCCTGCTGGGGCCAGCAGGGCTGCTCAGCTGCAGCACGCGGCCAGCGGCAGACCTAGCCGGCACAACCGGTGCCGCGCCAGGCACGCCGCGGCACCTGGCTGCCGACGTGCCCCTGCGTTGCATTACAGAGGCAGCCACAGACATAGCCAACCTAGCGTACAGCCAACCACAGCCGTCCTGCGCCATTCTACCAGACCTGTTACAGGCGCCCCTGTTGCTGGTCAGTCAATGCAGCAGCAGGGCGTGCAGCAGGGACGACATGTGCTCACTAGGCACGCCCACAAGCAGCAGTGGCCGGGAGGCGAGCCCCGTGTCAAGCAGCCCGCGACTGTCGGTGACCGGCTGCGCCGTGCCGGGCAGTGTCTGCCACAGCGTGGCAGCCAGCAGCTACAGCCAGCCAGACAGCCCGGTCTCTGCTGCCGCGGCTGCGGCTGCTGCGGCTGCTGGGTTGGACGTACTACAGCCCTATGCTGCCTTAGACAGAGCAGACAGTGCGGCAGCGGCCGTGCAAGGCTCGCACTCGTCAGAGCCAGGTCAACCGGTCGACCAGGCTGCAGGGTTGATACCAGACGTGGCAGACGCCATAGCCCTACAAGGGACAGTGTCAGGTGCAGACATAGCAGCGTGTGGGCAGGGACAGGCAGGGTCAACCCCAGGGCCAGTAGGGTGTCAGGGCTGGGATAGAGCATGTGTGGCAGACGGGAGGCGGGCGGATGGTGGGCGCGTGGGGCGATGGCGGGCGCTGCTCGCACGTGAGGCTGGGATACAGCAACAGTGGATAGATGCCCATAGACACCTAGGCACTAGCCCTGTCATGCAGTCATAGCACTAGGTAGCAGGTGTTGTGGACGCGCGGCACATGTGGTAGTGAGGACCATAGACACCTAGGCACTAGCGCTGATGCTGTGCAGTCATAGCTTCACTGTACGCACCGACACCTCCATGCACTCATGGCTCTAATCAGGCAGTAAGGAGAGTTATCCCAACCTTACTTCATCTTCAATTCGTTGCAATGATGCAATTCAGTGCAACACGTGCAGTTCCGGACTCAACGTGCAATCGTTTTCTTAGTGATTATATAATAAGACAGACATAAGATGATCTGTAAGCATTGTACTGCGAAGCGTGCTTTACAAGCAGTATCCACTATGCAGCATTGTACAAACAGCATTGTACATGTACATAAGTAAAATGCAGACAGTGCAATGCAGACAGTACAGAGACATTCCAGCCTCAGACGACGTGACAGTGAATGCAGCTGACGATACGATATCAAAGAGTCATTGCGTCGAGTAACCTTGGTCTTGTCAAACTACGGCGGTCTGATCATAGGGCCTCTGACCACGGAAGGTGTGAAGCTAGAGAGCCGTGCGCGTCCATGAATGTGTGTGCGCGTGGGAAGCGAACCAAATCCCATAGAACACTGGCCACACCAGTCCAGTCAAGCACTACACATTTATGATTTCGTCCTGCAATCTACAGCCATCGCTTGCTGCGGTTCACCAGCCATGGGTGTGACAAACTGCATGCGTATGCCAGCTGTGACAGCCATGCCATAACACTAGCTGATGCATAACTACTGTTACTGACTACTGCATGACAACTGTTACTGCACTCCTACTACTGCACTCTTCATAAAACTAGCTAGGATGTGAAGGGGGTGCGTCCTAGGCACGAGACGTCGACACCGAGCCTCAGGCAAACGGTGAGGAAGTACGCTGCATCGGCCATTTTGCCCTGTGCAGTGTATACGAGCGCCCACCACGCTTGCATGGTGCAGTGCGTCATGGGGGAGTTGGGGCCCAGCGCACTCACGCACTTCATGAAGGTGTCCATGAGCAGGCCCTCGGCTTCCGTTGTCTTGGACGCTTGTGCCAGAGCACGCGCCATGGCCACCTGAGAAGCACGTATCCGTATGCAGTGTAGTCGCATGCATGACATTCGCTCTTCTTTGTTCATGCGAGCGCACAGGTCCGCACATGCATGCAAAGTGTGCATGCATGGCACGTGCGCATCAGCTAGTGTTATGCACATGACCACATGATCCAGTAGTGCTTACATGTCTGTGTGTTGGCACTGTGTGGTTGCTCGCTCACGCACCTCTGACTCGAAAACGAAGTAGTTGTTGGGCCCAAGCAGCTCCTTGCGTAGCCGCTGGGTTCTGTTGTACAAGGACATGGCCTGCTCAATGCGGCCCATGGCCAGGAGGCACTCTGCGTGCTGCCACACACACTCCAGCGTGGTCATGTGCCTGGGGCCGAGCTCACGGTGCGCGAACTGCTTGGCCTCACGCAAGGCAAGCTCCGCGGCCGCCGCGCCGTCCGCATGGAACGTACACATGCCGAGCCACATCTTGCAGCGGGCTATGCGCGCCGTGCCGAGCCAGTGGCACCCCAGCGACTCGTAGAAGGTCACACAGTGCTTGAGGATCGCTTTTGCGCGTGGCAGCTCCTTGCGCTGCCGCACAAGGCCTTCGGCCTCGTCCTGTGCGACCACGGCAATGTTGTATGCTGCGTCGTCTGGTACGGGTGCTACAATCGTGTTACCCCACCCCAACCCACCCGGAAGCTGCTGCGCTGCGAGGGTCACCACCCTTGTGCAGTTCGGGTGGCCATCTGGGTAGTCGGAAGTGCACAGGTACATCGCCGCCTGCACCACGAGCGCGCGCGTGTCGGGGTGGCCCACGCCCCAGTCGCGCGCCGCGCGCGGGACGAGCCACGTGTACAGCGCGGACACCGTCTCGCCGCGCTGGTAGATGGCTTTGATCACGGCGTACACCGACCGCAACGTGTCGGCGTGGTCGGCGCCGAGCTTGGTGAAGCTGTACACAGCCGCTTGGCACATCAGAGGGAAGGCTGCTTGGGTCATTCCTGTTTCAGTCAAACGGGCGATGGAGCTGAGCAGCTTGGTGTGTTCCTCTGTGGTTGCAGGCAGCGCAGGAAGCATACAGCCCTCCCCCGTGCCAAACACCACAGGCGGCCCACCCTCTATGGGTCGTGCGCCCTTGTACACTGCGTTGAAGCCCCTGGCCATCAAATCCCGCAGCAGTTTGATCATGTACTCTGGGGTCAGCGCGGTCTGCACGGGCACGGCGGCCGCTGCGGCTGCTGCGCTAGGTGACGCCGCGGCTGCGAGGGTGGGAGCGGTGGGGGCTGATGCAGGCTGGGCGGGCTGCGTGGGGGCCGTGGCGACTGGGATGGTGGTGGAAGCGCGGGACGCCGCGCAGGCTGGCTTGCTGCACAGAAACCCCTTCTTCATCCTGCAGTACGCGTTGGCACGTAAGACCAGCTAAAGACCTGGATGTATGGACCACGGATGCGAGGCTGGACTATTCTGCGGCGCACAACACGCTCGGCGGCTACCGGGCAGAGGGCGCTCCCTTCAGGCCTAAAACCTTAGCAAGCCAAGAGCCACCGTACCTGGCAGCCTATGAGGGCTGAGGTCTGGCCGGGCGATGGCTGGGTGGGACACTGCGGGCGCTGTTGCAGATCGGCGGGGCGAGTGGGGCGAACGCAGGGGCGGACGCAGGTGAAACAAGAGGTGGGTATCCTCTGCGTCAAAGCTCGTACAACGCACAGCAAGCTAGAACGATTGGGGCCTTCATCAAAGGAAATCCTAGCGCCATCACATTTCTCACATTCTTCGCAAATCTCGCGCAAATCTGCAAGCACTCACACTCGCACACACAGCAGGACTGCTTACAGGACTGCTTACAGGACTGGTCGACAACTCTCGCAGTGAACGAGTGTGGGAAACAAGCGTGGGCCGTACAAGTGATGCATTGCATAGTACATGACCATGCAGGAAAATGCGAACTCAAACCCTACACCACAGGTCAAACATGATGCCCCTCCCATGTCATCAACACCAATCGACATTATGAAGACTCAGTGTCCAAAAGAAGCAATGATCGCGCCAACGACCTGAACTAGGCTCCAACCATCAAGAGGTGCACGTGCGACTTTCTCCGTCTCCGTCTCCGTGCGAGCCTCCGAACGAAATATCTGGATAGGAATGTGCATGAATGATGATGAAAGTGCATATGTAGCGCGGTGAATGCGTGTTGATGACCCTACACGAGAACAGCTGTATCAACTAAAAGTCTATAGTGTTGCTGACCCTAAGCGTGCTGACCATCGCACCCCGGCTTCGTCCAAAGACGACACACCGCAGTCGCAATTCAAGAGCAAAGTGTACATCACACTGTATATGAATGAGCGTACAATAAGACAACACTTCGCGCAGACAATTGGTCAGACTACATGTATGAATGAGCTAACTGACCAACTGAAGGTGTGGAATACACGCTGTGGAATACACGCGGTATGAATACTGAACATGTAGTGGCCCAGACAAGAATCCCAGACAACAATCCCAGGCGCATTGCACCTATGCTTAACTGAAACTGTTAATGGCACTGTGTGTGGATGTGACACTATGAGTGAGCCTACACGAGTCCAAACACGAGACATCGCAGCCGTACTGGACGCTAACTCATATTTGCACTCTGTGCGGATGTGGCTGTATGAAGACGCCTGTATGCGTGAGCCTACACGAGTCTTGCTGGCCCTCCTGAGTCCAGACACGACACATCGCACCCGTACTTGATGGCGGCCTGCTTGAACTTTTCCGCCTCATCTGCCCGGCCAAACACCACACTGAACAGCTCCCACATGTTGTGCATGGCCCACTGTGTGATGCGCGCGTTGGGGCCGAGCTGCCGCACGCACTTGTTGAAAGTGTCGGCTAGCAGGTCGTGCGCTTCCTCGAACTTGCGCGCTTGACACAGAGCACGCGAGGTCATGACCTGCAAAGGTATAGACGTCAAACCCACAGAGACATGCTCGTGAGCACAAGTCCTGAGCTACACACATGTCAGCTACACACCTGTTGCTATGGCATGGTCAGTGCACCAACGCACCATGCGCATGTGGGTATGGACGTGTGTTTGTGTTTGTATGTGTGTGTTTATGTGTGTAAGCTCGCACAGGTATGTGTGTGTGTTTGTGTGTGTGTGTGTGTGTGTGTATTTGCGTGTTGTGCGTGTGTGTCTGTGTGTGCCGCCAGAGCCCCTGTGTACACGTGTGAACGCGCTTTGGGGTCCCTGCGCTCAGAGACAGAAGGAACCATATTGTGTATGTGTGTGTGTGTGTGTGTGTTGCTGTGTACTCGCACCTGAGACGAATACACTTGGTGGTTGTGAGGTCCAAAGATCTCCTTGCGCAGCCGCATGGTGCGTTGGAACAAGGACAGTGCAGCCTCAGTCCGATTCTTCTGATTGAGCAGGCACTCCGCGTATCCCCACACGCACTCCAGCGTGATCGGGTGCTTGGGGCCCAACTCGCGGTGCGCGGCCTGCTTGGCCTGCTTGGCCTGCTTGGCCTGCAGAATGCTCACTTATTCCTCCCTTACTGTACCTATATGGCTAACTGACACTGGATATGACACCGGACTTGAGTGGCTAAGTTCGTTACAGACCATGCGTGCCGTGCGAGGCACACAAGCAGTAGCATATGTAGCGGACAAGATGGGTACGACAGTTCTATATAAGCTAGACATCCAAGCTACCCTATGAATAGCGGCTGAGCAATATACGAGTGAAGCACAGAGGGAATGCCGAGCACGAAGTAGTGCAAGGCAACAGACGGCAGAGTCTGTGAAGTGTGCTACTGAGACTTGTAACAACGAGATAAACAGGTAAGGAACAGAGAGGAGGGTACATACACTCCGATCAATCGGAATAAACTAAATATGTGTTTATGCCGTGCTTGTGTCTATGTGTCTACGAGTCTATGCCGTGCTTACGCACCACCCCTACTACGCGGGGACGATCCTCTGCCCCCTGCAAGATGCTGACTATGCGTGCAAGATGCTGACAGTGCCTGGAGCTGCTGCAGTTTGGTTTTTTCTTAGCCCACCCATTGTAGCTGTAGGGTGTGTCGTGGATAAAGAGAGACGAACGCAGCCGAAGACACCCTGACTCTGCAGTCTGGGACTGGCTGTTACATACGATAACATACGATAACCATACGATCACACTACGAAAGTCAACACGCGCAGCGCACTCGCCTGCGGCTCGCTTGCTGCTCTGTACACACCCAACTCTTCCTCGCGCTGCGCGCTCGGTACATAAGCATAAACCTAACACAAGTCGTGCTCAGTTCTGCAGCCGCTTCCCCGTCCGCCTTGGACGCGCACCTGGCAAGCCACAGCTTGCACTTGGCTTTGCGCGGCGTGGCCAGCCAGTGCGGCCCCAGCGAGCCAAAATACGACACACAGCGATCGAGCATCGCTCGCGCACGGGGTACGTCGCTCAAGCGCCTTGCGAGGCTCTCTGCTTCGGCCTGCAGGAGTACGTGGCTGCGGTAAGCGGCCTCGTCTGGCACGGGTGCTACGACCGTGCTGCCCCACCCCAGCCCACCCGGCAGCTGCTGCGCTGCTGCCATTGCAACCTCTGTGCTGTGTTCCAATGCGGCCGAATTCGCCAGAACCAGACAGGTCGCTACCTGCTCTACAACGCTGCGTGTGTCTGCGTGCCCCACGCCCCACTGCCTAGCTGCGCGTGGGATCAGCCACACATACAGCGCTGGCTGTATGTCACCCCTCTGATAGCATACGCCAACCACGGCATACATTGCCTTCAGTGTGTCGGGGTGGTCTGGCCCTAGCTCTGCAAGGCCGTACGCGGCCTCCTGGCAAAGCATCGGCAAAGCTGCCTGCGTCAGGCCTAGTTCTGTCAGCCTGGCGAGGTGTTCGCGCGTCACAGCGCGCTCGGCCGCAGTTTCTGGATACGCGGGCAGCGCTGCGAGTCTGGCCTCGCGGTCCGGCATCCCGGCCAATGACTGGCCAAAGGTGCTCTCTACTATGCCGCTGTAGTTTTCGTCGATGCTGTCGCCCATCATTCGCTTAAGTAGGCGAGTCATGTACGCAGGGGTGAGCGAGGGATTGATGGGTATGGCATCAGGCCCTGCTGTGGCTGTTGTTGTGGTGTGTGGTGTGGCTGCTGCAGGCGCTGCTGTGGGGGTGGCAGAGGGCTCTGCAGTGGGTTGCGCTGGAGGCTGCGCGGGCAGGGGCGCTGCGCTGGTGGTGGCTGCACTGGTGGTGCGTGGCGTCTGCTCTGTGGGCAAAGCGGCGCTCCGTGGCCGCCTGTTGAAGAAGCCTCTCTGCATTCTGCGGGTCATGAGCAGGGCACACGAGTAGGATGCGTGAAGCTAAGTGGGGCCCGCGCATTTGATGGCCCTGCGAGCGTTGGCACAGAGCTAGACCCCTGCTGAGCGTTTCCAACCCCCGTATGACACTGCTATGCGTTGGCACAGTAGCCGGCGTACCTGGCTTGCTAGACGAGAGGGCTGCGGGACTTGGCAGGCGTCCTCCGACCTGTGCGTGCCTGAACGCGAGATGAAGGCGGGCGGATGCTCCGCTGCGAGAGGACTCAAAGGACCAGAGCCTAGGCGCACTGCAAAGGTGTGCGTGACTGACTGTAAGGAGGCACGCCCTTCGGATGAGCTGACTTTCTGCCATCACACCTCATAGGCGCCTGATTTCTCTCCGCACACCCTACGTAACGCCATGTCTGTGCCGCCCGTATTCCCAGAACATCCATTGTGAAGCTGGCTAAGGCCAAACGGCTCCTGCGTTCTCATAGGGTACCGGCTGCTGTACTGCTAACGTTACACACATCACTTAGAGATACACACATACACACAAACACATATCACTTAGAGAGAACTTACATGACAGGGTCAGCAAGAGCGCTGTTGATACGTGTGACACCGCTGCTCCTCCACAGCACGCATACAAGGGCTCGAAGAAAAGACTCCAGTGAAAGCAACAGAACAAGTGAAGGGCAGTCCTGCCAGTGAGTGAACCACACAAACGAGGCTAACAAGCGGCCGAGAATATCATTTACAAGAATCAGCTTAAACGAGGGCAGCTGTACGAGAGTACGAACAAGAGACACCGCAAACACGGCACCTGCGAGCTTGCGGTGAATGGCAATGAATGGCCTACGTGAGTGCGGACAGGGTCAGCAGGAGCGCCAAACGAAACGCAAGCACACGCATGTACTCTTCCTAGTCCATAGCGTCAAAAGGGTTTGAAAAGCTAAGGGAGCCGGAGCAATGAATGAGACTATGCGGGTGTGGCGGCCCAAGGACAACACATGTCCATATAAGTGTGTATCATACAACACTGCCAAAAACTACAGCGACTACAGCAATCTTCAGCCAAAGACTACAAGTACATACAGCCCTGCGTCAAAGCAGGCCCCAAGCAGTGCTTGTGCTGTGCTGAATCCCAAGGAGGAAGCTGGCAAGTATATCAGATCGAGACAGCTGATTTGTCCGACATATGATGCTTATGAATGCGCCAGCATAGCGAACAACGAACAACGATGTCACTCACTACACACACGCCACGGCGCCACGCATCGTGTATCAAATTTAGAGTATGCTTGCCTGTTAGTACGGGCCCAGACAAGGCCTGGTCGTAACTCGACACAAAGCACCCGCATACCGCACATAATGGATGTGCACAAGGCCACATAGAGATGCTACATCTAAGCTAATAATGTGACGACACGCGCCCTACGGCGCCACATATTACGTAATCACACTTGCTTGTCCACATAAAGAGGCTATGCTGCAAGTTAGATACGGAGCCCTGTGTGGAATAACCTACGAGAAGAATGGCATGTAAAGGGCTAAAGTGCCCAAGGTCGACGTCTGCCCTCTACACGCCAAGCCTGTCTGTGGGCGCTCATCATGTGTCAATACTGTGTATGTTTGCCCTGTACATGGGTCAATTTAGGCACACTTGCGCGTCCTTCCAAAGCACGACACACCGCAGCCATGCGTCACACAAATCTTTATGGAGTTTTGAGACCTGCATATGCGCCTATATGGGTGCAGCTCCGGGGTTCAAAAACGACATATCGCAGCCATACGTGGCACAAATCTGTTTAGACCTTTCTGCCACTTCGACCTGGCCCAGCACTCTGTGCACGAGGTCGAACCAGTGGCGCATTGCTAAGCGCGTGGTGCGTGCATTGGGTCCCTGCTCGCGCACGCACTTTTGGAAGGTGTCGGTGAGCAGCGACCGGGCCTCGTTGTACTTGCCTGCCTGCGCCAGCGCCTCGCACGATGAAATCTGCGAAAGCAGGGGTACACAAGCACATGTAGGTTACGTCAGGCATTCCTCATGCTGGCTGACAGCAGTGCACGCATGAATGATTGTGTGCCAGGACCTAGAGAGAATCTGGGCCAAAAGCGCGGATAATGAGGCATAGCGACATGCGCATGTGTGTGTGTGTGTGTGCGCGCATATGTATGCGCGTATGTATGTGCGTATGTGCATGTATGTATATGCGAGTATCTCATGATTGCATGTGTGCGTGCGCACGTGTGCGTGTACTCTCACTACTCCCGTATAGAGACAATGCAAACAAAACGTGGCGTGTGGCCTATGTCTGTGTGTGTGTGTGTGTGTGTGTGTGTGTGCACAACAGCGGCTTCTCTACACGTACCTGGGATGAGTAGACGTTGTGGTGGTTGTGCCCCAATACCTCCTTGCGTATCCGTAAGGTCCGTTGAAACAGGGACAGCGCAGCCTCTGTCCTGCCCCCCTGCTGAAGCAAACACTCCGCATACCCCCACACGCACTCTAGCGTTACCCAGTGTTTGGGCCCAAGCTCGCGGTGCGCGGCCTGCTTGGCCTCTACAAAGAGCGATTCTGCAGCTGCGTAGCCGTCCATGAAAGACGCACACTGCGCGAGCCACGCTTTGCACCGTGCCTTGCGCGGTGTGGCTAGCCAGTGCAGCCCGAGCGAGCCAAAGTAAGCCGCACAGTTCTCTAGCATTTCCTTAGCGCGTGGTAGGTCTTTGCCTGCAGGCTTGATGAGGCCCTCTGCTTCGCGCTGCAGCAACGCGTGGCTGTTGTACGCTTCCGCATCTTGCACTGGTGCTACGACCGTGCTGCCCCACCCCAGCCCACCCGGAAGCTGCTGCGCTGCTGCCGTTGCGACTTCAGCACTATCGGTATACATAGCCGGCGTGTCTGTGAGGATCAGGCAGTTAGCCACCTGCACTATCAGGCTGCGTGTGTCTGCGTGGCCCACGCCCCACTGCCTAGCTGCCCGGGGGATCACCCACTCGTACAACGCTGGCTGTATCTCGCCCATCCGGTAACACATACCAACTATGTCGTACATTACCCCTAGTGTGTCTGGGTGGTCTGGGCCTTGCTCTGCAAGGACAAACGTCGCCTCCTTGCAAAGCAGGGGCAACGCTGCGTGGGTCAGGCCTGCTTGCCTGAGCCACGCAATGCTTTTGCGTAGCTGGGCGCGCTCCTCTGGGGGTAGCGCTGCCTGGGCTAGGCATAGCTCGCGAAGCCTCGCGAGATCGAGGCGCAGCTGCACAGTGCCATCCTGCTTGGTACCCACGTACACGGGCAGCGCTGCGAGGCCGGCCTCTTGCTGCTCAGTGGTGCTCTGAGACTCGTCAAGGGCATTGGTCACGGGTCCCCTGTAGATGTCTTCCAGGCTGCCGGTTATTATGAGCTTCAGCAAATCTGACATGTACTCTGGGGTGAGCCAGGGGTGGATGGGGATGGCATCAGCCCCTGCTGTGGCTGTTGTTGTGGTGTGTGGTGTGGCTGCTGTGGGCCCTGCTGTGGGGACGACCGAGGGCTCTGCTGGGGGTTGCAAGGGAGGCTGCGTGGAATGGGCCGGGCCTGCTGTGGGGGCTGTCGGGGCTGCTGCGGGGGCTGCTGTTCCTTCTGCGGTGGGTGTTGTGGCTGCTGTGGGGGTGGCAGAGGGCTCTGCAGGGGACTGCTGGGGCTGCGCGGGTGGCGATGCTGCGCTGGTGGTGGCTGCACTGGTGGTGCGTGGCGTCTGCTCTGCTGGCAGAGCGCCACTCCGTGCCCGCCTGTTCAGGAAGCCTCTCTGCATCCTGCGGGTCAGGCGCAGGGACACACGAGAAGGGTGCGTGAAGCCAAGAGGGGCCGGCGCATTTGATGGCCCTGCTGTGCTGCTTGGCCTCGCTGTCTGCGCTCAGAGCCCAGGTTAGAAACTGGTATGGTGGTATGAGCTACTGGCGCTGTAGTGGCACTGCTTCGACTGGGTACCTGGCGTCCTCCTATGCGCGGCCTGTGTGTGCCTGAAGGCGAGTGATGAAGGCGGGCGGATGCTCATGCGGAACTCAGGGTGCCTTAGGCGCACTGCTATCAGTTGCGTGGCTTTCTGTCAGGCCTAGCAGAAGGCACGCCTATCGCTTGAGCACACCTGCGCGGGGCCCTCACACCTCACAACCCGCGACCGATTTCTCCCGGCATGCCACCTTCTCCGCGCCGCGCCCCCTTCTTTTGCTCTCACTACTTTCACTAACACTGTGCACACACTAGAAGCAAGTTGCGCCCACAGCAAGCTGAACCGGCGATGGCAGAAGGAGGGGGCGGGCCGCTACGAGAGCCTGCCCCCTCTCAGCTGGCTCCTTGAGCAGCTTCCGCCCCTAGACAACAGCGCAGGCATGGCAGACATAGCAGACGTGTACTCCGTGCTCAGCGTGCTGCACGCGAAGAGCCGCAATCCCACGCCCGCCGCGTGCTTGCACCAGGGCTTCTACTTCTTCTGGGCTGACACGCCGAGGACAGGCACCGGTCTAGACACAGCGGCAGCAGAGAAGGTGAGAGGTGCTCAGCACCAGTGAGACGCCACAGACACAGGAAGCATAACAGGAGTTCCTGGGGCGTGCACACTGGAGCGTTTTACATCCTGCCTACTGCGCAGTGCGTGCTTCAGGGCTGTTTGTCTCCAGCGATTCCAGTGCGCACGCCGAACGTACCGCACAGACACGCACTCCACACGCACAGACACGCAAATCACATGTTGGCGGCGCTGCTGTGCAGGCTCAAGGTCGTGAGGCAGTCATCCCAGTAGGCAGCAAGTACCAGCACCTGACTACGGCCAAGATAGCAGGCCTGTTCAATCTCAGCCCAGAAGGTACGCGAGTGCCTTCCCCGAAAACACACCTGAGCCTTACAGGGCCGTCTCCTCGGCCTCCCTGCAGTAAGGCCTGAGGGTACTCACCCTTCTGTGTACTGACGTGGGCATCCTTAGTACGCCGGCGCATCATCATCGCCGCGCGTTATGTACACGTTTTTATGTACACGTCAGAGCCCGCCTGCTTCACTGCTTTTCCACGCTCTGTGCAAAAGCACATTCTTAGCGCTTACGTCGTGCATTTGTGTGTGTGTGTGTGTGTGTGTGTGTGTGTGTGTGTGTGTGTGTGTGT
>VFQQ010003852.1_pt1 | contig 14009 bp, 13 predicted proteins | sample 3512341 | NCBI WGS metagenome assembly VFQQ01 (sample SAMN10412373, study PRJNA504923) | tailings metagenome | isolation source: Relicate 2 Philex TSF1 revegetated site | place: Philippines: Tuba, Benguet | collected 2017-08-29 | reverse complement strand
CCCCCTCTCGACCTTGAGAGGGGGGCCGGGGGGGTGAGCAGTGCGCAACAATTAAATAAAACCAGAGCGGCCTGATCGCAAAGAAACCACCGCCGGAGGCGGTCCCGGCGAGACGCCGGGTCTGTGGGGGTGCCACCCCGTCACCCCGTCACCATCAGCATCCTGACGATAACGTCACCTCGTCACCATTCACAATCTGACGCTCAACTCCCCACATGCCGATACACGTCTCCCGCCCCCATGGTTATCAGCAGGTCGTCGGGGCGGACGAGCAGTCGTCGATCGCAACGGTCGTGTAACAAATCTATCGAAATGGAGTTATACGCCAAGACTATTACATGAAAAGACCGTGACATGAAGCCCAAGTTATTGTCATTAACTCGAGTCCGATGAGTGTGATACAGTCTCGTCTTGAATATTGAGCAAGCGTGCCATACGCCATCCGTCAACATTTATATATTTGATTTATGAGAGCTATACTTTTGACCCTCGCCTTTGCTATTGTTAGCATGTGCTTAAAAGCGCAACCATCAGCAGGACCTTGTTTTCCTGACTGTGAAAACGACTACTGGACAGATGAACAAGCATGCTCGTTTAACTATAATGGTTGCGCTGTAGTGGTTAAATATCGAACACGGACGGCATGCAATGAATGGTTCGATATCTTCATCGACCAGTATACCATGACAGGTCCTAACTGCAACCCAGCTAACTTTCCACCTGCTATGCGTGCTCAGATACATCAACAAGTTATTCAGACATTTCTTTTAGCCGATGGTTGTATCGTGCAACCAGACCTGCCAGATATTGGAGAGTGCAGAGACAATTGGCGTGTATCTTATGGCTCCTGCTGGCAAGTGCAAGTGGGGCCGTATCAGCCAAACAACCAGTCTTTGTGGCTACCATGCTCGAATGAGGTCTGCTGTCTTGATCGATATATCATTTGCAGAAACGCACAAGGCGTTTTGAGCGCGACCAAGACTGGAGGAATACCCAACGCCTGCCCAGCCGAATCGGTTCTCCCGAACTGTTTCTCGGCGTGTGGTAACTAGTATGCCCACGTCTTGCATTGGCGTTGTGGCGGACCGTTTGTTAGCCACCCTCCTTCTACTGTTCATTGCAACAGCATTCATGCCGGCGCAGGATGTGCCAGTTCAATGGCGAAGATTGGCGTTTGACCTCAAGCAAAGCACTCTTTATGATTGCTTACTCGTGGATGACAGCATCGCCATTGCCGTTGGTGCCTACGGCGTTATTCAGCGGGGAGCGAATATCGACTCCATTGAAGTTGTTCACGGTGCGGGGGGATTGCCAGACTGGAGATTTATTGATTGGTACTCGGATTCCGTCTTGGTATGCTCTGGTGATGATGGACTCGTAGGGTGGTCGCGTGATACTGGCCGCTTCTGGACAACGGAGTATTTGCCCATGCGTGAAACCGTACGTGCCGTTGCCATGACTACCGAAGGTGCCCTGGTGGCAAGTGCCGGTGGATTGTACAGATGGCAACCGGGCTCTTCGGACACTGTGCGACTGCTTGAAGGTTCATGCGTTGGTGTTGCGGCCGAAAAGCACGGTCTTGTAGTTGCATTCGCGAATGGCGATGTGATGCGCTCGACAGATGGTGGCAGTACGTGGCTTCTAGATGAAGACCTATCATCACAAGAAGCCATTGTGCGACTGTCGCGCTCGAATGGAGTGACGTATTACGTACACAGTCGGTCTGTTATATGGCGGAATGAAGAAGGTTCCATTGATACTCTGCAGCTACCAAGTCAATTCATCATGCAAATGAGTGATATTGCAGCAATCGGTGACACGATGTTTATCGTAACGGCAGTACCGTCCGACAGGCATGTTTACTCACTCGACGGTGGCGGAACAGTTGTGGTGATGGGAACCTCAATCCCAAACTCAACACGAGCTGTTGCCCTTTCTTCCACGCGCTTCCTGTGCGTTGGCGAGCGCGGCGAAGTTGCCTTCGGTTTGCGCGATTCGGCAATCGGCGAAAATTTCGAGGTCCTTGGCTTTCAGCCGTATCGAAAGCAAGGCGAACCTATGGATTACAGCCGAGTAGTTGACGCAAACGGAAGTATTCGCGTTGTAACTCGAGCGCCCGATTTGGCTTGGTTCAACGATACGTTGCTTCAGGGTAAATCAATCATACTTCGAAATCCAAACTCTATGGCAATTCGATACGCATGTGAAGAAGTCGGGTTCCAGATTGTGCTTGTGGATACCTCGCTTAGCATCGAAACACCTAATGGGTTGGCGACAACTAAATCGTTTATTGCCTTCTTCAAAAGGCGGCATGATACATCATGGACGCGAGTTGACGCTCCTAGCCGTGGCATTAACGCGGATCATTCGTTCTCTTTCGGTGATGGTAGAGTTGCACTTAGTAGTAGCTGGCGCAAACAGTTATACATTCTCAATTGCGTTACATCTCAGCTTGATTCGTTCGCGCTGCCTGATGCTGTTGACCTTTCCTATGTAGATGGTGAACTCATGTTCGCTCAGGGCAGTGGGAACGTATCGGCTTACATCTCTCGTGATGAGGGCGCAACGTGGCAGGCCGTTGCTAATCCAACCAATAGAAGAGCACCTTCGAAGATTGCGCGCGGCCGAAATGGTAGGTTGTTCTCCGTGGAAATGACGGGGTCGAATATGCAGCGGATTCGATACTCCGACGACCTAGCCACTACGTGGTCCGATGCCGTCGTAATGCAACTTCCACGAAGTATTCTAGGTGTATCTGCGCTGTATGCCGACTCCAGTGGTAGGGTTGCCTTCGGTGGATCTGGGCGCGGAGTTGCCTGGTCTGTCGATAACGGACTAACGTGGAAAACATCGAGTATTCGACCTCCTGCCGCAGGTGTGGTTTCAATTCTATTTAATCGTCCCGATGCACTCATTGTTGCCTGTGGATCCAATTATATGTTCGCTGGACGGATTCCCGTTGAGACATCAGTCGAAGAGCGCATCGACGGTGCACATCCTGCAATGGAGGCGGGCACGTCATTCACACACGTTCGCGTTTTTGACTTGCGAGGTCGTTCTGTGGGATTTATCAGCGTGCAGGTGCCGCACAAGCTTGATGTTCTTATGGCGATGCTTCAGCTCTCCAGCGGCGTATATCTTGTCGATGGTACTGCTGCTTCAGGGACAACGGTTGGAGTAAAATATGTCCAGCCGTAGTCGATACGCGCGTGCATCCCTGTGATGTAAAACGTTAAGGCTTTAGCCCTTCCCCACATGCCGATACACGTCTCCCGCCCCCATGGTTATCAACAAATCGTCGGGGCGGACAAGGTTGGCCAGGGCTGAGGCCAGTTCGGTCTTGTGTTGCACGTACACAACATTCCGGTGGCCGGCCATTCGAATTTTCTCGGCTAACATGGCGCCATCGACGCCGTCGATGGGTTGTTCGCGCGCAGCGTAAACGTCGGTGATTACCAGCACGTCGGCGTCGTCGAACGACGTAGCAAACTCGTCGGCAAAGTCGCGTGTGCGCGTAAACGTATGCGGCTGGAAGACGGCCACGATGCGCTTCTTCCAGCCCCGGCGTGCCGCCGATAGTGTGGCACGTATCTCGGTAGGGTGGTGCGCATAGTCGTCAACCCAGGTAACGCCATCGAAGATGTTGCCCTTGAGTTCGAACCGACGGTTGACGCCCGAAAACTCCGCCAGGGCACGCGCAATGGCGTTGAACGGTATGTCCACCTGCAAGCCAACCGATATTGCCGCCAATGCATTGCGCACATTGTGGTCGCCCGGTACCTGTAGCGAAATGGTGCCCAAGCGGTTGCCGCCGGTTTCGACGCCAAAGGTCGTATGGCGCTCGTTCCACGTTACATCCACAGCACGTACATCGCACTGGGGCGACATACCAAACGTAACTACCTTGCGCTTGATGCCAGGCAGAAGCTGGCGCACGCCGGCGTCGTCTAAACACACATGAACGCTGCCATAGAACGGTACCTTATTGGCAAACTCTAAAAACGCTCCGTGAATATCTTCGAGGTCTGTGTAGATGTCTAAGTGGTCGGCTTCCACGTTCGTTAGAACGGCAATCGTGGGCAGGAGCGACAAAAAACTTCTGTCGTATTCGTCGGCCTCAAGCACAATCCATTGCCCCTTACCTAAACGAGCGTTAGAGCCACCCAGGCCCTTTAAGCGTCCACCGACGATGACGGTTGGGTCTAGTGCTCCACCCATCATTACCAAACCACACATGCTGGTAGTAGTTGTTTTACCATGGGTGCCGGCAATGGCACAGCAAAACTGCAGTCGCGAAAGCTCCATGAGCATTTCGGCGCGGCGGATAATGGGAATATTATTGCGCTGTGCTTCGAGGGTTTCCACATTGTTGTCGGGCCGCACAGCCGATGAGTACACCACCACATCGGCGCCGGCTACGTTGGTGGCAGCATGGCCGTAGTGGATGGTAGCGCCTAGGCGTTCAAGGTGTTCGGTGGTTTCGGAACGGTTAAGGTCCGAGCCGCTAATGGCAAAACCTTGGACGAGCAAAATCTCGGCAATGCCCGACATGCCAATGCCGCCAATACCGACAAAATGGATGTTGCGAACAGAGGAAAAATTCATAGTACTTTCGAGGTATCGAAATACATCTCCGGACGCCTGTCTGCAAAGATGTCATTAAACGCATTGAAGGTCTTGTCTCGCGTCGCCGCTGGCTCGATTTCGCTCACCAAAACCGAGTCTGCGGTTGCATCGGCACTTGCTAACACGTCGCCATTGGGCGCATACAGCACCGAATCGCCATTAAACGCAACGGCTTCGCCGCCTACCGTTTCGGCACCGGTACGGTTTGCCACAACAAGGTATACCTTGTTTTCAACGGCGCGTGCTGGCATTACCTTACGCCAGATATGCGTTACCAGGTTGCTTGGACAAGCAATCACGTCGGCCCCTTGCAACGCTAGGCAGCGCGCGCTTTCGGGAAAGCGCCAGTCGTAACAAATCATCACGCCAAGTTTGCAATCATGTCCGGGCACATCCACCACCACAAAGCCGCTATTGCCCGGCGCAAACACCAGTCGTTCCTTGTAAAACAGGTGCGTCTTTCGATACACCACTGGCTTGCTTCCCGGTAGAAGAATTGCTGCGCTGTTATACATCACGTCGCCGTCCAACTCGGCAAAGCCCACCACCACCGTACGCCCAGTAGCGTCGCTAGCAGCCCGTAGTGCATCCATGCGCTTGTGGGAAAGGGGCATTGCGTGCGGCCGCAAGGCGGCCGGCTCAACAAAGAAATATCCGCTGGTGGCCAGCTCGGGAAACACGATGATGTCGGCCTGTGTGCTAGCAATGGCCTCGGCCATGCGCTGCACGTTGTGGTCCACGTTGCCGTGGGCAGGCGCAAACTGAATGGCGGCAAGGCGAAGCGTCATAGGCCAATCCTAATGCTCGCCAAGCTTAACGTTCTGAAACCGCGTGGTACCGGCGTTGGAAGTAACGGATTCAACAACTCTTCGATGTGGGGGCGCAATGCGTGAATCAGGTAGGCCATGCCGGCACCAATGGCGTAGCCAACTAAGAGGTCGGACACGTAGTGAACACCAAGGTTCATGCGGGCAAGGCCCGTAGCCACGGCGTATGCCGTGGTGGGTACGATGACGTACCAGTGGGGATGTTGCAGCGAAAGCGACATGGCCAGGGCCGCCGTGCCGGCGGCATGACCCGACGGTATGCTGCCGTCGGTCTCGGTGGACTGTCCGTTAATACAATCTGGATGAGCAATGTAGGGTCGGTCGCGTCCAAACAAAGCTTTAAGGCCAATGACGGTTGCATAGGTACCCACCATAGTGGTCCCCATCTCGATGCCATTCATCATCGTCTCGCGGTTGCCACTGCTAGCGCCGGCAATGGTAAAGGCCACGGGGAGGCCTAGAGTGACCGGCGCGAGCGATCCGCTAATCACGCGGGAGGCACCGTACATGCCGCTGGCAGTGTTCACGCTGCGCGTAAGCGCAGCTTCCCACGATAGGTTGGCACAGTCTTGCGCTGGTAGCAGCAGTGCCCCTTGCATAAGAGCTAGGCAACAAACGAAAAGACGGGTGGTAAGCATGGCTGCAAGTTACGTTCCGTAGTTTTGTGAACCATGAACGTTACCATTGTTGGCGCCACCGGTTTAGTGGGCCGCACCATGTTGCGCGTGCTGCACGAGCGCAACTTTCCCGTTACCACACTTACGTTGCTTGCCAGCCCCCGCTCGGCCGGTACAACCATACCGTTTGCGGGGCAACAGGTGGCCGTACTGCCGCTTAGCGCCGAGACCATTCCCACCAATACCATAGCCCTGTTTTCGGCAGGGGGCGCCGCCAGCCGCCAGTGGGCGCCACTGTTTGCCGAACGAGGCAACGTAGTAATCGACAACTCTTCGGCATGGCGCATGGACCCCACGGTGCCCCTTGTGGTACCTGGCGTGAACAGCGCCGATGCGCAACTGCATCGCGGAATCATTGCCAACCCCAATTGCAGCACTATTCAAATGGTGCCCGTCTTAGACGCCATCCACAAACGCTATGGCCTAAAGCGCGTGGTGGTTAGCACGTATCAGTCGCCCAGCGGTGCCGGACAGCAGGGCGTGGACCAACTGCAGGCCGAACTTGCTGGCCAAGAACCTACGTCGCGCATCACACCGCTGCCGCTGGCTTATAACGCTGTGTTCCACACCATCGAAGGCGTGGGGCATGGCAGCGAAGAAGAAATTAAGATGCAACGCGAAACGCGGCGCATTATGCACCTCGACGACCTACGTATGGCCGTTACATGCGTGCGCGTGCCCGTGCTGGGTGGTCATGCCGAAAGCTTGGCTATCGAAACCGTAGCACCCATCGATGCCGACGTTCTGCGTGCAGAGTTGGCCGCTGTGCAGGGCGTTGTGGTGCAGGACGATCCTGCGCAACACCTATATCCCACGCCACAGGGTAGTAGTGGCAGCGACCTTGTACACGTAGGCCGTATCCGACGTGACGACTCTGTTGAACATGGCGTGCTGCTGTGGATTGTGGCCGACAACCTGCGCGTAGGCGCTGCCACCAACGCCGTCCGCATTGCCGAACTTCTCTTGCCCGTACCAACAACACCAGCATGACTTCTTACGCCGTAATCATGGCCGGCGGCTCCGGCGAACGCTTCTGGCCCTACAGCCGCATCCAACGTCCTAAACAACTGCTGCGCCTTGCCGACGAGCACCGCACCATGCTGCAGCAAGCTGTAGACCGCATTGCGCCGCTGATTCCCGCAGACCGCGTGCTGGTGATTACCAGCCACGTGCTGCAACAGCCCATCCGGCAGGCCCTGCCCAATGTTCCCGCTGCCAATATCATTGCCGAACCAGCCAAACGCAACACCGCCCCGTGCCTTGCCCTTGCCGCCGCCCATATTGCTGCCAGGGAAGGGGGCACCGATGCCACCATGGCTGTACTAACGGCAGACCATTTTATTGGCAACGAAGAGGCCTTCTTGGCCAACGTTTCTACGGCCCTCTTGGCCGCACAACAACACCAAGCGCTAGTAACGCTGGGCATACGCCCGGCACGCCCCGAAACCGGCTACGGCTATATAGAATGTGGGGAAGCAACCGGACTCGATAGCGTGCTACGGGTGACGTCGTTTAAAGAAAAACCCAACCTTGCTACTGCCGAACACTACGTGCAGCATGGCGGCTTTCTGTGGAATAGTGGCATGTTTTTTTGGACCGTGCGCGACCTGCAGCAAGCCATGGTACGGCACCTGCCGGCTGTAGGACAGCATATCGATGCAATGGCAACGGCCATTACAGGCGGCAACGACCACGTCGTGAACGAGCTGTTTGCGGCTATGCCCGATGTGTCGATCGACTACGGCGTAATGGAACCCGCTACCAATGTTGAAGTTGTGCCGGCACTCTTTGCGTGGGACGACATAGGGTCGTGGGACGCCCTCCTGCGTCTGCATCCACGCGATGTAAACGGCAACGTTGTGATTGGCGCAGCCATGCTGGTGGACTGTCACGACAGCATAGTTGTGAACGTGAGCGAGCGCCAGCATGTGGCCACGGCAGTAGGACTCTACAACGCCGTACTTGTGGTTACCGACGATGCAAGCATGGTGTGTCCGAAAGACCGCGCCCAAGACGTCAAGACCATTGTGCAGGCCCTGCGCGCTGCCGGTAGGACCGACGTATTATGACGCCCGACGACGCCCTAGTACAGAGTGCCGCTGAGCGCATTGCCGTGGCCTTCGACGTGGATACCGCCCTTGTGGGTGGCGGCGCAACCATGGAACAGCTGCGGCGCTTTCTTGTTGAGCGCATCATTCACCTGCTGAACACCAATCCCGAGCGCCTGATGAGCATCCTGTATCGCGTTGATGTGAACGAACAGCGCGTGAACGACATCTTTCGCACACATATGCCACCAGACATGCCCGAGGCCATTGCCGATCTTATGATTGAACGCCAGCTTGCCAAGGCCGAAAGCAGAGCCAAGTATCGTGCGCAGGGCGACCAGCAATGACCCTTTTTACCAACATAGGCCAGTTAGTAACAGTAGATGCGAAGGGGGCACCGGTAAAAACAGGTGCCCGCATGAGCGAGCTCCATTGCATTGCCAATGCCGCCGTGCTTGCCAACGAGACAATACAGTGGTTAGGGCCCAGCGCCGAGGCACCTGCGGGCCACTACGACGTGGTGGACTGCGGCGGTGGCGTGGTGATGCCTGGCTTTGTGGACTCGCACACGCACATGGTGTTTGCCGGCAGTCGTGCCGGCGAGTTTGCACGCCGACTTGCAGGCGTACCCTACGCACAAATCGCCGCCGAAGGCGGCGGCATCTTGCATACCATGCGCAGCGTGCGAAGCGCCACGGCGCAAGACCTCGAAGAGGTATGCCAGGGGCTTGTGACGTCGGCCATGCGCCATGGAACAACCACCGTAGAAATCAAGAGCGGCTATGGCTTGGACGTAGACAGCGAGCTTGCGTTGCTGCGCGCTGCGCGTGCCGTAGCAGGGCGTGTGCCAGTAAGCGTGCACACGACGTTCCTTGGGGCTCATGCCGTGCCGCCAGAGTATAAGCAGAATGCCGACGACTACGTGGATCTTGTGGTTAACGATATGCTTCCACGAGTAGCAAACGAAGGGCTGGCAGAATTCTGCGACGTGTTTGTGGATGCCGGCTTCTTTGATGCACATCAAGGTGAGCGAATCCTTCGGGCGGCGCAGCACCATGGCATGAAGAGCAAGGTCCATGCCGACGAAATAGCGCTCATTGGTGCGTCGCAAATGGCTGCACGTGTGGGGGCCATATCGTGCGACCATTTGGAGCACACCACGGCCGACGGCATAGATGCCCTACGCAACGCCGGCACGGTATGCACCCTATTGCCGGGCACTGCCTACACCCTGCGGTTACCCTATCCCGATGCGCGCAGCATGATAGCAGCAGGCAACATCGTGGCTTTGGCTACAGACTGTAATCCTGGGTCGTGCTTTACCGAGAACATGCAAACCATTCTATCGCTTGCCTGCATTAACATGGGCATGAGCGTCGAAGAGGCCATTACGGCAGCCACGCTACATGGGGCGGCGGCGTTAGGCATAGCCAACCAATGCGGAAGTATCGAAGTGGGCAAACGGGCCGACATGGTAGTGTTTGACTGTAGAGAGTATGCCGATGTCGTCTACCACTTTGGTGTGAACCACGTTTCCAACGTCATCATCCGCGGCAGGGTTGTTGCATGACCATCTCGGGTTTCACCTTTGTGCGGAACGCTGTGCGTTACGACTATCCCGTGGTGCAGTCGATCCGTTCGCAGTTGCCCCTTGTAGATGAACTTGTGGTGGCAGTTGGAAATAGCGACGACGGCACGTTGGAGTTGATAGAGGGCATTGGAGAGCCCAAGATTCGCATTGTGCACACCGTGTGGGACGACGCCAAGCGCGTTGGTGGACACGTGTTGGCCGAGCAGACAAACATTGCGTTGGCGGAATGTAGGGGAGACTGGTGTTTGTATTTGCAGGCCGACGAAGTGTTGCATCAGGACGACTACGACGCTTACAGGGCTGCACTGCGGCGTGCTGCCCAGCGCGATGATGTAGAGGCACTCTTGCTGCACTGGAAGCACTTTTACGGCACGTATGACTGGTTGGGCGTGGGGCGGCAGTGGTATCGGCGCGAGATACGGGCGGTAAAGAATCTGCCGGGCGTAACCTCGTGGGGCGACGCGCAGGGCTTTCGTATTCGCGATGAACACGGTGTGCGAAAACTGCGTGCCATGCAGGCCGATGTATGGGTGTATCACTACGGCTGGGTACGACGTCCAGATGTGCAGCAGCAGCGTCAGCGGGCCTTCCAAGCCATGTATCACGACGACGCCTGGGTGCAGGAACATGTAGGAATGGCCGAGGCCTTCGACTATACTAACTGCGACAGGGTGGAGCCGTATACGGGCACACATCCCAGCGTAATGGCGCAGCGGATTGCGCAAGCGGGGGAGTGGGCTGGACATTTCGACCCGGCGCGATTACGGAAGGCCGCGCTGCACGACCGAATGTTAGACGGCATAGAACGGTTAACCGGTAAGCGCCTGTTCGAGTATCGAAACTACGTGGAAGTGTGACCGATTTGCCTTGAATTTTCGGAATTGATTCCTAAAATTCAAGGCAAAATCGGAGCCAAAGCCCCCAAAAAGAACGCGCCGGACAAACGACCGGCGCGCCGTCTTATGCAAAGCCTCCCGCGCAGCGTCCTGTGCAACGTCCCGCGCGGCGTCCTGTGAAACGTCCCGCGTAGCGTCCTGTGAAACGTCCCGCGCAGCGCACTGTGCAATTGCTATTGCACAACCATCCGTTGCACCGTGCGTTCGCCACGTTCCGTGGTAAGCACTACGAGGTACATACCTGGTGGGACGTTGCCGAAGGTGAATGCCGTTTGCCCCTTACCAGCGGTTCGGTGAACGCCATTAAACAGTGTTGCAATGCGATTGCCTGCAAGATCTACGAGTTCGGCAGAGAGCGTGCGCGGCTCTCGTAGGTCGTACGAAATGGTAGCGCCGCCATCGGTGGCTGGATTGGGATATAGACTCGTTGAAATCACAGCCCCTTCGGCTTGGCGATTCTCTTGAACCGACGTGTTTGGCGGGGCAATCTCTGGGCGACCGATTACGATGGCTTTCACTCTGTTCACGTGAATGTAGGTGGTGTGAATCTGGCCATTAATTGTGTCTCTTGAGAATTGCCGTGCATTGCTCTCTACATCTAGGTTCTTCATGTTCTTGCGCATCTCGAGCATCAGCGAATCCATCATAACGTTATTATCCGACAGCACCACTTCCAACAGCTTGTTATTCTCGGTGATGTCCGAGACGGTCTCTATCATAATTCGCATCTCGCGAATCGTGTCGATAAGGTTCGAAACGGAGTCGCGCGTTAATGTAAGAGCGTGCTGATGCGACTTAAGCTGTTTGACTAGATTGTTCTGCAGCGAGTCAAGAAGGCCAAGTGGCAGTGTCGACTCAAGTCCGTTCGCGTCCAGCAACAGTGTTGATTCGAGCTGCTTGCGTACGATGGTAGCGATAGAGTCTACTTTCACTTTTGCGTTGTCGAACGTCAGTGCGTTCACATCGGCGTGAACGCTCATAACAGAGCGCAGATTGCCGCGCATGTTGGAGGGTACGAATTCCGACACTTCCTTCGTTGGTGCAAACCAAAGCACGGTATTTCCCGTTGCGGTTTCGGTGTGTACGGGAATGAGGTCGTTAGCCGAGATTGCTGCCAGATCGGAAGGGCGCAACACTCGACCTTCGCCGAGATCGGTTGTAATCATAATGGGCTTCGATTGTACATCTGCACCCAGCACCACTTCCTCGCGTTTACCATTGCTCCATACGCACACTCGTGTACCCTTGGATGTATTCCCACCACCACATTCTTCGATGCGGTCGGCTTTTAGCATTAACTCCCTAAGTCTGCCAATTGATAAAGGGTCAATGTGCAGCTCTTCGAGATTTTCGTTCGAAAACGCCAGAACGCTAACGCTAATGGATGTTGCTGCGTCCGCCTCGTTTTCGCTATCCGACGTCTGCTCGGGTTTATGCTGAACATGTGTTGCGACGACTCGGACATTTCGATTCTGCTGCTCTGGCACCTCTCCTGAAGGTACGTCTGGCGCTGCAGCAGAACGTATAACCTTCGTCTGATGTGCTTGTGTTGCTGATTCAACTGTTGGCGATTGATTCGAGCCAACACTGTGAAAAAGTGTCAGCGCGCCGATGGTAGAGGCCGCTGCGGCAAGTGATAAGGCGATAATCGACATACGACGTTTCCTTTGCTGAAGCTGTGGAGCTTGGCCAATGATGGACCGAGCCGCGTTGGCATCAACGGGCGACGTCTCGCGACGTGCACTGTCGAAGTACGAGTCTAGGTTACGCATGGCAAACTCACAGAATTGGTTGATGGGTAAACATGGGTGTTGCCGGTACCTCCGGCACAGCCGCTGCTGCATTGGCGCGCAACAACGTTGCTAGGGCTTCGCGGCCGCGCTTTAGGCGCGACTTAACGCCCGAGAGCGTTCCGCCTTGGACTTCGCAGATCTCCTGCAACGTCAGACCTACGATGTCAAAAAGAACAACCGCTTCGCGCATTCGAGCCGGGAGGCGTTGCAGTGCCTCTCGCAGAACCGCTACATCGGCAAGCTCATCTGGCAACATATCGCCGTCGGCGATGGCTTCGGCTGCTACTTCGTCGTACGAACCAAAGAGCTTCCGTCGCCACTGATATCGTCGCACAATACGATGGGCAATCGTGAACATAAAGGACACAAATGCCTTATCGTCGTGAAGACGATGCAATGCCTGATAGGTCTGCAGAATCGTTTCCGACACCAAATCTTCGGCTTCATGTTCTGTTCGCACCATGGAGCGAACGAAGCGCCACAATGCATTGCGTTGTAGCTCATACAGCCGTAAGAACCGGTCCTGTCTGTCAATATCAGTCGTTGAAATCATAGAAACTTGTTGCGCGCCGCCCGTAGGTGACGTATCGCAACGAAAAGTTTCACGCTGCTGCCTTGACTATTCTTCAAGTCTTCGCAGAATTTCGGCTGTGCGCTTTGCCCGCGTAGCGTCGGTTTTGGCTGAGTCCACCCACAGACAGTAATTCCGCTGCTGGCCGCGGCCAAGAGCATCCCACTTGGGGCGAAGGTGGGGTTCGAGATCGAGCATCAACGACAGCTCTTCGGGCAGTAATGGCTGATGGGGTCCGTCGGCCAACCGAACCACAACCTCGATACTATCACCTAGAGCCTTCTGAATCTCGCGCTGCATTACTCTGCTCACAACAATCATGTGCGAGCCATCGCCTATTGGGATGAGCGACCGGTCGTACTCCTTGCCTTCGATGACGGCATGGATAGCCACAAACCCCTTTGACTTGGCCGCTTTTGTAATTGTCTCAGGCACGCGAACATACGTCCACCCACCCTTGCCGGGAAAACGCTCTATCGTATTTCGAAACCGCCACGTGCGCGCAGCCATGTTTGCCCTTAGGGATGGTGTCCAGTGTGAGGCGCGAAGTTACGATGGTAATTCTCTGCAAGGCGCGCGCAGGACCCCTCCTCAACATAGGGCGCGCACAGCGCGCCTCGATCGCAAATCTCTGCAGGGCGCGCACAGCGCGCCTCGATCGCGCGCAGCGCGATCCTTTTCCCTAACGTGTCGATCAATCATCAGGGCGCGCAGCGGGCCTCGATCGCAAATCTCTGCAGGGCGCGCGCAGCGCGCCTCAATCGCAAATCTCTGCAGGGCGCGCACAGCGCGCCTCGATCGCGCGCAGCGCGATCCTTTTCCCTAACGTGTCGATCAATCATCAGGGCGCGCAGCGGGCCTCGATCGCAAATCTCTGCAGGGCGCGCGCAGCGCGCCTCAATCGCAAATCTCTGCAGGGCGCGCACAGCGCGCCTCGATCGCGCGCAGCGCGATCCTTTTCCCTAACGTGTCGATCATTC
>VFQQ010003851.1_pt1:10000-14013 | contig 14013 bp, 16 predicted proteins | sample 3512341 | NCBI WGS metagenome assembly VFQQ01 (sample SAMN10412373, study PRJNA504923) | tailings metagenome | isolation source: Relicate 2 Philex TSF1 revegetated site | place: Philippines: Tuba, Benguet | collected 2017-08-29 | reverse complement strand
GTGTGTGTGTGTGTGTGTGTGTGTGTGTGTGTGTGTGTGTGTGTGTGTGTGTGCGGCTTACCCCTCTCCCGGGCGATGTGATTGGCGAGCCAACAGATGGGTTATGGAGGCCCAATGCAACATTGCCCATGTCACCCTACACACACACACACACATACAAGCCGCCTGTCCTTCCATGCTCTTCATACGACACATGTGCCAGCTGTGACTACTCTTTGCATGTGCGGCCTCCTAGTGTGCACGTTGTGTGGTACGTGTTGGTGGTACGTATCCTGTGTGCCAGCTGTGACATTCCTGCACATGTGCGGCCTCCTAGTGTGCACACTGTGTGGTACGTGTTGCTGGCACGTATCCTGTGGTACGTACTGAGCCATGTATCGATTCTATAACAGAGCGGCATTGTGTGGTACGCAGTAAGGCATGTGTGAGACATGAGTTGGACACATGTGTGTGTGTGTGTGTGTGTGTGTCATGTGTGTGTCACTCACCAGTGACATGTCTCCATGTGGCACGTTACACACACATGTGCATGTGGCACGTTACACACACATGTGTGTATGTGTGTGTCATGTGTGTGTGTGTGTGTCACTCACCAGTGCCATGTCTCCATCCACATCAGCGTCTCCTGTTCCGGGTACTGCTAGTGTGGGTAAAGCAGGGAGCTTGGGATCCCTAGCACAGATCTGCACACACAGACACACACACACACACACGCACACACCCACACACACTCTCTCTCTGCATTTGAACAGGCACGTGAGCCCATGTGAGGTTGCAGGTAGGCCAGAGGGCACAAATGACCCACTTGGGTGGCGAGCATGCATGGGTAGCAGAGCATGTATGTCGTGAGATGCTGCCATGTGTATGTGTGTGTGTGTGTGTGTGTGTGTATCCCAACATACCTGGTTGATCATAGCCAGACCCCACTTGCCTCTCGCCTTGTTGACTGGCCTCTGATGGGGCTGCTCTGCGTCGGATGCTGGCTGCTGGCCTACTGAGAAGGGATCAAAGCCCCTACGGAATCAACACATAGCAGCACACCACTTCTTTACAGCACACGTTGCGTTACAGCACACCCTGACCAGCCTACTGAGAAGGGATCAAAGTCCCTACGATATGAACACACATCGCAGCACACGTTGCGTCACAGCGCACATTGCGTTACGGCGCATGTTGCGTTACAGCGCATGTTGCGTTGCAGCACAAGCACTCGGACCCTGACCAGTGCGTCCCTATGCGCGGGTGTGTGTGAGGCGCTACATGACAGCACACATTGCGTTACAGCACGCGCAAGTACACCCTACATTGGGCTATCGGTGCGTCCGTATGCCCGTGTGTGTGAGGCGCTTGGTAAGCCATGGCGGGTATGTGTGTGTCAGCATGCGTGCTGTCTGAAGACTGTGTGGACCAGTGCCGGATGCCTTACATGTCATGGCATGTGTGTGTGTGTGTGTGTGTGTGTGTGCGTGTGTGTGTCATAACTCACTTGGGTGGCCCAGTGCCCGATGCCTCAGCCTCAGCTGTCATGGCCTGCTCAAATTGCTCAAGGTCCTTAGCTGCCTTGCTCAGGATTTCAAACACCTGTGACACAGGGACAATGTAACAGTGTGGGACATACAAAAGTTGACAGTAAGAGCAAAGTGACACGACAGGTATGCTAACCCCTCATGCATTTTGTACATGGCTGTCCAGAGTTGGCGACCAGAGACGCGACCAAAGCCACTGCGTCCTGCCAAGACCTGTCCTGGCTTCATGGGCTCAGCATTGTTTTTGTTCCCATGAGCCGACGTCTACCCGGCGTGTAAGCAGCGTGTGGTGAATCACCTTGGGGCTGACATAGATGCGCCGATTACCCTCTCGAAACTTCTTTGTACCCAGCGCATCTTCGTTCGTGCGCAGCGCTCCCGTGCCGTACACGGACCCAGATATGCCGGTCGACAGCAGCGCTTGAAGCGCCGCGTCGATGTGCGCCGGGCGCGGCGGCGGAGGCGCGCTGGTCGCGGCATGGCTGGGGCCAACGTACTGGCCGTCCGGAGATGTCTCCATCTGCGTGTTTGTCAAGCCGCACACGCATTCAGCGCACCAGCGCCGCCTCACATGCTGGCGAGTACCAGCCTGGGATGCGCGCTGTGCACTGGTCCCGGACAGGAGTACAATGGCGCGCGCAGGTGGCAGCCGCGCACTGAGGCTCAGTGGCGCGCGCACGCTGGTGTCTAGCTGGCTGGAGCGCAGTGCTGCTTGCAGCATAGGCGAGTTGCTGGCGCGCTGTCCCCTGTGCGCTGTGCAGGGTCTGTCTAGTGGCGCATCAGCGCTGATGCGGCACCGTGCCTCCCTCACCTCTGCTCCACCGGTCCAAGCTCAAGAGAGGCCAAGAGCTATTCTATCAAGGCTGCGCACTGCTGACAGAACAGCGGCTTATCCTGCTCCAGGCACAGCCATCGCACTCAGCAGGTGCCCCGCACATCAGGTTCCACGCACTGTTATTCTCAGCGCATCAGGGGTGTTATCGTCTTGTCTGTGGCTGTGCTTTGATGAGACTGCCTCCACAGCTGAGAAAGGACGGACATCTTAAGTGCCGTACCCGTTTCTGCTTTTGTGCTCGCTAGCGCTCTCGCGCCTTGCCGTGTGCATGCAGGAACCATACGTATGCCCAGCAGCTGAGTATCACATGCCTAAGAGAGCGTGCCGAGTCTCACATCATTGCAGGCCGGGTTGGCACGCACCTGGCGCGACGAACTTGCTGCTTATCTGCATGCGGTAGCTACAACGGCAGATGAATCTCGGGGGTCGGCTTGCTGCTTGTTGCATGCGTAGGCACAGCAGCAGACGAATTCCGGGGTTCGGCCCGCGAGAAGCGGGGACATTCGGAGCGCCCATGTGTGCAAGCCCGTTGAGGCTGCTGTGCCATCAAAGCTGTGCGCTGCAGGCTGCGACATTGAAGAGGCGCTGAGTTGAGACACGGGCTGAGCCTGTGGCGGAGGCTGTGGCACGACGCGTGCTTTCTGAGCCCGCACATACACTGCCTGTGAGCCCTCTGTTTGTGCTGCCCCTCTTACTTGGTCCTGCGTGCTGAGCAACCCTGTGCTGCCACGCACCACGCTGTGCTGCTCCACAAGAAGTACAGGTAGTCAATTGACAAGCCCTGTTGGAATGGAAGGTTCTGATGCAGAAAACTCAGAAGGAACATCGCGTCACACAAAACAAACAACCATCTTACAGCACAGCACACTGTTCTGAAGCCAGAAATGATGTACGGCGTCTAACATGCAAGCAAAGCAGGGAGGATGCAAGGTGGAGGGTTTCTTGCCAAAAGTAGCAACACGCGCACTGTTCACAGAGCGGACGTCACGCTGTTCATTTGGGCATACATCCAATATCAGACTCTTCATATGCATCTCTTGAACCGTGATGAATGTACAGCTATGCACCGGGTAATGAATGTACAACCATGTAAGCCCTCAGGCCGCTTCCTCTCTGGTATAGTACATGAAAGTACAGGACACATACAGAGGAACTCGTGATCTCTTACTATTGTCCATGACGCTGCTGCCTAAACTCCCTTGCCCATCTGAAAACTTGTGCTTGGGAAGCTGCTGAATCGAGCATGGCCCGGCCAGCAATGTAAGCTTTGCAAAGTAGCCAGCCTACTCACAACACCATGTTAATGCCCCTAAACCCTGCGAAGATGATTGCAGCCTTGGCCACTGCATGACAACGAGATTTTGAACCCTATGACTTGCCAAGTTCGATTGCTGACGTCACGTACTGAGGTTGAGCCCACGCACTTTCGGTACCCGCCCGACATACCCTGTGTGACCCGATGTTCTCTGTTGTTACGTTGACATAGTGTTGGTGCAAATGCGCCCGTCGCTTTGCCCGTACACGCTGCTGCGGACGCCCCACACATTACCGTGGCATGGCATCACGGAAGCCTATGCGTGGTCTTGATGTGCAAAGGGCATGCTGTAGAACGACGCTATGACACGCGATGTGTGGTTTGCGACCAGGGCTGC
>VFQQ010003851.1_pt1:0-5000 | contig 14013 bp, 16 predicted proteins | sample 3512341 | NCBI WGS metagenome assembly VFQQ01 (sample SAMN10412373, study PRJNA504923) | tailings metagenome | isolation source: Relicate 2 Philex TSF1 revegetated site | place: Philippines: Tuba, Benguet | collected 2017-08-29 | reverse complement strand
CGCTGCCCTATCCATGGTTCAAACCAGCAAGGCCTTGGCCCTGTCGCAGTGGGTGTCGCCCGGCGCGCAGTGGGTGAGTCTGGGACCAGGCACCTGACTCGGATGCCGACACAGCCCACGCTCAGCAGAAGAGCACTGGCCCCCCCGCCCGCAAAGCCGCCAGCTTACGCGCTTACCAGCTACAGAGAGGGACACGGCAGTATGGTGCTGTGTGGCCGGTTGTGCAGGCGCGAGCACCAGAACGTTCGCAGCAGCGACTGAAGTCGGCCAGGGCGTTCCTCTCAACTCAGCACTGGTCGCTAAGAAGCGCCGCATCAATGGCATCAAGCTACGACTGCTGTCAAAGCTGGCCTCTCTGGACAGAGGCCTCGCAGCCAATGTGAGCCTAGTCACACGCACCTGCAGCCACACAAGCTCAGCAGTGCACACGTGCCCTCGCAGACGAGCGAGGACCAACTCAGTGCGGGGCCTTGTAAGCAGCCTGTGAGTAGCAAGGCTCAGCAAGGTGTCTGAGTCCGAATGCGTAATCAGGCAGTGCGTGATCAGGCAGTGCGTGACCTGTGATTTGAACAGGGTCGTGATGTCCGCGAGGTCGAGGAGCTGGTCAGCTACCTAGAAGCTACAGGCGGACCTGTGGCGCTCACCTGGGGCCAGTCCACAGCAGGAGAGGGCAATGCTGAGTCTACCATGGAGCAGCTGCAGGTATGGCGTGATCACACTCATCACGAGGCGTGATCACACTCGTCACGTGACTCAAGGATGACGACCCAATAATGCTAACCTGCTACGACTACACAACGCTGTGCAGAGGCCTGTCTTACCACCTGTCACTCTAGGAGGACGGACGTTGCACTGTACGACCAGTGTCGTGAGAGAGCGCACTGGCCACGGTGACTTGTGCGTGTGTGTGTGTGTGCGTGTGTGCTGTGCTGTGTTCGCAGGGCAAGTGGCGTCTGCTGTACACGTCAGGCTTCAGCACAGGTGAGGGTCGCCTACTGCACGTTCAGGGCAACTAAGGTCACCTCTCTAAATAAAGCACACAGCTACAGCGAGGCCTGTGCGCAGACCCTGTATCAGCCACCCGCGCGTTTGCGTGTGTGTCTGTGTGTGTGTGTATGTGTGTGTTTTTCATGTCTCTGCAGGCAGCCTGGGTGGCAAGCGTCCCGGCCCACCTGCTGCATTCGTACCCTCTACTCTCGGTCAGGTGTACCAAGTCATTGACGCAAGCCCGAACAAGGTGCGATTAGCAGGTTCTACACAGAACGCCTGTGGCCTCCTTATTGCGTTGCTGTCAACGCCACGTGCCCATGGCAGCCAATATGGTGAATGTTTGTACCTGCCGAGTGTCCTTTCCTGCCCAAATGTAGTCTTGTTTCCTGTATATGCGTGTGTGTGTGGGTGCGTGTCTGTGTGCTTCAAGCCCAAGTAAGGTTCGTCACTTGTATGTGTGTGTGTGTCTGTATACCCACACACACAGGAATACCTAGACAACGTTGTTGAATTCATCCTTGCGGGTCCCCCCTCTCTACAAAACCTGCTAGGCTCCGTTCCCCGGGCCAACCCCTCTCAGCCTGACGACTACAAAGGACCCGAAGCAGATCAGCTCGAAGACCAACCTACGTTGAGGCTGACACTGAGACACACGTACGAGGTTAAGGGAGCGAGCACTGTGGAGGTGAGGGACACACACACACACACACACACACGCACACGGGGTACACACACATACACACGCTGACACTAAGACACACGTATGAGGCCAAGGGGGCGAGCACGATTGAGGTGAGACACACACACACACACACACACACTGTGCAGCGGTGTGTCATGACACTTTGCAGACCTGCAAACCCAGGCATGCTGGAAGCGAGAGAGTGTGTGCTATCGCATGACAGTTTGTGTTTCTGTGCGTGTGTGTGTGTGTGTGACGCAGATCGTGTATGAGGACACGTCAGCAGAGTTGACCGGGAACCAGCTGTTGGCCCAGCTGCCAAAGTTTGACCTACCACAGCTACCTGAAGCGCTCAAACCACCTAAGAACTTCAGGTAAGCTAGTGACACACACACACAACACACACACACACACACACACACACACACGACGGCACCCGTGAGACGCGGAATGCCTTGTAGCGCTGTCCTCGATTGCTCAGGACACCCAAAGGCGCTTCAACGGCGTTGTTCTTACGGCGTGCTGTGCTATGCTATACTTGGAAGCGCTCATGTTCAACGTGTGTTGTGTCGTGTGTATGTGTGTGTCATTCGCACAGGTCTGCCACGTTCCAGATCGTGTACATGGACGATCAGATGCGCGTTACGCGTGGTGACAGACAGGAGTTGCGTATCTACGTGAAGGAGAGGGATATGCTGCCTGAGGACAAGACAGACAGTGACATGTCAGACTGAGTCAGACATGGGAGCTAAAGACACACACACACACACACGTGTGTGTCTATGTGTGAACAGAGGCTGGTGATGGGAACACACGTTTGAGAGGGGCATGCATCCGTGTCAGGCCCGTGCGTGGAGGCCAGGAGGTGGACAAGACAGACAGTGACATGTCAGACTGAGTCACACATGCATGTGTGACGCGGGCACACACATGTGTATGCGTGTCACAGGGTACGCACGTAAGGGACATGCTTCCTAAGGCCAAACAAACGACATGTCAGACTATTCACACATGCATGTGTGACAGGGGCACACAATCGGTGCAAGATGGCGGGTGTGCACTACACGTCAGGCTGAAGACCAGACATTGTGAGACAGAGTTAGGCACACACAATGCACATGTGACTCGCCATACGGGAAGCAAGGCCAAGGACGAAAGCAAGGTTATGTTAATGTGTACACAAGCCACACTGTTGGATGTTGTGTGTGTACATGTGTGTGTACACAAGTAAGGTGTGTACACAAGCCACACGAGGAAGTCTGTTGGATGTTGGTTGTGGGACAGGTGAGGGCTGTGGGAGAGTGATTGTTGAATTGTTGCATTGATGTTCATTTGGTGTACGCGTGTAGGTGCGTTGACATCCGCCAGTGATGCGCTGTGAGAGCAAGAGAGAGAAAGAGAGAGGGAGAGAGGAATGCACCCAGGTGCTGACTACCTGTGTACCACACTTGCACACATGTGACACTGTTAGTTGCGAAGGTGGTATTTGCCCACTTTCTTGCGACGTGTGGGTGTGCCCCACTTGGACTGCATTCTTTGCGGCAGTATTCTTTGCGCTGTGTGTTCGTGAACATGTGGATGGTCAACGTGACGACGCGGCCGTGACGCCAATCCCTGACATTGTTTGACTGAGCTGCAACATGTGGCTGCCAAACTACGTGTGTTACTGAATGCATTGTTCAACTGAGCTGCAACATTTGAGGTATGTGGCCGTGGGATCACTTGCGTCACTGTGCTAATGACGCGGCCGTGAAACCGATTCCTGGCCATTACTTGACTAGCCTGCAGCACGTGGCTGCCAAGCTACGTGTGTTACTGCACTGACACTCCATGAAACTAATAATCCCTGGGAAACATGAATGGCTGTAAGGACGCTGGCGTCAGACATTGTTTCCTTTGGGTGTCGTCAGTTCTGTACGTGGCTGTGTACGTGGCTGACACTGTGTACGGGGTTGAGGCATGTGGCCATGGGATCACTTCTGTTACTGTGTAGGTGGCTGACACTGTGTTCTGTAACGACAGGTGCTGATTGCAGCAATGTGAGACTACTGGACGCTGTAATGCCAGGTTGCCTGCAGCTTTCCTACTCGACCACACAACAATCGCTCGCCACACAGTCAAGCACTCACAGGCAACGAAATCCGAGCCCGTGCTCGTTAGCGCAACAGCGTGACGCGCAGAGCATTGAACGGCATGTACATGTATGCTATACGCTTAGATGGACAGGGCCAGCAAGAGCCCTAGACGAATTGTACAAGCAGACGCAGGTATTCAGGGTCACACAGGCGCTGCAGCAGTGGCTGCAGCAGCTGGCTGGGCTGCCGCTGCTGCTTTAGTGTTATTCCCCTGTGTGGTGGGTTGTGGCAACGTGGGTGCGACAGTAGCAGTTGTGTCTGTTAGTGTGGGGAGTGCTGTGGTGTGAGCGCGTGACTGGGCCTCTGTGGGTACGTCTGCGGGGTCGACTAATCCTAACCTGCACACATACACACACACACACACAAATGCCTTATGTACAGTGTTGTATGGCTGCATGACGCATGACGCATTGCCTAGCTCTACCATGCAATTGGCGCCCATACAGTGTTAGTAAGACATTAACACCCCTCCACACACACTCAGGCAACAAAACCAGCTCAGGCTTGCTCAGGTAACACAACCAGCTCAGGCTTGCTCAGGTAACACAACCAGTACCCTACCAAGACGCAAAGTACACAGATGGCAACCTTGGAGCCCCATACACTTGCGAATGCTCAGGCAAGAATAGTGAGCCACACATACTAGTTAGACATCAATACCCCTCCACACACACACACACACAGAGGCCTCAGTAGTTGGTAATTCACCTAGTCGTGTGTTCCATGTACACATGATGCTACATGCTTCTTTGTGTAGCAAGCCAATTCAACGACACGGTATGCAATATGAGCATCTTACCTCGCCATGTGTTCCATGTACTTAGGGAAGAGTAGGTCAGCGATGAGCTGTGGTTTGAGCTCTATGCATGAGGGGTCCTGGGCAGCGGCCTCCTCCTGGTCCTACACACACACACACACACACACACACACACACACACACAACTGCATTACTTCTTGAAGCACGCACAATCGGTAGATACAGTTATGACTGGCAGATATTATGGCTATCAAAGGCTCGTAACTCACGCACACACACACACACACACACACACACAAACGAACACACATACACATACACACACACACACACACACTCACACTCACACGTACCTGTTCTTCCTGGTCAGGGTCTCGCTCCATGCGGCGTGTGCGGCACCCGTCGAGTCGCTCCTGACACGCACTGAGGTCCCAGC
>VFQQ010003850.1_pt1 | contig 14014 bp, 10 predicted proteins | sample 3512341 | NCBI WGS metagenome assembly VFQQ01 (sample SAMN10412373, study PRJNA504923) | tailings metagenome | isolation source: Relicate 2 Philex TSF1 revegetated site | place: Philippines: Tuba, Benguet | collected 2017-08-29 | reverse complement strand
CGCGCAGCTTGACCACCAGTTCATCGAACTCGGCTGCGCTGATCGGGTCGAGACCGGAAGTCGGCTCGTCGAGGAACACGATCTCCGGATCCAGAGCCAGGGCGCGCGCAAGGGCGGCACGCTTGATCATGCCACCCGAAAGTTCCGAAGGGTACTTGCGCGCAGCATCAGGCGGCAAGCCGACCAGCTCGATCTTGAGCATGGCCAGTTCGTCCATCAGCTTTCGCGGCAGATCCAGATATTCGCGCATCGGCACCTGGACATTTTCCATCACCGTGAGCGCCGAAAACAGCGCCCCCTGCTGGAACAGCACACCAAGCCGCATGTCGATGCGCAGCCGCTCTGCATCGCTGGCGTTGTCGACATCGACGCCGAACAGCCTGATCGTGCCGGCCTGCTTCTTCACCAGGCCAAGCACGGTGCGCAGCAAAACGGACTTGCCGGCACCCGAGGCCCCGACGAAACCGAGGATCTCACCGCGTCGGATATCCAGCGACAGATCGTCGAGGATGACTGTCTCGCCAAACGCCACTTTGATGCCGCTCGCCGACAGCACGACGTCGTCGTGCTCGTCGTTGGTATGTTCGGCATGTTGTTCGACGATTGCCATGTCAGAAACTGATCGACGCATAGAAAAGGGCAAAGAGCCCATCCAGGATGATGACGACGAAGATGGATTTCACCACCGACTGGGTGACATGCAGCCCGAGCGATTCGGCGCTTCCACCGACTTTCAGCCCTTCCACTGAGGCGATGGTGCCAATGATGATGGCCATGAACGGCGCCTTGATCAGGCCGGCGAAGATCGTGCTGAGATCGATGGCGACCTTGAGCCGGTCGATGAAGGCCGCCGGGGGAATGTCGGAATAGGCCCAGGCCGCGAAGATACCACCGCCAAGGGCCGCAAAATTGGCCAGCACGGTGAGACACGGCAGGCCGATGACCAGGGCGACGAGACGCGGAAACACCAGTACGCCGATCGGATTGAGGCCGATGACCTTCAACGCGTCGACTTCCTCGCGCATCTTCATGGAACCGATCTCGGCGGTGATCGCGCTGCCAGAACGGCCGGCAATCATGATTGCCGTCATCAGCACGCCGAGCTCGCGCAGCACCAGAACGCCAACCAGATCGACCACGAAGATGTCGGCACCGAAGTAACGCAACTGATATGCGCCCTGCTGCGCCACGATGGCACCGACGATGGTCGACATCAAAAGCACGACGGGCACCGCGCCCACGCCCATGCGATCCAGCTGATTGAAGATCGCCGCCGGATTAACCGCATGACCGCGCCCAAGTTTCATCTGAGCGCCCCGGATCGTGGCGCCCAAAATGTTCATTCCGGCCAGGAAGTCGTCTCCGGCCTCGCAGACACGACGCCCGATCAACTCCAGAGCGCGAACAACGATGTTCGGCTGGGGAATCGCCTTGCCGAGTTCGGCCCTGCTGACAGCTTCGAAGACAGCGTCGATCAGCGTCTTGACCGTGTCATTCTGCCCGACCTGCTCGATCTGCGCGCCACGCTTCTCATGGGCATTGATCAGCCGCGCGATCAACCAGGCGCCGGCCGTATCCATGCGTGCTATGCTTGAGAAATCAAGCGACAAAGATCTGAAATCGTTTCGTTTTTCCAGTTGACGCATATCGGCGTCAACTTGTGCGACGCGGCGTGTCGTCCAATTGCCGTGAAAGGCGCAGCCAAGCGTTCCATCGCTCTCGCTGACGACGACGCGCGGCTCAAGGCTCGCTGTGGCGGCGTTGTCGCTTGCGTCGCGTTTGCGGATCGTCAACATGCCATCCTGTTTATCTCGACGGGACAGGCCTGTCGATTTACCGGCGGCATTACGCCAGTATTACCGGAGCAGAAAAAAATGGTGCGTGTCATTTCGGTCGATGCCGAACGTTTTCCGATCGCCGGCGTCTTCACCATCGCACGCGGTTCCAAGACGGAAGCCGAGGTCATTACCTGCACCATCCGCGACGGCAATCACACCGGACGCGGCGAATGCGTACCCTATCGGCGTTATGGCGAAACCAACGAAGGCGTCGTGGCAGCGATCGAAGCGATGCGCGCCGCGCTGGAGTCCGGCCTGGACCGCACCCAGTTACAAACCGCGATGTCAGCCGGAGCGGCCCGCAATGCGGTCGACTGTGCCTTGTGGGACCTCGAAGCCAAGATCACAGGGACGCCGGTTGCCCGGATGCTTCAAATCTCCCCCGTAGCACTCGAAACCGCATACACCCTGTCGCTTGCAGAGCCCGCGGCGATGGCTGCGCAGGCTCGCGCCAACGCATCTCGGCCGCTGCTCAAGGTCAAGCTCGGCGGTGAGAATGATGCCGCGCGCATTCGCGCCGTTCGAGACGCAGCCCCCGATAGCAGGCTGATCCTGGATGCCAATGAGGGCTGGACCGACGACAATGTCGCGGAGAACATCGCTGCCGCGGCGGCTCTTGGTGTTGCGCTGATCGAACAACCCCTGCCAGCCGGCCGTGACGACAAGCTGAGGCACATTTCCCGTCCAATTCCGATCTGTGCCGACGAGAGCGTGCATGCCGCAAAGGACATCGAGGCGCTGGTCGGGCTCTACGATGCCGTGAACATCAAGCTGGACAAGGCCGGCGGCCTGACCGAGGCGATCAAGCTGCGCGACCGTGCCCGGGAGGCAGGTCTCGGCATCATGGTCGGCTGCATGGTGGGTACGTCGCTTGCGATGGCGCCAGCGGTGCTCCTGGCGCAAGGCGCCGACTATGTCGACCTTGACGGCCCCCTGTTGCTGTCACGCGATCGGGAACCTGGCCTTTTCTATCAGGGGTCGCTGGTTTCACCGCCTCAGGATGCGCTGTGGGGCTGAACGTGCCGCCAGCAGGATGAGCGCAAGGCCCAGCAATGCCACGGGTACCATGGCGTAGAACCCTTCAACCCCGAAGCTCTGGTAAAGCGGGCCGGAGGCCAGCGTGACGGCGGCCATCGCAAAGCCGTTGGCAAAGAACGCAATGCCCTGCGCCGCGCCGGTACGCTCTTCGGCCACGGTTTCGCCGATCATCTTCTGCAGGCCTATCAATACCAGCGCCGTCGAAATGGCATGCAGCGCCTGCAGGCCGAAGAAGCCGGCCACGCCGAGACCGAGAGGCCAGATCAGCGGAAATGCGATCCATCGGACGATGGCACCGCCGGCCGCCAACATCATCACGCGAACGACCGGAACGTGGCTGAACAGCCGGTTGAAGGCCATGAACATGCCGACTTCGCAGACAACGCCGAAAGCCCACAGAAAACCCACGACGGAATCGCTTATTCCCAACGATTTCCAATAGATGGACGAGAAACCGTAGAGAAAGCCATGGCTGCCGACCAGGACGCCGGCGCCGGTGGCAAAATAAAGGAAATAAGGATTGCGCAGGCTGGGTACCGCCTGCTGAAGGTCGGCCGCGGAAAGCGGCGACGCACGCCTCGGCCTTCCCATGCGGGGAGCCATCAAGCCGATCGCGACGATCGCCAGGAACGATACGAACAACATGATCGGCACCGCGCCTGCCCCGGTCGAGGTCAGGATGAAGCCGCCGACCAGATTGGCACAGAGATAGGAGATCGATCCCCAGATGCGCATACGCGGATAATTGGCACCGAAGCGACGTACGCCCGACAGCGCCAGCGAATCGGCAATCGGCGAGTGCGGTGTCCAGACCACGGCCAGAACCAGAGATACCGCCAGCACTATCACGTAGCTCGGCGACAGGAAGTAACCTGCAGAAACGACCACCGAGGCGACCGCGAGTGCCAGATAGACGTTGACGCGGTCATTCGCCTTGTCGGCAAGGGATGTGAACAGCGGGGTCGTCGCCACACGCAGGAACATCGGTGCGGACAGAATGACGGCAATCTTTTCCGGGCTGAAGCCATGCGCCTCCAGCCAGAGCGGGAAATAAGGCAGGTAGATGCCGCTCGGCACCAGAACGGTGAAGAAAACCAGCGCCATGCGCAGTTCATAGTTGCGCGGCTTGATCTGCTGTTCAGGCGAAAGCGGAGGCAGGGACATCAAAAAAGGCAATCGGCAACTGCTGCCGGCAAAATGGCCGGTCAGCCGCCCTGCTCTATCATGCCTGCCAGTCGCCAGAAACTGGTTGGCCTAATCGATTTATGTCAAATATTACGGGGCGCGACGACTTGCAGGCCTCGGCAATCGTCAAGCCGCTTCCGCCGCCCGGACCTTGGTCGGCAAGATATCAAATGTCACCGGCACCAGCACCGGTTCCGCCGATGGCGCTTCGGGCATGACATGCGCCCAATGCAGGATCTCGAAACGGCCATCGAAATGCTCGACCACGGCCGTGCAGCTTTCCACCCAGTCGCCGGTGTTGATGTACTGGACGCTGTCGACGGTTTCGATTGCTGCGTGGTGGATGTGCCCGCAGATCACACCATCAACCTCCGACCGTCGCGCTTCTTCGGTAAGCACATTCTGGAAGGAGCCGATGAAGTTCACGGCTTTCTTCACCTTGACCTTGGCCCAGGACGAGAACGACCAGTACGGCATGCCGAAGACTTTGCGGAAGCGGCTGACACCGCGATTGATCAGCATGGCCGCGTCATAGGCATAGTCACCGAAATAAGCGAGCCAGCGCGCATTGTGCACGACCGTATCGAACTGGTCGCCATGGATGACCAGCATGCGGCGGCCATCGGCCGTTTCATGGATGGCGCGATCGGCCACCACGATACCGCCGAAATGCACGCCCTGGAACTGGCGGGCGAACTCGTCGTGATTGCCGGCGATATAGGTGATCGAACTGCCTTTGCGTGCCTTGCGCAGCAGTTTCTGTACCACGTCGTTGTGGGCCTGGGGCCAATGCCAGCTGCGACGCAGCCGCCACCCGTCCACGATGTCGCCGACAAGGAAGATCGTATCGGCATCGTGATGACGCAGGAAGTCGATCAGAAACTCGGCCTTGGCCGCCTTCGATCCCAGATGCACATCCGAGATGAAGATGGAGCGGAACATGCGTGGTTTGGCGCTGGACATCGCGATCTCACCTTTCGCGCTGGCTATGCCTCGATTCATGCAACAACCGTATGACGGTTGCGATTAGGCCAGTCCTTTCGCTAGCCTTGCGCAACCAATCGGAGGTTTCGGACATGGATCTCGGCATTCGCGGCAAGAAGGCGATCGTTTGCGCATCGAGCAAGGGACTGGGGCGCGGGTGCGCGATGGCGCTGGCCGAGGCCGGGTGCGATCTCGTGGTCAATGGCCGCGATCCCGCGCTCCTGGCGAAAACCGCGGCGGAAATCCGCGAACGGTTCGGCGTTCGCGTCGTCGAAGTGGTCGGCGATGTGTCGAAACCCGAGATCCAGAAGGCCTTGATCGCTGCCTGTCCGGATCCGGACATCCTGGTCAACAACAATGGCGGGCCACCCTATCGCGACTTCCGCGAACTGGATCGAGAAAAGATCCTGGAAGGCGTCACCAACAACATGGTCACGCCAATCGAGCTGGTGAAGGCCGTCATCGACGGCATGGCGGCCCGCGGCTTCGGGCGCATCGTCAACATCACTTCCCTCTCGGTCTATGTCCCGATTCCCGGTCTCGATCTGTCTTCCGGCGCAAGGGCTGGACTGACGTCCTTTCTTGCCGGCGTTGCCCGCACGGTCATCGACCGCAATGTCACCATCAACAACATGCTGCCCGGCAAGCTGGATACCGACCGCCTGCGCGGGCCACACGAACCTGGCTCGATCGAGACGGCGGACGCCGCGAAGGAGCGCAAGGCGCGTCTTGCCGCCGACATCCCTGCCAAGCGGCTGGGAACGCCGGACGAGTTCGGCCAGATCTGCGCTTTCCTGTGCTCGGTCCATGCGGGATATCTGACCGGGCAGAACATTCCGGTTGATGGCGGGCTTTACGTCAGCGCCTTCTAGCCAGGGAAAGTTGCGGGCCTGCTCGCAATTTTTGCCGACAATGCTTTGATATACCTTTGTTTTTCTTCGGCTTGAAAAACGCGGAGATGCGTTACATCGCGTCTCGAAAAAACATCGGCACATGCTAAAAGGGGTGACGCAACAGGAGGCTGGGAAAGCATGGCAGGCGACAAGAGCAAGACGGCACGTTCGGATCTGGATGAGGCCGCGCTCTTCTTCCACAAACATCCCATCCCCGGAAAGCTTGAGATCCAGGCAACCAAGCCGCTTGGCAACCAGCGCGACCTCGCGCTCGCCTATTCTCCAGGGGTCGCCGCGCCATGCCTGGCCATCAAGGATGATCCGGCGACTGCCGCCGACTACACGGCGCGCGCCAATCTGGTCGCCGTGATCTCGAACGGCTCGGCCGTGCTCGGCCTTGGCAATATCGGCCCGCTGGCCTCCAAGCCGGTCATGGAGGGCAAAGCGGTCCTGTTCAAGAAATTCGCCGGCATCGACGTCTTCGACATCGAAATCGAGGCACCTGAGATCAACCGCATGGTCGAGACGGTCGCGGCACTGGAGCCGACCTTCGGTGGCATCAATCTGGAGGATATCAAGGCACCCGAATGCTTCGAAGTCGAGGAGCAGTTGAAGGCCCGCATGGGCATTCCGGTATTCCACGATGATCAGCACGGCACCGCCATTATCGTCGCAGCTGCCGTGCTCAACGGGCTGGAGCTGGCCGGGAAGAAGATCGAGGACGTCAAGATCGTGACGTCGGGAGCCGGCGCGGCGGCGCTTGCCTGCCTCAACCTGCTCGTTTCGCTCGGTGCCAGCATCGAGAATATCTGGGTCACCGACCGTTTTGGCGTTGCCTACAAAGGTCGCGTCGAGGAGATGGATCGCTGGAAGGATCCGTACGTCAAGGACACCGAAGCGCGGACGCTGGCCGATGTCATTCCGGGTGCCGATGTTTTCCTCGGCCTGTCCGCCGCCGGTGTGCTCAAGCCCGAACTGCTTCAGGGAATGGCCGAGAAACCGCTGATCCTGGCACTGGCCAATCCAACGCCCGAAATCATGCCGGAAGTCGCGCGGGCTGCCCGCCCAGACGCCATGATCTGTACCGGACGCTCGGATTTCCCGAACCAGGTCAACAATGTCATCTGTTTTCCCTACATCTTCCGCGGCGCGCTGGATTGCGGCGCAAGCGCCATCAATGAAGAAATGAAGATGGCTGCGGTGCGCGCGATCGCAGCACTTGCACGCGAGGAGCCTTCGGACGTCGCAGCGCGCGCCTATTCCGGCGAAACGCCGATCTTTGGGCCGGATTTCCTGATCCCATCACCATTCGATCCGCGTCTCATCCTGCGCATCGCGCCAGCGGTGGCAAAGGCAGCCTGCGATACTGGCGTCGCCACACGTCCAATCGCGGATATGGCCGTATATCTCGACAAGCTGAACCGCTTCGTCTTCCGCTCCGGCCTTGTCATGAAGCCGGTGTTTTCGACCGCCCGAAGCTCAAGCGCCAAGCGTGTCATCTATGCCGATGGCGAGGATGAGCGGGTGCTGCGGGCAGCCCAGGTGGTACTCGAGGAAGGTATCGCCGAGCCGATCCTGATCGGCCGTCCGCATGTGATCGAGGTTCGTCTCAAACGCTATGGCCTGCGCATCAAGCCCGGCGTCGACTTTGGCCTGATCAATCCCGAGGAAGACCCGCGCTACCGCCACTATGTCGACCTCCTGATCGAGCTGGGCGGCCGACGCGGCGTCACCCCGGAGGCTGCCCGCACCATGGTGCGCACCGACAATACGGTGATTGCTGCCCTTGCGGTGAAACGCGGTGATGCGGATGCCATGATCTGTGGTCTCGAAGGTCGTTTCGCACGTCACCTGCGCAACGTCACTTTGATCATCGGACCACGCCCAGGCATCACCGATCATGACCTTTCAACGCTTTCGATGCTGATTTCGCAGCGCGGCGTCCTGTTCCTCACCGACACCTATGTCTCGATCGATCCAAGCGCCGAAGAGATCGCCGAGATGACCATCCTGGCCTCCGAGGAAATCCGCCGCTTCGGCATCGAGCCGAAGGCGGCACTGCTCTCGCTGTCGGATTTCGGCTCGCGCGATGCGCCAAGCGCTCTGAAAATGCGCAAGGCTGCCGAAATCCTGGCACGTATCGCGCCGGAACTGGAATGCGACGGTGAAATGCATGCGGATTCGGCTTTGTCCGAGCACCTGCGTCAGCGCGTCTATCCACACTCGCGGCTGAAGGGCGAAGCCAACCTGCTGGTATTTCCCAGCCTCGATGCCGCCAACATCACATTGACGGCACTTCGGACAATGCTGGATGCGCTGCATGTCGGCCCGATCCTGCTCGGCACCGATATGCCGGCACACATCCTGACGCCTTCGGTGACCTCGCGCGGCGTCGTCAACATGACCGCATTGGCCGTCGTCGAGGCCTCACACAAGGCACAGGCGGCGCTTCATGCGCCGCGAGGCTGACCAGCTCAAGAGAAGCTTAACCGGCCCGCCTTATTTTCATTGCCCGACACAGGCGGGCAATGCGGGTGATGACCGGGGCGAATCGAAGACAGGCGCTTGCATGGACGCTGCTTTGCGTCATCGCGCTGGTCTTTTGTTCCCAGACAAGCGCCGAGGCGGCCTCTCGTGTGTGCCGTCAGCTGCGAGCGGAGCTCGCTTCCGTGCAAAAAGGCGGAGGTGCCGGCCAGCAGCGCCGTTATGACGGTGCCATCGCCCGCCAGAACAATGAACTGGCCAAGGCACGCGCCCAGGCGCGCGACGCCGGCTGCGGTTTTTCGTTGTTCGGAGGCAGTGTCAGCCAATGCGCGGCGCTCAACACGGCTATCGACCGGATGAACGCCAATCTCGACAAGCTGCAGCGCAAGCGTGCGCAAATGGGAAATGGCTCACCGCGTCGCGATCGAAGCCGCCTGCTGGCGGCGCTTGAAAGCAACGACTGCGACGGCAAGGCGGTGGAACAAAAGCGCGTTCAGGCAGACGAACCGGACGGTGGGCAGGAAGCCGAACCAGAAGAGGCAGCGCTCGGTGCAGCCTTCGTCCCGTCGCCATCCGGCCAATTCCGCACCATGTGTGTGCGCACCTGCGATGGCTACTTCTTCCCGATGTCGAATGCCGCCACTGTCAGCGACTTCCAGCGCGACCAGAACCGTTGCAACGCGGGCTGCCCCGGCACGGAAATGCAGGTTTTCTATTCGCGTGGCATGACAGGCGACCCTGCGGCGATGACGTCGTCACGAACCGGACGCCCCTATTCCGAACTTCCGTCGGCTTTTCTCTACAAGCGTCCCGATCAACCGCTGCCGCAAGGTTGCGGCTGCAACGCAGCGCAGAATTTCAGGATCATCGCCGGCAACCCGCCGATCGCGCAGCCCGAAGCCAATGCCGGTTCCGGCAGCCCCTTCCTGCCGACACCGACAGACAAGCCAGATCCCGCCGATGATCCCGAGACGCTCGCCAATGCGGCGGGAGGGTTCGACACCGCGATCATGAAACAGATGGTGAAGAAACCCGACGTCTCCCCGGTTTCGGTTTTGCCACCGGAACAGCGCAGGATCAGGGTCGTCGGGCCAACGTTCCTTCCCGACCCAGAAGCGGCAATAGATCTGCAAGCTCCGGCCCCGAAACAAGTCCGGTAAGCGCCAGTCTGAGCGGAAGGAACAACGCCTTGCCCTTGCGTCCGCTTGCATCCTTGACCCGAGCGGTCCAGTCCTTCCACACCGTTGCCGTCCAGGGCTCTTCCGGCAAGAGATCGAACGCTTCGCGCACGAACTGCAGCTCTTCGGGTTCGAATTCAGGTTTGTCGAGCGGACCGTCCTGAACGATACGCCACCAGGAAACCGCATCACTCAAACGGTCGAGATTGCCGCGCACGATGTTCCAGAACTGTTCAGCCTGATCGCCGGATACGCCAAGCACCGCAAGGCGGTCACGCGCGTCGGCGAAGGAAAGCGTATGCATCAGGCCACGGTTCAGCACGACCAACTCTTCCGGGTCGAACTTGGCGGCGGATTTGGATGTCGCTGCAGGGTCGAAATGAGCTGCCAGTTCGCTCATGTTCTGCATCGGCTGGACATTTTCCGAGGTGCCGATCAGGACGGCGAGGGAAGCGACCGCCATCGGCTCGATACCGTCTGAACGCAGCCCTTCGATCGAGAGCGAGCCGGTGCGTTTCGAAAGCCCCTCACCCGTTGTCGTGGTCAAGAGATTGTGGTGGCCAAATACCGGCACCTCAGCTCCCAATGCCTTGAACAAGGCAATCTGCACACCGGTATTGGTGACATGATCATCGCCACGGATGACATGGCTGACGCCCATCTCGATGTCGTCGACCACTGACGGCAGCGTGTAGAGATAAGTACCATCCTCGCGCACCAGAACCGGATCCGACACGGAGGCCAGATCGACGGTCTCCTCGCCACGAACGAGGTCGTTCCAATGGATATCCGTACGCTCCGGCTCCTGTGGATCCCCCTTGAAGTTCGGCAACAGGAAACGCCAGTGCGGACGACGACCGTCGGCCTCGAGGTCGGCGAGCTGCTTGGCGGTCAAGGTCAGTGCCTCCCGTCCATAGACGGGCGGCAAGCCACGTGTCCGCCGGATCTTGCGCCGCAGGTCCAGTTCCTCGGGCGTTTCAAAGCAGGGATAAAGCACCCCGGCCTGCTTCAGTCGCTCAACAGCGGCATCATAGATGTGCACGCGCCGCGACTGATAGTCTGTGGCATCCGGGAAGATGCCCAGCCAATGCAGATCATAGAGGATGGAATCGGCGTATTCCTGTTTCGAGCGCACCGTATCGGTATCGTCAAAACGCTGAACGAAGCGACCCTTGTGCTTTTGCGCAAACAGCCAGTTGAAAAGCGCGGTGCGCGCGTTGCCGATGTGGATGCGGCCGGTGGGAGATGGGGCAAAACGGACGGTAACTGTCATGAACGGGGCGTAGCGGATGAGTTGGACCTTGGCAAGGCGGGCCTTAAAACCTCGATCCGTCGGAAATATGGTCAATTCCGATCAAGCAAAAAAAGCAACGGACCGCCTCTTTCGAAGCGGCCCGCTTTATTTCCAGAGGACTGCCGGATCAGACCAGGCCCTTGGTCAATTCCAGCGCCTGTCGCTCGAACAGCCGGCGGTAGATGCCACCGCTCAGCCGGATAAGCTCTTCATGCGAGCCTTCTTCGACGATCTTGCCCCGATCGAAGACCAGCAGGCGGTCCAGCGCCCTCACGGTGGAGAGCCGATGTGCGATGACCAGCGTGGTGCGCCCGACCATCAGCCTTTCCATTGCCTGCTGGATCAGCGCCTCCGATTCCGAATCGAGACTTGAGGTCGCCTCGTCGAGGATCAGGATCGGTGCATCCGCCAGGAATGCACGGGCGATCGCCACACGCTGACGCTCACCACCTGAAAGCTTCACACCGCGTTCGCCGACCAGCGTGCCGTAGCCCTTCGGCAGCCGGGTGATGAAGTCATGCGCACTGGCAAGGCGTGCCGCTTCCTCAATCTCCGCCTGGGTGGCATCGGGCCTGGCATAGGCGATGTTTTCAGCAAGCGAGCGATGGAACAGGATCGGTTCCTGCTGAACAATAGCGATCTGCTGGCGCAGCGACGATTGCGTGACCTGCGAGATGTCCTCGCCGTCAATAACGATACGGCCGCCGCTGATGTCGTAGAGCCTCTGGATCAGCTTGACGAAGGTCGTCTTGCCCGACCCCGAATGGCCGACGAGGCCAACACGCTCACCTGGCTCGATTGCCACCGAGAAGTCGCGGTAAAGCGGCTCGCGATGGTTGCCATAGTGGAAGGTGACGTGGTCGAACACGATGCCGCCGTCGGAGATATGGGCCGGCTCGGCTCCCGGCGCATCCTCTATACCGAGCGGCTGCGCCTGAAAGTCGACCAGTTCCTCCATGTCGTTGATCGAGCGCTGAAGGTTGCGAATATGCATGCCGATGTCGCGCAGATATCCCTGCAGCACGAAGAAGGATGTCAGCACAAAGGCGACATCGCCGGCGGTTGCCTGCCCTCGCAGCCACAACAATAGAACGACACCAATCACCGCAGCGCGCAGGATCAGCAACATCACGCCCTGCGTGGTGCCGTTGACCGTGCCCCGGTTCCAGGTGCGCCCCGTCCGGTGATGCCACTTGGTGACCACCTCGGCCAGCCGCTGCTCTTCGCGTGCCTCCGCGCCGAAGCCTTTCACAACCGCATTGCAGCTGACCGCATCCGCAAGCGAGCCGCCAAGCCGCGTGTCCCATGAATTGGCGAGCCTTGCAGCGGGTGCGACATAGGCGAGCGACAGGATTGCCGTGACGGCGATGAAAACAAGCGAGCCGATCGCAACGACAAGACCCATCATTGGCCAGTACCAGCCGAGCAGCACAGTCGAGCCTACAAGCATGACGACGGAGGGAAACAACGCGACAAGGATCGTGTCGTTCAACAGGTCGAGCGCCCACATGCCGCGGGTGACTTTGCGGACTGTTGAGCCGGCAAATGAATTGGCGTGCCAGTCGGTCGAGAAGCGCTGGACGCGATGGAAAGCATCGGCGCAGATATCCGACATCATCTTCAGCGTCAGCTCCACGATGCCGTAGAAACCGAAATTGCGGAAAATGACAGAGGACAATGCCAGTCCGATCAATGCCGCGAATGCAGTGACGGCGGCATTCCATGCCTCGTCGCTTGATGCAACACCCGATGCCACGGCGTCGACGAGACGGCCGGAATAGAGCGGTGTGAGCACATCGGCCATCGTCGAAAGCAAAATCATCAGCATGATGAACAGCACCCTGAACGGCTGGCGCCGCCAGTGCGCCAGGGTGAAGCCAAGAACGCTGCCGAATGCGCCAGCGCGCAAATCGATCTTGAAACGAGTCATGATGTTTGCAGGCACAATCGTGCCTGATCCCAAAAAAGTAAAGAAAACACCGCGTTGAGGGCCTGTGGCCGTCGTGTATGCGGATGCGAAAATGGATCTGACCGACCCGACAGGGTGGCGGTCGAGGAATTCCAAAGCCTATTCTGCGATGGCATGTTCCCGCAGGAACAGCCTCGAAGACCTAGGCCTCGTTACCTCGTATCGATTTTTCAAATGCCATCATTCGTATCCTCCCGGTCAGGGAATCGCGGATGGAGACTTATAGGAGAGGCGTTTTACCGCGCCAACCCCGCGGCTGTCACAAAACTGCCTTGGCACAACCGGTGAGGCTATGCTGCAACACTCGCATCACGGGCGGCAGCAATCAGCGGCGCCTGAAATGCATCGTCTTGCCATCGCTGGCAACCTCGAAACCGAAACCGGTATAGAGCGAATGCGCGTCCGCGGTACGCAGGCTCCAGCCTCCCACGGCGGCAAGATCCGGATGGTCGAGCAGCGCCTGGATCAGCTTCTTGCCAATGCCGGCACCGCGGCGATCCGGCCATACGATGACATCGCACAGATAGGCGAAACAGGCATAGTCGGTGATCACGCGGGCAAATCCCACCTGCTCGCCGTCCATGAAAGCCGCAACACAGAGTGAGTTGTCGAAGGCGCGGCGGTGAATGTCGTCGCTGCGCTGCGCGCCCCAGTAGCTCTGCTTGATCACCTCGGATGTCGCAGCGAAATCGATACGCCCAGGGTCGAAGGAAATCTCGACTTCCGCCACGATCAAGCCCGATCGCGAAAACGATTGGTGATCGGATAGCGGCGATCGCGGCCAAAGTTCTTCTTGGTGATCTTCACACCTGGAGCGGCCTGACGACGCTTGTATTCGGCAATGTAGAGAAGGTGCTCGATGCGCTCGACGGTAGCGCGATCGTGACCGCGCTTGACGATATCATCGACCCCCATCTCATTCTCGACAAGGCACTCCAGGATGTCATCGAGAACCGGATAGGGCGGCAGCGAATCCTGGTCGGTCTGGTTCGGGCGCAGTTCAGCCGACGGTGCCTTGTCGATGATGTTCTTCGGAATGACCTCCCCTGAAGGGCCCAACGCGCCCGGCGGCACATGCGTGTTACGCCAGCGCGAGAGCGCGTAGACCTGCATCTTGTAGAGGTCCTTGATCGGGTTGAAGCCGCCGTTCA
>VFQQ010003849.1_pt1 | contig 14017 bp, 16 predicted proteins | sample 3512341 | NCBI WGS metagenome assembly VFQQ01 (sample SAMN10412373, study PRJNA504923) | tailings metagenome | isolation source: Relicate 2 Philex TSF1 revegetated site | place: Philippines: Tuba, Benguet | collected 2017-08-29 | reverse complement strand
GTCACCTATCCGCGCGTCTTCTTCCTGACCTCGACCGCCGACGACCGCGTCCATCCGGGCCATGCCCGCAAGATGGCGGCGCTGATGGAGTCGAAGGGCTATCCGTTCCTGTTCTACGAGGAGCTGGAAGGCGGCCATGGCGCGGCGACCAACCAGAAGCAGCGCGCGGCCCAACTCGCCATGCAGTATGTCTATCTGGCGAAGCAGCTCGGCGCGCACTAACACGCGCTGAGTAATGAGACCGGAAAGCCGCTCCTACAGGGGCGGCTTTTCCTTTTCCGCCTTCTCGATCTCCGCTTCCGACTTCGCGCAGAATGCGGCGGAGGCGAGATCATAGCTGACGCCCTTGCCCTGCCAGATCTCGCCGAACTCGGCATCGGCATTGTCGGTGAAGACGACGAGCGCCAGCTTCTCGTCCGGCGCGATGATGTTGCGCATCTGAACGCCGTCGACCGAGCCGCGGCGTTCGATGAGTTTCACCTCGCTCTCGCACCCGGCGAGCGGCGCGGAAAACGCCCAGGCGCCAAGCGCGACATAGCCGAGCGCCGGATCGCCGGTCCACATGATCGCCGTCCCTTCGTCCGACACCAGCGTGCCGTTCATCAGCGCCCGGTCGAAGGCGAGCGCATCGGCGACTGAGCCGACCAATGCGCCGCCGATGCCCATCGTCGCGATGTTCATACGCGGCACCTTGCCCTCCGCGCCGCGCGCCTGAACCGGGTGCTCGTCCGGCGTCGCAAAGCGCAGGGTCTTCATGCCCGCAGGTTTGACGATCTCGTCCTCCAGCAGCGAGGAGAGCTGATGGCCGGCGCGGCCTTCCAGCACGGCGCCCAGAACGATCGTGTCGCAATTGTTGTAGGCGAAGCCGCCCCCGGTAGGTCCGCTCGGCGTGCCGGCGCAGAAGCCGACCGCGTCATCGCGCGTCCCGGCGCGTGGATCGATGCGCAGATAGAAGGAAGGCACGCCGTTCGCGTCGGGCGGCGTCGATTCCGGATTGGCGAGGCCGGTCGTGTGGGTGAGCAACTGGCGCACCGTCACGCTCGCCTTCTGGCTGTTCGGGAAATCCGGCAGGGCCATGGCGATGGTCGTGTCGAGGGTCAGCTTGCCCTTGTCGATCAGGCGCATGGTCAGCGCCGCCGCGACCTGTTTGGAGAGCGACCCCCAGGGCCACAGCTTCGCTTCGGCCTCAGGCCCCGTGGCGAGCCGGAAGCGCTCCTGCCGGATATCGGTCACGGCGATGACCCCGGTAAGGCCCGCATCGGCGGCGGCGCGCGCGGCGGCCTCGAAAACCGCTTTGTCGAACGGCACGCGCTTATAGGCGCTGGCGGGCGCGACGAGCGCAGCGGCGAGCACTATGACAATAGCTGATCGCAAGTGTCATTCTCCCTCGACTAAGGATGACGCGCTTCAAACTCTTCGAAGCCCTCGGCATCACGTCCCGCAACAGCCCCGACTATGAAGAGCGATTTGCTAAACTGCACAATTGCCCCAAAGACTTGGTCGCGATCTGACTTCCATCGATAGTGAAATTGATAGCCCATATCGAAGTTGGCGCGCGCGCCGAGTGTATAGTTCGACAGAATTCTCTCGAAGCCTTCGACAATCTCGGGCGCATTCTTCGCGTGAAAATCCATCCATCGTGCGTGGATACGATGACCGGCAGACGCGATGCTGCCGGTCTCTTTATAGAACAGGGCGCGCATGAGCTTCTCGGAGAAGGTGTTCATGAAGGCGTCGAAGTCGGTAGGCACTCCAATCAAAGGAACATCCTTGAGAAGAACCCCCGGCGGCATCTTCAAGCCACGATCGCGCAACGCACGGCGCTTGTCCGGGCCGGAGAGGTCGAAGTTGGGCAGCAGTTCGGGGTGGTTGTTCTTCACGCCATTGTAGAGCCGCAGTACTTCGGCTGGGACGTAGTTCGCGTCGTCGTCAAAGGCGCGGATATAGAACGCCACGACTTGCTCGAGGCCGCTTGTGCTGGCGTTGCAATCCTCACAAGCGGGAAACTCAAAACTCTCTGGGAACTGCCGTTCCTTGAAGGCGGCACGTGGAGGAATGTGATCTATCGTGGTTGCGGGTGCTGCACCGCAAAAACAACACGTAGGATGCAACGCAAGAAAGTTGGCGCGACGTTGTTTGCCCGCACCCATCTAAAAGTCTCTCACCTTGCCGCGCCCGGCTTTTACGCCGGCGCGCCGGGTCTTGCCGTCCAGCCGCTTCAGCTTGGACGAATAGGTCGGCTTGGTCGCGCGGCGCACTTTTGGGCGCACGCTGGCGGCGGCGATCATCTCGATGAGGCGGGCGAGGGCTGCGGCGCGGTTCAGAGACTGGTCGCGGCTTTCCTGTGCCTTGATGACCAGCACGCCGTCCTTGGTCATTTTCGTGCCGGCGGCGCGGGCGAGACGGGTTTTCGTCCAGCCGTCGAGCGAGGGCGAGCGTTCGACATCGAAGCGCAGCATCACCGCGCTGGAAACCTTGTTGACGTTCTGTCCGCCGGGGCCGCTGGCGCGCACGAAGGTTTCCTCGATCTCGGAGGGATCGAGGCTGATCTCATCCGTGACGGGGATTCGGCTCGCGCTCATTTGTCCTATGTGCAGCGGCGGCGGTCGGGCGTCTAGCTTTACGCATGGCGACGGTACCCAGATGGCTGATGTCGGCTCGCATGCAGATCGGCCAGGTCGAGATCAAGAAGCGCACGGCCGGGCTCACCGACAATCCGGTGATCGTCGACTATTGGCGGCGCGCCAAGATCCTCAAGAAGGACCAGGTCAGCACCTGGGAACCCGGCAATGACGAGACGCCCTGGTGCGCGGCATTCGTCGGCGCGATGCTGGCGGATTGCGGCATCGCCGGCTCGCACAGCGCGCTCGCCCGCTCGTACGAGAAATGGGGCGATGAGGTGATGACGGGCGACAAGGCGATGCCGTGGGCGTCGATCCCGCTCGGCGCCATCGTTGTGCTGAACCGTCCCTCAGCCGGGCCGACGCGCGGCCATGTCGGGTTTGCGGTGGGGGCGGCGGAGAAACATGTCGAGCTGATCGGCGGGAATCAGAACGACAGCGTCAGCCAGGCCTGGTTCCCCAAGACGCGTATCGTCGGCGTGCGCTGGCCCAAGGGCGAGCCGGCGTCGGACTATCTGATGTGGGGCAAGGCGCCGGCCAGGCCCGGGCGAACGCGGACGAGGTGATGATGAGGTTTCGGTGTCTTGCGGCTGCGGCCGCCCTGCTGGTGACGGCGGCGTCGGCTGAAGAGGTGAAACTGGAGGCGCAGGTTCCAGGTCACCCCCGCGTCACATACGAGGCGCTGGTGCGTCTCGCGCTGCCCGCATTGGTGGTCGATGGCGGCAAGGGGCGGGCTGGCGCGGCGGTGACGCTGCGGACGCTCAGTGGTGAGGAGTCGTCGCTGGAGGCCGACTTCACCTTCGATGTCATTGAGACGCTCGAAGTGACCGGCGGTGGCAAGCCGGTCCTGTTGTTGCTGGCGCCGTCCGAGGATGGCGGCTTCTCTGCGCTGCTCGCTGCGTATGATTTGTCGGGCGCGCCAAAGCTGCTTGATGCGGTCGATGGCGGCATGGACCGCATGTTGGATTTCGGCGCGCCGATCGATCTGGGCGGCGCGACGGGCTTCACGCTGGTCGGTTCGCACTTCAATGCCGGCGAAAGCTATGTCTCGACCGATGTCGGTTTCGTGCATGACGGGCGGCTCACCCCTGTGGCCTCGCAGCTTGCCTACGGGGTGATGGTGTGCGGCTTCGCGACGGAGCAGAAGCTGACGGTGACGGCGGCGGACGACCCGCCCGCCCCTTATCGCGCCGTTTCAATGGCCGTGACCCAGATCGTGACCCTGTCGGGCGAGGCGTGCGGTGACGGCGGTCCCGCGCCGCCGCCGGCCGGTGAGGCGACCTATGCCGATGTCTATCGCTGGGATACGAAAACGAACGCCTATGCCACTACGACAAACGAGCGCGATGCCTTGATGGGGCCGGAATGATCCGCATGATCCGCATGACGGTTCTGGCGCTCGCGGCGGCCCTCGGTATGCCGGGCGTGGCAATGGCCGAGGAAGAGTCCGGCTCGCCCGAGACCCTGATCGGCGATGCCGTCCCCGGCCATCCTGGCGTCACCTATGAGGCGCTGGTGAAGCAGGTGTTGCCCGACCTGAAGCCGGGCGAGGAAGGGCGCTGGGTCACCGAAGGCGTCACCCTGCGCCGGACCGAGGGCGATGCCGAGCCGTCAGGCCCGGGCGAACTCAGTACGATCAGCATGTTCGAATACCGCGCGGGCGGCCAAGACCTGATGCTGATGGTGATCGGCGATGTCTCCGGGCAGGGCTGGCAGCACATCGTCGCGGTGTTCGATCCATCTGCGAACAATGCGCCCAAACTGATCGACGCCGTGAACGCGGGGATCGACCGCCTGACGCTGACCCGGCCCTTCCTGTTCCTGACCGGCGACGACACGGCGCTGGTCTTCGAATCCGCCTACACCATGATGGACCGCGTCAACGCCGCCACCCAGGTCGTGATGCTGCACGACGGCAAGCTGAAGGGCGTGCTGCTGGAGCGGGTGAACCAGTTGATGACCTGCGGCATCCATGTCGACCAGACCCCGGCGCTGGAGGTGGTGCCCGACCCGAAAGCCCCCTATGGCGCGATCAGCTATGCGGTGACGCAGGAGGTCCGCCTGATCGACGAAGATTGCGGCGGCCCGCCCGCCATCGACGCCAAGCCGGGAACGGAGGTCTTCACCGATGTCTTCCACTGGAACCCGGCCACTGCGACTTATGTGGCGGCGACGAACAACCGGGCGGGGTTGGTGCATGCTCAATAGGGGTCGAGGCCGGCGTCACGTACTGCTTGTCGCTGCGTTGGTGACACTGCCCGCGTGTACGGTCACAGAGCATGGGGGTTCAAGCTCGGCATCAGTACCCTCGGACCGCATGACGCATGGAGAGTATCACCGGCTGAGAACGCAGGCTTTTGAGCAAGAGCTTGCCGCTCAATCTGCTGACGACCGGACCTTCGCTTGGGTTGCCGGAATCCCGGCGTTGGCCGCCACATGGCAGGTTCTGTCGTTCCGGATTGCTGGAAATGCGAGCCCGCATTTGACCGAGTTCTATGAAGTCAGGTGGGTTATCGGCGAACTCGGTGACAAAGAGACCGTTCGATGGGCCGATGGGCGAGTATGCCCGGGAGTGGCTGCCGCGTTGGATTATCTGCGTGACGTCAAAGTGCCTGCGGGCGTCGTGCCGCAGATCAATCTCAGCGCGGAGGAGTGGGACCAGATCCCCGGGCCAGGCGTTGATGGGATCAGTTACGAGGCGTCGATTTGGACCGGCCCCTTTTTTTGGGAAGGCCGAGTCCGCTTTTTCAAAGCCGATCAACTGTTTTATGATCTGAAAGCCGCACTGTCGGATTGTTGGCAGGCGCCGCAGCCTGGATAGGCATTGCCTTGACTTTCCGGCCCTGACAGGGCCTATGCGCCCGACCTTCGGGACAAATTAGCCCCGACGGCCTTGAGGGACGACCCTCAAGGACGACCCTCCGGCAGCGCGTTGCGCCCCCGGGGGTGTTTTGCGTTGTGAGTTTTTGGCCTGCGTTTTTGGCTGTTTTCTGCGGATTTTGGGTAGGGCATGTTCGATACGCTGACGTCAAAACTGGGACAGGTTTTCGACCGCTTGCGCGGCCGTGGCGCGCTGTCCGAGGCCGACGTCAACGAGGCCATGCGCGAAGTCCGTGTCGCGCTGCTGGAAGCCGACGTCGCCATCGGCGTCGTGAAGGACTTCATCGAGAAGGTCCGCGTGAAGGCCGTCGGCCACGATGTGCTCCGCTCGGTCACCCCCGGCCAGCAGGTCGTGAAGATCGTCCATGACGAGCTGGCCGCCATGCTGGGCGACACCGCCGTGGGGATCGATCTGGAGGCCCCGGCCCCGGTGGTCATCATGATGGTCGGTCTGCAGGGCTCGGGCAAAACCACCACCACCGCGAAGATCGCCAACCGCCTGGTGAAGCGCGACCGCAAGAAGGTGCTGATGGTCTCGCTGGACGTGCAGCGTCCGGCCGCGCAGGAGCAGCTCCGCGTGCTGGGTGAGCAGGCGGGCGTGCCGACCCTTCCCATCATCGCCGGCCAGATGCCGGTCGATATCGCCAAGCGCGCCGTCACGGCGGGCAAGCTGTCCGGCTACGACGTCGTGATGTTCGATACGGCGGGCCGCCTGCATATCGACGAGCAGCTGATGGCCGAGGTCGCGGCGATCCGCGATATCGCGAAGCCGCATGAAACTCTGCTGGTCGCCGATGCGCTGACCGGTCAGGACGCCGTCAATATCGCCAAGACCTTCAAGGACCGCGTCGGCATTACCGGCCTCGTCCTCACCCGCATGGACGGCGATGGCCGCGGCGGTGCGGCGCTGTCGATGCGTGCGGTTACTGGCGCGCCGATCAAGCTGGTCGGCGTCGGCGAAAAGCTGGATGCGCTGGAGGATTTCCACCCCTCACGCGTCGCAGGCCGCATTCTCGGCATGGGCGACGTGGTGTCGCTGGTCGAGAAGGCCGCCGAGACCATCGACCAGGCCAAGGCCGAGGCGATGGCCAAGCGCATGGAGTCGGGCAAGTTCACGCTCGACGACCTCGCCGAGCAGCTTAAGCAGATGCAGCGCATCGGCGGCATGAAGGGCGTGCTGGGCATGCTGCCCGGCGTCGGCAAGATCAAATCGGCGATCGATTCCGCCGGTCTCGACGAAAAGATCTTCCTGCGCCAGCAGGCGATGATCTCGTCGATGACCAGGAAAGAGCGCGCCAACCCCGACATCATCAACGGCTCGCGCCGCAAGCGCATCGCCAAGGGTTCCGGCGTCGACGTGTCAGAACTGAACAAGCTTCTGAAGATGCACCGCCAGATGGCGGACATGATGAAGGACCTCAAGAAGGGCAAGAAAGGCGGCCTCGGCGCGCTTTTCGGCATGGGGGGCGGAATGCCCCAGATGCCGCCCGGAGGTCTCCCCGGTTTGCCGCCCGGCTTCGGGCGGAAATGAGTCCAACTGAAATACGAGTTGAGAAAAGGAACGACTGAATGGCTCTGAAAATTCGTCTCTCGCGCGGCGGCACCAAGAAGCGCCCCGTCTATGCGATCGTCATCGCGGACTCCAAGTCGCCGCGCGACGGCCGCTTCATCGAGAAGATCGGCTTCTACAACCCGCTGCTCGCCCGCGACCACGCCGAGCGGTTGAAGTTCGACGTCGAGAAGGCGAAGGCCTGGATGTCGAAGGGCGCGCTGCCGACCGAGCGCGTGCACCGCTTCTTCGCCGATGCCGGCCTTGTGAAGCGCATCATCCGTGACCGTCCCCAGCAGGCGACCCCCAAGGCGAAGGCCCAGGAGCGTCTGAAGGAAGCGGCTGCCGCCGCTGCCGCCGGTTCGGAAGCCGCGTAAGGATCTGCAAGCGTGTCTGACGACATGATCACGCTCGGCGAGATTGGCCGGCCGCACGGTGTGCGGGGTGAAGTGAAGCTGCGCAGCTTCACCGACGACCCCTGCGCCATCGCGGCCTATGGCGTTCTCGTGACCGAGAAGGGCGAACGCGTGACGTTGAAGAACGTCCGCGCCGCGCAGGATCATGTCATCGCGCGCATCGAAGGCGTGACCGACCGCGACGCCGCCGACCGTCTGAAGGGCCGCAAGCTGATGGTGGCGCGCGATGCGCTGCCCGATCTTGAGGACGACGACGAGGCCTATATCGCCGATCTCGAGGGCCTGACGGTGCTCGACACGGCGGGCGTGGAAATCGGCGAGATCGTCGCCGTGCCGAATTACGGCGCTGGCGATCTGCTGGAAGTCGCACTGCCGGGCCAGAAGGCGACGCTGCTGCTGCCGTTCAGCGACGATGTCGTGGTGGAGATCACCGAAGAGGCCGTCATCATCGACGCCTCGGAAGGTTCGGTCGCCAGCGCCTTCATCAAGCCGCCGGCGAAAGAGGAAATCCCGGAAGCCGCAGGCGGGGAGGACGAAGCATGAGCTGGTCCGCCACCGCCCTGACGCTGTTCCCCGAGATGTTCCCCGGGCCGCTGGGCACCTCGCTCGCCGGCAAGGCGCTCGCCAACGGCACCTGGTCGCTGAAGGCTGTGGACATCCGTGGCTATGCGGAAGGCAAGCACCGCAATGTCGACGACACGCCTGCGGGCGGCGGCGCCGGCATGGTGATGCGCGTGGACGTTCTCGCCCGCGCCATCGATGCGGCGCAGGCCGACGAGCCGAAGGGCCGTCCGGTGCTCTATCTCAGCCCCCGTGGTCCGCGTTTCGCGCAGGCCTTCGCGCGGGAGCTGGCCGAGGGTCCGGGCGCGATCTTCGTCTGCGGACGTTTCGAAGGCGTGGACGAGCGCATCTTCGCGGCGCGCGACGTGCGTGAAGTCAGCCTTGGCGACTTCGTGCTTTCGGGCGGCGAGCTGGCGGCGATGGCGGTGATGGACGCGTGCGTCCGTCTGCTGCCGGGCGTCATGGGCGCGGACGACAGCCACGCCGAGGAAAGCTTCGAGAACGGGCTTCTGGAATATCCGCACTACACGCGCCCGCAGAGCTTTGAAGGCCTTGAGATCCCTGCCGTCCTCAATGGCGGCCATCACCAGAACATCCGCGACTGGCGACGCGCCCGCGCGGAAGAAATCACCGAAACCCGGCGTCCCGATCTCTGGGCGGCTTATGCCGCGCAGCAGGGCGCCACAAATGCAAAACCCGCGAAAGGACGCAGGACATGAGCAACATTATCGCTGATCTGGAAAAGGAAGAGCTGGCCAAGCTCGTCCGCAAGACCGGCACCACCGAGTTCGGCCCCGGCGACACCGTGAAGGTGAACGTCAAGGTCATCGAAATCTCGGTCGAAGAGAAGTCGGGCAAGGTGAAGACGCGTGAACGCGTCCAGGCCTTCGAAGGCGTCGTGATCGCCCGCGCCGGCGCTGGCCTCCACGAGAACTTCACGGTCCGCAAGCTGTCGTACGGCGAAGGCGTGGAGCGCGTGTTCCCGGTCCATTCGCCGCTGATCGACTCGATCGAGGTGACCCGTCGCGGCCGCGTCCGCCGCGCGAAGCTGTACTACCTCAAGGGCCGTCAGGGTAAGCGCGCGCGTATCGCCGAACGCCAGGACAAGCGCGCCGACAAGTCGGAAGCCGCCTGAACGAAGGCTTCACTGCAAGGTGAGTGACGCAAGGCCCGGCCTTGCGTTACCCTCCGGTCATGCGCCTTTACGCCCTTCTGGCCGGCGCGCTGATGCTCAGCGCGCCGGGCCTTGCCTCCGAGGCTTCTGCTGGGGAACGACCGGTGCTGGTGGAACTGTTCACCAGCCAGGGCTGCTCGTCCTGCCCGCCCGCCGATCATTTCATGCAGGAGCTGACAGCAACGCCCGGAATCGTGGCGCTGACGCTGAATGTCGATATCTGGGATTATCTCGGATGGAAGGACAGCTTCGCGAAACACCAGTTCAGCCTGCGCCAGCAGGCCTACGCGCCAACGCTGCCCTCCCGCTCCGTCTTCACGCCGCAGATGGTGATCGGCGGCAAGACCGACGTGGTCGGCAGCCGCCGCGAGGAAGCGCTCGCCCGCATTAAGGAAGTCTCGGCCGATGAAGGCCCGGCGGTCGCTGTGGGCCTCACGCTCGATGGCGACAAGGCCACCGTGACGCTGCCCGAAACGCGGGAGCTTTCCGGCGCCGATGCCACCATCTGGGTCGCCCGCGTGCTCTCCTCGCGCGAGGTGAATATCGGCGACGGCGAAAACCGTGGGAAGGTGATCGTCTATTCCAACATCGTGCGCGACCTCAGCCCCGCAGGCGTCTGGCGCGGCGAGGCGGTAACGCTGGATATCCCGGCGCGCCTCAATATGGGTGAGACTTATGATCGCCTCGCCGTCTTCGTGCAGCGCGGCGAAACCGGCATGATCCTCGGCGCCGCCATCATCGACGTGCCGCTGGCGGGGCCGGGAACGCCCTGACTCAAGCTCCTCTCCGCGCGTGAGCGGGGAGAGGACAGACCGGCGTGAGCCGGTCAGGAGAGGTGCCGGGGCACCGGCTTTGGACAATCATCGCCGACCGCAAGGGCCCTCCCGGTTCGCTCGCGCGAACCTGCCCTCCCCATCGCCTTCGCGATGGAGAGGGAATCAGCTCGGCGGCGTCTCCACGTTCTCAGTCCCCTGGCCGGGCGTCACGAACAGCATGGATGTGGGCGCGTGCGGGCGCGCGGTGTGCCACACGCCCTGCGGCACGATCACGTAGCTGCCGGGCTGGTTGACGCGGATCACCTCTTCCTTGCCGTCGCGCCACAGCACGAAGTCCGTGTCGCCGCTCAGCAGGTAGACATACTCGTCGCCCTTGGGATGCATCTCCCAGGTCGGCCAGGGCGTGTCGAAGGTGTGGCGCTGGATCAGCACGTGGCCGGCGAAGTCGCCGAACTCGCGGTCCAGTTCTTCGTAGAAGGCCGGCGAAAACGCTTTGACGGTCGCGGCGCCTGACGGCGCGAAGACCGTCGCCGTTGCGCCCGCGTCATGCGGTCCGGGTTTCGGGCTCATGCTCGTCCTCCCTTTCCAGGGAAGACTAGCGCCATGCGGCGGCGCCGCGCCACCGGATCAGGGATTGGGCGCGGGCGTGGGTTCCGGCGTCGGCTCGGCGGCTTCCGGCTCGCCGGGCAGGGCTTCTTCATCCGGGATGGGCGTTTGCTGCGGCGCGGGTTTGTCCTGCACCATCTGCTCCAGCGCGGGGGCGAGATTGGTGACGACGAAGGCCGGAACCTTGTAGGCCCAGCCCGCAACGCGTGCGTTGATCGCTGCCGCTTCGTCCTTGGCGGCCTGCGTTGCATCGTCGGCGGTCGAGGCATTCATCACCACGAAGACGCCGTCGCTGCCGCCGGGCAGGATGTTCAGTTTCAGCGTGACGCCGTCGAAGGTGGTGAAGGCGATTTCGGTCGCGTCATCCATCTTCACGGCGTCGGCCTTGATGACGTCGTCGAAGGTGAGGCCCGCGATAGCCGAGGCCGGGGTCTGCAACACGGCCGGCGCGGCGGCGATCTTGCCTTCCGGCACATCGTCCAGCGTGAATTCGGCGGTCTCGGGCGTCGCGCGGCTGAGGCTGTAGGGCTTCATGCCGCGCGGGGTAAAGACGATCTTTGCGATCTTGGCCTGATCGAACGGGAACAGGGTCTTGTCCAGCGTCGCGCCGACCGAGGCCGGGAAGGCGATGCCGCCCCGCGCCAGATAGGTCTGGTCCTCGCCCGCGCGGCGCACGAACAGCGTGCCTTTCGTGGTGCCGGAGGCGCGGGTCTGCACTTTGCCGGCCACCAGCGCCGCGAGCACCTTGCCGCTGGCATCCGTGATGGTGATGGCGTGTCCGTTGCCCGCCTGTCCGGTGGTCAGCTCCAGCGCGTTGTGGCGCAGCGGATCGGCGGTCCGGCGCTCGATGAGGTCGAGCTCGGCGAGCGAGATGATGAGGGCGCGCACGCCTTCCGGATTCGCGGGGTAGTTGGAACGGTCGCCGACGGTCCATTTGCCGTCGGCGCCCTTGTTCAGCGTCACGTAGACGGTGGGCGACTCGATCTTGATGGTCGCGGCGCTTTCGGCGGCGGCGGCGAGGCCGGGAAAGACCTTCTCGTTCATTGCGGCTGGCGAGGCGCCGGCGCGGCCCGAGATGATGGCGACCACCGCCAGCGCCACGGCGGCGACGGCGGCGAGGATCAGCCACAGCAGCGAGCGGCCGCGCTGGATGTCACCCCGGCTGAAGCTCTTTGCGGCGGAAGCGGTCATGCGCGTCTCCTTCAGCCGGGCAGGGATTGCGCGCGCGCCATGCGGTTGCGGCGCGTGACGGCGATGACGATGGCGACGACGATCAGCAACAGCGGCACGGCCGCGATATTGATCAGCGCCAGGCGCGTGCCCAGTTGTTCTATCCCTGAGCGCAGGCCCCGCTGGACGTCGCGCAGGCGGGCGCGCGTCTCGGTCAGTTCGGCGCGGAACTTGTCGATTTCAGCCTGCTGCTCGGCGGTCAGCGCGGTCGTCTCGCCGTTGGCGGCAGGCTTGGCGAGCGCGTTCAGCTTTTCCTGCGTCTCGGCGATCTTGGCGTTGAGATCCCGTTCTTCCTTCAGGAAGCGCGCGTCGGCAGCCTTCTGCATCGCCTCGACCAGCGTGAAGGGGCGGTCGCCCGTCGCACGCGTGCGCAGCGAGATGAGATCGTTGGAGCCGAGCATGTTCTCCGCCGCACCGGCGACGAAGGCGAGATTGTCGGCGATCGGTACCGCCATCGTCTGGTCGCCCTGCTGCTGGGGCTGCACCCAGAAGCGGTCGTCGAAGAGGTCGCTGTCGGCGACGACGATGATGTTGGCGTCGGCGGTCTCGGCGATATGCGGCGGCACGAAGGCCGGCGGCTGACCTTCCTTCACCACAGGTGCGGGCGCCTCGGCGAAGGCCGACTTGATCGGCCCCGACAGACGCGCGGCGATCGTGTAGCGCTCGCCGGTCGGCAGGAACTGGCGCATCAGCTCGTCGGGGTCCGACTGGATGGCCAGCATCTCGGCGCTGTAGAGCATCGAATCGTCGGACGAGCGCACCAGCGGCGTGAACTTGGTGGTCGCCCCCTCGGCGGGCGTGAAATGGCCGACCGAGGCGAGGTTCAGCACGCTCAGCGACCCGGTGACGAGGTCGTTCTTGTCGAAGTCGCTGACATTCGCGTCGGCGTCGCCCTTCAGGCCCAGCCACACGGGATAGGAGATCACCGGGCGCGCGGCGTTGCCGCCATACTGCACCTTTTGGGCGCGGGCGCGGTCCAGCACGACCTCGTCGGCGTTGTAGTTCACGCCCCAGGACTTCAGCAGCCACAAATCCGATTTGAACGTCGCGCCCTGCACCGGCTGGTTGCTGTCGCCGCCCGTCATCTGGCTGATCTCGGACAAGGGATCGACGAAGGCGATGACGCGACCGCCGCGCATGACGAACTGGTCGATGGCGTAAAGCGTCTGCTCGTTCAGCGCCTTGGGGTGCGCGATCAGCAGCGTGTCGATGTCGTTGGGGACGGCGGCGAAATCCTGCTCCAGCGGCTGAAGCTGGAAGATCTGCAGAAGCTGCGAATAGATGACGTAAGGCTGCGAGGTGCCCTGCATCGAAGCGAGCAGGCCGCCCGGGCCGGTATCCAGCGGCAGATTGGTGACGACACCGAGCGTCGGTTTCTTGGTTTCCGCCAGGCGCGCGATCATCGAGGTCAGATCGTATTCCAGATACGCCTCGCGCGACATTTCGAAGAACGCCACCGTTTCCTGGCCGTCGGCCATGTTGGTGCCGGAAAGGCCCATATAGATGGTCTCGCCGGCTTGCGTCGGCGCGCCCTGCAGGCCCAGCGACACGGCGTTGTCTTCGGCCTCGGTGTAGGGCTGCGGGTCGATCTCCTCGACGATCAGATTGCCGCCGGCGAGCGATTTGTATTCGGCCAGCAAATCGCGGATGCGTTCGGCATAGGCGCGCACGGTCGGGAAGTTCGCCGACACCTCGCTGGAGAAATAGAAGCGCAGCGTGATCGGCTCGCTCAGATGGCTCAGGATATTTTTGGTGCCGTCCGACAGCGTGTAGAGCCCATTCTCGGTCAGATCGGCGCGGGCCGAACGGAACCACACATTCGCGGCGGTATTCACCGCGACGAAGACGACGGCGCCAAGCGCGATGGCCGCGATGGCGGCGGTCCGGCGGCGGCGGGCGAAGGCGGCGAAAACGCTCATGTCAGCCCGCCTTCCTGAGGTCGACAAGCACGGCGGTCACGAACAGGAAGAAGGCGATCAGCGTGCCGAAGAACACGATGTCGCGCGCATCGATGACGCCGGCCATGATCGCGTTGAAATGGGTGAGGAACGAGAAGGACGAGATCGTGCCCAGCAGTTCCAGCGGAAACAGGCCCGACAGCGCGTCGATCACCAGCGGCGCCCCGGCGATGGTGAAGAGGAACGAAATCACCACCGAGACGACGAAGGCGATGACCTGGTTGTTGGTCCCGGCCGAGACCGCAG
>VFQQ010003848.1_pt1 | contig 14019 bp, 9 predicted proteins | sample 3512341 | NCBI WGS metagenome assembly VFQQ01 (sample SAMN10412373, study PRJNA504923) | tailings metagenome | isolation source: Relicate 2 Philex TSF1 revegetated site | place: Philippines: Tuba, Benguet | collected 2017-08-29 | reverse complement strand
CCTCGGCCTTGATGCCCTGGTTGGCGAGTTCCTTGTAGAACGGCACGTTGGCGTCACCGTTGATGGTCGAGACCACGGCGGTCTTCTTGCCGGCCGAGCCGAAGGCCTTGATGTCGGAGACGATGGTCTGCCAGTCGGAGTGACCGAACGGCGTGTAGTTGATCATGATGTCTTCAGCGGCCACGCCCTTGTCCTTGAGGTACTGCTCGAGGATCTTGTTGGTGGTCTGCGGATAGACGTAGTCGGTGCCGGCGAGGACCCAGCGCTCGACGCCTTCTTCGTTCATCAGGTAGTCGACGGCCGGGATGGCCTGCTGGTTCGGAGCGGCGCCGGTGTAGAATACGTTGCGCTCGGACTCTTCACCCTCGTACTGCACGGGGTAGAAGAGGATGGAATTGAGTTCCTTGAAGACCGGCAGCACGGACTTGCGCGACACCGAGGTCCAGCAGCCGAACACGGCGGCGACCTTGTTGACGTCGATCAGTTCGCGCGCCTTTTCGGCGAACAGCGGCCAGTCGGAAGCGGGGTCGACGACCACGGCTTCGAGCTGCTTGCCGAGGAGACCGCCCTTCTTGTTCTGCTGATCGATGAGGAACAGCATGGTGTCTTTGAGGGTCGTTTCCGAGATCGCCATCGTGCCCGAGAGCGAATGCAGAATGCCGACCTTGATCGTGTCCTGAGAAAGTGCGGGCACGACTGCGCCCAGAGTCATCGCCACCCCGAGGCCGATGCCGGCCATCATGCGATTTAGCCCTGTCATATTTACCTCCGACAGTTTGGTTGTTTGCACCGCAGAAGTAATTGCAAAGCCCGTGCCAGCACTTGCGGAGGGGGCTCAAGTGCTTGAATCGTCGATGCTATATGACGACACCGTGAACATGAAACCGGTTCCGCATTTCTCAAATGTGGCGGAACCGTGCCGGTTCTCTGGGCAACGACCTTAGGGATTGCTTAAGATTTGAGCAAATGGCTGCGGTGCCCCTAAACGCAGCACGTTTTGCAGGCAGGGCATACATCTGTGCGTGCGCGTGACGTGCGCGAGGGCTTGCGCTAGCATCGGCTCACCGGAGCTTGCTCCGGCAGAGGTTGTTTGCACCGACACCTCGGCCCCGTGCCTGAAACATGGCGCGGGGCTCAGTGTTTCCAGTGAAGCATGTCCGGCCCGGTCGTTCACATTTGATTTGAAACGTCAGCATTGGTGGAACCACTTAGCCGGCAGCCGATTGTGACACCCAAGTCAATCGTGCAGCACGGAAATACCGATGAAAACCACCGGACACTCCATCGCCGCCCTCCTCGCCACCCTCTCGGCGGTCCCTCCCGGCACCCTGGCATCGCTCGGTGCTGCGGGGCGGAACGGGTTTTCCACAGATAGAGACAGCGTCGCGCGGAACGAAGTCGCCGGTCGCGACGTTCATTGCAGCGACGACGATCAGGTGGCCCGCATCAGGGCCGCGCATTGATCAAGACAGTTTTGGCCAGCGCCGCGGCGCCCGGCCAAACGATCGGTGGACATCTGTAAGGGCTGACGCTCCCTTATGGGTGGACCCGAAGGGACGCGAGGCTTCGGCCTCGCGTCTTTTTTTATGCCCGCGAGTCCGCGATTGGTTCCCTTGCGCGGGTTGTCTACGTAGTTCCCGCAAGACATTGTCAGACAAGCGCGAATCCGGCTGCTTTCAATTGCAGTCGAGTGCAGTAAAAATGCGCCTGTTCATATAGAGAGTCCAAAAACCAGAGATTCCACAGGTCGGAAACACTCTCCAACCCGCTTTGTTTGCTCCCTGACCGCCCCGATCGTCGGGGCAGCAATCTGGAGAATGCAAATGCGGAAGAGCATTGTTCTTTCTGGCGTGGCGCTCTCGGCGCTGCTGCTGGGCATGGCGCCGGCGGGTGCAATATCCATCAATATCGGTGGCGGTGGTGGCCTCGTCTCCATCGACAGCGGCAGTTCCGATTCCGGCGGAAGTTCGGGCGGATCCACCGATGGCTCGTCGGGCGGCAGCTCTGGCGGCTCGACCGACAACAGTTCGTCGGGCGGCGGTCTCCTCAATCTCGGCGGTGGCCGTCCGCTGATCGACCTGTCCGGTAACGCCGATGTCGACGCCGCGGTGGACGTCGATCTCGGCCTCGGCGGCAATTCGTCCGGCGGCAGCGGTGGCGGCTCTTCCGGTGGCGGTCTCCTCAACCTGGGCAATGGCCCGCTGATCGATCTGTCCGGTGATGCCGACGTCGATGCGGCGGTCGATATCGACCTGGGTCTCGGCGGCGGTGGCAGCAGCAATGGCGGCGGTGGCCTGCTCGGCCTCGGCGGCAGCGGCGAGGGCGGCGGCCTGCTCAATCTCGATACCGGCGGTGAGAACGGCGTCCTGGTCGACCTGTTCGGTGAGGGCGGGGCCATCGCTGATGTCCAGCTCGGGCTCGACGGCGGCAGTACGGGTGGCGACGGTGGCAGTGGTGGCCTGCTCGGCCTTGGTGGCGAGAATGGTCTCATCAATCTCGACACTGATGGCGAAGACGGCGTCCTCGTCGATCTCTTCGGCGAGAGCGGCGCCATTGCCGACATCGAACTGCCTCTGGGTGGCGGCACCGGTGGTTCGGGTGGCGGCCTGCTTGGCCTCGGCAATGGCCAGGGACTTGCGACGGTCGACACTGGCGGCACCGACGGCATCGTCGTCGACCTGCTCGGCGAGGACGGTCCGGTTGCCGGCGTTCAGCTTGGCCTCGATGGTGACGGTGGCCTGCTGGGCATCGGCGGCGGACCGGGCGCCGCGGTTTCGCTCGGCGGCGAGGCGGTGCTCGGCGTCAACGGCGACGGCAATGCCGATATCAATGTCGGCCTGCTCAACGGCAATCCGGCCGATCCCGAAGTCAGCGTGTCGCTCGGCGGCGGTGGAGCGTCAGGCGATGGCGGTCTGCTGGGCCTCGGTGGCACGGCAGTCGAGATCGATCTCTTCGGTCCCGGTACCGACGATACCGAAACCGGCTCCATTCCTCCGGGCACGGGTGGTCCGGGAACCGGCGGTACGCCCGGAACGGGCAACCCCGGCGGTAATCCCGGCGTCGGCAATCCCGGCGATGTCGCCGATACCGGCGATGACGGTGGCGACGACGGCGCCGGCGGTCCCGGAACGGGCGGTCCTGGTGCCGGCGGACCCGGCACCGGCGGTCCGGCCGTCGTGACGCCGACACCGGGCGGCAACGGCGTCGTGCGTCCGCAGCCGATCCGTCCCGCAGCCTCGGGCCGGGTGGCCAGCACCGGCGGTGCTGCCGGGGGCGCGTGCTTCTCGCCCGATGCAGGCCAGATCGCGCATCTCCTCGACCGCAACACCTACAGTGCCGATGTGACGGCGAGGCTCGAGGCGGCCGATCGCTTCAAGCTGGTGCCGATCAATCTCTGCGCCGATGCCAAGGCGCGGGTCGATGCTGCACTGGCCGGAGACGCCAATATCGGCGCGCTCCATCAGGCGATCTCGGCCAATGCCGAAATCAGCGCGGCGCTGGAGCCGGTCTATACGCCGGACGATGTGCTGGCTGCCGACCAGTCGGGAGAGGACCTGACCGTCTACGTTTACTGAGGCTGCTTTGTGGCAGTGAAATGTGGGGCGCGGCCATGAAATGGGCCGTGCCCCTCGTTGTTTAAACAGGGTACGTAAGTATTAGCGTGTAGTATTCGCGCATAAAATGGCGTGAATGAATCTACATGAGTCTGATTCCGTTAGTTGTATTGCTGAACTGGTCCTTAGCAACTTCGATGTATTGAATGTCATCTGATAAAAAGTCAGATAAGCACAAGTACATAGGGAGTAGAAACGATGCGTAACTGGCTTGAATTCTGTGCCCCTGCGGTTGTGGCCCTGGCTATGGCAACCGCCCCGGCGATGGCTCTCGATATCAATATCGGCGGCAGCGGCGGACTGATCTCGGTCGATCCCGGCAGCTCGGGTGTCGGCGTCAGCGTCGGTGGTGGCGGTGGTTCTTCGCCCACGGTTGACGTTGGTGTGGGTCAGGGCTCGACCCCGAGCAACAACGTGATCTCGGCTGACCTGAATCTTGGCGGTTCCGGTGGCACCGGTGGCGGCCTGCTTGGTGGATCCGGCGGTTCGGGCGGTTCGGGTGGTTCGGGCGGCGTGCTCGGCACCGGCCTGCTCGGCGGGTCGGGCGGAACCGGCGGCTCGGGTGGCAACAGCGGCAATCTTCTGGGCAACAATGGCGGCGTGCTGGGCACGGGCATCGGCTCGCGTCAGAACGGCGGCGTGCTCGGCACCGGCATCAATACCGACGTGACTGCCGATCTCTTCGGCGGCAACGGCCTCAAGGTCGGCGTCGACGTTGGCCTCGGCGGTGGTGGCGGCATCTCGACATGCGTCATCAACTGCGGCAGCGGCGGTGGCCCGACCAACATCTACATCACGCTCTTCGGCGGCAATGGTGGCAATGGCGGTAACGGTGGCAACAGCAGCCGCGACAACCAGGTCGCCTCGCTGATGCCGATGGGCGGCAAGTGCTTCGCGCCGAACAACCAGCAGATCAACTACCTGCTGCAGAGCCGCGACTATTCGAACGCCCGTGCGCTCTCGAAGGCCAGCCAGGTGCAGGTGGTTCCGGTCAATCTCTGCCGCAGTTCCCGCGCCACGATCGACAACGTGCTCGCCAGCGACGGCAACGTCGCCAACATGCGCAATGCGCTGTCGCGCAGCCGTGGCATCATGAACGCCGTCGGCGGCGACCCGGGCAGCATCCTGGCCGCGCAGCGCAATGGCCAGACGCTGACGGTCTACACTTACTGAGGCTGCCCCACACACACCTCGGTAGCGGCGGGGCGCGGCCAGGATGGCCGCGCCCCGTCAACCTTTTCCGCCATGATTTCGCCGCGCTGGTTCAGTGTGCTGGCGCCGGGCGGAGAAGGGGAGACGCGATGCGCCGCATCGCTCTGGGACTGGTCATGGTTTGGGGCGCGTCGGCCACGCCCGCTTTCGCAAGTTTCTACGATCTGCTGACTTACGCGCGTACCGGCGACCTCGCCGGCGTGCGGGCGCAGCTCGCGGCCGGCGAGCAGCCCGATCCGTTCGGGCCGGGCGATGGCTATTCGCCGCTGCAATGGGCGGCCTCGCACGACGATGTCGAGATGGCGACGCTGCTGCTCGAAGCCGGGGCCGATCCCGAATATCGCGATCACAATGGCGACCGTCCGCTGCTCTGGGCCGCCGACAAGGGCTCGGCCAATGTGCTCAAGCTGCTGCTCGATGGCGGTTCGCCGCCCAACTCGCCCGGTGATCCCTATGGCCGGACGCCGCTGATGGAGGCGGCGTCCTCTAAGTCGGCCGAAGCGGTCAGCGCGTTGATCGCGGCGGGCGCCGATATCGCGGCGCGCGACCAGACCGATATGACGGCGCTGCATTATGCCGCCTGGCAGGGCTCGGCCGAGACTGTGCAACTGCTGCTCGATGCCGGGTCCGATCCCAATGCCCGCACGGAGTCGCTGCTCGAAACGCCGCTCCACTATGCGGCGTGGAGCAGCGACGGCTGGATGGCGCATTACCTGCTGCTGGCCGGTTCCGATCCCAATGCCCGCAACAATGACGGCAATACACCGCTATTGCGTGCCGTGCAGACCGACAGTCTGCAGGCGGCGCAATGGCTGCTCGAAAGCGACGCGATGGTCGACGCCAGAAGCGGCGACGGTCGCACCCCGCTGATGGAGGCAGCCATGCAGGGCCGGGTCGCCATGGCCGAGCTGTTGCTCAAGTTCGGCGCCGATCCACGGGCGGTGGATGGATCGGGGCAGGGGCTCGAGCACTACCTCACCATCCCCGAGCCGGTCGCGCCGCTGCAGGTCAGCGAGTACCGCGAGCCGCTTCACTACCTGGTCATTCCGCCCGATCCCAAGGAGATCGCGGAACTCCGCGCCAAACACGACGCCATCCGCGAACTGCTGCGGACATGGAGCGGTGAAGGCACGAAGTGAGGTCGGTGCTTTCGTGGTTCGACAAGCCCACCATGACGGCTGCTGAGCTGTTTTGAGCACCGCATGGTGAGCCTGTAGAGCCAAGAGATTCGGGCTCACCATGATGGAGCCGATCACTCCGCCGGAGCGGGCGCCTCCAGCCCCTCGGCTTCCGCCAGTTCCCGCTGCAGACGAGCTTCTTCTTCATGCTTGGGCTTGGAGAAGCCGGCAAGGAACAGGTAGGCGACCGGGGTCAGGAACAGGGTGGCGATCGCCGCGAACGCGAGGCCACCGACCATGACCCAGCCGAGCGCGGCACGGGATTCCGCACCGGCGCCGGAGCCGAGGATCAGCGGCATGCCGCCGATGATGGTGGCGATCATGGTCATCATCACCGGGCGCAGGCGGATATTGGCCGAGTTCTCGATGGCCTCGCGCACGCTCTGGCCGCGATCGCGCAGCTGATTGGCGAATTCGACGATCAGGATGCCGTTCTTGGCCATGATGCCGACCACCAATATCAAGCCGATCTGGCTGTAGACGTTGAGCGACACGCCGGTGACGAAGAGGGCGTAGACCGCGCAGGCGAGGCCGAACGGCACCGTCGCCATGACGATCACGGCGCTCCACACGCTCTCGAACTGCGCCGCCAGCACCAGCAGGATCACCACCAGCGCAAAGCCGAAGGTGATGACGAGGCCCTGGTTGGAGTCGCCGATGGTCTGCGCTTCGGCCAGCGGGATGATCCCGGTGCCTTCGGGCAGCAGCGGCTGCGCGATCTGCACCGCCTGGCTATAGGCGTCGCCGATGGCGAAACCGTCCGAGAGCGCTGCCGTCACCGTCACCGCACGGCGCTGGCCCTCGCGGCCGAGCGACGGTGCGATCGGTGCTTCCTTCAGCGTGGCGATGGTCGACATCGGCACATAGCGGCCGTCGCTGGTCTTGATGAAGATGGACTCGAGATCACCGGGGTCGTTGACCGGGCTCGAGGTCGAGAGCATGCGCACCGAGTAGCTCTCGTCGTTGATGAACACGGTGCCGACATCGGAGCCGTCGATCATCGCCTGCATGGTGGTGCCCAGGCCATTGATGTCGATGCCGAGGCTCGCCGCCTTTTCGCGGTCCACCGTCAGCGTCATCTGCGGCTGGGTGGTCTCGTAGTTGACGGTGACGCGGCCCCATTTGGGGTCCTGGTCCATCACGTCCTTGATCTGGTTGCCGATGCCCGCGAGCTGTTCGTAGTCGTTGCCGACGAGGCCGAACTGCAGGCCCGAGCCGCCGCCACGGATGCCGAGCGAATTGCCCTGGTTGATGTTGGCGCGCACGCCCGGCACGTTGACCAGCATCTGCTGGATCTCGGCGGCGATCTGTTGCTGCGTCCGTGCGCGCTCCTTCCAGGGCGCCAGCGTCAGGGTGATGAAGCCTGACGAGGTGTTCGAGCCGAAACCCGAAACCGAGAAGATGCTCGTGGCTTCGCCATTGTCGCGATAGCGCTGCAGCATCTCCTCGATCTTCTGCATCTGCGTGCGGGTGAAATCGAGGCTGACGGTGTTGGGCGCGGAGACGCGGATGGAGACGGCGGCGCGGTCTTCGGCCGGCGTCAGTTCCTGCCGCAGCGTGCCGAACACCAGCCAGGCGGAGCCGGCGAACAGCAGCGCGATGACGACCACCACCAGCGGGTAGTTCAGCGAAACGCGCAGAATGCGCGCATAGATCGCCGCCAGCATGCCGCCGAAGCGCTGGATCAGGTTCGGCTTCTTCTCCGCATGCGGCTTCAGCATGCGCGAGGCGAGCATCGGCGCGAGCGAGAGCGCCACTACCGCCGACAGGCCGACCGAGATGGCGAGGGTGAAGCCGAACTCGCGGAACAGCCGGCCGGTCTGGCCGGGCAGGAACGAGATCGGCACGAACACGGCGGCGAGCGTCACCGTGGTGGCGATCACCGCGAAGAACACTTCCTGCGTGCCGAGCACAGCGGCGGCGCGAGGGCCGAGGCCCATCGAGCGTCGTCGCATGATGTTTTCGAGCACCACGATGGCGTCGTCGACCACGAGGCCTGTCGCCAGCACGATGGCGAGCAGGGTGAGGATGTTGAGCGAAAAGCCCATGGCGTAGATGCCGGCGATGGTGCCGACCAGAGCCACCGGCAAAGTCAGCGCCGGGATCAGCGTCGCCCGCCAGTCGAGCAGGAACAGGAAGATGATGGCGATGACGCTGGCCACCGCGATCAGCAGCGAGATCTCGACCTCGTGGATGGCGCCCGAGATGAAGACGGAATCGTCGGATGAGACGCGCACGTCGACGCCCGGCGGGATCGAGCCCTTGAGCCCGTCGATGGCCTGATGCACGCCCTCGGAAATCTGCACGGCGTTGGACTGCGCCTGCGGCACGATGCCGAGGCCGATGCCCGACTTGCCGTTGGTGCGCAGGCCCGAACTGGACGAGCCGGGTCCGAATACCACCGAGGCGACGTCGCCGAGCTTGATCTTGTCCTTGATCACCAGCTCCTGCATCTCCTCGGGCGTATTGACCTCGGCGACGGCGCGGATGGCGATGTTCTGGTTGGTGCCGTTGAGCGACCCGGCGGGGCTGTCGAAGCCGATGGTCGAGAGCGCGTTGCGCACATCGGCGACGGTGAGCCCGAGGCTCGCGAGCTTCACCTGGTCGACATCGACTTGGAAGACGTTCTGCTGCTGGCCGTTGACCTGCACGTCGGCGACGCCCGGCACGGCGGCGAGGCGTTCGGCGATCACGTCTTCGGCCAGCGCCGAGAGCTCGCCCTTGGGCATGCTGTCGGAGGTGACCGAGAGCTGCATGATGGCCGACGCATTGGAGTCGGCCTTGACGATGGTCGGGGCCTGCACACCATCGGGCAGTCGGTTGGTGATGCGGCTCAGCGCGTCGCGCACGTCCGAGGTGGCGTTATCGAGATTGGTGCCGTCGGCAAAGCTCAGCGACACGCGGCTCTGGCCGTAGGACGAGCTCGACGAGATCGACGCGACGCCCTGCACGCGGGCAACGACGCCTTCGATCTCGGCGGTGATTTCGCGGTCGACCGTTTCAGCCGAGGCACCCGAGAAGCTGGTGTTGACCGACAGGGTCGGGCGCTCGACGCTGGGCAGTTCGCGGACCTCGACGCCGAAGAAGGCGGCGAGGCCGGCGACGATGATCAGCGCGTTGATCACCACCGCCAGCACCGGGCGGCGCACGAAGAGCGAGGCGATCACACCGCCCTGTTCGTTCTGCGACTGAATCGACATCAGAGCGCGCTCCCCGCCTGACCCTGACCATTGGCGGGGCGCTGGCCGCCGCCCTGACGCTGCCCATTCTGGCCGCCCGAGGCATCGGCGACGGGCTCGTCGAGCAGGCGCACCGTGGCGCCATCGCTCAGCTGCTGCACGCCCTGGACGACGACCTGATCGCCGGTGTTGAGTTCGCCCTTGACCAGCACGCCGTCGGAATTGCGCTGGATGATGGTGAGGCCGACGCGCTGCACCTTGCCCTCGGCATATTTCCAGAGATAGGCGCCGTTGGACGACCACTGCACCGACAGCGGGTCGACGGTGGGGAAGTCCTCGCCGGGGAAGCTCATCGACACCGAGAAACTCATGCCGGGGCGGAGCTTGCCGTTGGCATTCTCGATCCGCGCCTGCACCTTGAGGGTGCGGCTCGCCGGGTCGATACGGTTGTCGATGGCGCTGACTTCGCCGCTGATCTGTTCGCCGGGCAGGGCGACGGCGGTCGCCGCCACCGGCATGCCGGTTGAGATCATCGAGGCGTAGCGCTCGGGCACCCAGAAGCTGACGATGATGTGCGAGGTGTCTTCGATCGTGGTGACGATCGACTGCGCGTTCACCTGGTTACCGGCGCTGACCTGGAACAGGCCGACCGAACCGCCGATGGGCGAGGTGATGGTGCGGCGCTGCAGCGCCAGCGAGGCATTGCGCGTTTCCAGCGCCGCGTTGGTGGCGGCGAGCTGGGCGGCGTTGAGCTGCACGGTGGTGGCCGAATTGGCGTCGGCGAGGCCCTGAGTGCGCTTGAGCGCGGCGTCGGCGTCCTGCTGGGCGATGGTGGCGCGCTCGAAGGCGATGCCCTCGGCGTCCGAGTCCAGCTTGCCGATGGTGGTGCCGGCCTCGATCACCTGTCCGGGCTGGACGAGGAGTTCGGTCAGGGTGCCGCTGGCCGGGGCCATCACGGTCACCGACTGCGCCGCGGCGCCTTCGCCGATGGCGGTGAGCTTGTCGTTGATCTTGCCGGTGGTCACCGCAGCGGTGACGACGACCATGGTCTGGTTGCGTCCACCGCGCCCGCCACCCTGGCCACCGCCCTGGCGCTGCCCGCCTTGTCCGGCCTGCTGTCCGCCGCCCTGGCGTTGGCCACCGGCCTGCTGCCCGCCGGCAGCCGGCGTGGCGGCCTCCTGCGTCGGCGCGGCTTCCACCGGCAGGGTGATGCCCACGCGGGCCAGCATTTCGGCCGAGCCCGGCACGAACAAGACATAGGCAGCGGCCGCGGCCACGATGACGACGACCGAAATCAGGAGCTGCTTGAGCACCGGCAATAGACCTTTATCGAAAATCCCGACGCCGGATTCGCTGGGAGGCTCCCCGGCACTGGCGAACACTAGCATTGGTCGGCAATCGTGCACGTTACAATGCCGTAAGCTTCACGGAGATTTTTACGCGGAAGACCGGGCGTTTGCGCGGCGCATGGGCAATTGTCGCGAGCATCATGATCAATAAATGTGCAGGTGCCACATTTGCACCCAATCTAGGCAAAAGATGCTTGCGCCGCTGTCATAATCGGGTTTGGAATGGTCTCCGGTGCAAACAATCGGGACTATTCCAATGCTCAACCGCAGACTGTTCGCGGCCGGCGCGGCCGCGCTCGCCGCCGGGTTCATGCTGACCTCGGCCGCCTCCGCGCAGACCGCCGTCAAGTTCACGCTCGACTGGAAGTTCGAAGGGCCGTCGGCCGGCTTCTTTCTCGCCCTGCAGAAGGGCTACTTCAAGGAAGAGGGCCTCGACGTCACCATCGATACCGGCAACGGCTCGGTGGAGGCCATTCCGCGTGTCGCCACCGGCGCCTACCAGATGGGCTTTGGCGACATCAATTCGGTGATCAAGTTCCTCGACGAGGATCCGGCCCAGAAGATCAAGGCCGTGATGATGGTCTACGACAAGCCGGTGTTCTCGATCGTGGGGCGCAAGTCGCTGGGCATCACCGAGGATCCGAAATCGGTCGAGGGCAAGAAGCTGGGCGCGCCGCCGCCGGATGGCGCCTTCGCGCAGTGGGCGGCGTTCAAGTCGGTCGCAGGCATCGACGACAGCGCCATCACCATCGAAAATATCGGCTTCCCGGTGCGCGAGCCGATGCTCGCCAAGGGTGAAGTCGACGCGGTGTTCGGCTTCGCCTTCTCGGTGATCCTCAACCTCAAGGCGCAGGGCACGCCGGCAGACGATATCGTGCCCATCCTCTTTGCCGATCACGGGCTCGAGCTCTACGGCAACTCGGTGCTGGTCAACGAGGATTTCGCCGAGGCCAATCCGGATGCCGTCAAGGGCTTCCTCAAGGCGCTGGCCAAGGGCTTTGCCGATGCCGTCGCCGACCCGGCTGCCGGCGCCGCCGCGGTGATCGCCGTCAACGAGACGCTCGATCCGGCCATCGAACAGGAGCGCCTGCAGATGGCCATCGATATGAACATCAAGACGCCCTACGTCGTCGAGAACGGCATGGGCGACGTCGACATGGCCAAGCTGGCCGCATCGATCGAGACGCTGAAGGTTTCCATGGGCCTGAAAGGCGCGGTGAAGGCGGAAGACGTCTTCGACCCGCAATACCTGCCGGCCAAGGAAGAGCGGATGCTGCCGTAACAGGGGGCAGCGGTCGGGCGGCGGGTCGTGCATCCCCGCCGCCCGACCATTAGGTTCCCGACCTCGTGGTTCGACAAGCTCACCATGAGGTCTCATCAGCTTCAGTAGCCTCATGGTGAGCCTTTCGAACCACGAGGCGTGGCACGGAGACACGATGTCCCTCGTCACCATCGAAAATGTCGACATGCGCTATGGCGGGGCCGGGGGCACGCTGGCGGTGCAGGGGCTCGGCATCAAGGTCGAGCGCGGCGAGTTCGTCGCCGTGGTCGGCCCGTCGGGCTGCGGGAAGTCCACGCTGATGAAGCTCGTCACCGGCCTGCACATTCCCCAGCAGGGCGTCGTCACCGTCGCCGGCAGCCACGTGACCAAGCCGGTGTCGATCGTCGGCATGGCGTTCCAGAACCCGACAATGCTGCCGTGGCGGACGACGCTGGACAACGTGCTGCTGCCGCTCGAGATCGTCGAGCGCCATCGCAAGCGGCTCAGGCGCGAGCGCTTCGACTATGTGCGCAAGGCCGAGGCGCTGCTCGCCACTGTCGGGCTCAAGGGGTTTGGCGACAAGTTTCCCTGGCAGCTGTCGGGCGGGATGCAGCAGCGCGCCAATCTCTGCCGCGCGCTGATCCACGAGCCCGAACTGCTGATGCTCGACGAGCCGTTCGGCGCGCTCGATGCGTTTACCCGCGAAGAACTCTGGTGCGTGATCCGCGATCTCCACGCCAGTCAGGACGTCACCATCATGCTGGTGACGCACGACCTGCGCGAAGCCGTGTTCCTCGCCGACCGCATCTTCGTCATGAGCGCTCGGCCCGGGCGGGTCATCGCCGAGCATCGCGTCGAATTCGCCAGGCCGCGAGACCTCAAGGTCATGTACGAGCCGGCCTTCAACGAGACCGTGCAGACGCTCCGCAACCAGATCGCCGAAGCGCGGGTGGCGGCATGAGCGACATCACCGTCCGCAGCCAGCCACGCAGCGACATCCGCATTCCATGGATCCGGCTGGCGCCGTGGCTCTACACCATCGCGCTGTTCGCGGTCTGGGAGATCGCGGTCCGCGTCTCGGGCATCTCGCACACCATCCTGCCGGCGCCGAGCCGCATCTTCGAGGCCATCGTCCAGTACTGGGGCCCGATCCAGCGCAACTCGCTGCAGACGCTGTTCACGACGCTGGTCGGCTTCGGCATCGCAGTGGTTGCGGGCCTTGCCATCGGGCTCTTCATCGGCTGGTCGAAAACCATCTATGCCGGGCTCTATCCGCTGATGATCGGTTTCAATGCCATCCCCAAGGTGGCGCTGGTGCCCATCCTCGTCATCTGGTTCGGCATCGGCACGGTGCCGGCCGTGCTGACGGCGTTCCTGATTTCGTTTTTCCCCATCGTCGTCAACGTCGCCACCGGCCTCGCCACCATCGAACCCGAGACCGAGGATGTGCTCCGCGCGCTCGGCGCCAGGAAGATGGACATCATGCTCAAGGTCGGCATCCCGCGCTCGATGCCGTATTTCTTCGGCTCGTTGAAGGTGGCGATCACGCTCGCCTTCGTGGGTTCGGTGGTCTCCGAGACGGTGGCGTCGAATAACGGCCTCGGCCAGATGATGAGTCAGGCACAGAGCCAGTTCAACGTGCCGCTGGTCTTTGCCGGCCTCATCATGCTCGCGGTCGAAGGCATCGCCATGTACGCGATCATGGCCTGGATCGAGAAGCGTTCGACCAGGTGGGCGCATCGCTCGACCATGGCGAACTGAGCAAATCGAAGAGTCCGTCGCAACCAGTTCGCAATACTCCGCAAGTATTACTGAGCCCGCATAACTTGGGGTTCTGGATATGTACTATGCGGTTGTCGCCGTCATTCTGGCGACGCTGGTGTTTGCGTCCATTCCAGTGGTCACCATCGGCTTCTTGAGCTTTGGCGGGATGCTTGCGGCGCTGCTGGGCACGGTGCTGCTCTATGGACTGCTGTTCGCGCCCGTCGGCTGGCTGCTCTACCGGCGGTCGCGTTCCGTCCCGTTGCTGGCGGCCGGCACGCTGTTGCCGCTCGGTGTCGCGTTGTCGCCGCTCGTCCTCGCGTCCGGCGTCAACAGCGCCATTGCCAGCGCCCGCGCCGACGATGTGCTGGCCGCCGTGCCGGTGACGCCCGTCATCGAAGTGATCGGCGTGATCGAGGACGGACACTATCCGTTCGACATCGCCATCTGCGGCAAGTTCTTCAA
>VFQQ010003847.1_pt1 | contig 14021 bp, 26 predicted proteins | sample 3512341 | NCBI WGS metagenome assembly VFQQ01 (sample SAMN10412373, study PRJNA504923) | tailings metagenome | isolation source: Relicate 2 Philex TSF1 revegetated site | place: Philippines: Tuba, Benguet | collected 2017-08-29 | reverse complement strand
GACCATGGCCGCAGTGAGCCGGTGCGTCTTCATGCATACACCTGCATGGACACACACCGCACTGCATGAGACGCTTGCTGTGTGCACAGGCGCTGTCTTGCCCAGGCCAGAGTTCGCTCAGCTATGTAGTTCATTATGTATCGCGTGCCGTCTGTGAATCTGCAGGGTCATCCAGAGCATGTTGCCGGACGACTCCCAGGCCTGGGTGCCCGCAGACGACGAGCCGCCTGATGATGAGAACACAGTGTACAGTGATGACGACGAGCCTGAGGTGCAGCCGGCCGCCCAGGCTGCACAGCCCAGCAGCGCAGGGTCGCGTGCGACTGCGATGGACATCGCCCAGGGCAAGGTTGACCCTGAAGTCATCCTAAGGGATCTGGATTGGATGGTGAGTGATTGCATGGGACAGATGTTCGGCAATTCACAGCCTGCGGTGTGCCGCGAGGACCCTGAGCAAGTTGCGCTGTACCAGCGCAGTACATCAGCGCAGTGCTTTGGTTGACTTATCCCTGTGTGTGTGCTTGTGCCTTGGCGCAGTTCACCATCACCAAGGAGGCGAGACAGAGCTGGGCACGTCTTCCGCAGCACGCAAAGTGCGTCCTTGCAAGCTCGTTGACCCACGCGCACCCAGCCGTCACGCACACTGACACAAGATTGTGACAAAAGGTGACCCGCATGACCGTGATTGTGAGCGCCTGTCTTTTGCACGCAGGGACCTGGTTCTCAAGCGTCTATGTGAGATGGGCAAGGGCCGCTGGCAGCAGGCGGGTGGTGTCAAGAAGCTCCCTGGCGACAACGAAGCGCTGCGTGGCCTGGTGAGTTTACCGCCCCTGTCCATGGAGCCTGTTTGTTGGGACAGGCAGCAAGCTTGTGGTTCGGTGTAGGCACATGTACTGACCAAGGCATGGTGCTTCAACGTGTGTGCTGTGCTCTCAACTTCGCTTGTGTAGGAGCTCTGGCGTCTCAAGATTGACAAGGGTGGCCGCATTTTGTTCGAGATCGCCATTGAGTTTGACGGTGAGCTTACCTGGCATGGTGCTGGCATAGGCATGTACCCTTTGTAGAAAAAGCCTGCACAGGCCGCACTAGCAGTCAACCAGGAAGTGAGCGCTTCGTCTGGTGTGGTCGTATTGCCTGTGCAGAGACCAACAAATGCTGGAGCGAGTGCATCCGTCTGTGGTGCATCACCCTCAGCCACAAGAAGTACGAAGAGTGCATCGTCAAGGTCCACGAGTCGTACAAGCGCTCCCAGCAGGTTCGCGAGCGCCGCAAGCTGCAGGCACAGCTGCTCGACACCGGCGTCGGTGGCGGCGGCGCGCACGACGTGGTGTCGCGCGGGCCGCGCCTGCCGCGGCGCTTCACGGACGTGAGCGCACAGGACAGCGCACTGCTGGCTGCGGGACCTACCGGTGGCGCTGCCAACCCTCAGCTGGGCCAGATTGGTGAGAGGGACAGGAATGCCCAGCACCACGACCACCTGCCACCTGCCAACTACGATCCAGAGCAGTTCACGCTGCTCAAGGTGCGTTGCGTTGCACACACGCCGCAACATGCAGTCCGAGGCACTGAGCCTCCAAGTGCCTGCAGTCGCAAGCCTGTTGCATAGTCTCTGCACTGTGCGTTGTGACGTGTACACCAATGCAGATGTACAACGTCGACCCTGTGCTGCTCAAGACCATCATGGCAGGCCTCACAGACGCCAAGGTGAGCCATTCATGCCCGTGCTACGCAAGTGGTCAGCAAGCTCTCCTTGCTAGCATACAGAACACGCATGGTTTCCCTTGATCCTTGCTCTTAGCGTGTGTGTGTGTGTGTGTGTGTCGCTGCAGGTCGAGCTGCCCTTCAAGGTGTCGCCTGTGGAGTGGGACATCATCATCCGCGCCAAAGAGCCGCCGCGCAGCATCATCCTGCTGGGACGCTCCGGCACGGGCAAGACCACGTGCGCTGTCTACAGGTACGCACCCTGCACAGACTGCTTGCATGTGCGACTTGCTTTATGTACCAGCAGTGTAGCAGCCCTGGGCAGGCTTGCCTGGGTATGCTGTGATGGGTAGCCTGCTAGACCAGCCAACTGAGGGGTTTGAGTGTGTGTTTGTGTACGTAGGATGTGGGGCAAGTGGCTCAGTGGCTACAAGCAGTGGATCCCCGGCCAGCAGGCCATGGCCGCTGCGGGCGCCATGGACGTGCTCAACGCAGCAGGCGAGGCAAACCCACAGGCCATCGCTGCGGCCGCCGAGTTCGCAGCCAAGACCATCGGCGGAACAACCATCTTTGTGACGGCCAGTGCCACGCTCAAGGAGAGTGTCAAGCGGGCGTTCCGCAAGATGCAGATGGCAGCTATGAGTGCGGACGAGTTCAGAGAGGTCGAGAAGGCCAGCAGGGTGAACCACAATAGCTTCAAGGACCTGCCTGCTGAGGCCTTCCCACTCTTCCTCACAGCCCGCCAGTATCTTGAGATGCTAGAGTGAGTGTAGGCTTGGTAGTGCAGTGCCGTTGTGAAGAGCGTTGCAACAGTACACGCGTGCGATGCTTCTATGCGTGCCCAGCATGGGCTTGCAGTCATGGGCCTGCTTGGCGTGCTGACGGGTATGGTGTGTCTGTGTGCGTGTGTGTGTGCAGCGCCACCATCGCCAACCCCTTCTTCAAGCGCAAAGCTGACGGCACCATCGTCAAGGTAGGGCTGCTGCACACATCACCCGCTTCGAAAGGCCCTGCAGCGCTGGCCCCTGTGGCCATAGCGTGCAAGCGAATTTATTGGGTCCTCATGAATGCATTTGTGCGGTGTTGAATATCTGCAGGCTGTGGACCCCCAGACCCAGGACATGGATAGCGCTGACCTGATCATCAACCTAGACCAGGACGAGGAGGAGGGAGTGGACTATGATGACGGGGACGATGATGGGGCTGCAGGGGCACTGAATGCAGAGGACGAGGAGGTCGAGGACCAGGAGGACCTGGTGAGTCATGGATGCATGCATGTTGCCGTACTCGAGGCATGTGCAGTGGAAGTGCACAACTGCAAGGTGCAACTGCAACTGCTCGACCTTATGTGTAGTGAGCCCGCTCTACTGTCATCCAGGTGTCTTGGGCTGCCCATGTCAGCAATCTTGCGCTCCGCTGCCTTGTCCCTTCTGGGCAGCGGCCCGCAGGTTGTTGTACATGGGCTGCCATCTTTGCCTACTGCCTGGGCCTTAGCTTAGGCCCAAGGACAAGGAGTCTCAGTGTGTGTGTTCCAATATGATGTGCAGGAGGAGGAGGAGATCGCCATTGAGGCAGGCGCAGTGGAGCAGCCTCTCGCTGGCACAGTGGCAGTGGCAAAGGAGGTCACCTGGCCGTACTTCCGCGAGACTATGTGGCCGCACATCACAAGTATGCTCAATACCAAGGAGACATACACGCACGCACACGTGGCTTTGGCCGCGTCCCAGCTTCACGGAACAGAAGGGTCATGCTCTGTTGCTGTCACCCTAAGGCGCGGCCACGACCACTGGTCAATGACCCGTGCAAAACACGCTTGCACGGTGGCATCCAAGTGAAGGCTGACTTCACTGTTGTTGGTGTCCTTGCTCACTGCAGCGGCGGAGCAGAGGCACAACCTGCAGCCGGCGCTGGTTTGGGCTGAGATCTGCTCGTACCTCAAGGGTAGCATTGAGGCCATGGACTCAGATGAGGTGCGCATGAACGATTTGCGCACATGCACAATGGTGGCAGCTGAGGAGTAGCCACTACAGAGAATTGCGTGCCTCTCCGCATTTGTTTTGTGGGGTCACAACTCAGCTGCCACCAGAGGCGGCGTTCACATCTCGTGTGTTTTGCGGTGATGAGGCTTTAGCTGCCATCTGCGTTTTCGTCGACATGGCTGTGCTGCTGGCAGCCATCGGCCTTCACTTCGTTGCTCTTATGCCTTGTCCATGTTCGTGCGTACGTACAGGGCCACGTCTCTCTGACAGACTACCTGGAGATGGGCGCCAAGCGCGCTGCCAACTTCAGCAAGGAGCTGCGTGAGAAGACCATCTGGCGCATCTTCATTAAGTACCAGAGGCTCAGGCTGCAGCAGAGACGGTGCGGTAACGACATGGCATCGCACGCGCACACCACACGTAGTGCGCTCTTGGCATCTTGGCAAACGCAGACACATGCTTGTTGCATTTGTTGTTACTTGCAGGTACGACATGATGGACTTCGTGCACCATATCTACTCGGACATCAAGCGCGACGGCTACCGGGGTGTGAACATCTCGGCACTCTACCGTGACGAGGTACGTGTACGCAGCAGCATGCTGCTCCGCTTATGAGCACTACAGGCATGTCACGCGCCAAGACGCTTATGTGCTTGAAGCGCTTATATGCTTGAAGAGTCGCGGACGTTAGCTATCCTGATCCTGGTTGTCCGTGCACTGCTGAGTGTTGCAGGTACAAGACTTCACTCAGGCTGAGCTGGCGCTGGACCTGCGTGTCGTGGGTGACCCCAACAATCTCTTCTACTGTGGTGACACAGCACAGACCATCGCGCGTGGTGTGGGCTTCAGGTTTGAGGACATCAAGGTATGTTTCCCGCTCCACTTCCCGGTCTGCATACAGTCTCATGGTCGGGCTCATGGTTTCTCTGCCGCTGGCAGCCGACTCAATGATGGCTGTCATCTGGAGGGAAGGCGGGGGTTTGGCCATAAGCAACAGCCCAACTGCGTCAGTGCGTGTCTGCATGTACGCTGATGCCAATCATGTGCCGTCTTGCTCGCAGCAACTCTTGTACAACGAGGGCGAGAACCGCTACAAGGCTCAGGAGCAGGCCAAGCAGGCGGGGCAGAAGCAACAGCTCGTCAAAGGTAAGTTACGCCTTGAGGCGTAGCACTGTAGGCAGCAAGTGTAGCGCCAGAGGTGGGGGGACTTCGTTCGGCTGTGGGACCTTCACAGAGCCGAGCCGAGACCTCATTCCTTTGGCAGCTGACTTATTCTGATGCATATGAAGGTCATACTACCATTCGTGTCCATACTCACTTGACGTCTATGCTTGGCACCGCGCCTGCAGTTGGCATGCCCGACATCCTGCAGCTCACGACCAACTACCGTACACACCAGGGTATCCTCAACACAGCCGCGCTCGTGGTGGACCTGCTCAAGGTATGTGGGTCTAGAGCGCAAGCCTGCGAGTCATGTATGCCACACTAGCCTCCGTATGACTACGCAGCCTCCGTATGCCTCCGGATGACTACGTAGCCTCCGTATGACTACGACCGCGCACTGATGGTTCGTGACCTTGTGTTGTGGCGCTCACTGCGCAGGAGTACTACCCCAACTCCATCGACAAGCTGGAGCGTGAGAAGGCCCTGTTCCCAGGCCCAGACCCCATCCTGCTGGCTGGTACAGAGTCTGATGACCTCACGTACTTGCTGTTTGGCTCAGACAGGAGCAACAGCCAGGTCGAGTTCGGTGCCAACCAGGTCATCCTGGTCAGGACCATGGCAGCCAAGGAGCAGCTCCCGGTAAGTGCATGCTCAACCATACTGCCGACTGGCTGGCAAGGCTATGCTTGTGGTTTGATGTGTTGCCCTGCATGGCCTGCTAGGCCTACACAGCGTGTCAACTATACGCCCAAGGACACAGACCAAGGCACTGACAATTGTGTGTGTCTGTGTGTGTGCATGTTTGTGAGTGTGTCTACAGAGTGAGATCCGTGAGAGCGCTGCGCTCATGATGACAGTGCCCCAGGCTAAGGGTCTTGAGTTCGATGACGTGTTCCTCTTCAACTTCTTCCATGACTCGCCTGCCGACGCGTCCGAGTGGCGCGTGCTCAACGGCTTCGTGGAGGAGCTCAAGCAGCAGGTGGAGGACAGCAGAGAGGGAGGCAAGGTACGGGTTGCTAGCATCACGCAAGGTGCCACATTGCGTTGCATGTGCGCTGACACGAACGTAGAGGACTCTATTGTGCGATTGGATGTTTGCCTGTGCCCGCAGGATCTCAAGGTGTTTGAAGGCAACCTGGACCTGCTGGAGCGCTTCAAGACTGGCTGCGTGAAAGCGCATGAGAACCTGAACCGTGCTGAGGCAGGCTACCTGCGCAGAGCAGAGTAAGTGGCCTTGCTTGTAGAATAGTATGTGCCTTGTGTAGCATGCTCGCAGTTGTGTCTTTAACAGCCCACTCCTTTGGGTGTCTCCATTCCTATTTACGGAGGCGAGCGAAGGGCTGGTGCTGTTGAGGACACACTTGCTCAGCTTCACATTGAAGCTGAGGACACACTTTCTCAGCTTCACATTGAAGCATGTATTGGTACGCGGTGATGTCACATGGCGGCGTTGTGCCGCGCTGTCTGCCTGTGCAGCTTCAAGCCCGAGAGGCACGTGCTGCTACAGGAGGAGCTCAAGCATCTGTACACCGGCATCACCAGAGCCAAGAGCAACGTGAGTACGCTTGGCGTGTATGTGCGCGAGGCTGATTGAGTGTCCAGAGTCACCTGGAGCTTCGCTCAGTGGTCAACGGTCTGCTCTGTGTTTTGTTCTGCAGGTTGTCTTCTTCGACCTGAGTCGCGAGAAGCGCGCGCCCTTCTACAACCTGCTCCGCTCCTTCGGCATGGCCAGAGAAGTCAAGATGTACGTGGCAATGTCACAGAGTACATGCATTGCATGTCAAAGCAGGCTTACCCTCACAAATGACGTGTTTGCCCTTCTGTGCGTCATGTTTGCTGTGTCACTGGTCCTACGTGCTTTGCAGTGGTCTGCTCGAGGACGGCAGGGACGCCAAGATGTTCGGTCTCACGCACGTGAGTTGACGCTGCGTCTTCATCATGCAAGCTTGCATACTGGGTGAAGCCTTCTTACTGAGAGTGTCGTGTGCTGTTTCTGGTTACGCAAATGCAGCACGCTCAGGACAGCAAGCTGGAGTGGTTCAAGCGTGCCAAGTCTCTCATGGAGAAGAACTCGCCAGGCCTTGCTGAGAAGGTGAGAAGTTGTCTACGCTGTCGCACCACTCGCCCTTGGTAGGGCAGCAGGTAAAGGCAGACAGTGCAAGTGTTTGAACTACAGGCACTGACATGATGTTTGCGTGTGACGTGCTTGTGCTGTGTGACTGCAGGCGTACCGTCAAGCTGGCGACGACGTGAGTAGACCTTTATAGCACTGAAAGCACACACACATGCTACGCAGTCGTCTTGCCAAGAGCTGCAGCGAAGCCTGCCTGCCTACCTGCCTGCCTGTCTCAAGCAATACTAGGCACCAAGCGCACCAGGCAACTCTGTGTTGTGTGTCCTTTTGTAGGTGCGCGCTGAGGTGGCTGCTGCCCGTCACATTCGTAACGTGGCTGGTGGCGACACAGACGAGGACGGCGCCAAGCGTGCGCCTCTCAGCCGTGAGCAGAAGCGCCGCATGCTTCTCGAGTGTGCGTTCCGCTGCCTGCTGGCTGCCCAGCACAGAGACAAGTCGCCCTACCCCGTGTCCAATCGCGAGCTGCAGCGCTGGGTCAGGCTCGCAGCGCGCTCTATGCACGAGGCTCAGGAGCACACGGCTGCAGCGCAGCTGCACGCGATGGTGCACAACTACAAGGAGGCACGCACTATGCTGCAGGCGCAGGGCGAGTTCAAGCTGTTGGCAGATGTCTGCCTCAAGGCCAGCAAGCGCTACGCGTTCCTGGCAGCACAGTCAGAGGTACGCGTGCAGCAATCGCATTGCAGTGCAGCAAGCACAGCAGGCCTGTACTGCGATCTTTGATGATCTGTTTGCTGGAGAGCTGATTTAAGGAGACATATGCTATTGCGTGCGCATGTGTTTTTCACCCGCCATGCAGGCTGCTGCCAAGAGCGCGCGGTCGCAACTGTTGGTGCGTGGTGAGAACCTGGCTGCCATGCTGACAGACAAGGACCAGGCCATGGCTACCATCACCAAGCTGGCAGAGGACTACGAGAAGAAGGCCAGGGAGCGTAAGCAGCTCGCTGCGACGTACACAGCACGCGCGGCTCATGCCTACTGGCGCGGAGGTAAGGCTGGTGTGGCAAGCCCTGCTACAGCACACTCTCCTGTCCGCTGCATGGCAAGTCGTGACACCCTTGCGCAAACAAACGCTGTCAGTGCGTCGAGTAACGCATTTGTTTGTATGCTTGACGACTTGCAGATAACGTGGACGGCTGCGTGGCCCTGCTGCGCGAGCACGGTATCACCGACCATGTGCGCAAGGTCTGGCCAGACGTGCAGAAGGACATCCTCAAGATGGCACAAGTGCTACAGGTAAAGCTTATAATGGGCGCACGCTAGTTATCACGCCTGACCAGCTCATAGCAAAGCACTGCACCTTAATCACACGCTGTCAGTCTGTACATGGGGTATGTGTGTGTGTGTGTGTGTGTGTGTGTGTGTGTTTACTGCACAGGACGTTGGCAAGGACAACGACGCCACAGCTGTCCTCGACCTCGCGCCTGACTCCAAGGAGAAGGAGGATCAGTTCGTCATGTGGAACAGTGAGTGCGTACACTGTGTGCAATCATGCGTTGCTTTTGCATGCAGAGGGCTGCAAGGTGCATGGTGCGTTTGATGAATTGTGTCTGTGCTGTCCCTGTGCCTACGCTTCGCAGTGTGGGACCAGGTCGTGGACCTGCGTCTGCGTCGCGGGGACCTGCTGGGCGTCGCACGAGTCATGCTCGCCCAGCGCCGCCACGCCCACGCCGCGCGGGTGCTCAACGACCTCATCTGCGCGCGTGCCGCACGCCTGCGCGGCGAGGCTCTGCCCACCCCCGTCTCCCTTGACATCCTGCCCCAGGCCAGCGTCGCCCTCACCGCTGCGGCGGACCAGCCCGTGCACGGCGACGCCTTCAGGCTGCTGGCAACAGCCGTGCTGGCCATCTCAGAGCGTGCGGACGTCAAGGCGTTGCAGCTCGAGGGCTTGGAGGCTGTGGCTGAGGAGGCGGGTACGCCCAACAAGCTTAAGTCACTGAAGATCACTGTGTGGCTCATGGGCGGCCTGCTGCCTGCGACTACCCCTGACGAGATGGCCACCAGACAGCCACGCCAGACTGCTGAGCAGGTACGGAACACATGCCCGCCACCCTGCATGGTATCTGCACGCGGCATCCTGTTTCCTGCGCGGAGTTGAACTAGGCCAACTGACATGAGTGTGCTTACGGTTGTTGTCTCATGGCTGCAGCTGGGCAAGGTCAAGGGCTTCGTTCAGTACATGGCCGCATTCTCCGCGGTTAAGCAGTGCATCGATGATTGTTCAGAGACCGGCGCCGCAGACCAGCGCCTTGACTTAGCAAACGACGTCTTCAACCGGCTCACCATGGCACCTAGCGACAGGGACCTGGCGGCAGCGCAAAAGTCTGCTGAGCGCTGCGCGGAGCACCTGTCTCAGGCGCTACAGGCTGTGGAGGCGCTCAAGCAGCTCAGCGAGACACGCGGCTTCACTGACGAGCAAAAGGTGCGCGACACGTCTTCTTGCCGCTCTGCCTGCATACTGGGTGTCAAGGAGCGTAGGTATATATGCTCGTCAAGTGTGTAGGCAGAGCGTAGCATGTGTGACGTGTGTTGCCCCTTTCACAGGCTCAGCTGCACCAAGTGGAGGTCCAGTACGGTGTTGCGAGCAAGGACCCCTCCGGCGGCCGTAGCACCGGCACAGAGGTCATCAGCCTCGCATCCCTCGACTCATCCCAGCAGGTCTACCTCGGCAACGCCAGCTACCTCTTCCGCGACGCAACAGGGCTGCAGTTCGAGCAGCAGGCCGGTCCCGGCGGCCAGGCGGCGCAGTCGCTGCCGCCGGCAGAGCTGCCCGATTGGGAGAGCTCCGCGGACGCCGCGCTCAAGAGCCTGCCGCTGCGCGCGGCGCGGCAGCACGTGGTCAAGCTACTGGCGTGGGACCTCACCCGCCGCGCGCACGTCACTGCGGCTTGCACGCTGTTCGAGACGCTCTCGTGCATTGTGCAGTCCCAGTCTCTGCTGTGCAAGATCCAGGATGTCAAGGACAGGGTGTCGCTGCTGCTGTCGTGCCTCGCGGCGTGCCGCTACACGCAGCAGCTGATCAACCAGCGCGATGTCTTGCTGAGCGAGGGCGATGCCAGTGGCGGCGAGAAAGGCAAGAGGAAGAAGGGCAAGGCAAAGGGCCCAGCGATCCGCGACTCGCCAATGCAGCCCAGTCAGGCGGCGGTGCAGGAAGCCAAGGCTGCCCAGGTAAGCATGTGCAGATCACTGCATACCGCGACTTGCTATACGCTATCACAAGCTTCAAAGGAATTCTCAGCACGCTTGTGTAAGCACCGTGGTATGTCTCCAAGCAAAGTGGACTTGACTTATGTGCTTTGTTCCTACTCATATCCATGCAGGCTATCCTCAACAAGCTCGAGTGCCTGTGCTGCGGCCTGCTGTCCATCGCCACTGTCCCCACCGCGCACCCACACGGTCTGATCGAGGCTATCAACGGTCTGACAACGCGCGACATCCCATCGCACAAGCTGCAGCCCTCAAGACTGTCCATGATCCTGTACCGGCTCTTCGAGCAGGGCGGGCCCAACAGCGGGCAGTGGCAAGACGTCAACTTCGCGTGCTGGTGGGGCTGCTCCATCGCGCTGCAGTGCCCGAAGGATCAGGTACGCATGTGGCACACTCAATCTGATCAGCATTGCTGGGTTGAGTGGTCAAGCCTTGCCTGTCAAGCGCCTGCCATGAAAGACAAAGAGTGACAATAGTGCGCTGACTGTATGCCCTACTCTTTTTCTGTCCTTCGCAGATCCAGCAGCGCGTGCCCCCGCCTGCCGCGTCGCGTCATCTGTACACGCTCAACAACGCAGGGCAGTACGCTCTGTTCGAGGACAAGCTCAAGAGCGCTACAGTCGATCTGCAGTACGGGTACACTGTTGAGGGTCTCAAGGCCCTGCTTCCGTACGTCCGGGACTCGACCATCAGGCTGGTGCAAGAGTGCGGCGCGGGTGGCAGCAGGGACAACAGCGGTGGGGGCGCGGCCGCGCAGGCCGCCGGCAAGGCCCCGCCGGGTCACTTCCTGCCGCTTGAGGCACTGGTCATGCTGTTTGAGTTCATCGGTGGGGTGCTCACCATGGGGCTCGCGGTCGAGTACACCGTGGGCAACGCAGACTTGCGTGTGCCCAGGGCATACCTGAGCCAGGCGTGCATCAGCCTGATCACCGACCTGCCTATGTGGGGCGTGGCCAAGGTGCCCAACGAGAAGTACAAGACGCACGATCTCATGAAGTACTGGTTGGAGAACGTGCAGTTCGCGCACTCAGCGAGTGTTGTGTACTCCATCGTCACGCTCATCGACCCCATTGTGTGCTTCCTCGCCGCTCCCGGCTCAGTCCTTGGGTCGACAGGCATGCAGCAGCTCATGCGCTTCATGCGCGGTACCTTTGAGGGCGGGGAGGCGGGCGTAGAGGCTGACGACCACATCGCGGACCTGCCGGTGCCCGCCCAGCGCCTCCGCGCAGCGTACATCGCGCTGCGGCTCGCGCGGCTGCTCACGTGCATGGTGCTGACCGCGGAGGTCGGGGCTGCCGTGCAGCAGGTCATGGTCAAGCAGCGCTCCAAGGACTACAGCGAGCTCATCCGGCATCTGCGCACGGTAAGGCCCAGTCTACAATGCAGCATGCACGCAACGAGCACGGACCACAGATGCAAGCCAACCCTGCTAGCTGCCTGCGATACAGCATCCACGGTGCATGTAAGGCGATTTCTGGATGGTGTGGGATGCTAGTTGAGCACCCTGACCAGGAGCAGTCATGTTCGTATCCTGTCTGCCCGTGACCCTTGCCTGCAGACCCTGAGCCGCCTCGTGCCCATCCTGGGCCACCCTGAGGCCAAGCAACAGCTCCCCGACATGGAGACCATGGCCGAGCGTCTGACGCGCGTGCTGGCCAGCACCAAGGTCGGCGACCTGATGAAGACAGCGGCTCTCTTCGTGAACAGCACCAGTGAGATCACACCCAAGGCGGTCCGCAGCTTCACCGGAGACGTGACGGGCAGCCAGTGGAAGCAGGTGCGTATGTCTGACCATGGCTGCCGCATGGTACTTAACGATTTACATGCGAAGAGCACTGAACTGTTGTGGCTGGATGTCTGACCATGGTGGAGCTCCTGTTCATGACATGCTTGTAGGTGCAAAGCCTCAACACCCAGGGTCCCACCAAGCCAGCTGCGCTGGAGGATCTGAAGAAGCCCCTCCACGAGGACAAGTTCATCCAGGTCCAGGTGGGTTATGTGTGGACTGTGTATAATCTCTCGCACGAGGACGACTGCAGGCTCATCACCACCACTTCGCGAAGCAAGGGATATCGATTGCATCATGTTGTTGCATGTGTGTATGTGTGTTCGTGTCCACAGCAAGAGATCATCTCGACAAGCACCAAGGACGCCGAGAGAATCCAGCATGAGAAGGCCAAGGTTATCCAGGCTGAGTGGCGCAAGTGGTCTGCCGCTAGGAAGGCTGAGCGTGAGCGCGTGGAGCGCGAGGAGCGGCTCAACCAGCTGACCTCCACGCTGCAGGCCCTGCATGAAAACAGCGGCTCCTTCAGGTGCGCACAGGGAGAGTTGTACGGCTCAGTGCCAGTCAGAACATGCCTTGCAGCAGCGGTTCCTACAGTACGTAGGTGTACAGCTGCGTGGCGTCTAAAAGCCGCCTATCTACAACAAAGCACAGACACATCTTTGCAAGTGAGGAAGGCTAAAGCATTATGGTTGTCGTGCTGTATGCAGGACTGTTATGGCCAACTACCGCGACCGTCTGCGTGCGGCCATCGAGGAGCGTCGCATGGCCGAGCTCAAGGCGCAGCGTGACCGTGAGCTCGCAGAGGAGGCTAAGCGCTCAGACCTGTGCGCTGCCATCCGCAAGCACTGGGTCGCCCTCGATGACATCGACCAGCGCCTGGGCAGCCTGCGTGTCGGCACCACCTGCCCCATCTGCAGGCCCGCAGACCAGCCGCGCGCGGCGCCCATCGCCTTTGGCAGCTTCCCCGCTGGCACACCGCCTTCGTCTGAGGGCCCAAGCCCAGCCAGGGACGGCGCTGCACAGCAGCCGTCGTCAGCGGGCACGTCAGCGGGCAGCGCGGAGGCCGCGGCGCCGACCAGGTCCTTCGCTGCGGCCGCCGCCAAGTCCGCGGCGCCCCCGCCGCAAGCGTCGCAGCGGCTGCTCGCGCGCGCGATGCGGCCGGTGGTCAAGCAGCAGACACACATGCAGACACAGGGACACAAGATGCAGGAACACTCGTACGGCCAGTTCCGGGAGTTCTACCGGATCAGGGTGTGTGCGTTCCTGTTCTGGCTTGAGGTGCTGCACTTCTCAGCCGAGAAGGCTATCCAGCGGCTCAAGAGCGCAGACGACGCTAAGGACCACGTGAGTATACTCGCATGTTTGCACGTATGAGCATAGAGCCTAGCATACCAAGCACGTATGCCAACCTCATGCATCGCCAGCAGTGTCGACCGGCACATAAGACGTGGCACCATATATGCGGCCCTGGGTGAATGTTGATCTGTGTTGTCACGTGCGTGCTCCTGTGTCTCTGCAGGAAACCGTGCTGACCACGCTGAGTGTGCAAAAGAGGAACCTCGAGGAGCAGCGTCTCAACGTGCAGCTGCAGCTGCTGAGTCCCGCCACACAGGAGTACAACTGGGACGCTACCAAGTGCAGGCAGTGGTACCTCAAGGCGGCGCCAGTGGTGTTCACAGCCGCACGGCGTCTCATCGAGTCGGGCCAGGTCGACCAGCTCGCAGCCATGCTGGAGATCGCCGCGGCCAGCTTCCCACAGCTGATGCCGCCAGGCACGTCCATCGACGAGCAAGTGCAGGCCATCAAGGTGAGCCAGTCATGCGACACAACAGTGACTGCCAGCCTCAAGCCCGTGCATATGAGCAGTGCACAGGACAGGTGGAGCGGCGGGCGGAGGCAATGGTAGAAATGTGCGTGTGTTCCGTGTGTCTGTCTGACTGCAGGAGGGCACGCCACCCAATGCTCTGGTCGCTGTAGGGCGCCTGGCAGGCTTTTCAGAGGCCGAGGTGTGCAAGCAACTCAACCTGGCCATGCCCGCCGCCAACCTCCC
>VFQQ010003846.1_pt1 | contig 14021 bp, 14 predicted proteins | sample 3512341 | NCBI WGS metagenome assembly VFQQ01 (sample SAMN10412373, study PRJNA504923) | tailings metagenome | isolation source: Relicate 2 Philex TSF1 revegetated site | place: Philippines: Tuba, Benguet | collected 2017-08-29 | reverse complement strand
CGAACATCCTGCTGCAGATGCTGCTGCGCGGCGCCAACGGCGTCGGCTACACCAACTACCCCGACAATGTGGTGCAGCATTTCGTCAAGCAGGCCGCGGAAGGTGGCATCGACCTGTTCCGTGTCTTCGACTGCCTGAACTGGGTCGAGAACATGCGCGTCGCCATGGACGCGGTCGGTGCCGAGGGCAAGCTGATCGAAGCGGCGATGTGCTATACCGGCGACATCCTCGATCCGAACAGGGCCAAATACAGCCTGAACTACTATGTCGGCCTGGCCAAGGACCTGGAAGCGGCCGGCGCCCATATCATTGCCGTGAAGGACATGGCCGGCCTGCTGAAGCCTGCCGCTGCCCGTGTGCTGTTCAAGGCGCTGCGCGAAGCGACCGACCTGCCGATCCATTTCCATACGCACGACACCTCCGGCCTGTCGGCCGCAACCGTGCTGGCGGCAGTGGAGAGCGGCGTCGACGCCATCGACGCCGCCATGGACGCCTTCTCCGGCAACACCTCGCAGCCTTGCCTGGGTTCCGTCGTCGAGGCACTGAAGGGTACCGACCGCGACCCGGGCCTCGACCCGAAGTGGATTCGCAAGATCTCGTTCTACTGGGAAGCGGTGCGCAACCAGTATGCCGCCTTCGAGAGCGACCTCAAGGGACCGGCCTCGGAGGTCTATCTGCACGAGATGCCCGGCGGGCAATTCACCAACCTCAAGGAACAGGCGCGCTCGCTTGGGCTGGAAACGCGCTGGCACGAGGTGGCGCAGGCCTATCATGACGTCAACCTGATGTTCGGCGATATCGTCAAGGTGACACCGTCTTCGAAGGTCGTCGGCGACATGGCGTTGATGATGGTCAGCCAGGACCTCACGGTGGCCGATGTCGAGAACCCGGCCAGGGATATCGCTTTCCCGGATTCCGTCGTTTCGATGCTGCGCGGCGATCTCGGCCAGTCGCCTGGGGGCTGGCCCGAGGCCCTGCAGAAGAAGGCGCTGAAAGGCGACAAGCCGATCACCGTGCGCCCAGGCTCACTGCTCAAGCCGGCCGACCTGAAGAAGAGCCGCAAGGAGATCGAGGAAAAGCTCGGTCGCAAGCTGCCAGAGAACGAGTTCGCTTCCTGGCTGATGTATCCGAAGGTGTTCTCCGATTTCGCTGCCGCCCAGGAAACCTATGGTCCGGTCAGCGTGCTGCCGACGCCAACCTACTTCTACGGCATGAAGCCGGAGGACGAGGTTTTCGTCGATATCGAGAAGGGCAAGACGCTGGTCATCCGCTGCCTTGCGGTCGGCGACACCGACGAAAAGGGCATGGTCACCGTCTTCTTCGAGCTCAACGGGCAACCGCGTCGCGTCAAGGTGCCGGACCGGGCGCATGGCGCTTCGAACGGCAAGGCGAGGCCGAAGGCCGAAGCCGGCAACGATTCGCATCTCGGCGCGCCGATGCCCGGCGTCGTATCGGGCGTGTCGATTTCTGCCGGCCAGAGCGTCAAGGCAGGCGACGTGCTGCTCTCCATCGAAGCGATGAAAATGGAAACGGCACTGCATGCCGAACGTGATGGCATCGTTGCCGAGGTGCTGGTGAAAGCAGGCGACCAGATCGACGCCAAGGATCTCCTGGTTGTGTTCGGCTGACGCGCCGGCCCGATGCATGACGCCCAAAAATGCGGAGCGGTTTTGGGCGAACGGCATGCATGACAACAAAAGAGATAAAGCGCGTCGCTTGATCCGCTTCGACGCGCTTTGCCATTGCTGACAATCAGGTCTTGACCTGTCAGGCCCGGTCGGGCATCGAACCGGCCGGAAAACCGGCTGCCGCTTGCCCGAGTCGTGGCCGCTGAAGAAGAATGGAGACCATTATGGCCGACGAAATCACCGAGACCAGCCAGACTGTAGCCGCCGGCCAGTTGCGGGCTCTCATCGAGCGCATCGAGCGTCTCGAGGAAGAAAAGAAGACGATCGCCGACGACATCAAGGATGTCTATGCGGAAGCCAAGGGCACTGGCTTCGACACCAAGGCGATCCGCGCGATCGTGCGCCTGCGCAAGCAGGACCAGGCCGAACGGCAGGAAGAGGAATCGATCCTCGACCTCTACAAGGCCGCGCTCGGCATGGTCTGATCCGCTTTCAGCGCTTTAGACAATGCCAGGGGTCTTTGAGAGCCCAAGTCACCCCGCAGGCCAGCTTGCGGGGTTTCGTTTATGGTGACACCGGTTGATGGGGTTGTTCGAACTTCGTCGGCCCGAAATGCGGCTGCTACTGCTTGGGCAGGGTTGCCGTCGCAGGCACCTCGGCGTTGGTTATCGAAACCCAGCGGCCGCTATCGCGGCTCGATTGGATCTTGAGATACGTGTAAGTCGTTTCGTGCCACTCGACCACTTGGTCTTTCAGGTTGTCGAGAATGAAATCACCTTTGTCGGTACGCACGGTCAAAACCGCATGGCCCTCGCCGTTGCGCTGGCGCAGAACGGTAATCAGCAAGTTCGACATCGCGAACCCCGCATTGCGCAGTTTCCGCTGCTTTTCGAGGACATACTCCTCGCAGTCTCCGGCCCCCTTGGTGGGGTAAGTCCAATACTCGTCCTCTCCGTAGAGGTCGGCATCCGACATGGGTTTCACTGCGGCGTTAACCGCGCTGTTGACGGAGACAATCCTGCTCCACCGCGCTTTCGTCATCTTTTCGGGCTTGGGATTGCTCGTTCGGATCGAGCATTCGGCCGGATTGGCTTCGCAGAATTTGAAATGTCCAATGGGCTGGCTGGTCTGGCGACCGATCTCCATTGGGGAACTCAAGGCGGAACCAAACGAGAAACCGAGACCGAGACAGAGCAGGGGGCCAAGAAGGGGCAACTTCGATCCAAAACCCGCTACGCCACGCATTGCCAGTCACCTTCTTGCTTAACAAAAGGTTAATGCAATCGGTCGAATTGCGTCAATCAACGGAGTGCGCCAAACATCGAACGTGGTTAACCTCGATGATCGCATCCCTGGGGGACGGGCTGAAGCGATACCAAAATTGTACGGGCCGGGTCTGGTGCGAATGGTGTTCGACCTCAGCTCCAACCGCCACCGAAAGTCCGATAGAAGATATGGGAAACGATCTGGGTCATGCGTTGCATGGAGCGTGACCAGGAAGGGGAAACATAGGTTGCGTTGTAATGGGTCGACGCCACCTCCGGCAGGAAAATCTTGCCTGTGGTTATCGCGTGCTGGAGACAGGGCTTGCGGCTGCCGACAATTCGGTTCGAAGGTGCATGAAGCTGCCGATGAACACTGCGCCGACAAAAACGAGCAGCGCCGCGAGGAAAAGTCTGTTCCGCGTGGATCGGCTCTTTGCGATGTCCAGGCTTTCCGTCCGGCTGACGTGATCGAGCGACACAGGCGTTTTCTCCGTTCGAAGACTGCTTCAAAGCGAAATCTGCATCAAATGCACTGCGGTTGATTGCCACTCTTCGATTTCGCCAAAGGGCGGCGCGATCCTGGCGCGGCCATTGGCATCGCCAGGCCGTGTTCAAGCAAATTTGACCGCAAGCAGTGCCGAAGCCGCTTTTTGCGTCTTGTTCGGGCTTGACCCTCTAGTGGCTAGAGGTTCTAGCCATGGCAAAACGCATGTGGAGAGCACTTTGAACAGAAGAGATCTGATGTTGGCGACAGGGCTGGTCAGCCTTGGAATGTTGTCGTGGTCTGCTGCGGTCGCACAGACACCTGCAGAACAACTGATGCAGCCTGGGCCACTTCCGGAGATGAGCTTCGGACCGGCCGACGCACGCGTGACAATCGTTGAATATGCTTCGATGACCTGTCCGCATTGCCGAAATTTTCACATGAATGTTTGGCCTGCGCTCAAGGCAAAATACGTCGACACCGGCAAGGTGCGGTTCATAATGCGCGAGTTTCCCTTTGATCCGCGCGCTGCCGGAGCTTTCATGCTGGCCCGCTGCGCGGGCGACGACAAATGGTACGCCACAGTCGACCTGCTCTACCGGTCGCAAGAGACCTGGGCTCGCAGCAAGGATCCATCCTCGGCGTTCAAGTCGATCCTGGGAATGACCGGCATGGATGGTCCTAAGGTCGAAGCCTGCCTCTCCGATCAGGCTCTGCTCGACAAGGTCAATGCTGTCGCCGAGCGCGGGAAGCTGTTGGGAGTCGAGGCTACCCCAACGTTCTTCGTCAATGGCGAACTCTACAAGGACGCTTACTCAATCGAGGCCCTGGGCAGCAAGATCGACAGCTTGCTGGCTGGCAAGAACTGAGGGACCGCCATGCTTGCCAGGAAACATCGCGCTTACACGTTCGGCGCTTTCGCATCGATCTTCGTACTGACGGCATCGTTGGCGACGGCGCAACAAAACGATGCAGTTGCGCGCGTCAATGGCGCGGATATCACCGCGCAAGACTATGCCGTAGCCGAAGAGATGTACGGCCAGCAGCTCGGCAAAATGCCGGAAGACGCAAAGCGATCCACGATCGTTGATGCGTTGATCGAGTCGCGACTGATGTCCGAAGCTGCTCGCAAGTCAGGAATACAGGACGATGAGGAATACAAGCGCCAGATTGCCTTCTTCGAAGCGCAAACCCTTCGTTCCATCTTCATGCAGCGGGAGCTTTCAAAGCGCGTCGACGACAGGGCGGTTCGCAAAGCCTATGATGAGCAAGTGGCCAAGATGCCCGTGGTCGAGGAAACGCGCCTGCGCCATATGTTGCTGCCGACAGCCGAGGCCGCAGATGTCGTCATCGCCGATCTGAAGGCAGGCAAAGATTTCTCGGCGATCGCCAAGGAGAAATCGGCCGATCCCGCCTCCAAAGAGAAGGGCGGTGACCTGGGTTTTCTAACGTCCGGGCAAACCCTTGCAGAGATTGAAAGCGCGACGGCCGAACTGAAGCCGGGGCAGTTCAGCGAGACACCGGTGAAAAGCGCATTCGGCTTTCACGTCGTCAAAGTCGATGAGCGTCGGCCACGCGCGGCGCCACGGTTCGAGTTGCTCGCGGGTGAAATCAGACAGGCGCTCGAAGCGGAAGAGGCCGCCCGCATCGTGAGCGATCTGCGATCCGCGGCCAAGGTTGAAAAGCTTGTTCCCGATGTCCAGGCCCCCGAGGGCGAAGACGGTCATCCGCACTGATGGTGTCCAGGATGTTCAACAGACGATTTTTTCTTTTCGGCGTCGCGGCGCTGGCCGCGACGGATGCCTTTGCCGACCCGGCTCCGGCAAAAAAGAGTAAGGCATTCAAGCTCGACAAACGATATCTGCCGCAACTGGTCGACTTCCCTCTGGAGCAGGATATCGGCACCGTCGTTGTCGATCCCAGGAGCCGCTTCCTCTATCTCGTGGAAACTGTTGGAGTGGCTCGCCGCTACGGCATCGGTGTCGGCAAGGCAGGGCTTGCGTTCAAGGGCCGGGCGATGGTTGGCCGGAAGGCCGAGTGGCCGCGCTGGAAACCCACGGCCAACATGATCAAGCGTGATCCGGAGAAGTATCTGCGTTACGCGGATGGGCTGCCAGGTGGGAAAAGCAATCCGCTCGGAGCGCGCGCGCTCTACCTCTATCGGGATGGCCGCGACACGCTATACCGGATCCATGGTACGACTGAACCTTGGACGATCGGGAAAGCCGTATCGAACGGCTGCATCCGGATGGTCAACGATCATGTGATCGACCTCTACAACCGTGTCCCCGTCGGCGCATCCGTCGTTGTGGTTTGATGAATGTGATTACGCAGCAAGGCTTTCTGCGGCAGGGAACACCGGTGTTTGCAAGGAGATCAAAATGCCGCTGCTAGACCCCGTTCCTTCAAAGGCAACCGACCATTCGGCGCGAAAATAGGAAGCCTGGGGGCTGCGTTCAGGATTGGGATGCTGTTTGTGCCGATCAGATACTGCTTCGCAATGGCGAGCGATCGGATCACGCAGCAATCGCCGATGGTTGAGCCATCGCAGCGGGTAGCGCTGCGCTCGAGTTCCGTTTCCAGTTTGCGGAGCCTGGCGATCCTGACGCGCACCGAGACCAGTTGCTCCGAAGCAATCTTGTAGGTGCGCAGGAAAACTCCGACTTGGGATTGGGGCCAACCTTGCCGTCCTCAGCCTAACTGGCTCTGTCCAACCAGACCTTGCCGAAGTCATGCTCGAAAGTCGGATGCATGCCGTGGTTTTTCACGGCAGGTGTAGAGTGATTGTAGAGCTTGCGCCAGTAAGGTTGAACGACGATGCCGGACTCGCGCAAAATGGTCTCGATGTCTTTCATGACGACCTTGCGCTTGTCTGCGTCAACGATCGAAAGCGCCTCGTCGATCTTGGCGTCCAGGTCAGAGTTTGCGTATCCCGTCTCGTTCCATGCTTCGCCTGACCGGTAGGCGATCGAGATGATCTGGATGCCGAGTGGGCGCATATTCCAGTTCGTCAGCGAATAGGGATACTTGGTCCAGTTGTTCCAGAACGTCGAGCCCGGCAGCACCGTTCGCTTGACCTTGATGCCAGCATCCCGCAATTGGCCGGCGACCGCATCGCCGCTGTTTTTGTGCCAGTCGATGTCGACCGAGACCAGCTCATGCTCGTAGTCGGCGTAACCGGCCTCCGCGAGCAACGCCCGGGCCTTCTCGACGTCACGGCTGATTTTCGGCAATTCGGCATAGTCGGGATGAATCGGGCATACGTGGTGGTTGTCTGCAACTTCGCCAGCACCGCCATAGCCAAGATCGAGCACAACCTTGTTGTCGATGGCAAGCTGGAGGGCGTTTCTTACCCTTCGGTCGGCATAAGGCTCAAGCGTCACATTGGTTCGTGCAACGATGGTCGAAGCCGTCACGACTTCCGACCTGATCAACCCCAGTCCGTCGAGCGCGGAGACGAACTCGGTCGTGGTTTCTTGGTTCGTATCGACCTCACCCGCCTCGAATGCCGAAATCATCGTGGAGGGATCGGTTCCGTAGTCGATGAACTCCACACCGTCGAGGTAGACCTCGCCGTTCCACCACTTGTTGTCGGTCCGGCGCTTGTAGACCACCTTGTGACCGACATCGTAGGAAACCAGTTCGAACGGTCCCGTGCCGATCGGATGCTTGACGAAGTCGGCCCCCGTCTCGTCGAAGGACCGGTGCACCACCAATGCCGGATAATCGCACAGGTTCGGAATCAGTGAGATGTCCGACTTGGTCAGGGACAGCTTCACGGTCATGTCGTCGACCTTGACGACGGAACCTTCGCGGAGCTTCTTGGTCTTCTCGTCCACCAGCGTACCAAGGCGCCCTGCCATGGAATTGCCAGGCGCGGCCTTGTCGGCCCATCGGGTCAGATTGAAGATCACGTCATCGGCGGTGAAGGGATCGCCATTGTTCCAAGTTACACCCGGACGGACGTGAAAGACATATTCCGTCGCGTCCTCGTTCACGTCCCAGCTTTGCAGCAGATAGGGCTCGAAGGTGAATTGGCGCGTGTATTTCACCAATGGCTCCAGCGCCTGGCGCTCGGCGTTGGAAATTTCCGACCAGTCCGCCGTGCGCGGATCCTTGGCTTCTTTCACATACATGGCAACGCGGATGATACCTCCGGTTTTCGGCGTCTCGTCCGCTGCCTGCGCCGGCACTGTAAGTCCGATCATTCCGTATGCCATGGCGTTCGACGCGCCGAAGATGCTCGCCAAGGCCAAGAACTCGCGTCGGTCGACCTTCGCGGCCTTCGCGATCTCGCTGATGTTAACCGGAACGCGGTCGCCATTGCTGCGATAGAACATGATACCTCCCCATTTTACCCATTTACGTCCTTCATCCCCCAGAGGTGCCGAAGGATGGGCAGAGCGTCAGTCCAGTCCAGAACGCCTACCGACTGTGCCCAACCCTCGTATTCGCGGGTCAGACACCTGGTCAGTGGTTCGTTGCGGTCCATGAGATTGTTGAGTTCGGTGCGATCCTTCTCCATGTCGTAGAGTTCCCATGCCTGACCGAACCGTCTAACGAGTTTGAAATTGCCGATCCTCACCGCGGCATTACCTTCATGCTCCCAAAACAGGGGACGCTCGCGTTCCCATGCGCGCCCGTCGATGAGCGGCATCAGGCTTTCGCCGTCGAGCGGCTGGATCGGACTGCCGCCGAGTTCGGAAGGGTAGGAAACGCCTGCTGCCGCCAAAATCGTCGGCAGAATGTCGATGACGTGACAAGGAGAATGAACGATGCTTGGCCGTTTGATGCGGTCAGGCCAATGCATGATCATCGGCGTCGATATCCCGCCTTCGTGGACCCAATGCTTGAATAGACGGAAAGGTGCGTTCGACACGTTGGCCCAAGGCAGGTCGTAACTCATATAAGTGAGAGGGCCGCCTGGTCGCAGGGACAGTTTATTGCCCATGTCAATGCGCCGACCGTCATTGTGAATGTCGGGCATGAACTTAGCCCAGCCGTCCTCGGCCATGAATTCGGCACAACCGCCATTGTCAGAGAGGAAGAAGATCAGCGTGTCGTCGTGCTGGCCAAGCTGTCGCATCGCCGAGAGGATGCGTCCGATAGACTGATCCATACGGTCTATCATGGCAGCATAGACCGCCATGCGATAAGCCTCCCAGTCCTGTGATTTGGTATCGGTCCAGGCAGGCGCATCCGTATCGCGCGGTGACAGGTCCCACCTGTGGGGAAGCACGCCCTTGGATGTCATCTGTTCATGTCGCGCGCCACGCAGATAGTCCCATCCCTTGCGAAAGACGCCGTCATATCTGGCAATGTCCTCCTCGTGTGCGTGCAAGGGCCAGTGCGGCGCGGCGTGGGCAAGATAGAGGAAGAAGGGCTTCCCATACGCCACGCTTTCCTCGATCATACCAATCGCCTTATCGGTGATCGCGTCGGTGAAGTAGAAGTCGGATGCCGGCACCTCGACGCGTCTGTCGTCCTCCATGATGAAATGCGGCGAGAAATAGTGGGTGACGCCGTCGACAATGCCGTAGAAGCGGTCGAAGCCACGCTGTCGCGGTGTTGGATGGTCGACGTCGCCGACACGCCAACTGTCGACAAGACGAGCATGGAAGTCGCCGCCGACATGCCATTTGCCGGCCATCAGCGTCCGATAGCCATCCAGCTTAAGCACTTCGGCAATCGTGGCCGCGTCATTGCGCAGAAAGCCTTGATAGGCCGCTGTGCCGAGGTTGGCACCCATATGGCCGATACCGGCCTTGTGCGGATAGAGGCCCGTCAGCAGCGATGCGCGTGTCGGACAGCATCGCGCACAGTTATACATTGCCGACACCAGTATGCCGTTGGCAGCCAGGCGATCGATATTCGGCGTCCGTATTTCCGATCCCGTGCAACCGAGATCGGAAAAGCCCATGTCGTCAACCAGCACAACGATCACGTTCGGCTGCTTGCGCCCCTGTCGTTCCAACTGCATCTCCTGGAGAAATTCGATCGCGACACATCTCACCAAAGCAATTGGCAGGCAGGCACGATATAAGAAATGCGAAGCAGAAATTTCGGGAATCGGAAGTGTCTATAAGCCTCAGCGATCCTCGCATCCGCAGCGAAGACCCCGGTGCTCGAACCATCTCGATCGGGCTGTTTCTCCCATCGGGATTCGGCCTTCCCGCCTTCGCCAGCCTGCACGACCTGTTTTACTTGCTCAACTGCGAAAGCCCTGGATCACCGGTTGTGGATTGTCGGGTCATCAGCCTCGATGGACAGGCGGTGACGAGCAGCAGCGGCCGCAGCATTGGGGTGGATTGTTCCATCCGCGGCGTGCGCCGCTATGACCTGATAATCGTTCTGGCCGCTACCTCGAACTATGCCAACAAGACAGCCGAGGCATGGCTGAGGGAGCAGAAGAGGCACGGTGCCACACTGGGTGCAGTGACGTCTGGACTCTGGTTGCTGGCGCGAGCAGGACTTGTCGGCGGGGCCAGATGCACTTTGCATTGGGCCGATCTTGAAGCATTTCGCGAAAGGTATCCGGACGCAAACGTCACCGCTGATATTTTTGTCATCGAAGACCGATTGATCACCTGTGCTGGAATGGGGGCGGTCCCCGACATGATGTTCGCGTATTTCTCCCGACGGTTGCCGAAAAAACTGCTGGATGCCGTCATGGAACGCCTTGTCATGAGTGGTATCCGCCGACCGCAAGAGTTGCAGCGGCTATCGGTGGGCTACAAATTCCAAACGGCCGATCCGCTTCTCATAGCATCGGCGAGCCGTATCGAGGCCGCGATTACCGAGCGGAACATCGTGGAGACGTTGAGCCAAGAGTTGCAAGTCTCGCGGCGTTGGCTTCAGTTCGTTTTCAAGCGTCATACTGAAATGACGATCAAGCAGTTTCAGACGTCCTGCAGGATAGACCGGTCCAAGCAGCTGCTGGCGACAACGTCTTTCCCCATTTCGCAGATTGCTCTCATGACCGGTTTCGCCTCAAGTTCGCATTTTTGTACGACTTTCATGAAAAGCACAGGCGAAAGTCCTCTTGCATATCGCGGCAAACGTAAACAATGACTGCAGCAGAATGCCGTTGCTGTGCAACTGATGTTGCAGGCTTGCGAGGTTGAACAGTGATCGGCATGTTCCTCCGCATTGACTGTACAGAAGGCTCCCGCGTTGCTGACTCAGCTCGCTTGCCGAGTGGCTAGGCAGAGCGAAAAAAGGAACTGTCCTGATAAATGGGTCATAGGCGGACGGCCAGACAGCCACCTCAATCGCCAGACAAGGATTGTGAATGAGCTCCGGACTGCTTGCCCTGCTCGACGATGTGGCCGCGATCGCAAAAGTCGCAGCGGCTTCGCTTGATGACGTTGCCGCGCAGGCGACGAAGGCAGGAGCAAAAGCTGCCGGCGTGGTCATCGACGATGCGGCAGTAACGCCGCGCTATGTTGTCGGCTTCACGGCGCAACGCGAGCTGCCGATCATCGCAAAGATCACGATCGGCTCGTTGCGCAACAAGCTCATCTTCCTGCTTCCGGCAGCTTTGCTGCTGGGGTGGCTGGCGCCGTGGGCGATCACGCCGCTGCTGATGGTCGGCGGCATCTATCTTTGCTTCGAGGGGGCGGAGAAGGTGCTGGAAGTCTTCTTTCCGCATGCCGAGGCGGACAGCAGCACCAAGACGGACACTGCGGTCGATGCCGCCAAATTCGAAAACGAAAAGGCGCAGAGCGCGATCAGGACAGACTTCATCCTGTCGGCGGAAATCATGGCCATCACGCTGGCTGCGATACCGTCCACCAGTGTCCTGACGCAGGCGGCCATCCTAGCTATGGTCGGCATCGGCATCACCCTCGGGGTCTATGGTGTCGTCGCCATCATCGTGAAAGCCGACGATTTCGGATTGGCCCTGGCCAGAACCAAGGGACGTTTTCTCGGCCTGGGCACCGCCTTGCGTGCCTTCGGAAGAGGGGTGGTAACAGGGATGCCCTACTTCCTGAAAGCGCTCGCCGCGGTGGGGACGGCCGCCATGATCTGGGTCGGTGGCGGCATCCTCGTGCATGGCCTCGAGACATTCGGCTACGGAACCCTCGCACACCTCATCGAGGGTGCGGCAGAAACGGCAGCACATGCCGTTCCCGTGGCCGGTGAACTGGTCGCTTTCCTGGTTTCGGCAGCAGCGGCCGGGCTGATTGGCCTGGCTGTTGGTTTGGCGACGATCCCGGTTGTCCAGAAGGTTGTCGGCAAGCCCCACGCTACCTCGTGAGCGAAAAACGGGCTCTCTAGCAATCCGGAACAATCCGCGCTTTCAACTTATTTGCTTGCGCATGCAAATAAATTGAATCTCGATCTGCTTGTTATATGCATGCGCATGCAAATATATAAAGCCGAAGCGGGAGAGCTCGACAGCTCTCTCGATGAGATGGCGCCGAAGACAATCCCCGTCACGCAAGCCGCCATTGGAAATGCCGTCACAGGCAACCGGCCATGAAAGGAAATACACAATGAACTGGCTCTATCTCGGGATTGCCGTCATCTTCGAGATCGCGGTTGCGATCAGCGCAGGAAACGCAAAGGGCTTCACCAGGCTCTGGTGGACGATCGCCACCCTCGTCAGCGGTGCGATCGGCACCTTTTTCCTCAGCCTTGCCCTGCTCACCTTCGACGTCGGGGTCGGCTACGCGATCTGGACCTCAGTGTCCGGTGTCGGGATCGTCATCCTCGGCGCGCTCTTCTTCGGGCAGCAACTTAACTGGCAAAAGGTTTTCGGCATCGCTCTCGTCATCGGGGGCGTTGTCGGCCTGCGCCTCAGCGGTGCGGCCTGAAAGCCCGCCGTTTCTTTCGCTTCACACAAATCAGACAAGGAAACAGAGATGACACTCTCGCACGAAAAGCATCAGGGTTCCGGCCGGGCCTGGATCATGCTGCTGCTCGCCGGCGCTTTTGAAATCGGCTACGCCCTCAGCGTCGGCGGCAGCCAGGCGTTCACCGTACCGAGCTGGTCGATCGCCGCGTTGATCTTCTTCCTGCTCACACTTTACTTCCTCAGCGCCGCCTTGCGGACCATCGACGTCGGGATCGGCTATGCGGCGTGGGCGGGCATCGGATCCGTCGGCGCGGCTGCCTTCGGCAGTATCCTGCTCGATCAGCCGCTGACGCTGGTCCAGGCCTTCTGGCTTGGCGTCATCATTGCCGGTGTCGTCTGGCTGAAGCTCGCCGACAGCGCAAAGCTTCGAGGACAGGCCTGATGACTGCTGTTCCTGCCCGCTGCACGCAGCTCATGGAGGAGACCGTCGCCAGTGCCCTGGATCATGTCCACAACGGCGGCATCCCGTTCAGTGCCTTCATCGTCAATCAGGACGGCATCATCCTCGGACGCGGCGTCAATCGCGTCCGGGAACATCACGATCCGACTGCTCACGCCGAAGTCGAGGCCATTCGTGACGCCTGCCGCTCGCACGGGACAACCCGCCTGACAGGAATGACGCTTCTGGCCTCGGGAGAACCCTGCGCGATATGTTACATGAGTGCGCTGCATGCGGGCTTCGCGCAGGTGTTCTATGCCGTCGATCGCGACGAGGCAGCCACGCATGGTTTTGACTATCGCGGCACGTATGGCGTTTTCGCTCGCGACCCGCGGGATTGGTGGCTGCCCGTCGTCAGGAAGCTCGTTGTCTCAACGGGCTTGTGGCCGTTCCTGGCATTCCGCTCGCGCGCAACGTAAGGGGCGTCGCTCTTGAGCAGGCTATTGCATGGACATACATGTAATGCCGGTGAGCAGTCGAAAGGGAATCCGCAGATCATGCCCGGCAAAAGCGATTCATGGCTCAGGCTGATTCATGCCGTGACGGGCGTAGAGGCCGAGCTCGGCGAGGTCCTGCAAGGGCAACACGGCCTCGGCCTTTCAGAATACCGTGCATTGCAGATCCTGTCGCGATCGGCGAATTCCGAGCTCAGGATGCAGGATCTGGCCACGCATCTGCGGCTCAACCAGAGTTCGGTATCGCGCATGGTCGAGCGGCTGGAGCGCGGCGGACTTGCCCTTCGCGACCTTTGCCCCGACGACAAGCGCGGGGTCTATGCGGTTCTTACGGACACGGGGCGCGCGCGTCTCGCCAGCGCGCAGCCCGATTATGAGGCGGCGCTGGACAGCGCCCTCCGGGACCATGGCGGCGAGGAACTGCTGTCGATGAAGTTCGTCGACGCCACCTGAAGTCAGCCAACGGTGCCGAGATCGTCGGAATGGCCCGCCTCCAGTCGAGGCCATTGCGTGATTGGCCGGCCACCCATGCGCATACGGTGCTTGCCTTCCCCCCACCCTCGTGGCCAACCGCCTGGCGAGTCCTCCCACAATTCCTGCCGGCCATAGACAGTCAGGTCGAGCAGGCGATAGCTGTTGTCCATCGCTTCGACACCGCGCCTTGTCGTCCAATAGGTTTCGAAGACATCGTCTTCCTGCCGCAGGTAGCAGATGAGATACATCATCCCCACCGGGCGTGGGGAGAGCAGGGCTGCGGCCGAGTCCTGGACCGAATACCAGGGCATTTCCCATCCCATGAAGTCGCGATAGCGGGCGCTCTCCTCGTATGGGCCCTGGCAGAACGGCGCGTAGGTGACGTCGCGGGAATGGATATGGGACAATTCACGGAC
>VFQQ010003845.1_pt1 | contig 14023 bp, 7 predicted proteins | sample 3512341 | NCBI WGS metagenome assembly VFQQ01 (sample SAMN10412373, study PRJNA504923) | tailings metagenome | isolation source: Relicate 2 Philex TSF1 revegetated site | place: Philippines: Tuba, Benguet | collected 2017-08-29 | reverse complement strand
TCCTGCGCCAATGTGTCTGCCGGTGCATCCCGATCCACCACCTCGAATAAACGCAGAGTTCTACGCCCAGGCGTTTCGAGCGGAACAGCCTGATCGCTTAGTCCCAGCCATGCCAAGGTATTCACAATCGCCTGGTAAGCAACTTCTGGCGCTGTCACATCCTCATGTTGTCCACATTCCAGCGTCAGGCCATAGCCACCTTGGCTACGCATATACTCAGTGGTGCCAACGCCATAGCGTACATCGGCGTCCGCACCAGCCGCCTGGGCTTGCCGGTGCGCCACCCCATTGGCATAAGTATCTAACCAGCCGTCCACAAATAGCTTGACGCCCAGTCGCCGTGCCAATGCCTCCTCCTCGGCTTCATGAGCAAAAGGCTCCAAGCTACCCTGGTTATTGTTGGGTCCCAGCATTGCAAATGGCTCGCCTGGCGTATGGAAGGAATGCAAATCCAGCAGCACATCATGATTAGCCAGCAATGGGCACAGCCAATTGGCAACATGATCCTCAAACTCTTGAGGATGCTTGGTCGGGAATAGCTTGCGATTTAAGTTGCGTTCGCCAGCCCGGGTATATTGCGCCCTGGCGAGCGGGTTACACACAGGCACAAAGGTGACGCTGCCAGCAAGCAAGCTCAATTCGCCACGCTGTATGTCGCTGATCACCCTGCGAATCGCCATCGTGCCACACGGCTCATTGCCATGCACACCGCCCAATACGATGAGGCGCTTGCCAGCTTGGACGCCGCTGAATGATATAGATTCAAAATGAAGGCTCATGCCTGATTATCCCCGTTTAGCCACGCTTTTTGCAATGTCATGACATCCATCAGACCAGGCAAGCCTCAATAGTTGGTGGCTGTAAACAGCCAATTGGTTGTTTACAGCCACCACATCCAGCCAAATCCTCGCTCAACAACAATCACCATACCGGCGCAATCCCCCGCCATATCGCAACCTGACAAAAAACTGACGTATCAGGCCCGCTTATTGCTATCTATTCTCACAAGATTATCTTTTGTAGAGCAGATCAGCATGAGACTCAATCCAACCTGGCATGGCATCGATTTACAATGGGCTTATTCAGATCTGCTCCCTTCCATTTATCGACATACGGGCTATCATCGGATCGCATGCGATGTATTGCATGATGCCTTGATCCGCTTTGCCATTTCGAGCAGCCCAGGCCGTCTGGAGCAACCCCATGCCTATTTGCGCACCATCGTGCGCAATCTACTGATTGATGGCTATCAGGAGCAATCGCGCTTTCTGCCCTTGGTGGATGAAGAAACCGGGGAAAACCATGAACTGAATCAAGCAGCAGCCCCCTCTGCCGAACACCTCATCGACATGCAGCAGAGGCTCACTGCTCTGCTCAACATCATTGACCACATGCCAGCACGCTGCAAGGAAGTATTCTTGCTCTTCCGCATTGAGGGATTATCGCAACAGGACATAGCTGAGAAATTAGGCATCTCCATCAATATGGTGCAAAAACATATCATGCGTGCCATGCTAGATTTGCTTGAAGCCAAGGACCTGATCAACTAACCGTTCTGGCCTCGTATCGGCACGACCTTAATCTCACCAGCATGAGCCATATCTCTTTACAACGCAGCGCACGCCAGGCCGCTATCAAGTGGTTTGTCATTATGCAGGATGCCGATATTGAGCATCCTGAGCGTAGCCGTTTCGAGGAGTGGCTGTTCTCCCATCCGGCGCACCAGCGGGCTTATCAAGAAGTATGTACTTTATGGGAAGACCTGGATTCGCCTGATCGCCTGCTGCACCTTGAAAGTGCCATGCAGCAGAAAATCTTTATTGAGAAAACTGACCGCAGCAAAAAAATCCGTACTGTCATTACCCGCACACTGAGCGTCATGTTCTTCGCCGTGGCTGGTATTAGCGCTTATTACGGCTATGAAGCCTGGGAAAGCCAACCGACCATGCACATGGTGGCCAATACGGAAATAGGTCAAATCCGCTCCCAAGTGCTGGAAGATGGTACCAAGCTTATGGTCAATGCCAATAGCGATATTGAGATTACCTACACCCGCAAAGAACGCCGCGTCATCCTGAAACAAGGCGAAGCGAGCTTTGATGTTGCCAAAAACCCTGACCGTCCGTTTGTCGTCGATAGCGGCCTTGCCAGAATCACCGTGCTGGGTACACGTTTTGCCGTCAATAAATTCAGCAGCAAAGTACGTATTAGCGTGGATCATGGCGTTGTGCGGGTAGAACCTCAGCAATACCTCACCACCGAGCTGACCGGGGTGAATCGCTACGCTGAGCATGTATTGACGCTACGCGACAATGAAGTAGCTGAATTCAACCTCAATGGCCAATCCAAGCGCCTGCAACGCCCGGCAGCCGATGCATTCAGCTTTGAATTTGGCACCATTACATTTGACCAAGCCGGGCTGGAAGAAATCGCAGAAACCCTTTCGCGCTATCGCCAGCTCCCGGTCACAGCGCAATTTGATACGGCAAACGATGTCAGTATCACTGCCGTCATTCAAGCTAAATATACAGAACGCTTCATCACCGAATTACCCATCATTGCCCCGGTCAAGGTCAACACCGATCGCAACGCAACTCTCCTCACCCCAAAGAAAATGCAAACCTCCCGCAAGCCATAACATCTGCACTATAACTTGCTTCATGCAGCATCACCATTGGTAACACCCTAGTTGCAACAAAATGCCACGCAAATATGCATGGCAATACAACCCAGCTTACTTAGGTTCTCTAGCTTAGCCTCACTCCACCACAAAAATATTCCCCACCTTGTATCTAAGACGTCAGGGTTTTGCTTCTGTAAAGGTTATATCGATAGTAGGAATAATTTTTTAAGGAGATAAATGAATTGGATATTTTCAAAATCATGTACCGCATAGTCATCGCATTGGTAGGGCTACTATTCATCATATTGCTCGGCACCCTCTCGCTTTCTCTATAACTAAGCAGGTATCAAGGACTGCAAAGCAAAATTTCCCATCCCGTCCGTGCCTTTGCTCCCAGTCTCCCCTCTACACCTCACCATCTCATAAAAATCAATTCCTCACGTCCCAACCGCATTTCCAAAAATCCCAAAAAAATCAGGAAACTTTCCTGTAAATATAAATAATTGATTTTAATAAACAATTTTTTACATTTATTAATTTCTAGTTTTTCTCAAAAAAATCCCGTCAGGGTTTCCTGAACCGAACAGTTAAACAAGCATGTAAGGCGAATTTTGTCGCCTGCATACGAGGTGAATAAGCCTGCTTCTTGCCAGGTAGCACCTTCAATAATTAAAAGTTAGATCATAAAAACAAGAATAAAAAATTATTAAATACATGGAGCAATGGGATGACCAGGAGAGGGAGAATTTTTCATGAACCACCGCAGCTCAACAAGCTATCACGCGCATTGTGCCGCGCTTATAGCCACAAGCGCGCGGTAATACTGACGGCGATGGTGGGGATCATGCCTTTTCAGTTACAAGCAGCAGAGCTTGATACTACATTGCCAAAAAACAATACGAGCACAGGCGCCTTTGCGCCCAGCAACATTGATATCCCCAGCCAACCTCTCGATGCCGCACTCAAGCAACTCGCACGCACCACAGGCATCAGTGTCGCCTTCGACAGCAATCTTGCCACAGGCAAGACTGCTCCCGCAGTCAAGGGCCGTATGAAGCCAGACCAAGCCCTCAAATTGCTGCTTGCAGGTAGTGGCCTGGAATCCACAATCAATCAAGACAATGCCGTAATCAAAGCTGCGGCAGAACAACCGGCGATAGATTTTCAGCAAGTAGATGCAGTTGAAGTCCGCGCCAAGCGGTTTTATGAAATTGGCCCCTTACCTGGCTTAGGACTAACAAAAGAACAAATCCCTGGCAATGTCCAAAGTATTACTGCCAAGGAAATTAAAGAATCCCACTCATTAAGTATTACTGACTTAATGAACAGAAAATTACAGTCCGTTAATGTGAATGATTACCAAGGTAATCCTTTCCAAATGGATGTGCAGTATCGAGGTTTTACTGCTGGACCTCAAATCGGAACGCCGCAAGGGTTATCCGTATTTTTCGATGGCATCCGTGTCAATGAACCTTTTGGGGATGTAGTGAACTGGGACATGATTCCCATGAATGCCTTGGAGAGTTTCGATGTATTTCCAGGATCAAATCCGATTTTTGGATTGAATACACTGGGTGGTGCACTCACCATGAAAACCAAGGATGGTTTCAATCATACCGGAGTAAGTGCAGAAGTGTTGACTGGGTCATTTGGTAGAAAATATCTTCAAGCTGAGGCTGGCTGGAATAATGGCACAGTCGCCTTATTCGGTGCAGGAAATTTTTTCATGGAAGATGGCTGGCGGGAAAATTCACCAAGTCGAGTAAACCAGTTTTTTGGTAAGGCCAGCTACCGTGGAGACCAACTTGACCTTAACCTAAGCACCCTATGGGTAGGAACAGATTTGGTGGGCAATGGCCTAATTCCCAATCAAATGTATCAACAAGATCGAAATGCATCTTTCACTTCTGAAGACACTACCGAAAATAGACTCACTCAGTTCCAACTTTCCAGCAGCTACTTCGTCAATGAAAACTTCACCATAACTGGTCAAATATATAGAAGGAATAGCAATAGAAAAGCACTTGGTGCCGATGCCTATACAGATGGGTTCCCCGATCAACAACAATTACAACGTAATTTAGCGCCTGGTGAAGAAATGAGCTGTCAGTTCTTGAGTACCAACTCTTACGGTATTCCTGATTATTATGTTTTTGCACTATCTGACCAATGGGATAACAACTCACACCCATTTCTCCAAGATTTTTTTGCTAACAGTGGCAACCCAGGTTATGACTTAAATGCCGCACTTGCACAATACGCCCCTAATGCTCTTAATGGAAAATTATCCGCAGAATATGCTAAGGCAGTTAAAGATGGTTTTAATTACTGGAAAAATACATTAGATCAAGCATTGTTCCAAGAAAATAATATCCCAGTACCAGCACAATGGGGAGACCCAAATGATTATTCTAATGGTGATTTTTCTTATATGACATTAGGAAATTTATACAACGTATTTAAATATAATGCATTAGATATTGACAATACAGGATTCGAAGTTGGCCAAAATTATTTTTATACCGATGATGGTGTCAAGCATGTAGTTCTCACGAGATCCCCTCTCAACAAAGATACCTGTATGGGGCCAACTGATTTAACAGACTACAACAGAAGTGGTAATGGACTTCCAGTCCATGCTGACGGAGCAGGACACGGTGGCACAGGACAAATAGACGGCATACCAGTTGCCGTATTGACTGACAACAAAATAAAGCAACAAGTGGATGGTGCTTCATTACAGTTCAACTGGAATTTCGAGAAACATAAATTCATGGTTGGAGCTTCGATTGACATAGCCAAAGCGAGCTACTCCAATAGCCAACGTTTTGGGCTATTCGATGAAGACCGTAAAGCGTATCTATCACCAGAAAATATTCTGGATATGTATGCAGCAGCGGATTCAGACATATCTAACAATAACTTTAGCGGTACATCTACAACAAAAAGTATTTATGCCAGCGAAACCTGGAGCCCGATTGAAACACTACACCTTACGGGTTCAGCACGTTATAACGCTACTCACGTCAAAAACACAGTCGCTACTCGAACAGCCTTTACTTATTATCAATTAGGCGCTTATGTAACGAGGCCAGACGATTTCAACTTATGTTTGGGCAGCGCAGATAATTGCCCTTCTACCGGATATAAACGTAGCGATGGCAGCAATCTATTAAAACCGGCGGAAACTGAGAAATTCAGCTTTTACTCTCTCAATCCTTCGCTCGGTTTAACTTGGGATGCAAAGAAAGACCTCAATTTTTATGCCAACTGGGCGCAAGGCACACGCACACCTAGTGTTGTAGAGCTTGGTTGCGCATTCGATGGTAGACCCAGTGGCAGTAAGACATGGGGGGGAGATAAAAATGGCAATGGTTTGCCTGATCCAGAGGAAATGGTAGATATCCCAAACAGCCTTGCTCAGAATCGTTCATGCACCTTACCCACTACCTTATCTGGCGACCCTTATCTGCCGCAAATTAAAGCAACAACTTATGACATAGGTCTGCGTGGCATTATCGGTGAAAACTTGCGCTGGAATATTGGTGCTTACCAAACAGATTTAAAAGACGATATTTACTTAGTCACAATCGGAGCTGCCAATAGCTTCTTCGACACAATTGGCAAGACCCGCCGTCGAGGTATCGAAGCCGGAATATCCGGAAAATGGAATAAGCTGAGTTTTGGTGTGAACTATGCACTGACCGATGCCACTTTTCAGGATACATTCAGCATGATTTCAGACCACAACAGCAGTGCTGTTGTGAATCTTGCCAATGGATTAGCAGGGGTTCGTGGGGGAGAACCTTTTAAATCCATCACGATCAAGCCAGGCGACCGAATGCCAGGAGTTCCGCTACACAACCTCAATGCCAATATGAGCTATGAAGTAACTGATAAATGGAGAATAGGTTTAACTGCTGTTTTGCATTCTGAAAGCTTTGTGCGTGGCAATGAAAATAATAAGCATCAACAAGGTGTTACCGAGTATTACGACACAAATATTGGTGATGGCCAAGGCGGCTATATCAAAGCCGCACGTCAACCATTCAGTAATCCAGGAAAAGTAGATGGTTATGCAATATTTAACTTCCAGACTAGTTATCAAATCAATGCTGAATGGACAGCTACTTTACTGATAAACAATATTTTCGATAAAGAATACTTTACAGCTGGCCGATTAGGACGTAACCCATTCTCACCAAGCATCAATGGTGCTATTGGCCCTGGTGGCTACAACCATAATTCAGATGACTGGCTAAGTGCCAATTTCTTGGCTCCAGGTGCCCCCAGAGCAACATGGTTCAGTCTGAGATATGAATTTTCACCAGCCAAGAGATAGTGACTAACGAAAGGAAATAGCAATGAAAAACACCGTTTTTAAATTAGCTGTTCTTGGAGTTTTGACTACAGCATCTAACCAGTCAATATCAGCAGGGTTTGTGAGCATTCCCACTACTGGGTTTACAGCAAGTGCCTATACATCTTGCATAGCACAACCTACAACCATTTCAGGCGTGACCACCACTTTTGGTAATTTTGGTTCAGGCACTACTGGCAATGGAAATCCCACACCAATACCGACTACAACCGCTAATAATACCTGCGCTATCGTTCCTGCTCCGTCAAGTGATATAGCCTCACCTGAGACAAATTATTCCTACGTTGCATCTGCCACAAGACCAATTACGATCAACAACATCTATACATCCGGTAGCGTCACCCTAGGCAGTGTTCTTGATATCGTCTGGCGTAAACCTTCTGCTTCTGCTCCTGTGACGCCAACACCTATGTGTATTCTAGGAACCAGAGTTACCTTAACTAATAACTCGTACAGTAATTCACTGGGATTAACGGCTTCAAGATTTGAAGTAAATGATTTAGTCCGTGGAGGTTTTAATGGTCTGACAGTAGAGGCTGCTTATGCAGTTACTGCAGCGACTGCCTCTCGCGTGTACCGGATCGGCCGCACTTATACATCAGTACAGCACAGAGCATTAGCCTTTGCTCCTTCTTATGGTGATCAGGGTGGTGCAATTCCTGGAACAGGTTATGTTGACTTACCCGGATTAGGATCATTTTCAGGGGCTATTAATGGTATTAATCGCTTTGTAGGAACTGGAATGAAAGTATTACCGTTGCCTAGCCCTACCATGACAGAACAAGAAGCTGCTGTGAATGATGGTTGGATCGATTTTACAATGCATACCAATGCGATGGATGACTTAGGCAGTGCGACACCAATATCTGCTATGACATACATAAAAATTGCTTGTAATAATGATAGTGTAGCCACCATCAACTCCCCAGCACCTACGGGCTGGACAAGACCTGACGTAATTCGTTTGCGGCAGACAAGCCAGCACAGAGCTCCTTTTATATCAGTAGGAACCAGCGGGTATGTACTTCCAAGTCAGCCGCCAGTAACACCTTCAAGCACTACACCTTATTAATAAGCCATTTTTGTTGGATTACCAAGCAAGAATTAATAGAAATAAAGGGCATTATGACTGCCCTTCAGCGTTCGACCTGATCAACTAAAGAACTCGCAAAGACTTGAACTGATTAGGAGAACTGGTGGTGCGGGCAACCATAATGCCCGCTAATTGTACCGTAAAGGAATTACCAATGAAAAACGCTACATTAAAATTAGCTGTTCTTGGAGTTTTCAGTATGGCATCAGCTCAGTCCGGTGCTGCCTTTGTGAATATTCCTACCGCTGGCTTTGGGACTAGCGCCTATACCCCTTGTATGGCGCAACCGACGACTATTGGAGGGAGTCCTACCACCTTTGGCAACTTTGGTTCAGGCAGCGTTGGCAATGGAAATCCAGCACCAACACCCACCACTAGCGCCAACAATACTTGCGCTATTGTTCCTGCCCCCTCCAGCGATATAGGCTCTCCTGAGACAAACTATGCTTTTGTAGCTTCAGCAACAAGGCCTATTGTCATCAATAACATTTACACTGCCGGCAATGTCACTGTGGGGAATGTTTTCGAAGTCGTATGGCGTAAACCTGCCGCCTCAGCCCCAGTAACAGCAACGCCTATGTGCATCATTGGTGCGCGAGTGTCGTTAACCAATGTCGCCTACAGTAACGCTGCTGATTTAGCAGGTGCAAGATTTGAAGTCAATGATTTGGCACGCGGAGGCCTAAATGGTCTAGCAGTCGATGCTGCATATGCTTTAACTACGCCAACAGCATCACCTGTATATCGAATAGGGCGCACTTTTACATCAGTTCAACATCGCGCTTTAGCAGTTTCACCAACCTTTGGCGATCAAGGCGGTGCCCTTCCGGGAACAGGATATCTAACCCTACCGACTACACCAGGATCTACTGCTTCAATCAATGGTGTCAATCGCTTCACTGGAACTACAGCGAATGCATTGCCACTGTCCAACCCAGTTGCAGCAGAGCAAACAGCCAATGTAAATGACGCATGGGTTGACTTCACATTTGATGCTAATGCAGTAGATGATGATGGTAGTTCAAACCCTATTTCAGCAATGACTTACGTAAAAGTCGCCTGCAATAATGATACAGCAGCCACCATTAATTCTGTCTACAACCCAACTACTAACCCCGGTGGTTGGACAAGGGCTGATGCTATTCGCCTGCGTCAAACAGCCCAAGAGAAATCACCATTTATATCAGTGGGAACAAGTGGTTATGTATTGCCTGGACAACCAGCAATAACACCGTCAAGCGTTGCACCATTTTAAATAATAGTTAATACGTTATTGAATCGAAATATCGCAGCGAAATAACTAAATTTTCGCTGCGAATTAAATCATTTTAGGAGAATAAAATGGCTATCAAGATTTTCAATGCAACGGAAACTGAATATACCGGTACAGCAAATGCTGATTTGATTATCGGCAATAATTTAGGAAATTTTATCGATGGTGCGGGCGGAAATGACTTAATTATTGGCGGCAGTGGTAATGATGCCATCTTTGCTGGCGATGGCAATGATATTGTTTTTGGTGGTGGAGGTGATGATGTCATTGATTTAGGAGCTGGCAATGACATTGCTTTTGGCGGCAGTGGTTCAGATAACATATTTGGCGGTGCTGGGAATGACATCATATTTGGAGGTAGTGGTGACGATGTCATTTTTGGCGATGATGGCGATGACATATTAAGTGGTGGTGAGGGCTTTGACATCGTTTATGGTGGCGCAAGCACACTTGGTGACGAAACAGTTGTTGGTAACCTCTATTTAGTTACCGACGATGATATTTTGATTGGCGGAAGTGGAAACGACACATTCAGAATTGGTGCCGAAGCTGAAAATGTTGTCATCATGGGCGGTGTATCAGGACTGGATAACTCAGGAAATGAAGCTCGCTATGTTGATGTCACAGAAAACGAAGAAACAGAAGAATTGTTTGCTTACGATACGGTTACCGGCCAAGTTGTTCTTCTTGATGACATTGAAATTTCTGAGCAAACTGAAACTGATGCTCGCATTAACATTGTTACTCGCCCAGGCTCAAGTCAAATCAGTACAGCAGCCAGTACAATTGCTGGTTATAACGCAGTAGACACCATTGAATTTACTCAGTCCGGCGACTTCTCAGAGTCATTAGTATTCTCCGGAATCGAGCGTATTGAATTGGCCAGTGGTGTCAATATTATTTTGTCCGCCGAGCAGTTAGAAGAAAACGGCGAATCATTGAGTCGTGGAGAGCTTAACCCAGGTACGCATATCTACGGAGTCGCTGGCGGACCTACTGAATCCGTCACCATCAAGCTGGAATTCGAGGAAGAAGAATTCGAGCCCGATGTCGATGGGGCAGACGAGGTCGAGTACCTAGCGGCTGAATTTGAGGTGGATGACTACTCCGTTGCCGAGCTCTTCCATAACGTGGACATCATCTACGATGCCACCGAAGGTGAAGCTGGTAGCTATGTCCGTATCGACGGTGCCAATGAAACCGACGGTGCCCGTGAAATCGTGCTAGGTAGCGATGGCGTGGATTATGTCACTGCACGCCTGGGTGATGATGTGGTCTACGGCAATGGTGGTAACGACTTGCTGGTTGGTCACGGCGGTGCGGATTACCTTGACGGCGGTGAAGGCGACGATATCTTCTTGATCACTGGTTTTGGTAGTGGCGTGCAAGGCACCACATCCAAGGCTGACGATGGTAACCCTGAGTGGATCGCCACTGGCGCGAAGCATGATGTGATTGTTGGCGGTGAAGGAACTGATACCCTGCGCATTACTACTGGCATCGGTGCTAATACCCAGGCTGCTGGCACTATCATCCTCAACGACGCTAACTTCCAGGAAATGGAAGTGGTACAAGTGGGTGGTACTGTTGGTCGCCTAAATGTGGAAAACACAGCCTTGCAGCTGCTGAATGACCATTACTTCTTCAATGCTGGCGGTACGGTAGCCGACCTCTCCAATGCCAAGGGCAATAACGGCGGCACGATCAACAATGTAGTCGTTGATGCTTCCGGCGTAACAGCCAACGGCCTGACCTTTGAAGGTAACGGCAACACCCAAACTTTCATTGGCACCACTCAGGATGACCGCTTCGTCAGCAATGGCGGGCACGATACTCTGACTGGTGGCTCTGGGTCCGATACGTTCGCCTTCGGCAAGATTTGGACACAAACCGTAACTGGCGATGATGATGAAGTGCAGTGGTATGAAAACGTTGGGGTTGATCTCACCAACGCTGATACCGACACCATCACCGACTTCGCTAGCGGCGTGGACAAAATCGAGCTCAATACGGATCAATTCGCTTCGTTGGTCGGCTTCAACTCTGGCAACCTAGTGGTCGGTTCGGGCCCGCTCGATGCAGATGACTACCTGGTGTTCAATACTTCCACCAATACCCTGCAGTATTACGCAGATGGCAACGGTGGCAGTGCAGCCATTGACATCGCTGTCCTGACTGGCGTTAGCTCAATCACAGCAGCGGATATCGTGGTTGTTTAATTAGGGGTGCCGGGCTGGTAACACCGGCCCGGCAGTGTCCTGATTTTCACCAGGAATACTGCATACGTGATTAAAAACAAGAACTCCGCTGTACTGAAGAAATCCTTGATGGATCTTACCTCTCTCTTTCATCGAGTGATTTTCTTCGGTTTTTTTACCAACCTGCTGGTGTTGGCACCATCGTGGTACATGCTCGAAGTCTATGACCGGGTGATTTTTAGCCGTAATCTTGCGACTTTGCTCATGCTCACCATGATGGTGATCTTTATTTACCTGATCATGGAAAGCCTGGAATGGGTGCGCCGCGGCATGATGCTGCAAGCCGCCAACCGGCTTGATCAAGCCTTGAGCCAACCTATTTTCAATGCAGCGTTCACAGCAAAGCTAGGCAATGCCGGCTTCCCTGCGCAGCGTGTATTTGCCGATTATCGCAGCCTGAGGGAAATGCTCTATTCCCCTGCCCTACTGGGGCTGATTGATATTCCTTTTATTGTGATTTTTCTTGTCGCTATTTTCTTTATCCATAGCAGCCTGGGTTACCTGACCCTACTTGGCTTGGCAGTACAAACCATTATCGCCCTACTGAACCAGATGCGCGTGCAGCCCCAGCTGCAAGAGGCCAATCAGCACGCACTGGCCGCACAGAATTATTTCAGCAATATCCAGCAACATGCAGAAGTGGCGCGTGCCATGGGCATGCAAGCAGCACTAGAAACCCGCTGGCAAGACAAACAGCAAGCCTTTCTCGACAAGCAGGAAAATGCCTCGGAGATTGCTGGCCAGCATGCGGCATATTCCAAATTCCTCCAGATCAGCCTCACCTCCCTGGTATTAGGGCTAGGTTGTTATCTGGTGATTAGCCAAACCTTGATCAACGGCGCGGCCATGATGATCGTTGCGTCTATCCTTGCTGCACGCGTATTGGCCCCCTTCAGCCAATTGATCGCGCAATGGCGCAGCATAGCCAATGGCTTGCAGGCGTATGACCGCCTGAATGAGCTTCTGGAGCAGCACCCAACCAAACAGGCTGGCATGGCATTACCAGCACCGACAGGCGAGCTTACGGTGGAAAACCTCAGCTACGCCCTGACAGAAAATGCACGCGAGCCTCTGTTGCGTAATATCCAGTTCCGCCTGCGGCCTGGCGAAGTGCTACTCATCACCGGCCCCTCAGCCTCTGGCAAAACCACATTGTCCAAATTGCTGGTAGGCCTATTACAGCCTAGTACGGGCAAGGTGCGACTCAATGGCGTAGACATCTTTCAATGGGATAAGGCCGAGCTTGGGCCATACCTGGGTTACCTACCGCAAGACATCGAATTGCTGAATGGCACCATCACCGAGAATATCTGCCGTTTTGGCACACCGGATCACGCCAAGCTGACCGAGGTCATTGAGCTTCTGCAACTGCAGACTTGGATAGAGAGCTTGCCTGATGGGCTTGATACCCACATAGGCCATGAAGGTTACTTGCTCTCAGGTGGCCGCAGGCAGCTCATAGGCCTGGCAAGGGCTTTGTATGGCAAACCCATCATCGTGGTGCTTGACGAGCCAAATGCCAACTTGGATGAGGCCAATGAGCAATACCTGCAACAAGCTGTGCGCATGCTCAAGAGTCAAGGCACCACCTTTATCATCATCAGCCATCTGCAAGGCATCCGCCATGTAGCCGACAGCATGATGGTGATGATGAAAGGCCAAGTGCTCCGCTATGGCAAGCCTGAGGAGGTATTAGCCTCGCTGCAACAAGCTGCCACCCCACAAAGGAAGCAGGCATGACCACCCTGCCCCTCTCCCTGCGTGGTTACTTGGCATTGTTCAAGCATGAAGCCTGGAGCATTGCCTTGTTCAGCATGGTGACGAATGTCTTGATGCTCGCTCCGACGCTGTATCTATTGCAATTGTATGATCGTGTATTGCTGAGCCGTAGCGAGATGACGCTGCTGGCCGTGACCTTGATCACCCTCTTCCTGTTCATGGTGATGGCATTTTCCGACTGGGTACGCTCCCTGGTCGCGATCAAGGCTGGTGTACGCTTCGACAAGCTGTTGACGTCGAGGCTGTTTGCGCTAGGCCTGACGAAGCAAGCAGCACAAGGCACTCAGCAAGCCATGCAGGATCTGACCTTCATCCGCCACTTCATTACTGGTAACGGCCTGTTTGCCTTTTTCGATGTGCCATGGACCTTGCTCTATATTGCCGTGTTGTTCATCCTCAGCCCTATACTCGGAGCCTTGGCCATCGCCCTTTGTATGGTGCAATTTGGTCTTGCGCTTTGGAACCAGCGTAGCACTGCGCAACCACTCGCAGATACAGCTGAAGCACGCCAGCACGGCTTGCAATTCCTCGATAGCAAGCTGCGTAACATTGAGACCCTGCATGTGCTCGGCATGCTGCCACAGCTCAGGCAGCGCTGGTTAGCCATTCAGGGCCG
>VFQQ010003844.1_pt1 | contig 14026 bp, 11 predicted proteins | sample 3512341 | NCBI WGS metagenome assembly VFQQ01 (sample SAMN10412373, study PRJNA504923) | tailings metagenome | isolation source: Relicate 2 Philex TSF1 revegetated site | place: Philippines: Tuba, Benguet | collected 2017-08-29 | reverse complement strand
CGTTCGCCGACTCGAGCGCACCATCACCGCCCGCGATGGCGCCCCTGCCCTCGATTTCACCCTGAAGATCTTCGCCCGCCACAAGGCGCCGATCTCCGCCGGCCTGCACCCGAACTTCCGCCTGCCGGAGAACCCGGGCCGGCTGGAACTCAAGGTCGACTTCGCCTTCGGCCTCGTCCATCCCGGCCGCGTGGCTTCGCCGGAGACGGCCGAATTCTCCAGCCTCTCGTCGGTCCCCAAGGACGGCGGCACGGTGGACATGGCGCATGTGCCACTCAGCCCGCGCTCCGATTTCAACGTGCAACTCTGCGGCGTCACCAGCCCGCTGACCGGCACCTATCTCGACGAAGGCGCCGGCTACGAGCTCGACTGGGACCGCACCCTGCTACCCACGCTGATGTTCTGGCACACCGATGGCGGCATTCACGGCGAACCGTGGAACGGCTCGTTCCGCGCGCTCGGCTGCGAGCCACTGGCCTCGACCTTCGACTTCCACACCGATGTCTCGACGGGCCCCAATCCGATCAACAAGCGCGGCGTGAAGACCTGGATCGACATCGACCCGGCGCAGCCGCTGGAAATCCGCCACTCGATCCGCACCTTCGCCACCTGAGCCCAGGGCGGGCGTCATCGGCAGAGCCTTGATGACGCCCCTTTCCGCCGCAATAGCCTCAAGCCGACCCCATCAAAGGAGCGCTCCGATGCGCCTAGCCCCTGCCCTCGTTCTCGCCTCGCTGCTCGCCGTCGGACCGGCTTTCGCGCAGGACGCCACCACGCCCGCCGCTCCCGCCGAAGCGGCGCCCACCGCACCGGCGGACGCCGCGCCTGCGGATCCGAATGCCGTGCTGCCCGATCCGCCGGATGTGGCCACGATCGGCCCGAATGCCGATCGCGACTTCTGGTGTGCGCTGGCCTTCAGCCTCACCGCCCGCGCCGGCCAGATCGGCGGCAACGCCGTGCTGGCCGACAGCCAGGCGGCCAAGAGCCAGACCATCTTTGCCGGGCTGGTGACCACGATGAAGGCCGCCGGCTTCCAGGAAGTGCAGTTCAACTCGCTGACCGCGCAGTACACAGTGGCGCTGCTCGATCCGTTCGCGCGGCCCAAATTCACGCGCGAGCAGTGCGATACCGCGGTGGCCGAGGCTCAGGCCATCGTCGACGCGCAGGCGGCAGCCCCCGCCGATCCGGCCACGCCGGACGCACCCGCGGCCGATGCTCCGGCGGCCGATGCTCCGAGTGCCCCGGCTCCGGCGGCTCAGTAAGGGTCAGATGTAGAGAATCAAGCAGGTGGCGCCCTGGCCGAACGAGGTCAGGCGCTGCCACAGCTCCGGGTTGAGGCGCTTCACCCGCCGGAACGCCGTCATCAGCCTGTCGCCACCGGCCGCCTTGGCCAATGCCTTGGCGTGCGTTGCGGCCTTGTAGGCCTCTGCGACGAACCTTGTCTGCGCATCGGACGGTCCGACCAGCACCATGCCCATCGCCCGTTCATGGTTCCAGAGGCCCTGCGTCAGGTGCCCGCTCGCCGTCGTGGCCGCGTCCATCTCGGCGGCATCGTCGCGATCGTAGAACGCCTCGATCACCAGATATTCGAGGATCAGCCCCGGGCTGAAGCGGCGGTAGCTCTCGTCATAGGCGCATTTGGGCGTGAACATCGTCCCCGCCGCCCGGAGATTGATGCTGACGGCGATCGGGCGGCCGTCGAGCAGCAGGCTGTCGGTGGTGACCGCCTCATTGGCGCGCACGGCCTCGCGCAGAAAGCGCGCATGATCGGGATCGGAGAGGAACGACGTGCCCGCTGCCCCTTTCCAGCCGCTGTGCTCCATGTCGAGAAAATCTTCGATCCGCTGGCGGACGTGACCGGGTTCGGTCGCCCGTTCGAACTCCACCTGCCCGACTTCCTGCAGCCGACGCAGTGTGCGCTGGATGTCCTTGGCACGACTCCGGGACAGCACGGTCTTCACATGCACCTCGAACCCGCCGCTGAGGCGGCGCAACCGGGCGCGCTGATAGCGGGTCAGGGGCGTGAGATCGAACCGGGCGAGCTCGAGATGGCGTCCGCAGAGTTCAGCAAAGCCACTGTCGAGGTCGACATGCGGGAAGCGCCAGCGTCGCGGGATGCGACCAGACTGCATAGCGTCGAACCAGGTGGCGATCACATCGGCCGCACGGTCGCGATGGATCAGCGGCTGCCCGCTCATCTGATAGAGGTTGGTGGCGCCGATGGCGACCCGCAGCGGAAAGCGCGCCAGCCGGAACGGAAAGAAGCCGACCAGCCTGCCATCGGCATCATGGACCGTCAGCGCCCGCAACCGCGTGTCGCGGTCAATGGTGGCAAGGCCGGCGGCCATGTACCGGCGGCTGTAGAAGGGGTTGGGGTCGAGGGCGTTGTCGCTCAGCGCGTCCCATTGCTCGGGGCAGATGCGCGCAAGATCGTCCGCGTCGGCAAGCCTGAGTTCAAGCATAACCCGCGTGTCACCGATCGATCCGGCGCCGTCCCCGCTCTGTCGCACGCTGAATGTCCCCGCGGCATGAGTGTTGGCAGTATGAAAACTAGCCTCGCGGTCGGTCTCTACCAAGCAAGACTGTACCGGCTGGTTAAGGCTGTGTGGATCGAGATGCACAAAGGGCGGCACAATGGCCGCCCTTTGCGTATCTACTGGATTGATATTGCTCAGCTGGCGAGCAGCGGCACCGGGTCCACCGGCGTGGCGCCCTTGCGGAGCTCGAAGTGGAGCTGCGGGCGGGACACGCCGCCGGTCATGCCGGCCGAACCGATATTGTCGCCGCGGTTGACCACATCGCCCTTGGTCACGCTCATATCCTTGAGGTGAGCGTAGGCCGAGACGTAGCCATTGGGGTGGCGGATCAGGATCAGGTTGCCGTAGCCCTCGACGCCCGAGCCGACATAGATCACTTGGCCGTTCTCGGCGGCGCGGATGGCAGCGCCTTCCGGCGCCTCGATATTGATGCCGGTACCCTTGGAGTTACCGAAATCGGTGATCACGCGGCCGCTGACCGGCCAGCGGAACTTGTCGGCGCCGGAGAGCTTGGGCTCGGCCTTGGGCTGAACCAGCGGCTTGTTGACCGGCTCCACATTGCTTTCCAGCAGCTTGGGGCTGGCGATCGGGGTGGATTCGTTCGGCTTGATATCGGCGACGACAGTCGGAGCCTGCGTGGCACCGCTCGGCTTGCTGGCCGGAACCGGAGTGATGGCGACGACGGCAGTCTTCGGAGCACCCGAACCCTTCATGCCGGGGACAACGATCTTCTGGCCGACATAAATCTTGTCGGGCGACGGGAGACCGTTGGCGGCGACGAGAGCCTGCGCGGTGACATTGTAGAGGCGAGCGATAGTGTACAGCGACTCGCCAGAAGCGATCACATGGACATAGGCATCGGCCGGCACCGACACGAGCGCCGGGCTTGGCGTAGAGGTTGCGGACGGCGTCGGAGCCAGGGCCATCTTGGGCGCGGCGGGAGCGACCGGAGCGAGTTGGGGTTGAGCGGACATAGGGACGTTCCCACTGTTTGATGACGCAAGCACAGGCAAATCTTCGGTCGAAACTGAGCCCATCGGAGCCGGGCCGGCATTGGGCATCGAGCCGGTGACAAACGTGCCGCCGCCGCTACCGCCGCCAATGTCGGATGGTGGAATGAAGGGGCCGGACGCGACCCGCGTGTTTGCCGGACCGAGGGCCCTCGGCATCGGCTGACTCATATTGCCGGCACTCGTCTGGCCCACCGAACCGGTAACCGTCCGGTCACCGAACGCCCGGCTGCCAAGAGCCGTACAACCCGACAAGGCAGCCGCGCCGGCGAAGAGTCCGACAATTGCCGCTGCCTTAAGCGCCTTGCTCATCACGCGTTTACGCATCAGTCCACTCGTACGCAGGTACTCAATGGAGATGACTATGCGGGGTTAAGGTAAAAACTGACTTAAATGCCGTGCGATTTGCGCGGAATGTTCAGGGCGGGATTCAGGGAACGATAAGGTTACCGGTGAGGGGCGCGAGTGGTGCCCACCCCGGATGTCATCCCTGCGAAAGCAGGGACCCACTTGGCCGCCCGAGTAGAGTTAGAGATGGGTCCCTGCTTTCGCAGGGATGACAGCTTGTGGTTGTTCGAGTGTCGGAACGATAACCCGACTGATGGGCCCTACAGCCCCAGCACCCCATCCAACCGCGCCGCCAGCTCCACATCGCTCGCCTGCAGCGATACCGGGGTGACGGTGATCGCATCGCCGTGCATCAGCAGCTTGAAGTCGCGGTCGTCGTCGAGCGGCGCCGGCGCTTCGGGGATGGCGATGAAGAATTTTCCGCCGCCATTGTCGCTCGGATAATAGCGCATCGGCGAGCGCGAGAAGCGCTGGTACGGCACGACGCGAATCCCGGAAACGTCCGCCGGTGCGCAGAACGGGAAGTTGACGTTGAAATAGGCCTGGCCGTCCGGCTTGGCAGCGAGAATCGCTCGCACCACCTGCGCGCCGTACTGCCGCGCGACGTCCCAGACCAGTTCCTGGCCGCTGCCATAATCGACCGACTGGCTCATGGCGATGCCGATGGCGCCCTGCAGCGTGCCCTCGCGCGCGCCGGCCGCGGTGCCGGAGCAATTGATGATGTCGCCGAGATTCTGGCCGTTATTGACCCCGGACAGGACGAGGTCCGGTAGCCGGTCCTTGCAAACATGGGTCATGCCGGCGACGACGCAATCGGCTGGCGAGCCGCCGATCACGGCGAAGACCTTCGGCGACCGCTCATCGAGTTCGAGTTCGCGCCCGAAGGTGAAGCGGTGGGCGGCGCCGGACTGGTTGCCATCCGGCGCAACCACCCAGACATCGTCGGACAGTTCCCGGGCGATCTCCTGCATCACCGCGATGCCCGGCGCGTCGACGCCGTCGTCGTTGGTGATCAGGATACGCATCTGGAACTCCCGGAAGATTCTCGGCTTAGGACTTGGCGCCGATCGAGGTAAGGCCCTTCATATAGGGCTGCAGCACCGACGGAATTGCGACAGAACCGTCTTCCTGCTGGTAGTTTTCCATAGCGGCGATCAGCGCGCGGCCGACAGCCACGCCCGAGCCGTTGAGCGTGTGCACATGGCGCACCTTGCCCTCGCCGTCGCGATAGCGGGCGTCCATGCGGCGAGCCTGAAAGTCGCCGCAGACCGACACCGACGAGATTTCGCGGTAGGTGTCCTGCCCCGGCAACCAGGCTTCGAGGTCATAGGTTTTCTGCGAACCGAAGCCCATGTCGCCCGTGCAGAGCGTCATGACGCGATAGTGGATACCGAGCTTGGTCAGCACGTCCTCGGCGTCCGACAGCATCTTTTCATGCTCGTCGCCCGATTTCTCCGGCGTGGTGATCGCCACCATCTCGACCTTGTTGAACTGATGCTGGCGCAGCATGCCGCGCGTGTCGCGCCCAGCCGACCCGGCCTCGGACCGGAAGCACGGCGTCAGCGCCGTCAACCGCATCGGCAGTTCGTCTTCGCCCAGAATGGCTTCGCGCACGAAATTGGTGAGCGGCACTTCGGCAGTCGGGATCAGCGCCAGCCGGCCTTCGCCATGCGGCGTGAAGAACAGGTCTTCCTCGAATTTCGGCAGCTGGTTGGTGCCGTAGAGGGCCTCGTCGCGGACCAGCAGCGGCGGGTTCACTTCGGTATAGCCGTGCGCGTCCACATGCAGGTCGAGCATGAACTGGCCGATGGCGCGCTCGAGCCGCGCCAGATGCGACTTGAGGACGACGAAGCGGGCGCCCGAGAGTTTGGCGGCGACTTCGAAATCCATTTCGCCGAGCGCTTCGCCGGTCTCGAAATGCTCTTTCGGCTTGTAGCTGAAGGTCGGCTTGCCGGGACGGACATTGGCCGCGGTGGCTTCCGAGCCGTTGCGGCCGAAATACGGGACATTGTCGTGCTCGTCGGCGCCGGTGGGCACCTCATCGAGCGGCAGGTTCGGGATTTCGAGCAGGCGGGCGCGTAGCTCCGCGTCGAGGCTGCGCTCGTCGGCTTCGCCCTTCTGGATCGAATCCTTGAGGCCAGCGACTTCCGCCAGCAGCGCCTGCGCCTTGGCTTCGTCCTTCTGCGCCTTGGCCTGGCCGATCAGCTTGGAAGAGGCGTTGCGCTTTTCCTGCATCTCGTTGAGCGCAGTGATGACGGCGCGGCGGCGCTCGTCGAGCTCGATCAGGTCCTGGGCACGGACGGTCACGCCCTTGCGGCGCGCCAGCGCGGCGTCGAAGGCCTCGGCGTTGGCGCGGATCCACTTGATGTCGAACATGGGAAAATCCCGGCTTTAGGCGCCGGTCTTCTCAGCCGGCTCGTCTGCGGTCGTGGTTGCTACGTCAGTCGCCTCTTCGGCGCCGGCCTCATCGGCCTGGGTCTTGGCGCGGGAACGCTCCACCCACTTCACCGAAAGGATCGAGAGTTCGTAGAGGAGGTACATCGGCAGGGCAAGGCCGATCTGGCTGATCGGATCGGGCGGCGTGATGAAGGCCGCGACCGCAAGGATCGCCACGATCGCGTAGCGCCGGCCCTTGCCGAGCGACTTGGAACTGACGAGATCGAGCCGCGCCAGCAGCGTCAGGATCACCGGCAGCTGGAAGCAGATACCGAAGGCGATGATCAGCGTCATCGCCAGCCCGAGATACTCGCTGACCTTGACCAGCATGTTGATCTCGGCGGTTTCCATCGAGTGGAAGAACCGCATCGCCATGGGCAGCACGGCGAAATAGACCATGGCCGCGCCGAGCACGAAGAAGATCGGCGTAGCGATCAGATACGGGATGAACGACTGGCGCTCTTTCTTGTAGAGGCCGGGCGCGACGAAGCCGTAGATTTCGAATGCGAGGTACGGGAAGCCCAGGAAGATCGCGCCGAAGAAGGCGAGGCTGAGCTGCGTGAAGAAGAATTCCTGCGGCGCCGTATAGATCAGTTCAACCGGCGTCGGCGCCACCGCATCGCGATAGGGCTGCACCAGAATGTCGAAAATCGGCCCGGCGACGAAGAAGCAGGCGATCAGCAACGCCATAAGTACCAGCACCGAGCGGATCAGGCGCTTGCGCAGCTCGATCAGGTGCTCGAGCAGCGGCGCTTCGCTGCCGGCGAGTTCATCGGGCGGCTCTGTCGATGCCGGTCCGGTCAGTTTGGGTTGATCGGCCATGGCTTAGGCCTTCGCCGCCGGCGCGGGCTTGGCCGCAGCCTTCTTGGCCGCGGGCTTGCGCTTGGCCGGCGCCTTCACGGCAGCAGCGGGCGTCGCTTCGGCGGCGGCCTTCTTGACGGCTGGCTTTTTGGCAGCCGGCTTCCTGGCCGGCGCGATCGCCTCGACCGGAGCCGGGCTCTCGACCGCCTTCTTGGCCGTCGCCTTCTTCGGCGTGGCCTTGGGCTTGGCAGGAGCGGCAGCCGACTTAGGCGCTGCCTTGACGCGCGCCGGCTTGGCGCCTGCGGGAGCCGTCTTGGCGGCTTCGATTTCCGCCATGCGCTTGCTCACCGCATCCGTCATCGCCGCCTTCGCGGTCGGCGCGGCGGCAGCCGGAACAACCGATGTCGTCATGCCGGCGGCGGCCTTGATCTCGTCGACCACGCTCTCGGCCTTGGGATCGGCCGGTTTCAGCACGCCCGAAGGCTGCACCTGCCCGGAGGCGGTGGTGGTGTTGAATTCCTTGCGGATCGCGTCGGTCGTCGCCTTGAGCGGCGCGGTGATCGAGGCGCGGAGGTTCTTGACCTCGTCGAGCCCGGTCGTCTTGTTCAGCTCGCGCTGAAAGTCCTGACCCATGCGGCGGATGGTGCCGGCAAACTTGCCGATCTTGTGCATCAGCGCGGGCAATTCCTTCGGACCGATGACGATAAGCGCCACCACTCCGATGACGAGCATTTCAGTCCAGCCCACACCGAGCATCTACGGGTACCCCTGAGATACGGCCGATCCTAAGCGGATCAGACGTCCTTCTTTTCGGTCTCGCGGGCAGCGTTGACCTGGGCCGTGTTGTCGATCTGCGGGGCAGGCTTGTCTTCGTCCTTCAGGCCCTTCTGGAACGATTTGATGCCCGATGCCACTTCGCCCATCATGCCGGCGATCTTGCCGCGACCGAACAGAAGGATCACGACGATCGCGACGATGATGATGCCCCAAATGCCTGGCGCGTGCATGGCAGAGTTCTCCGAGAAAGCCTAACGCTTACACTAGCGTCCAGAAATAGGTTCAATCCTAGGCAAACACAAGGACGTGTTTCCGGATTGAAGGGCAAGAAATCGTCGCACCCCTGACGCCCGGCCGCGGCGGCTCACGCCGTTTCCTCGGCCTCGTCGTCGCCGGAAATATCGTCGGGATCGAGCGGATCCTCGTCGTCCCGTAGCGGCCCGTCGAACGGCAGCGGCACCTGCATCGAGGGTGGCAGGCGGCTCGACAGCAGCCCTGCCCCCTTGAGTTCCTCGAGCCCCGGCAGGTCGGCCAAGCTCTCGAGCCCGAAATGATCTAGAAATGCCTCGGTGGTGCCATAGGTCACCGGACGGCCCGGCGTGCGGCGGCGGCCGCGCATGCGGACCCAGCCGGCTTCCATGAGCAGGTCCAGCGTACCTTTGCCGGTGGCGACACCGCGCACTTCTTCGACTTCGGCGCGAGTCGCCGGCTGGTGATAGGCGATGATCGAGAGCGTTTCGAGCGCGGCGCGCGACAGCGTCCGGCTCTCCTCATGCTCGCGCCGCAGCAGGAAGCCGAGATCCTCGGCGGTGCGGAACGCCCATTTGTCGCCGCGCCGGACGAGGGTCACGCCCCTGCCCTCGTAGCGCTGCGCCAGCTGCTCCATCACCACGGCGATGTCAGCGCCTTCGGAGAGGTAGGTCGCCAGATCCTTGATGCCCAGCGGTTCGGCCGAAGCGAACAGCAGCGCTTCAGCGATGCGCAGGTTCCGCTCGGCGATCTCGTAATGCTCGGCTTCGTCGAGCTCGTCTTCGCTCATTCGGGCTGGTCCTTGCGCTCGCCGGGCCGGCGCCGCAGGAACAGCGGACCGAAGGCCAGGGTCTGGCGCAGTTCTACGTGCCCCTGCCGCACCAGTTCAAGGCTGGATGCAAAGCTGGAGGCCATGGCGGTGACGCGCTGTTCCGGGGCGCTCAGATAGTCCGCCAGATAGGCGTCGAGCGGCACCCAGTCCATGCTCTCGCCGATCAGCCGCTTGAGGATGTCGCGCGCTTCCTGCAGACTCCACACGGTCCGCTCGAACAGCTGGTAATCCTGCGGAATGCCGCGCTCGCGGTTGGTCGCATAGGCCTTGAGCAGGTCGTAGAGGCTGGCGTCCCAGAGGTTGCGCCGCTCCACCGTGATCGGCTCGGGCATGCCGCGAGCATAGACCTGCAGCCCCAGCCGCGGCCGGTTCATAAGCTGGTTGGAGGCATTGCGCATCGCTTCGAGGCGCTTCAGCCGGAACTGCAGCAGCGCCGCCATCATCTCGCCCGACGGTTCGTCGTCGCTGGCCGCCTGCGGCACCATCAGCCGGCTCTTTAGATAGGCCAGCCAGGCCGCCATCACCAGATAATCGGCGGCGATCTCGATGCGTTTCTCGCGCACCGTCTCGATGAACTGGAGATATTGCTCGGCGAGGGCCAGCACCGAAATGCCGGAGAGGTCGACCTTTTGGCGTCGCGCCAGTTCCAGCAGCAGGTCGAGCGGTCCTTCATAGCCGGCCACGTCGACATAGAGCACCTCGTCCGCAGGCGTCTCTGCCGGCGGCTCGAACCAGTCGGTGGGAGGTGTCGTCATTGCCGCTGCCCTTGCTGAGGAGGAACCTTGGCCCCTCGCCCAGCGAGCGTCAAGTTAGGCTGCCTTCGGCGGAATCAGCCGCCGGAGGCCATGCAGTCGCCGCCATTCGCCTTGATCGACGAGCAGATCGACGACGCTTCCTGCAGCGAGGAAGCAGGGATGCGGACGCGATAATAGATGCCCTTCTGGCCGAGATCCGCGCGCTGGATATACGGCTGCGCCCCCCCGAACAGCGAACCGAAGCGGGACTGCGCGTTGCGGAGCGACGCCTGGGCCTCGCCTTCGCTGCGCTGGGCCGCAATCTGCACATAGGGGCCGGACTGGCCACCCGAGCTCGCCGCCGGCGTCGGGGCAGCAGCCACCGGTGTTGCAGGCGTCTCTTCGATGGCGGCCGTCAGGTCCACGGCACGGTTGGCGCCACCGACCATGGTCGAGCGGTCCGACGGTCGGGCCAGCGGCGCCGGCGCGATCTTGGTCGCATCGAACGAGGCGGGCATGCTGGCGGCAGCCGACGGCTGCGCCGATGCCACGAGGGCGCTCACCGCATTGGGGTCGACCTGAGCGGTCACCGGCGTATCGCCGGCAATGGCCGCAGCGATCGCGTCGGGCTGCACATTGCCGGTTTCGGCGCTGGCCAGCAGTTCGGACGGCTGCACCTGTGCCCCGTCGATCTGCGGCACGCTCGGGCGTGCCACCGGCAACACCTCATTGCCGGCAACGGCTTCGTCGCCCGGCACGATGGTACCGTCCGGGCGCACAGTAACGGTGCGGACCTTGCGGTTGGCGAGACCACCTTCGGTATCAGCGGCTTCCGTGCCAACGACACGCGCCACATCCGTGGCGGCGGCGCCTTCGGTCTCGTCGCGCGATACCAGCGTTTCGTTGGGTTCGGGCGTCGTGCGTCCCTGGATCTGATTGAACAGGCCCGTCGCCGCAGGCGCAGCGGAGTCCGCCGAGGCGACAACCGGGGCCGGCTGCTTGGCCGAACCGGCTTCCGCCGTCAGCACCGGCGCGGTCGACGGATCGCCGCGGCCCATGCCGAGCACCCAGTAGAGACCGAGGCCAGCGGCCAGCAGCAGCGTGCCGGCGACGGCCATGCCGATATACTGGCGAGCGCCGCTCGAAACGCCACGCGACTTGGGCGGCTTCACCTTCATGCGCTTGACCGGACGGCGGTCTTCCGCGTCGAGCGTATCGACATGGTCGACGCGCGCGCCGGTGGCGGCAGCGGCGGCGAGGATCGCATCTTCGGCCGAACGCATCGGCGGCTCGCGATCCTTGAGTTCGCTGCGGCGCGGCGCAAAGGCCGTATTGAGCGGCGGGACGACCGGCGCTGCCGGCGGGGGCGGAGCCAGCGTTACGGTCGGCGTCTTTTCCGGCGGCGAGAGTTCGACCCGGACGGCTTCGCCGATCAGGCTCTCGATCTCATCCATCGGATCGGGTTCGGAACGCGTAGCCGGTGCAGCGGCCGCAGTCTTGCCCGGCAGCCCGAAAACGGGCGCCACGGCGAAACGATCGGCCTCGACGCGCTGCGGCGGCGCCTGCGGAGCGGGACGCGGGGCAGCTACCGGAGCGGGGCGGCTACCGGTCGGCTTGGCCACCAGCACGGGCGCCTGGTTGGGATTGGCAAAGCTCCGCACCGGCGCGGACGGCATCGGGGCCGCCTGAACGGGAGCAGGCATCGGCGCTGGCCGGGGGGCCACAACGGGAGCGGGAGCGGGCGTCGGCGCGATCTCGTCTTCCTCGGCCGCGTCGAGTTCAGCAGCGATCAGGTCGGCGATCGGATCGTGAGCAGGCGCTTCGTCGTCCCCGGCGGAACTCGCCGGCGGTTCGTTACCGAAGCCGAAATCGAAGTCGAAACCGTCACCGGCGGGGGCGTTGGACGGCATCGAAGGCGCGGAAACCATGGGTGCACGCGGGGCTGCAAGCGCCGCGGCAGGCGCCGCGCTGGGCTCGACGCGGTTCATCGGAGCAGGCTTGAAGCTCTGCACCGGCCGCGGCTCTGCCACCGGCTGCGGAGCCGGAGCCGGACGCGCTTCCACTACCGGCGCAGCGGCGACCGGGGCAGATTTGAGCGGCACGCTCAGCACCGGCTCGACAGGAGCAGGCTGCGGCGCGGGCTTTGGCATTTCGCGAGACTGCCAGTTGGTCATCGGCTCGGGCGCGATGACCGGCGCAACGCCAGGCGGCTTGCCGAAGTCGAACTGACCACCGAGAGCCGGGCGGGATTCGGCCTGCGGCGCGGGAGCAGCGCTCGGGGCCGGAGGCACGATGGCAGGCTCGGCCGAAGCGGCGACGGGCTGGCTCATGCCGGGAATGCGAAGTGTCGGGGCGACTGCAGGCTTGGGAGCCTCGGGCGCAGCCGCTGCGGGGGCAGCGGCCGGCGCCGGGCTCGGCATGCCCGGGATACGAAGCGGCGCTGCCGCGGCGACGGTCGCCTCGTTCAGCGGCTGCATCTTGATTGCAGGCTTGGCCTCGGGTTCTCCGCCCTGCGCGTTGCTGGCCATAAGTTTGGCAAGCTCGGCAATCAGGTCGTCGGACTTTTCCTGGCTCTCTGACATCTGCTGCGGCTTCGCTGTCACGGATGTGCAGCGCCCTCTATGTTACTGGTCCCCGCACGACCCCCGCCGAGCGTAGCGGGCCAGAAATCACGTCAATGCGCCCGAATTATGAAAGCTCGGCTGGCGCCGAGACTCCCAATATTCCCAGGCCGTTGACCAATACCTGACGCACCGCCCCTACCAGTGCGAGTCGAGCTGAAGTCAGTTTTGGATTGTCGACGTTAACAAAGCGTAAGCCAACATCTTCCTTGCCCTTGGCCCAGAAGCCGTGGAAAGCGCCTGCGACCTCATAGAGATAGAAGGCGACGCGGTGCGGCTCGTGCGCCAGGGCCGCCTGCGTGACGATACGCGGCCACTGCGCCAGCACCCGGATCAGCTCGAGATCGGCGGGCGATGACAGCAGTTCGACATCCGCCGCCCTCAGGGCCGACTCGGACGTATCGAGTCCCGGCATGTCCTTGGCGGCATTGCGGAAAACCGAACAAGCCCGGGCATGAGCGTACTGTACATAGAACACCGGATTATCGCGGGTCTGTTCCTTGACCACGGCGAAATCGAAGTCCATCGCGGCGTCGTTCCGCCGGTAGGTCAGCATGAAGCGCACCGCATCGGCGCCGACTTCCTCGACCACGTCGGCCAGCGTGACGAGGTCGCCCGAGCGCTTGCTCATCTTGAACGGCTCGCCGTTCTTCATGAGCCGCACCAGCTGGCAGATCTTCACATCCATGTCGGCCTCGCCGCCGGAAACGGCTTTCACCGCCGCCTTCAGCCGGCTGACATAGCCCGAGTGATCGGCGCCCAGCACGTTGATCATGTGCTTGAAGCCGCGCAGGTACTTGTCGCGGTGATAAGCGATGTCGGCGGCGAAATAGGTATAGCTGCCGTCGGACTTGACCAGGGGGCGGTCGACATCGTCGCCATAGTCGGTGGCGCGGAACAGCGTCTGTTCGCGGTCTTCCCAGTCTTCCGGCGTCTTGCCCTTGGGCGGATCGAGCCGGCCCTGATAGACCATACCCTGGTCCTTGAGCCAGGCGAGGGTTGTGTCGATCTCCTTGCCCTGCCCGTGCAGCGTCCGCTCCGAGAAGAACACATCGTGGTGGATGTTGAGCTTGGCGAGGTCGGCCTTGATGAGCTCCATCATCGCCGCAAGCACCCGCTCCTTGACGATGGGCAGCACCTCGGCGTCGGACTTGCCGAGCAGGCTGTCGCCGAACTCGGCCTTCAGCACCTCGCCGACCGGGACCAGGTAATCGCCCGGATAGAGGCCGGGCGGAATCTCGATGGTCTCGCCCAGCGCCTCGCGATAACGGAGCAGCGTCGAGCGGGCCAGCGTGTCGATCTGGCTGCCGGCGTCGTTGATGTAGTACTCGCGGGTGACGTCGTAGCCGGAATAGGCCATCAGCGCGGCCAGCGTGTCGCCGAACACGGCGCCGCGCGTATGGCCGACATGCATCGGGCCGGTCGGGTTGGCCGAGACATACTCGACATTGACCCGCTCGCCCTTGCCGATGTCGGACTTGCCGAAATCGCCGCCCTGCTCCGCAATGGCGCGCAGCACCGAGAACCAGATCGGGCTGTTGAGCCGGAAGTTCAGGAAGCCCGGACCGGCGACCTCGACCGAAGCGACATCCTTGTCGTCCTTGAAGGACGCGGCCAGAGCCGTGGCGATCTCGCGCGGGTTCTTGCCGAGCGGCGTGGCAGCCACCATCGCGGTATTGCT
>VFQQ010003843.1_pt1 | contig 14029 bp, 10 predicted proteins | sample 3512341 | NCBI WGS metagenome assembly VFQQ01 (sample SAMN10412373, study PRJNA504923) | tailings metagenome | isolation source: Relicate 2 Philex TSF1 revegetated site | place: Philippines: Tuba, Benguet | collected 2017-08-29 | reverse complement strand
GTGTTGCAAGGCCCGTTGCGACCAGAAGGCGCGCGTGGAAAAACCGCCCGCACTCTGCATCAAGGCCCACGGGTTGGCGTGTTGCAGCCGGGCGAACGGCGCGGAAGCCGGCCACTGCCGCAGGAGCAGGTCGAGCAGTGGCAGGCCCGCGAGCAGCAGCAACATCAGCAACAGGGTGGCGTTGATGGCCTTCAGCGACTCGCGGCTGATCGCGCTGACGAACAGCCCGGCGGCGAGGGAGAGCAGCAGCGCGTTGCCCACGGCCAGCGCCGTCCGGAACAACTCCGGTCCACCCACGCCGCCGAGCAGGATGGTGATGGCGACCACCGGCAGCAGCGCGAGCAGGGCGCAAACGGCTTCGATGGACCGCGAAAGGAGTTTGCCCAGCACCACCTCGAAACCGCGCAACGGCGTGAGAAACAGCAGGCCGAGCGTGCCCTCCCGCTTTTCCTCGCTCAGGCAATCCGCCGTGAGAAACACGCCCGCCCCGCAGGCGAAGGCGAAGGCCAGCCACTTCATCAGATTGAACTCGAACCGGCCGCCGAAAATGACGGTGAAGGGCATCGGCACCGCGGTGATCAATGACGCGCCGGCAAACAGCCCCAGAAGGACGGTGGCGAGAATGGCCGTGCCCCATCGCACCCAGAAGGCGATGCGCTTGCGCTCCGCGACGCGCAATTCGCGCTCAATGACCGGCGAGAACGTCATGAGGAATTGATGCTGTCTTCACCCGCAAAAAATGGCAGTTGAACCGGCCGAAAGAAGCGAAAGAAGGCGAAAAGACCGGAGCGTCGAATGGAGGTTGGGATCTTGAGCCACTCTTCCGATGGGCGAAGTGCCCCGAGTCGGACCGGTCTTCTGAAGCTCTCGATTTTTCGGCGCATTTCCATTTTTGGCCATTCCAATGGCGGTTTTCTGGTTCGCAATTTCGCCCGTGACTCCATTGGGCAGGGACATGTCGTTTTGAGTCGTGCCCCCATGGTTCAGGTGGTTCTGTCCGAATTTGAATTTGGAACTCAGGAAATCAGCAACAGATTCAGAGCTTTCCGGCTTTCCTGATTTCCAAATTAGCACAATCCCGTCCAGTGCGGTGGCTCGATAGAGACCACGAGTTCCCCTCACCCGTTCACTGCGTCTCGCCGCGGGTGACACGCAGGAACACTTCCTCCAGCCCCAGTTCGTCCTCCCACAGGCCGGTGAGTTTCAGCCCTCCATGCACGATGACTTCCGCGAGGAAGCCGGGATCCACCTCGTGATTCTTGAGCGTGACCTTGATCTGGCCATCGACCTGCTCGGCTTCCGTGACTTCGGGCCGCGCCTTGAGCAGTTCAAGCGCGCGCGGGGCGTCCTCCTTCACCAGCACCCAGTACACGAACCCGCTGGCGGACTGGTCGCGCACGCCCTGCACCGGGCCGCTGTAGATGAGCTTGCCCTTCTCGATGATCGCGACGCGATTGCAGAGCGTCTGCAGCTCGCTGAGGATGTGCGAGGAAATGATGATCGTTTTGCCGAGGCGCTGGAGTTCCTGAAGGATGGCCATCATTTCGATGCGGGCGCGGGGATCGAGACCGCTGGCCGGCTCGTCGAGCAGGAGCAGTTGCGGATCGTGAATGAGCACGCGCGCGAGGCCGAGCCGCTGCTGCATGCCCCGGCTGAGCGCGCCGATAAGCGCCCCGCGTTTTTCACTCAAGCCCACCAGTTCGAGCACGTCGTTGACCGTCTTCTCGCGTTTCGAGGAGGGAATCTTGTAACACGCGCCGAAGAAATCGAGGTACTCGGTGACTTCCATGTCCTTGTACACGCCGAAGAAATCCGGCATGTAGCCGATGATGTGGCGCACGGCGTCGGCGTCCTTGACCACGTCGTGTCCGAGCACTTCGGCGCTTCCGCCGGACGGGGCGAGAAAGGTGGCGAGGATGCGGAGCGTGGTCGTCTTGCCCGCGCCGTTTGAGCCGATGAAGCCGAAGAGGTCGCCCCGGTTTACGGTGAGATCGAGGTTGTAGAGCGCCACCATCGAGCCGTACATCCGGGTCAGCCCGCGCGTTTGCACGGCGGGAACAGGCGGCACAGTCGCAGGCATTGTGTTGGACATAAAATCAAAGCGTCGAGGTGACCGGTGTGACTCCGACAGGAGCGGACGTATTTTCGTTCCGCAATGCGTCACTAAAAAAAGCCAAGCCGAGAATCAGGCCGGAGACGCTCGACAAGATCCCGGACATGAGGCTGACCCAGGCATGCTCCACAGTTGGTCCGAGATGTGGGGTGAGGGCGAAACCAAACACAATCGACCAGAGATATATCCAGGCGGCCCAACTTTTGAGCAAGAAAAGGCCGACCGAACCGATCAAGGCGAGCAGCAACAACGGGATTATGTAAAGCAGTGCAGCGATCTCATCGGCCGAAGGCCCCGTTTCTTCTCTTGCCAGTTGCCATTGGCGCAGCGGTTCCGGCAGCCGGGATTCAAGCGCGACAGCAAGCACGACCTCGAATACCGCCATCACCCATTCCAAGACAATGCAGATGCGGAGAATGTTTGAGTGCTTCACGAGATAATGCGCTTCGCCGATCAGAGTGCCTAACTTCACAGCCTCATCGGAATCACCACCCGGAACAGCGTGTTGCGCGACTGGCGCACGGGCTTGAACTGATGGATCGGTTGGATCGGCGCGTGGCCGGCGTCGTAGGCGAAGAGCACCGCGTCGCCGCGCTCGACCAGCGGGGCGAGGTCCAGGCGCGGCGGCGCGACCAACGGACGGTTCAGGTGGTGCGTAGGAATCAACCCCGGAAACGACGCCACGGTGGAGACCCGCGCGGGATCCTCCAACTGCGCCGCGCTCGTGCCGCCCACCGCGCTGCGCCGGGCCTCGGTGACGGAGACGAACGTCTTGTTGTTTTGGATGGCGTGCAGTTGCGCGAATTCGCGCAGCGCGACGCCTTCCGCCGGCGGGAGCGTGAAGGTCTTTTTCTCACCGCCCGCCAGCGTCCCCAGCTCGAACATCATTCCCCCCGCGGCCAGCCGGAGATCCGTGAGCGGCCGGTCGAGCGGGTTTTCCGCGGTGAGCGCGAAGCCGCCGTTGCCGGTCGGGGCAATCGAGGCGCGCACGGGCGGGGATGAGGCTCCCTGCAACCAGTCGCTTTGGTAGAGGAGGCTTGTCCATACCGGCACGGTGAGCCGCCCGGCGTAGCTGTTGCCGGTCTGCACAATCTCCGCGCGCTTGTCGCCGCGAGGCCCGCCCATGAGATCGATCAATTCGGGACGGAACGTGGCAAACGGCTGGTCGCTGGCCACGGGATACGTGGCCGGCTCGGAGGAGTAGAGACCGATGTAGGTGTGGCCGCGCAGCTCGACCCGTCCGCCGCGATCCAGCACGTCCACGAGGTGCAGTTCGTTCCACTCGGTTTCGCCCGCGCGCAGCCGGTAGCCGATGTAATAGATGAGCAGGGAGAAGAACACCACGTAGCCCGGAAACGTCACCCAGGTCAGCATCGGGCGGTTGATTTTTCTCAACCACCACTGGTCAAGCGGACCGATGACCACGAGGTAAACGACCAGCAGGAGCAGCAGCCACGGCACCGGCAGTTTGCGCACCTGCCGGCTGTCGAGCAACCCGCCGAACACTCCGTCGATGCTTGCGCCTCCGTAGTTCATCCCTTGCTGGCCGGGCACGGCGGCGGGGACATCCAGCAATCCGGCCCAGAACCAGGGGCGGCCCTTCCAGGAACGAAACGGCTCCCGCTCCGGGCTGAACGTTAGCACCGTGATTTTTCCCCGTCCCTCGTGCGCCTGCAGCGCCAGCGCCCGGTCCTCCGCCTGCAAGAGGCTCACCGCCCGCGGATGCGGCCGGGTTTGCGCGACCGGCACCCGCGCCTCGTTGAGCGAAGCATCCTCCTCCAGCGCCGGCCCGGGGTTCATCACGGACGGAGTTGCGGAGCGCCGCGCGCCTCGCCGGGGAGACTCCGGCACCGCGCCGGGATCGGGGCGGTTGCTTTCGATCCACGTTCGCAGCGGGGCGGCGATGCTGAGGCTGGCCGTTTCCGAAAGATCGCAGGGCAGCAACTCGCGCAGCCAGGGCGTCGCGTTGATGTCGTTGACCTGTTCGACCGCGAGAATCAAGTGTCCGCCATGGCGCAGCCAGGCGAGGATGGCGGCAATCTGATTGATCTGGAGATTGAGCGCCCGCTCGGAGTTCAAATAGAGCGCGTCCATCGACTCGAGGGTGAGCGGGTTGTCGGGAAAGACGTCCGGCTGCAACCGCGCCACCGCCGCCAGGCTGGCGGTCTCCGGCAGGACGGGCGTGCCCGCGAGCGCGCGCGACAACGCGCCGACCAGCCGGGTTTCCGCGGGCAGTTGCCGGGATTGCGCGCCGCGTTCCACGATGAGCCGCCCTTTGCGGTCCACGAGCCGGACCAGCCAGTCCTGCTGCGGAGTGAACCGGCTGCCCGTCGCGAAAATGGGAATGGTCAGCCGCTTTTTCGTGTTCGTCGGCAGCTCGATCGGCACCTGGCGCACCTGGTCAGCTCCCAGCCCGCCCGTGGAGACTTCGATCACCGCGTCCAGCGGGGGACCGTCGTTGAACGCCTCGATGGCGATGGGAAACCAGCCGGCCTCGCGCACCTGGCTGTCGAAGCCGAGGAACACATCGAACTGCAATTCCGCGCGGGCCGCCGGCATCGCTCCCGGCACGAGCAGCAGGGCCGCGACGAGAATCGTTCCGGCGCGGACGAAGCGCGGGACCAAGATGGAACGGATGGAAAAACTCCAGCGTGGGGTTGGATGGGCCATGTTCATCGCGCGCGGACTGTCCTTCCTATAATCGCGCACCGGCCGCCGGGCAACGTCCATTTCCGGGCGGGCCGTCCGTCGGGCGCGGACGGATGGAACCGCCGCCATAAAAACGCTTGCTCGTTCATGCGCTGTTCTCTGAGACACCGCGCCAGGCGGCTCCTCACGGAAATGATTGGGATCGTGTTCGCCCGTTCAAAGCTCCCAATCCAAAATCCGAAGTTCGAAATCCGAGTGCCGAAGGAAATCCGAAGCCCGAAGCCCGAAAGGGCATGGGGCTGCGGAGCTTTCCGCCGCACTTTTCCAGAGGGTCCACCCAGACCGGCGTCGGCCTTCGGATTTCGCGATTCAGGCTCAACGCGGCGTGGAGCGGTTTCGCGGCGCGTTCTAGCCGGATGGCCATGATTATTTGTTCGTTCGCCCCCGTCCCGTTGTGATCAGACCCCGTTTTCATCCAATACTCACCACGTTCCCAGAAGCAGCGGTGGTGCATGGACTGTGAGTTCTGTTGTCCGAGTGGACCGGAACATCGCGGGCCGGGGCCGTGCTTCGCGGACGATCAAACCAAACCAAAACGATGAAGCTACGCTCGACTCTTCTCTGCGCCGCCGTGTTTGTCATCGCGGCGTCCACCGTCCAGTCCGCGTCCACGGGGCTGGACTGGATTGACAACAACACAAACCTGACGTTCTACGGCGACGTGCGGCTGCGCTACGAGGCGGATTGGGACTCCCAGAATGCGGCCGGGGTGCCGCGCGATGACCGGCACCGGGGCCGGGCGCGGGTGCGCTTTGGCTTGGATTACAAGCTTTCGAGCGACTGGTCCTTCGGCACGCGCGTTCGCACCGGCAGCAGCCGCAGCCAGCAGTCCCCCCACCTGACCTTCACCACGGACGATGGGGTCCGCGACGATTTCGACCTGGTGGTGGACCGCTATTTTGTCCAGTACAAGCGCGGGGCCTTCACGGGTTGGGGCGGGCGCAACGCCTCGCCGTTCTGGCAGCAGAACGAATTGTTCTGGGACGAGGACGTGACACCCACGGGCGTGGCCGGCAACTACACCTGGAAATCCGGTGAGGCCACGATGTCGGCGATTGGCGGCGCGTTCTTTCTGCCGGCCGGCGGCTACGATCTCAACGGCCAGATGGTGGCGGGGCAGTTCAAATACACCCGGCCCATCCAGTCGTCCACCCTCACCGCCGCGGCCGGGCTGCACTTCATGAACGGCCGGGAAAACGCGAACAATCTTCTCAGCCGGAATGGCGCGCGGGATTATCTGATCGGCGTGGCCGGCGTGCAATGGAGTGTTCCGGTCCGGAAGATTCCCCTCACCCTCGGAGCCGACCTCTTCCACAACTTCGAGGACTACAACGCGGCGGACGTCGCGCCGTTCCCGACCACGGACGACGATGAAACACTCGGCTACGTTCTCTCCGCCACATTCGGCCAGTTAAGGGAGCGGCATGACTGGCTGGTGGGCTATTACTATTCGCACATCGAGACGTTTTCGGTGAACGCCTCCTACGCCCAGGATGACTGGATCCGCTTCGGCAACGGGCCGCAAACCGCCGCCAGCGATTTTGAAGGCCATGAAATCCGGCTGGCCTACGCGGTTTCCAAAAACATCAACCTGGTGGCCCGCCTGTATCTGGTGGAAGCCATCACCACCCGCCAGGATGGCAACCGCTTCCGCCTGGATTTAAACTGGAGATTTTAGTGTTGAGCCCCTGCGCAAGGCGCGCGGAGCTCAGGCTTCGCGCGCCCCCTTGCCATCAAACCCTTTCACCACCAATTTTTAACCATCACCCACAACATCCCGAGACCCATGAATAACCAACCTCTTCCTCCCTCACGCACCGGCCTGCGACTGTTGAGCGGCCTGTTGATCACCGCCGGACTGCTGGCCAGCCTCAAGAGTTCGGCGGACGCGATTTACACCGTGCGCCAGACGTTCACCCTGAAGGACGTTCCGGCGGACGCGAAAACCGTGCGCGGCTGGTTCTGGATGCCCGAGGATCGTCCGGAGCAAAAAGTCCTCGAATTCCGGGCCGTCGAAGCGCCCGCCTCGTTGAAGCTGACGCGCGATCCCCGCTATGGACGCTCCTGGCTCCATGCCGAGGCGCCGGCGGATCCGGGCAAACCGTTGAAGATCGTCACCGAATTCAAGGTGCTGCGCCGCAGCGTGAGCGGCCTGGCCGATCCACAGAAGGCCGGCCCAATCACCGAGGAACACCGGCGCTTGTTTGCGGCCGAATTGCGCCGCGACGAAAAACACATGGAAGTCACACCCGAGATTCAGCGCATTGCCGATGAACTCGCGGGTTTGGAGAAAAATCCAGTTCTCCAAGCGCGGAAGTTTTTCGATTTCGTCATCGAGAAAAGCGAGCACTACTCGAAGACCGGCGGCGTGGTCAAAGGCAAGGGCCTGGGCGACGCGACCGAATGCCTCCGGGGCACGGGCGACACCTGCACCGACCAGCACGCCTTGTTCATCGCCCTCTGCCGTGCGCGCGGGATTCCCTGCCGGCTGATGTACGGCAGCCGGGTCACGACGCAAAACGCGGGCAAGGATTTCGACCCCGGCTACCGCTGCTGGCCGAATTTCTTCGCGCCGGGCATCGGCTGGGTGCCGGTGGATGTTTCCTCCGGTGACACCAATGGCGACCGCGCCGCCGAATGGTTTGGCGGCTTGGACGACCAGCGCATCGAATGGGCGGAAGGCCGGGATTTCGACTTCGAGCCTCGTTCCAATGTGCGTCCCGATCTGGTGATTCGCGGCTGGGTGGAAGTGGATGGCAAACCCCATGCCGGCCTGGTCCGCGTGCTGAACTTTCAGCGCCAGGAACTGCGCTGAGGCGGAAATCTGGACTGGTCCAGGCTCTCGCGCACGCCATCGGCAACAACTTGACCTCGGGTCGGAGCGACGATCTCTCCTCCACCCGAGGCAATTGATTTGCCGAAAGGAATGCCACTGGGTGGAGGCACCAGTTTCCGAGACGCACTATCGTGGGAGCGCCGGTTACCAACCGGCTTCTGACGGAGCAGAGGTCCTGTCGGACCGCGAGCCGGTTGGAAACCGGCGCTCCTACCGATCATCAGGGAAGATTTGGCAAGACCCGTTCAGGAGAGGTTTCGATTATTCACGCCTGATGCGGGTGTAAGCTCCGAGACCAGACGCTCAATCTCGCGGCGGGCCTGCGCCAGGGCGGCGTTGCCGTCCGCTTCGCTCCGGGCCTTCTCATGGCGCGCCAGTTCCCGCCGGGCGTAGTCGAGCATTCCCTGACGCAGTCCCAGACCGAACAGGCCCATGATCATCCCCGCCACCACCGGACGCCGTCCCTGCGCCCGACCGGATTCCACCGCGGCGCGATAACGCTCCAGCACCCGTTCGCGCCGGAGCGGGCGCAAGCGATCCAATTCCCGCCGCGCATCGCTCGCGGCGGCGGAACCCGGGGGATCGAGTTCGATCAATTCGCGGGCTTCGCCCCGAACGGTATGCTGATAGGCCCGAAGCACGGTGGGCAGATCCAGATGCTGTCGCACGGCGCGCAACCATTCGGCGCGAGGGGCGGGCGCGGTGGAATGATCCGGCGCCAGATTCCGCGACCGGGTTCCGCCCGGATCCATCGCGCGTGGCGGTTTGGATGGAGATGGCCGGGCGGGCAAGGCGCGAAACTTCAAGGGTGTGGAGTCGGAATCCATTCCAGAGTGATGATGGCAGGGGGAAACGAGTCGAAACCGTGCGGCCAGGCCGCCCTATCGTTTGAAGGGGGAGGGAGGAATCAGTTTCACCAAAGCCCGCGCCTGCTCGAAGGTCAGCGCCTCGGCCTTCAGTTCGATCAGCGTCCATTTCTCAGGGAAGGCGTATTGCCCGCCGGGCGGAAGTTTGATTTCCGGACTGAGCGGTTCCAGTTCCGCGACCCGGGGATCGAAATACACCTCCACGGAATTGCCGCCGTCGGTGTAATCACCATTGGCAAACCAGGGGAAATATTTCACGAACAGCAGCCGCCCGCGCGCGTAGGCGATCCAGCCCGCGTCGCTGTCCGCGCCGACCTTGGTCGCCTCGCCGTTGCAGCGGGCCACGAGCACGCCGCCCATGACGCGGACGTTGGGCGAAGCGGGCGCGTCGCCGTCGTAGGTGTACTGGCCGTTCGCGCCCCGGCGCAGACTCCAGCCCGCCTTGAAGCGGCTCTTCTTGTTCAGCGGAAAAAAGGCGAATCCGTCGTTTTTGCAAAGAGTGCGATCCCAAAGGCAGAAGGAAACTTCACGGTCGGAAATGTTGCGGATGATCTGCGTGATGCCGAGATCGCCCGTGCCCGGCTCCATCACGATTTGCTTCACCAGTTGGACGCCGACGCCGAGATCGCGCTCGCTTTCCACCGTCACTTGGTACGGGCCGGGCGCGCTCCAGCGGTGGCGGCCGATCCAGAGCGCGTCATGCGGCGGGATCCCGCGCAACTCGGGCCCGAGATCACACTGATAACCGCCCACGCCAAAACCGGCCGGATGCGACCCGAGCGTCTTCCCGAAACCGGACGGATTTTCCCAGAGGATGTTTTCGCCGGTGGCGCTGTAGTGAAGAATGCGGCCTCCCACCGCGGGTGCGATGATGGCCTGAACCCCGCTGACTTCGAGAGACAGGCAATCGTCCCAGCCGCGAAAGGTTTGCAGACGAACGCCCAGAGCCGGAGATTCGGCCGCCATGCTGGTGGACATCACACCGATGGCGAGGGCGATTCCGGCCCGCGCGAAACACCCGCAACTCACGCCACTGACACGCGCCGCCGCCCGGCCGTTCGGCCTCCGTCGAGATGAAAACAAACTCATGCGCGGACGGTACCATTGAACAACTCCCAAACTCAACGCCAGAGACGAACGGTCGCATCCGCACACGGCCCTCTCAAGCGGAGGAGCGCTGGTTTCCAACCGGCTCGCGGTCCGGGAAATCCTCTGCTCCCTCCGAAGCCGGCCGGAAACCGGCGCTCCAAGGGGCAGTGCGCGGAAGCGTCCCATCTCGGATTTTTGCCGACGGCAACCCGCACGCCATCGCGTGTTGCCTCCTGGCGCGCGTCAGGCGCTCCTACGCACCCGCTGCGGTGGAGAGACCACGGGCGTCCAATTTCCAGTCCGAGTCTTGCTTGAGATAGACGGTGCGGGTGGGGAAGGCGAACGAGATGCCGGCCGCCTCGAACCGTCGCTTGACCTCCAGGTTGATCTCCTGCAAGGCGCGCAGGTAAATTTTGTAATCGGTGGTGCCGCACCAGTGAATGACTTTCAGATTCAGGGAACTGTCGGAGAACTGGTCGAAGCCGACGATGACGTCCGCCGTCATTGGGTGCGCCTTGCAGACTTCCTCGATCAGTTGCAACGCCTGCCGGATCTTGTCCGGCGGGGTGTCGTAGGTGACGCCGATGTTCATGACCGTGCGGAAATTGGGCCGCATGGTGATGTTCGTGATGGTGGCGTTGCCTACGGTTTTATTCGGCACGGTGATGAGGTGCCCGTCGAGGTTGCGGACGCGGGTGCTGCGGATGCCGATCGATTCCACAGTGCCCTCCACGCTGTCGAGCTTGATGCGGTCGCCGACCTTGAAGGGTTTGTCCATGAAGACGGCCACCGCGCCGAAGATGTTTTCGACCGTGTCCTTCGAGGCGAGGGACAGCGCCAGGCCGACCACGCCGAGTGATCCGAGCAGGGCGGTGATTTCCAGGTTCAAGTTCTGCGCGGTCAGCAAAATCCCGATGACAATGACGAACACGCGCAAACTCTGGCGCACGATGGGCAGCAACTGCTGGCGAAAGGTTGCGTCCTCCTGCCGGAAAATCAGCCCCATCCAGTGCTCGCTTAAAGAGTCCACGATCCGCACGACCATGATGATCAGCGAACCGGCCACGATGATGGTCAGTCCGTGGTGCAGCGTGCGCTCGATCCACGTCGGCCAGGGGAAGGCGTTCAAGCCAACGTGCAGGAGGACGACAAAGCAGACGGTCTTGACCGGTCCGTTGGCCACGTTGATCAACACGTCATCCAGCCGCGTGCGCGTGCCGGCGGCCCACCGCTTGAGGTAAACGCGGAAGAAATGATCCACCAGCTTGGAGAGGTAGAAGGCCAGAAAGATGTAAATGAGCGAGGCCAGGTATTGATAGAGTGGAAAATCCAGCAGCGTGCGCTGGAGAAACGCCACCCTGTTGAGTCCGAATGTCAGGTACAACGACGACTCTCCCTCCGGTGCGGGAGCGGCGACGGGGGCATCGGTTGCGGCCGGATTGTTGGTGGTTTGCGCGTGCGCCCAGACGCTCCAAAAGAGCAGGCAGGCAAAAAGCAGAATCAGCCCGTGGTAAACCCGTTCAGACTTTGATCTCATGCGCCGGGGAAAATATGATCTGCCGGACCAGCGACAAGCGGGAAGTCAAACAGACACACGGCCGGGGCGCATCCGCCCACTGCTCCCCCGGAGGCAGCAGCACCGGTTTCCAACCGGCTCGCCGTCCGGAAGGCATTGCGCGGATGCACCCGGCGCCGTTTCCTTTCTCCAACTCCATCGTCCGCCCGCCACCTCTTACCTTGGCTCCGGATCGAGGTTCAGTTCTCCCGTCTGCTCCAGGCGCTTGATCTCGGCGGTATAGCCCTGGCGGAAGGTGGGGTATTGGAAAGCGCAACCCAGTTCCATTTTGAGTTTCCGGTTCTGGACTTTTTTGTGAGTCAGCCCGCGTTTGCGTTCCGCCGTTGCGTCCCCGGACACGGCCGGAGGCATCCACTTGCCCAGTGTTTCCGAGAGCCAGCGCAGGAAGTGAATCTGGGCCACCGGCTCGTCATCGACCGCGTTGTAAATTTCCCCCGGACGCCCGTTTTTCAGGGCGGCCAGGATGGCACCGACGACGTCGTCGCGATGAATCATGTTCATGATCTGGTCGCCCCGGCCCGTCACGCGGGCTTCATTGCGGAGATACTGCTGGAAGAGATGACCCCGCCCCGGCCCGTAGATGCCCGCCACGCGCAAAATCACGGCGGGCAAATTCCGGGCGGTGACGGCCCGCAGGAGCAACTGCTCGGCTTCAACCAGAATTTGCCCCGTCTCGGTCAGGGGCTGGGCCGGGCTTGATTCCTTCACGGCCGAACCGTCCGTCTGGCCGTACACGCCGGTGCTTCCGGTATAGACCAGTTTCCGGACGCGGCCGTTTTCGCACCAGGCAAGCGTGTTTTGCAGGCCGCGCAGATAGACCGCCCGGTAATCCTCCGGTCCGCCCTTGGACGAAGAGGCGCAGAACACGACCCAATCCGCTTCCGCCGGCAGCCGTGCAAGCTCTTCGGAGCGGGTGATGTCGGCGATCACCGGTCGGATGCCTTCGCGCTCCAGCAGGGGTGCCGCCTCCGCAGACCGGCGCACGCCGAAAACTTCGTGCCCCTGTCGATGAAGTTCCCGCGCCAGCTGGAGGCCGATGTAACCGCAACCGATGATCATTGCGCGCATGACGCGCGACTGTAGGAGTGCGCACCCCGGCGTGGCAAATGGAAGCGGACAGACCCGAAAACGAAAGACCCGGCGTGTGATCGCATGTGGCGGACCACGACGGGGCCATGTCCCACCGGGAGGGCGGCGTTCCACCGCCGCCCACGCTCTTGAATCAGTTCGGCCGGAATCCGGTCACGCGCAGCTTGCGGATGCCGAAGCGTTTGGCCTCGGCGTGCGAGCGGAAGAAGACATCGATGCGGTTGTCGTACGCCATCGCCAGCCGGTCTTGCACGACGCGGCGTCCGACGCCTTCGATGTCGAGAATCGTTCCGAAACGGATGGAACGCGGCGCGGCCACAGTCACTCCCTGGCGCGGCATCGAGCCGCTGGCGGTCGGGCCACCGGAATAGACTCCGGTGCAAGCCCTGCAGGCGCAGTAAGCCGTCACGGTAAAGACCGTCGTGGCCAGCCCGCTGGCGAGAGTCGAAGCGCTCCAAAGCAGACTGATCAATAATATGACCGTGAATCGCATCTCGAAATGATCGAACGTCCCAACGGTGGGTTCCGGTTCGGTCGGATTGTGCCTTTAGCAGTCCAGGTACCGGGCGAGGGCGGGCGAACCGCAAACTTTCAAGCGGTCATGCAACCTTCTCCAAACCAATGCCGGGAAAAATTGACCATGTGGAAACCAATCAAGCTTCGGAAGCGGCACGGGGTTAAATCCTGTAAGGAATTCCGACGTTGTTAAGAATTCCGACGTTTTGTGGAAGGCTTTGAAAACGGATTTCCGGAGACGAATCACACCCTTCGAGCATCCGCCTCACAGCCGCGCTGTGGACCCTTATTTCTGGGGGCTGGCCGACAAATCCACACAGACGAGCCGGTCTTCACTGCGGAGATAAAGACGCCGGTGCGCGAGGATTGGCCCGGCCCAGCAAGGATAGTGAAGCTGCGGCACCTGCCAGCGGCTGATTTCCTCGACTCGGTTGGGATTCGGGCGAAAGAGACCCAACAATCCGCCTTCACCCAGGGCGATAATCTTACCGTCGGCGAGAATCGCCGAACCGCGCCCAAACACGGGCGGCTGCGCCTTGGTGCCCCGTGGCGGATGACCGGCCCAAGATTCGTCCCGGCTCCATTTCAATTGACCTGTGTTGAACTCCACACAACGCCAGGTGGCGTCCGGCTCGTTGCGCCCGCTGAAAGCGTAAAGATGTCCGTCGCGCAGGATGGGGGTGTTCCAATGGAGTTCGAGCACCGGCTGCCGCCATTCACCGGTGGCGCGATCCCGGTCTTGTTGATCGAACGGATGCCGGGGAATCCTCCACACTTCCTCGAAGCTGCGGCCATCCGGTCGCACTCCGAGCACGACCGCCCCGACCCGGTAATACGCGGCGGAAATGAGGATCCGGTCGCCCGACACCACCGGGGTCATCGCATTGACCGAGTCGTTGGCGAAGGACTGAAACCAGCGGGAAAAATGGACTCCACCATCGTCTGGATTCAACGAAACCAAACCCTGTCGCATGAGGCAGAGCACATGCCTCCGTCCGTGGATCGTCGCCGCGACCGGCGTGGAATAGCTCGCCTGTTTTTCGTGGCCGGTCCAGCGGTAGGGGATTTCCGCGCGCCAGCCGAGGGTGGTGACACCCGTCCAGTTTTTGCTGCCGACGCTTTCCCAGAGGGTGCGGCCCGTGGCGGGATCCAGCGCGACCACTCCCGCGTCCGGCTGGCCTCCGACCATGACAATGAGTTTTCCATCCTCCAGAATCGGAGTGCTGCCGACGCCG
>VFQQ010003841.1_pt1 | contig 14030 bp, 7 predicted proteins | sample 3512341 | NCBI WGS metagenome assembly VFQQ01 (sample SAMN10412373, study PRJNA504923) | tailings metagenome | isolation source: Relicate 2 Philex TSF1 revegetated site | place: Philippines: Tuba, Benguet | collected 2017-08-29 | reverse complement strand
TTTGGCTTTGCTTGGCTCCTTTGGCTCCACCTTTGGAGAAGCAAAGGTGGAAAAAAGAAAAAATTACAGGAATTTTGATTGTACCTGAAACATGAATAATACATTTAAATGTTTTAGAGGCTTTTTAAGGGCTGACTATTTAATTACCTGCACTTTTTGAGTATAAATATGTTGCTGGTTGTTGTTAAAGAATTGTAGCATATACATGCCTTCGGCTAGGTTGGTAATGTTTAAAGTCTCTTCTCCTTTAACATCGTTTAAATTGCCTTGCATGAGCAGCTGTCCGGTTAAACTTACAAGTTTATAGTGTATGTTTTCCGGTTTGCTAAGTTCGTATGAAATGGTTAATAAATTCGATGCCGGAATAGGGTATATGGCCAGATTTTTAAATGTAAACAAATTATTTATTGATGCATTGGCATCTGAAATAACATTTAAATCGGTTTTTACTGTGCCACATGTGTTGGTTGCTTCAATCTCTACTAATCCGGATGAGGCGCCGGTTAATGTGGTAATGCTATTTGTTCCTTGTCCGTTTAGTATGGTCCAACCACTTGGTACCGACCATTTATACGTTGCATTTAAAATTTCATTTACGCTGTAATTTATTGCTAAGTTGGCTTTTACAATGTTTTGCCCCATAATACCTCCAATAAATTCCGGTTTTTTATTTACAAGAATATTTAATGATAGGGAAGAGTCGCTAATGCAGCCTTCGTTTTTACCGCTTACTGTTACCATTCCACTGTTTGAACCAACCTGTACTACGACAAATGATTGTGTAGAATCACTTACAAAAGTCCAATTATTTGGAAGCTGCCATACATATGCTGATGCTCCTGTAATATTATTTGAAGATAATGAAATTAATGTAAACTCGCAGGCAGGTTGTACGCTAGGCGTAATAGAAATTGGTTTTGCCGGCTTATTAACTTTGTTGTTAATAATAAAGCTGTTAGTTGCACTTTTGCATCCGCCTTGTAAAGTTTGTACTTGTATGGTTCCTGTATTTTCGTTGGGTAGAACATTAATTGTGTTACTACCTTGTCCGGAGATAATTGCCCAACCCGAAGGAACTTGCCATACATAACCTGTTGCCCCGCTAACTTGTTGCACACTAAATGTTTTTTCTATGCCTACACAAAATGCATTTGTTCCTAGTATTGCCAGTGGTGGACTTGGAATAATTGAAGATATGCCGGTTATTGATAAAACGCCTTCATTTCCAATACATCCATTATCTGAAATGCCTTTAACAGATATTGTGCCTAAAGCGCCATTATTAGGGCGAATTAAAATCATGGTATCTGTGGTTATACCGTTGCCAGGATCCATTGTCCAGCCGTTTGGAATAGTCCATATGTATGAAGTAACATTGTTAATTTTGTTTACAAGGTAAGTTTCAAACTGACTAATACAAGCTTGCGTTGCACCTGAAATAATTGGACTAACGGGTTTTGGTTCAAAACGTATATAAAGTTTTTGTGGGAGCGAGCTGCAACCGTTATCACCATTTGCTATAACCCTTAGCGTATCTGAGTTTGCATTAAAAGTTATTTCAATACTATCAATGGTAGAATTGCCCATCCATCCATTGGGCAATAACCAGGTATACGAAGTGGCTTGGGTGTTAAACGTACTAAATGTATAGGTGCTACCTTCGCATACATTTTGACTGCCTGTAATGGCATTTGGTGCTTGTGGTGCTTCTTTTACAAGTATATTTTTTGTACTTACCAAGCTTGTACAACTTCCGTTAACGGCTTGTACGCTTAAGTTAAAACTACCCGATGTGTTGCCAATTATTAAATTTACACTATTGCCATTTGAAGAGTCTTTAAATCGCCAATTTCCCGGTAAATTCCATATATAACCCAATGCATTGGGTACTATTGGTACACCAAAACTTTGGGTGCTATTTGCGCAAATAGAATCACTGCCGGTAATGTTTGCAGGTTGGTTAACTTTTGCATGTACTGTTACGGGCATTTTCATAACTGCGCTGCTGCATGTGCCATTAACAGCACGAACATTAACTTCAAATTTTCCTGCTATTGAACCAACTGTTGCTTGTATGCTATTACTATTTGATGTGCCCGACCAACCTTGAGGAAGTGTCCATACATAACTTGTGGCTCCAATTACGTTCGATATGGAATAAGTTGCAGTTGCTTCGGCACACACATTTGCATTGCCGTTAATATTGCTTAATGGGCCAAATGCATTTGCACTTACCAATATATTTAAAGAACTTGGTAAACCTTCGCAAGCAGGATTTAAGGCATTCGACGGGAAAACTTGAATGGTACCACTTACTGCATTTGTGGGTACATTTACGGTAATTTGGTGGGTATTATTGCCCGATACCAATTGCCAATTAGCCGGTAAAACCCAACGATACCGAACGCCGTTTACATTTGCTACACTGTAACTTAGATTTTCTTCACCTGCACACACATTGTTTTTACCACTAATGCTGCCGGGTTGTGCCGGTATATTTGCCGATGTTACTGCCAATACACGTTGTTGCGATATGCCACAAAAATTATCGGTAGTAAGTGTAATATTACCATTTAAGCTGTCGGCATTTACAAGTATATTTCTTGTATTTAAACCGCTAACCACAGTCCAACTTGCGGGTACTGTCCAATTGTAATTGGTAGCAAATGGAACAGAGTCTACAAAGTAGTTATTAACTTTACTTATACAAGCTTCAGAAGGCCCTTGTATTAACCCCGGATTTGGTGTTTGAAATACATCGACGTATAATTTTTGTGCAACACTTGCGCAGCCTGCAGGGTTAACGGCAACAACGCTTATGGTATCTCTGGTTATGCCAACAGTGCGGGTGGTTGTATTTGACGATCCACTGCCAGGCCAATCAGCAGGGAATGTCCAATTATAAGAAACACCGGAAATATTTGAAACAGTAAATGTGGCATTGCTGCCATTACACAATGTTCTTGTGCCATTTAGCAATTGACCATTAGTTGTAGTTATTGCACTGGGTTGGGGTGGAGTTATATTTACATTAATGGTTCGCGATGCGCTGATGGTGCTATCTGCACAGTTGTTATAAGCTTTAACGCTTATGGTGCCAGAACTTATGGGTTTTACTGTAATTGAGGTAGTGTTTTGCCCACTCACAATAGTCCATCCTAAAGGTACAATCCACCTATAACCGGCTGCATTGGCAGTTGGTGCACTTAATGTAAATGTATATTCTGTGTTTTGACAGTAGGTGTTAGCAGGGTTGTTTATATTGCCAATATTTCCTAATGGACCGGCAATATTGCAATCTGAAAATTTTGTTAGGAAAGCATCGTTTACACCACCAAAAGTAGTTTGATTACTACCACTCGAAGCAATACTGGTTGTGCTGGAAGTGCGTCCTGCAATATAAAAACTTTCTGATGCATCAATACAAATGCTATGGCCTATATCTTCGTTTGAACCACCAATGTATGTGCCCCATTGGTTTAGCCCATTGGTATTGAATTTTGCAATAAATGCATCTCTTATTCCACCAAATATTACCTGATGACTTCCGGCAGTAGCGATGTTGTTTGTGCTAGCTGTTTGTCCAACCAAATAGATATTGCCAAATGCGTTGGCCAATACAGCAAAGCCAAAATCATTTTGATTTCCGCCATAATAGGTACTCCATTGTCTTACCCCATTGGTGTTAAACTTAACCAAAAAGGCATCGAAATCGCCACCACCAAAACTTACTTGATGGCTACCTGGAGTGCTTATGTTATCTATACTTCTGGTTTCGCCTGCTAAATAAATATTCCAGCTTGCATCGGTACAAATTGCATAGGCTATCTCAGCACTGTTTCCGCCGTAATATGTTCCCCAATTGCGTACGCCATTGGTATTAAACTTAACTAAAAATGCATCCGTATTATTTAGGTAGTTTGACATGTGGCTGCCGGGTGTTGCAATATTATTGGTACTATTTGTAGTGCCCGCAGCATAAATATTTCCTAATGCATCGCTACAAACCGAATAAAAAATTTCGTTTTGACTGCCTCCATAATATGTTCCCCATAATCGTACACCCTGGGTGTTAAATTTAACTACAAATGCATCCCACGTGCCACCATTAAATGTAGTTGAATGGCTGCCAATTGTTGCAATATTTGTTGTACTGCCGGTTTGACCTACTAAAAATACATTGCCAAAATTATCTGTACAAACAGATCGACCATAATCATTAAGTGTGCCACCATAATAAGTATCCCACTGACGCATGCCATTGGTGTTAAATTTTACCAATATGGCATCAAGTTCGCCTGCATTTGTGGTTTGATGATTGCCGAAAGCAATATTTATTGCTGTACGTGCGTAACCTGCCAAATAAATATTTCCTCCACCATCTGTACAAATGGATTGACCAAAATCAAATGCATTACCGCCATAATAAGTACCCCAAAGTCGCACACCATTGCTGTTAAACTTAGCTAAGAATGCATCTCCATTATTTATATAACTCGATTGAAAAGTGCCCGATGTTGCAATATTATTATTGCTTGCCGTATAACCTCCAATATAAATATTATTCGATAAATCAATGGCAGTTGCGTTGCCAAAATCTTCTCCATTGCCACCATAATAAGTCCCCCATTCCCTAAATGGATTTGGATCTACCACCAAATCCAAATTCGTGTAATCGGTTTTGGTTTTAAAACCAATTGTTTCTTTATCCAGCAAGGTGTAATCTACCTGTACAGGTAGGTTTAAACCGTTTTTTATGAGCCAACTGGCGGGTATGCTTTCTTTAAAATCGCCTAAAGATGTTTTAAAATTTAAAATCTGGCCGCTTGTAATAAATGGGGCACCGTTATACCGTAGTTTTATGGCCGCTAAATTAGCACCTGAATGCACCACAAAATTGTATTTAAAGCCTTTTTCGTTTAATAAATATTCAATATCAATGCCGGGGTAAATGTCTTTAAATATTACTTTTTGGTATTGGTGTACTTCTAAAATGCCATCGGGTGCATGGGCCACATTGTAGTAATTGGTATAATTGCTGCTTTTTCCTTCAGCAATAATTTGTGGGTTAGGGTTTGCACCTGCCAATTCCACATCTATGCGGTGAAAGTTGTAGGTTACTTCATCGGGTTCAAAATCCTTGCCGGGTAGTTTTTCTGTTGGTTCAACCAAACCTAATACAGCTTTGGTTTTTCTTTGTGTGGTAAAAATATCGTAGCTAAAACCTGTTTTTCTTATTTGTACATTTAAGCTATTGCCATTAAGCAAATACAATACGGCGGGGTTGGTTTTATTGTGCTGGTCAATAATTTGCCCTTTGTTTTGGGTAAATCCAACCGATTTGTTGTTTACCAATTGCTTTTCGTTTTCTAATACGGCCCATAAGGGCATACAAAGCCACAAGGTTGCAAAAGCCAGTAATGCAATCTTTTTGTAGCATAGTATTTTAAAACCAGGTAGTAGCATAGGGTTTGTTTTTATGATTTATCGCAATAAGGTTTTAGGTTTTATATATACGAATTAAACACTTTTATTCCTGCTGTCAAAATTTATTCGTTTTTGTCTACTCTTATTGCTTTTGGCTGTGCTGTTAAGTGCTGGTAAGCAATAAAATAACGCAAAAGGGGGAGCCGCATTGCAGCGACTCCCCCTTTGCTATGAAAAACAAACTAAACTTTTAATATACGTTATTGGTATTACGGTAACCGCTTAAATCTTTGTACCAATCAGTAAATTGTGTGCCATTGCTTTCTGCCCATTGCACAAACTTTAAATGGGTGGTAACAATATCAACTTTTTCTTTTGGATAATCAAAGCTTTCCGGTATATGTATGCCCCATGGTAAATTGTTTGATGTAACAAAGTACTTGTTTTGAGCAGGTACACTGGCATCGCTACCAGTACCAAATAAACTTGTATTCATTAATGCAGTTGGTGGGAAATTTGGTAAGTGTACCTCATGTCCGCGAACCTTGTTTACTATAATAAAAGGATTAAATTGATGTATGCCAATCTCGTTCATGGTATACGTATTTGGTTGAACCGAAATGCTTATGGTAATGGTTGCAGGTGCTACATAAGGTGCATTTGCAGTTGTGTTAACACCTATGCCACTGCCCGGGTGAGTCATTATTTTATATGCGTTGTCGAATACAATAAATGTTGGGCGGTTTTGGCTGTTTTCCAAACCATTTGAGCCTAATGTGATATAGTTTTCATTTAACCTGCTACCACTGGCAGTAAAATGTGCTTGGCTGATATTATTTGGAAATTGGAAACCAAAACCATTTTCAAATCCTGCGCCAAATGCTTTTACAGTAAATGTAGCAACGATGTCGATTACTTTATTGTTTGAATTTGTAGTAGTTTTTAATTCATAATCTACTACCATATCATTAAAGTCGTAATCGCCTTTGCTAGGCCATAAATCTTCAAATGCCAACGAGCCTGTTTTGTAATTGTCTAAGCAGCGCGCAGGATCATTTGGATAGGTATCTTCGTTGTCTGGGCAACCATCATTGTCGCTATCGCTGTTGCTTTGCGGACAATTGGTGCTGTTACAGTTCATAACATAAGTAAAGTCTGCAACGGTAAAAGTGGCTATCTGGCCATTATTACCCGCTTTTGCACTAACACTTTGTTGTTGTAAGCTGGTTAATGTATAGGTAATTAATACGCTACCTGCTACACCACCACCAATATTTCCGGTATTATCAAATTTAAAACCTTGAAATGGGTCTGAACCTAAGTTAGGACCTACCACCAAGTTTCCGCCGGTCATACTGCCTGTAATTACCTGTCTGCTCATATTAGAATAAGTACCAGGAGCAGCTTGTATTGACAAATGCGATAGCTCCTTACAACTTGGTCCACCGCAACCATTATGTACCAATAATAGTTGAATGGTATAGGTGCCATTACAATTGTTTACTACACTTTGAATGGTAGTTGTAAATCCACCGCCATTGGTTTTAGTTATGGTGCAAGTTGTTGCGGCCGCTTTGTTGGTAAATGCCAATAATAAAAGGGCTAAGCTACCAAATGCAAATATGTTTTTTAAAGTTTTCATTTTTCTGTTTAGTTAGTTTGTTAGTTAAATACGTACTCAATAACCGGTTTGTTAAGGTCTAAAGTAATTTCCTGACCCATGTAATGCAAGGTAACTAATTTTTCATTTGTTGGCAAAGTTATGGTAGTGGTGTAAACTTCGTTGGTTTTAACCATAAACTTTTCAACCGGGGCGCCTTTAAGTGTAGTAACTTCTACCATACTATTGGCATAGCCGGTAAGTTTTAATGTAAATTCTTGGGTGGTTTTCCAATCAAAATCAGCAGGAACTTTAAGGTCGTCCATTTTTTCTACTTTGCCGTTAACAGCAGCAGTTGGTTCAACTTTAGCAGGCTCTAGCTGACTAATTAAATCTTTTTTACAAGAGGTTAGCGCAATTAACAAGGCATAAACACCGATTACCAATAACTTTTTCATAATTTTTAATTTTTGTTAGTTTGTTATGCCAGATACATTTCAAAAAGCATGACAAAAATTAAAATATGTTTTAAGTATCAGATAAACAAGTGTTTGAAAATTTTCAGCCCTTTTCTGTTTTCCCATTATGAGACAGTTTTTAGGCGTTTATGCCAATTTTGAAACAACCATTGTAATGAAAAGTGTAGTAAAGTATTGCTCTTAAATTTAAATCTGCATCAGGCTATAGAAAGATTCTATTGTAATACTGTTTATTTAACCCTCTACCCAGCTGCGCTCTATAAAGTGAATTTTGATAATACAGAAAATCATGAATGATCACTTGGTATGTTCTACTCATCTACGCTCTGCTCATCTATAAATAACACAAACATGCTACAATTCACTCCGCCTAAAGCCTATAAACAAGCGTTTATGCTTGCGCTATTTGTTAATAAATCTTGGATTAATCAGGTTTTCAAAAGAAAAAATCTCATCCCATTTTTCTTGCGGAATCAATTTGCGTTCAACCACCACAATGGTATGTAAGCTTTTTCCGCTAATTAGGGCTTCGCCGGCAATACTGGCACTTTCTTCATAACCTAAAATAGGATTTAATTGGGTAACAATACCAATGCTATTCATTACCAATGCAGCCGAATGGTCTTTATTGGCTGTTATTCCTATTATACATTTTTCTGTTAATGTGTTTACTGCATTTTGTAAATAAGCCAAACTGGTAAACATGGCAAATGCAATTACGGGTTCCATTACATTTAATTGCAACTGACCAGCTTCTGCGGCCATGGTTACGGTTAAATCCTGACCAATTACATAGTAGCAGGTTTGGTTAACAACCTCAGGAATTACCGGATTTACCTTGCCGGGCATAATGCTGCTGCCGGGCTGGCGTGGAGGTAAGTTTATTTCGTTTATTCCCGTGCGCGGACCACTGCTTAGCAAACGCAAATCGTTGCACATTTTGCTTAATTTAATGGCGCAACGTTTTAACGTACCCATAATTTGTACGTATGCGCCTGTGTCGCCGGTAGCTTCTATTAAATCTGGCGCTAAACAAACGTTAAGGCCACTTTCTTGCTTAAGGTATTGTACACATAATTCGGCATAACCATTTGGTGCGTTTACACGTGTGCCAATAGCTGTTGCGCCCATGTTTACTTCTAATACCAATTGCTGTGCTTCTTTTAAACGCTCTATATCTTCTTGTACAGTTGTTGCAAAGGCATTAAACTCTTGCCCTAACGACATTGGTACGGCGTCTTGCAATTGGGTTCTACCCATTTTTAATACATCTTTAAATTCAGTGCCTTTTTTGCTTAGCGCATGTTGTAGTGTTTGCATGGCCTGTAAAAAGCCATTTATTTTTAAATACAATGCCAGCCTAAATGCAGTAGGGTAGGCATCATTGGTGCTTTGCGAGCAATTAACATGGTTATTGGGATGCAGGTATTGGTAATTGCCTTTTTTATGGCCTAAATATTCTAAACCTATATTGGCAATAACCTCGTTGGCATTCATATTGCAACTGGTGCCGGCACCACCTTGTATTAAATCACTAATAAATTGATCATTGTACTTCCCGGTTAGTAGTTCATCGCAGGCAAAACAAATGGCATTGGCAACGGTAGGTTCAAGCACACCACAATCTTTATTGGCCAGCGCTGCTGCTTTTTTTACATAAGCAAAAGCCTTTATTAACAAAGGCTCGTTGCTAATGGGCATGCCGGTTATGTTAAAATTTTCTTTGGCCCTAAACGTTTGTATGCCGTAATATACTTCATCTGGAATGGCTAATTCGCCTAAAAAATCGTGCTCAGTTCTGGTTGCGGTAGTCATGTTTAATTAATTAACAGGTGCAACTAACTAAAAAAAAGGCAGGTTAAAAAGTTGTTTTATATTTTCTTTCTACAGCCTGTCGTTTATAAATTGATTAAATGCTTCTTTTGCAATGTTCGATTGAAATAAAGCCGCATGTCCGCCTCCTGCAATTTCAACAAAATTAACACCTTTGCAGTTGGTACATTTACCTATTTCTTGCTTAAAAACCGGCCACGAGTACATTTGTATTTCGCTGTCGTTTAAGCCTTGAACAAACAAAATATCTGCTTTAAAGCCTGATGTAAAGTTAAGCAGCGATCTGTTAAAATAGGCATTTGGATTTGTTATGGTTGTGCCATAATTATTGCGCATTAAGTTGCATGTAATGCCTCGTGGTATTTGTCCTTGCTCTTCTAAACCGCAGCGGTAAACTAAGTTTAACGGACCAGGAGCATTGGCAATTACGCCGTTTGTAGCATGCATTGTATTTAATCGCGTAACTATATACCCTCCTTGCGAGTGGCCGGCTAAAAATACTTTATTAATTTTTACGCCTAATTCACTTGCCGCTTTTTGTTGAACCCACAACAACGCAGCCTCTGAATGGGCCACATTTTCGCCCATTAACAGGTTTTCTTCAGGATATGCTACGCTAACAAACATAAAGTTTTTGTTGTCGGTAATTTTTTTAAACTCAGCTAAAGTGTTTTTGGCAGCATCTAAAATTTTGTCATCAAACATTACGGTGCCATGAAATAAAATTAAAACATCAATTGCAAGTAATGCCGGCTTTTCAATCACCACATCTAACGTAATACCATTAAAAGAAATGGTTTTAGTACCATTAAAGGCCACCGCTTCGGGTATCGGTTGCTCTTGTTTGGTATTGCTTTTTTTGCAGGCAAAGCCAATTATCATCAATAAAATGCTTATTAGATGTATAGCCTTTTTCATAATTGTTTTGATGCAATTAGGTAAAATTGGTTTAAACGGTTGTTAAATTAATATTGGTTTAGTATCTCCAATAGCTGCCGGCAAATATAATCTACCATTTCTTCCGTCATTTCTGTATGCATGGGTAGCGATAATACCTGATGGCACAATTGCTCGCTTACCGGAAAATCACCTGCTTTGTAGCCATAAATACCATATGCTTTTTGCATATGCAATGGAATTGGGTAATAAATCATACTCGGAATGCCTTTTGCTTTTAGTTGGGTTTTTACCTCATCGCGATTAATATTGCTGTTTAAAACAATGGTAAATTGATGGTACACATGGGTGCTGTTTGCATCTGTTTTAGGTAGGGTAATTAGCTTACAATTGCTTAATATATTACAGTACCAATTAGCAGCCTTATTTCTTGCTGCTGTAAAGGCTTGTAAATGTTTTAATTTAACACATAAAATGGCTGCCTGCAGCGTATCTAAGCGCGAGTTTACCCCAATTGCATCATGTACATATTGAACGGATTGTCCGTGGTTGCAAATCATACGAATGCGTTTGGCCAAATCGTCGTTATTGGTAAACAAAGCGCCACCATCTCCATAGCAGCCTAAGTTTTTACTGGGAAAAAACGAAGTTGTACCAATATGGCCAATGGTTCCGGCAAATAAATGTTGTGTGATGCTTTTTGAATTAAGATTTTGTGCTGATGTTTTTTTTGTATCATTTACATTATTCATCTCATCGTTCATTGTGCCTAATAACTCATAATTATACAAAGCACCAATGGCTTGTGCAGTATCTTCTATTACAAACAAGTTGTGTTTGTTGGCAATACGCATAACCTCATTCATATTGGCACATTGTCCGTACAAATGTACCGGCACTATTAATTTGGTTTTTGGCGTAATGGCTTGTTCAATTTGGTTTGTATCTATGCAAAACGTGGTTGGGTTAACATCTACCATAACCGGTTTTAAGCCCAATAAAGCAATGGCTTCGGCGGTTGCCACATAGGTAAAAGCAGGTACAATGGCCTCATCGCCTGGCTTTAAATCAAGTGCCATCATAGCAATTTGAAGCGCATCGGTGCCATTGGCACAGGCAATTACATGTTTGGCGTTTACTGCTTGAGCCAACTCTTGCTCAAACTGTTGAATTTGTTTGCCTTTAACAAAGTTAGCCTCTTGCAGCACTGCGGCTATGGCATTGTCAATATCGGGTTTTAACCGCTGGTATTGCGATTTTAAATCAACCATTTCTATGTGCATGGCAATTGTTTTTTGGGGTAAAAATAGTCTTTTCAACGGGATTTAATGCCAGTACCAAAATGGCACTGCCCAAAACTTTACCTTTAAAAATCTAGCCGATAGATGGTTGGTTCAGCATAAAAAACCACTGGTTTAGACTGTTTAAAAATGTAACTTGTTGATTAGTTGAAATTAACCACGAAAGTGCCAATAATTGCCAAAATTGGGTTAAACTTGCAACGCAAATGATTAGTAAAGAAATACTGCTCGAAGCATATGCACACATGTGTGCGGCACGGGCTATGGCAGAGGTTTACGATGCTAACCGACCAATAACCAAATATGTACACAGTACCAGCCGCGGCCACGAAGCCATTCAATTAGCGGTGGGCATGCAATTGCTAGATATTGATTTTGCCAGTTTATATTACCGCGATGAGTCGATTTTATTGGGTATGGGTATCAGTCCGTACGAACTTATGCTGCAATTGTTGGCTAAAGCCGACGATCCATTTAGTGGTGGAAGAACATATTATGCCCACCCCAGCTTAAACCGCGATGGGTTTCCAAAAATACCACATCAAAGCAGTGCTACGGGTATGCAGGCCATTCCAACCACAGGTATGGCGCATGGCATAAAGTATTTAGAAAACAGTGGTTTGCTTAATGCATCATTGCCTCCGATAGTTATGTGCAGTTTTGGCGATGGCAGCATTACCGAAGGCGAGGTTGCCGAAGCTTTTCAAATGGCTGTACTTAAAAAGTTGCCTATTTTTTATTTGGTTCAAGACAACGATTGGGGTATTAGCGCCAGCGCCGGCGAAATGCGCGCTATGGATGCTTACGAATATGCAGCGGGTTTTAAAGGCTTAGAGCGCATGCGTGTAGATGGTAGCGATTTTGAAAAAAGTTGGTATGCCGTTTCGCAGTGTATTTCTTATGTGCGAGATACGCGTTCGCCTATTTTGTTGCACGCTAAAGTACCGCTGCTTGGACACCATACCAGCGGCGTTAGAAAAGAATGGTACCGCTCAGAAGAAGATTTAGCAAAACACAGCAAGCTTGAACCAATTGTAAAATTGCATACTTACTTGCTTGAAAAAGGTGTTTCTAACGAAGCTGAACTAAAAGAAATTGACGAGATAGAACGCGATAAGGTAAACCAGTATTTTAAACAAGCAGTGAATGCTGCCGATCCTGCACCCGAAACGGTTATGGATTATATTTTGGCCCCCAGTGGTGCAACTCAAGAAGTTGGTGTGCGCAAGCCCGAGGGTAAAGAGCCGGTGGTAATGGTTGATGCTGCTTTACATGCAGTGGATGAGTTAATGAAAAAACATCCCGAATGTATTTTTTATGGCCAGGATGTAGGCGGTAGGTTAGGTGGTGTTTTTAGAGAAGCCGCCACACTGGCAGGTAAATACGGCGATGAACGTGTGTTTAATACACCTATTCAAGAAGCATACATTGTTGGTTCAACCGTGGGCATGAGTGCCGTAGGTGTTAAACCAATTGTAGAAATTCAGTTTGCAGATTATGTATGGACCAGCGTAAACCAATTGGTGTGCGAAATTACCAAAAGCAGTTACCTTACTATGGGTAAATACCCTGTAAGCGCTGTAATTAGAATTCCAATTGGTGCTTATGGTGGTGGTGGCCCTTACCATAGTGGTAGCATAGAAAGCACCCTGCTAACATTAAAAGGTATAAAAATTGCGTATCCAAGTAATGCCGCAGATATGAAGGGATTAATGAAGGCAGCATATTACGATGGCAATACTTGTATTATGCTTGAACACAAAGGCCTTTACTGGAGTAAAAATCCGGGTACAGAAGGCGCCCGTACTGTAGAGCCCGACGAAGATTATATTTTACCTTTTGGTAAAGCCAATATTGTTTTACATGCACAAGCAGATGCCATTGAAAATAGCGAAAGTTGCTGCATTATTACTTACGGTATGGGTGTTTATTGGAGCCTTGCTGCGGCAAAACAATTTGAAGGTTGTGTAGAGATTTTAGATTTACGCACCTTACAGCCTTTAGATGAAGAGGCTGTTATGCAAGCTGTAAAAAAACATGGTAAGTGTTTAATTGTAACTGAAGAGCCTTTGCTTAACAGTTTTGCCGAAAGTTTAGCCGCCAGAGTTATGCAACAATGCTTTAATTATTTAGATGCACCGGTGCAAACCATTGGCGCGTTAAATGTACCCGCAATACCGTTAAACACCACATTAGAAGCAGAAGTGCTGCCTAATGCCAATAAAGTTGCAGCAAAACTGCGCGAGTTGTTAAGTTATTAAGAATTTATTTAGTCGTTCCATAAAAAGCTTTTTCAACATACAGCAGCAGCGGATTTTTAATTATTTAGATGATTTTAAATTGCAAGAAAGCCAGGATTTACTAACAAAATCTTGCAAATTCATACAAGTAAATTGTTAATAAAACTGCGATTGATAATCATCTATTAGTTATGTGGGAAAAGTGCATTTTTCTAAGTTTGAACTTGCTTTTTATTAAGAAATTGTATTCCAA
>VFQQ010003840.1_pt1 | contig 14036 bp, 9 predicted proteins | sample 3512341 | NCBI WGS metagenome assembly VFQQ01 (sample SAMN10412373, study PRJNA504923) | tailings metagenome | isolation source: Relicate 2 Philex TSF1 revegetated site | place: Philippines: Tuba, Benguet | collected 2017-08-29 | reverse complement strand
GTCTCGCCCCACGGCTCACGCCGTGGGCTACCTTCTGTCGCGCCTCCGGCGCGGCGGGAGAGAAAACGCCCTTGCACTCCTCACCCGCTTTTAACCACACCCCCTCGAACCTGGGCTTCGGACCCTTGATTGCGTTTGGGGCGGAATGCTGTTTAATTCGCGCCGCCGAGAGCATGAGCGTTGCGACCGAGAAGGATCCCCCCCCTGTGCCCGCCGGACTTTTCAGCGGGTACGGCCCCGCCACGCCCATTTATGACGAGATGCAGCAGGCGCCGGGAACACCCCGACCACACTGGCGGCGCGTCGTGCATTCATTGGAGCGGATGGGGGTGGCCGAGTTGCGGAACCGCGCGGACCAAGCCCGCCGCATCATCCGCGAGAATGGCGTCACCTACAACATTTACGCCGACGCTCAGGGCACGGAGCGCCCTTGGGAACTGGACATTGTCCCGTTGATCATTCCGCCCGATGAATGGGCGCATCTTGAGGCTGCGCTCATCCAGCGGGCCACGCTGTTCAACCGCATCCTCTGCGATCTCTACGGACCGCAGAAGCTGCTCCAGGAGCGCCGCCTGCCACCACCGCTGGTCTATGCCAATTACGGGTATCTCCGCCCGCTGCATGGCGTGGACGTGCCTGGCGGCGTGCGGCTGGTGCTGCACGCCGTCGATCTGGCCCGTTCACCCAACGGACAATGGTGGGCGCTGGCGGACCGCACCCAGGCCCCGTCGGGCGTCGGTTACGCGCTGGAAAACCGCATCGTGCTTTCGCGCATTCTCCCGGACGAGTTTCGCGATTGCCAGGTGCTCCGTCTCGCGCTGTTTTTCCAGCAGCTCCGCGACACGCTGCGGAAACTGTCCCCGCGCAATCACGAATCCCCAAACATCGTCCTGCTCACGCCCGGCGAGTACAACGAAACGTATTTCGAGCAGGCATACCTTGCGCGCTATCTGGGTTTCACGCTGGTGGAGGGCAATGACCTGACCGTGCGCGACCGGAAAGTCTTCATCAAGACACTGGAGGGTCTGCAACCGGTGGACGTGATTCTGCGCCGCGTCGATGACAGCTATTGCGACCCGCTGGAGCTGCGCGCGGAATCGCTGCTCGGCGTGCCCGGTCTGGTGGAGGCGGTGCGCGGCGGCAACGTCACCGTGGCGAACTCGCTCGGTTCGGGTCTCGTGGAAACGCCCGCGCTCATGGCCTTCCTGCCCGGTCTTTGCGAGCATCTGCTGGGGGAAAAACTGAAGTTGCCGTCCGTTGCCACCTGGTGGTGCGGACACCGGCCCGAATTCGACTACGTGCGCGAGCATCTCGAACAGGTGGTGGTGAAGCGCGCCTTCGCCTCCATGCAGGGCGAGCCGGTCTTCGGCGAGAAGCTCACCGATTACAAGCGCGGCACGCTGCGCGAGGAGATGGCGCGCGTGCCCTACCAGTTCGTCGGCCAGGAACAGGTGGAGCTGTCCAGCGCGCCCGTCTGGGCCGATCACGAGATGGTTCCGCGCCCGCTCGTCATGCGCGCGTTCGTGGTTTCCACCGGGGACGGCTACGCGGTCATGCCGGGCGGGCTGACGCGCATCTCCCAATCGGCGGAGAACCCCATCGTCTCCATGCAACGGGGCGGCGGCAGCAAGGACACCTGGGTGCTCACGGACGGGCCGGTCAACACCTTTTCGCTGTTGCGGCCGCCCACCCGCGCCATTCGCCGCGAGTTGACGGCGGCGGAAGTGCCCAGCCGGGTGGCGGACGATCTGTTCTGGCTCGGCCGCTACGCGGAGCGCCGGGAGGGCACGCTGCGCCTGTTGCGCTGCGCGGTGCGGCAGTTGAGCGGTGAAACCAGCGCCGAACAAACCCCGGAGCGCTCCGTGCTGGTGAAGATTCTGGTCGGAGTCGGCCTGCTGCCCGCCGACGTGCCGGCCGCCGCCGCGCTGGAGGAAGTCGAGAAGGACATCCTTTATCTGATCTACAAGGCGAACCGTCCCGGCAGCATTCCGGGCGTCATCGGTTCCATCCGCCACACCATGACCGGCGTGCGGGATCGTTTGTCCGTCGATACCTGGCGCATCCTCGCCCGGCTCCAGACACATGCCCGCACCCGGCCGCATCGCAATCCGGTGGCGGACGCGCTCGATTTGATCGACACGCTGATCTTCGATCTCGCGGCCTTCAGCGGCATGGAGATGGAAAACATGACGCGCGGCCACGGCTGGCGTTTTCTCGACGTGGGCCGGCGGCTGGAGCGCGCCCTGCACCTCACCTGTCTGCTGGAGGCCGGGTTGCTCGCGGACTCGAACTCCTCCGCGATGCTGGAATCACTTCTCGAGATCGCGGACAGCTCCATCACCTACCGCCGCCGGCATCTGGCGCAAGTGCAGCTTCACGGTGTGCTGCAGCTATTGCTGAAGGATGAGACGAACCCCCGCGCCCTGGCCTTTCAATTGTGCGCCCTCCGCGATCATTCGAAAAACCTGCCCGTGGCACCGATGGCAGGCTCCGGGGAGATGGAGGGTGCGCTGGTGGCCCGTCTGCTGGACCGGATCCGGCATCTGGAAGTGGTGGAGTTGGCGGAGGCGCAACAACGCGGGGACGCGGCCGCATTTCAAAAGCTGGTGATCGACATCAAGGCCGGCCTGGCTGGTTTGTCCGACACTCTCACTCATCACTACTTCAGCCATGTCGCTCCGCAGGTGAGTTGAACCCTCGTGCGCTACCAAATCCGACATACCACCACGTACGAATACGCCGAAGCGGTGACGCTGGCCCACCACATTCTGCGGCTGAAACCGCGGGATGACGTCCGCCAGCGTTGCCTGAAGCACGGGGTTCATGTCGATCCCCAGCCCTCCGTTCTGCAATCCCGGTACGATTGTTACGGCAACCTTTTTTCCTTTATTTCCGTGTCGGGAGACCATACGCGCTTCACCGTCGAGTCCACGGCTGATGTGGTCACGACGCCCTCCGTCCTGCCCGCCGCCGAAGACACCCCCGCGTGGGAACAGGTGCGGGATCAGTTCATGGGCGACAGTCAGCCCGAGAACACGGCGGCGTGGGAATTCGTCTTCCCGTCTCCTTCCGTCGGCCGCCATCCGGAGTTGCACGCTTTTGCGGCACCCTCCTTCACGCGGGATCTTCCACTTTTCGAAGCCGTCCGGGATCTCACCGAGCGGATTTTCAAGGAATTCACCTTCGACGACACCGCCACCACCGTGGCCACTCCGCTCAACGACGTGCTCAAACTGCGGCGCGGCGTCTGCCAGGATTTTGCGCATCTGGAGATTGGCTGCCTGCGCGCGATGGGCCTGCCCGCCCGCTACGTCAGCGGTTACCTCGAAACGGTGCCTCCACCGGGGAAGGAACGGCTGGTGGGCGCGGACGCCTCGCACGCCTGGGTCTCGTTCTACTGCCCCGGCTCTGGCTGGATCGACGTGGACCCGACGAACAATCTCTTTCCCTCCGGCCGCCACGTCACCGTGGCCTGGGGCCGCGACTACCACGACGTCAGCCCCATCCGCGGCGTGCTGCTGGGCGGCGGCGCGCACGACGTCAAGGTGGCGGTGGACGTGGTGCCGCAACCGGAATCAGCCGCGCCCCGACCGTAGCCACCACCAAACCGGACGCTCTGAAAACAAGTCACGTGGCGATCCTCTTGCCAGTGCATTCGAAAACTTTCACGATCACTGACATCGAAATGAATTCCGGCAACTCCTCAGACACCACAGGCAATTCGCCTTCGGCCAATGACAAATGGATTTTCGAAGGCATCATCGCCGCGTTGAAGAACGGGAGCGTTGCTGCGGCAGCTTGAATCAGTAAGGCATTTGGAGATGAACGTTGATTTTACAGCGCCTGCGAATTCGGGTGTGGTTTGCTACTTGAGAGTCAGTGCTTCATCTCCAGACGCCGTCTCGCTCGCTCGCTCGAAGGAGAGCTGCGATCCCGAATCAGTTGCTGACCCATACTGCAACTTAGGCACGCATCCCGACCTTGTGGGTTGGTTGTGGGATGAATTGACAGCCAAGCTTCCCGAAGTCTGCAAATGGGTGGTTTACGGTGCCCCAGTTCTGGTCAACCCAAAATCTGGAATCATCTTTGGCTTTGCCGGCGGCACGCACACCTACGGTTTGCGACTTCCACCAAGTGCAAGAGACGACGCCATCAAAGCAGGCTGCAAACGAATTTCGAAATATCCAGCACTTCGGATCAATTCGTCCGAAATGAATCGACATGACTTGGGCGAAGAATGGATATCCGGCCAATTTCAAGCGTGCGAAAGGGATTGGTGTCTTGCCGCCTACAATTTTTCGAAGTGTCACAGTAACCAAGAAATGATTTTCCATTCATGACCGAACCCGCCATCACTCCCGAACTCGTCGCGAAGCACAACCTCACGCCGGAAGAATACGCCCACGCCGTGGAAATCCTCGGCCGCACGCCGACCTACACCGAGCTCGGCATCTTTTCCGTGATGTGGAGCGAGCATTGCAGCTACAAAAACACCAAGCCGCTGCTCAAGACTTTCCCCACCAAGTCGCCCAAGATCCTCGTCGGCGCGGGCGAGGAAAACGCCGGCATCATTGACATCGGCGACGGCATCGCCATCGCGTTCAAGATCGAATCGCACAATCATCCGAGCGCGGTCGAGCCGTTTCAGGGCGCAACCACCGGCGTCGGCGGCATCGTGCGCGACATCTTCACGATGGGCGCGCGCCCGGTCTGCGCGGTGAACTCGCTGCGCTTCGGGCCGATCACTTCGGATGTCGCAGCGGACGTGAGTCCGCTCAAACCAAACTCCGGAAATGATCAGAGCCGACTCACGTCGGCTGCTACAAATGGAGAGGCTGACGCGCAGCTGAAAAACAATCGCCGGCTCTTTTCAGGAGTCGTTTCGGGAATTGCACACTACGGAAATTGTTTTGGAATTCCTACTATTGCTGGAGAGGTCTATTTCGACAAGACGTATCAGGGCAATCCGCTCGTGAACGCGTTCTGCCTCGGCGTTTTGCGCCATGAACAGATCACTCGCGGCGCGGCCAAGGGCGTGGGTAATCCCGTGTTCTACGTCGGCCCGGCGACGGGTCGCGACGGTCTCGCGGGCGCGGCGTTTGCCTCACAGGATTTGACCGAGGAATCCGCTGAGCAACAGCGCGGCGCGGTGCAGGTCGGCGATCCCTTCATGGAAAAGCTCGTGTGCGAAGCGTGCCTCGAACTGCTCGCCACCGGTGCGGTCGCCGGCATGCAGGACATGGGCGCGGCCGGTCTCACTTGCTCCACGTGTGAAATGGCTGCGCGCGCCGGCACGGGCATCGAGATCGAACTCGACAAAGTTCCGCAACGCGCACCGAACATGAGCAGCTATGAGATCATGCTGTCGGAATCGCAGGAACGCATGCTCATCGTCGTCCACAAAGGCCGCGAAGAGGAAGTGAAACGCATTTTCGACAAGTGGGATTTGCCGTGGGCCGAGATCGGCATCATCACCGACACCGGCCACATGAAAGTGCGCCACGGCGGCAAACTCGTCGTGGACATTCCCGCGAAGAAAATTGCGGATGAGTCGCCGGTTTACCATCGGGAGGCTGTCGAGCCAGCTTACATCGCGGAAGTGAAAGCATTTCGCCTAGATGGCATTCCCGACACGACCTATGCGACCCATTCGTCGAACGAGTCCCATGCGTCCTATGTTCTCAAAAAGCTGCTCGCCTTCCCGAGCATCGCATCGAAGAACTGGGTTTATCGCCAATACGATCATCAAGTGCGCGCCGGCTCGGTCGTGTTGCCCGGCAGCGACGCTGCGGTTATTCGGATTAAGTCGGACTCTTTGCCGGTGATGACCGCAGAGCTAGCGGCCAAGGTGGCCGGCACGCAAGTGCCCGAGAAACTCATCGCCATGACCGTGGATTGCAACGGCGGTTACGTTTATCTCGATCCGTACGAAGGCGCGAAAGCCGCCGTGGCCGAAGCGTGTCGCAACTTGGCGTGCTCCGGCGCAACGCCGCTCGGCGCAACGGACAATCTCAACATGCCCAGCCCGCTCAAGCCCGAGTTGTTCTGGCAGATCAAGGAATCCGTGCGCGGTCTCGCCGAAGGTTGCAAGGCTTTTAACGCGCCTGTGACAGGCGGAAACTGTTCGTTGTATAACCAAAGTCCGACTGGTCCGATTGATCCGACCCCAACCATCTCCGTGGTAGGGCTGATCGAAAAGCCAGAACACGTGACAACCCAGTGGTTCAAGGACGAAGGCGACGCCATCATCCTGCTCGGTGACGCCGTGGAAGCCACACCGTTGCAAGGCCTCGGCGGCAGCGCGTATTTGCAGGTGATCCACGGAAAGAAGACCGGAGCGCCACCCCGCTGCGATCTTGAAGTGGCGAAGACGCTGCACACCACGCTCCTCGGCCTGATCCAAAGCGGCCTCGTGAAGAGCGCGCACGATTGCAGCGAAGGCGGCCTGGCCGTCGCGCTCGCGGAAAGCTGCATCAGCCAGCTCATCGCGCGTGATACGCCGCGCTTGATTGGCGCAACGATTGACCTTTCTGCCGTAGCGGCGGTCTGTGACCGCCGAGAAAACGGCGACACGAACGACGGCGGTCATAGACCGCCGCTACAAGTCCGTCTCGACGCGTTGCTCTTTGGCGAAACGCAATCGCGCGTCGTCATCAGTTGCAAAGCACTTGATGCCGTGAAAGTCGTTGAGCGTGCCAAGCTCATGGGCGTGCCGGCGGTGCAGATCGGCAAAGTCGGCGGCGACAAGCTGACGGTGAAAACCGCCAGCGGCGAATTCACCGCCCCGCTCACCGAACTGCACGACGCCTGGTGGAACAGCATCGCCCGTGCGATGGCGTAATCACACGCCATCATTGCCAATTGTTTCAGTCGGGCAGGAGATGCGCGCTTCTTCCGCCTGAGCTATTTCTTCGGCAGTTTGTGGCTGTCGGAACACATACGAATAGCCGCCCTCGTCCTGCCGAGTGAACGACTTTGGCGCAATTTGTCGGCACAGGTCGCAATCAATGCAGGTGTTGTCCACATAGTATCTGCCAGGGACGTTCTCCGGCGTCTTTTGATTCTTGTCAGCCATAGTTTTGCCTTTCGCGGCAACCTTGGCGCAAATCGTTTATTGAGAGAAATTCATTAGTGGCATACACTGATGCGCAAGATGAATGACTTCCTTGCCACCCTGCCATTCGATCTCTACGAACTGTCGCTGTTTCATCTGGTGGTGAAGCACCGGAGCTTCACCAAAGCAGCGGAAGCCGCCGGCATCACCCAAAGCGCCATCACGCGGCAAATGCAAGGCATGGAAGACAGCCTGGGAATTGATCTGCTGGAGCGGACGACGCGAAGTGTACGAATCACCAAGGCCGGCGAGTTCTTGTTTCAAGAATCCAGCAAGTTGCTTGGCGACGTGGACCAGTCGCTTCGTCGTCTAAAGGAGGATTTTGCCAACGTAAAAAAGGAAATCCGCATCGGCGTTTCGCGTTCGATTTCCCCGGCGTATCTGCCGGGATTTTTTCACGCGAATCTGCGCCGCGGACTCCGGGCGAATTACCGCGTCGTCAGCCAGCCCAGCACTGACATCCTTTCCGCGCTCGAAGCGAACGAACTCGATCTGGGCGTTTTGTGCCCACCCTCACGACTGCCGCGAACACTGGTCGTCACGCACCGGTTTACCGATGCCTTCACCCTGATTGCAGGCGCGGAAACTGCCGTCGAGCTTCATCGGCTCACAAAGGCGGCCCGCGCCGGTTGGTTGCAAAAGCAACAATGGTTGTTGCTGTCGGAACCAACCAATACTGGGATCGCGCTCCGGAAATGGATGTGCCGCATCGGCCTCAAAACCGAACCCGCCATGCAACTCGACGGCTTTGACCTGATCATCACCTTGGTTTCGCTGGGCATGGGCGTCAGCTTCGTGCCGAAACGGGCGCTGGCCTTGTATGGTCGGAAGAAGTCGCTGGTCCGTTTGCCTTTCCCGGATTGCTTCGAGCGGCCACTCGTGGTGGTGATGCGACGACATCGCAAGCAGCCGGAGCACCTGGTTGAATTCGTAAACCATATTTTATTTTGAACCGCACCCCCTGCTGAAACAGCGTCAATCGATCGATGTATTAACTCGCGAGGTCACGGCACGATGCAGCGGTGACGAGACCTCCGCCGGTGCGATTCAAAATGCAAAAGGGGCACCTCGGATGGAGATCAAGCGCACATCGAGCCGCGATTCTGAGATGGACTTTCTGACCTGGCTCACTTTTTGGTTTCAGCCGGCAGGATCCCTCGGCCGTTGTCCCGCGCCGCGTTCCCGCAGCACTTTGCGGGTTGGCACATAGTGCGCGATGAACCGTCGTCTGAATTCTCCGAAAGTTTCCGACGCGAGGCTGTGGCGGATGTCCGCCATGAGTTTCAGGTAAAAATGAGAGTTGTGGACACTGAGCATCCGCAGCCCGAGGATTTCATTCACATTCAGGAGGTGGCGCAGGTAGGCCCGGGTGAAGCGCTGGCAGGCGAAGCACTCGCAGCCCTCCTCGATCGGGCGGAAATCGGCCTTGTTGAAGCCGCCTTTGATGCTGACCGCGCCCTGGGTCGTGAAGGCCGTGCCGTTCCGGGCCACGCGCGTGGGCAGCACGCAGTCGAACATGTCCACCCCGCGCGCGACCAGCTCGACGAGTTGAGCGGGGGTTCCAAGCCCCATCGCGTAGCGCGGCTGGCCGGCGGGCAAAAACGGCTCGGTCTGCTCGACGGCGAGAAACATTTCCGGTTCCGGCTCGCCCACGCTCACGCCGCCGATGGCGTAGCCGTCAAAACCGAGTCCGACGATGGCCCGGGCGCATTCCTCGCGCAGCGCGGCGTGCGAACCACCCTGCACGATCCCAAAAACGTGCTGGCCGGGCGCGCGGGGTTGTTCGCGGCATTCGGCGGCCCAGCGCATCGTGCGCTCGACCGCCGCCCGGACCTCCCGCGGTGTCGCGCCGTGCGGCGGACAATCGTCGAAGACCATTGCGATGTCCGAGCCGATGGTCCGCTGGATTTCCATCGATTCCTTCGGGCCGAGGAAGAGCAGGGAGCCGTCGAGATGGGAACGAAATTGCACGCCGTGCGCCTGGATCTTGCGAATCTTCGCCAGGCTGAACACCTGGAATCCGCCGCTGTCCGTCAGGATCGGCAGTGGCCAGTTCATGAACCGGTGCAGGCCGCCCGCCGCGCGCAGGATGTCCATGCCGGGCCGGATCGAGAGGTGGTACGTGTTGCCGAGGATGATGCGCGTGCCCATTTCGAGCAGCTCGCGCGGATCAAGCGCCTTCACGCTGGCCTGCGTGCCGACCGGCATGAAGACCGGGGTGTCGATCGTTCCGTGGGGGGTGGTCAACCGTCCGAGGCGGGCCTTGGACGTTGAATCGGTTTTCAGGAGATCAAACATCGGCAGGCTTGGATAGCGGCCAGCCGCACAAGCCCGGATATCCCAAGAACGAACGCATGGATGGCTGAGGCGGGAGCATAAAAACTGGCGACCCTACCGGGACTCGAACCCGGGCTACCTCCGTGAAAGGGAGGTGTCCTAACCGCTAGACCATAGGGTCGTCAAAGGAGGCGTGAATATAGAAAGCAAGGGCGGGTTGTCACGCAGGAATTGTAACCCAATCAAAGCGCGCTGACGGCGTCTTGATCTTTGTCGCCCGGCCGCCCCGCCCGGCATTCAATGCCTGGGACGGAGAATCACGGCTTTCTTGTCCGTGCCTTCGACTTCGACGCTGTGCGTTTCGATGTGGGGATCGTCCTTGAGCGCGTTGTGAACGATGCGGCGGTCGAAGGCGTTGAGCGGCTCCAATTCCACGATGTCGCCCCAGCGGCGGACTTTTTCGGCCGCGTCCTTTGCTTTGCGGACGATGGCCTCGCGCGCTTGGGCGCGATAACCGCCCACATCGACGGTGACCTTGGGGGCGTCCTTGTCTTGGCGGAAGATGAGCCGGTTGGTCAGGTATTGCAGATCTCCCAAGGTCTGGCCCTGGCGGCCGATCAAGCGGCCCGCGTCCTCGCATTTGACTTCGAGGGTGATGGACCCGTCGAAATTGTGCTCTTCGACCACGGCGTCGAATCCGGCGTGTTTCAGGAGTTCTTCGAGTATGGCTTTGGGATTGGCTGGCATAGAAAGCTCACAAGTCGGGATGAAAACGGACTCAGGCCGGGCGCTTCTTCGGATGCACGATTCGCACGGCGCCCGCCGGACCTTTGCCGGGGGGTGGGGCCGGCTGGGGCGGATTGGTCTTGGTCAGTTTCATCTGCGCAATCGATAACAAGTTGGAAACCGTCCAGTAAAGCGCCAAACCGGCGGAGAAATTGTAGAGAAAGACCACGAACATGAGCGGCATGTATTTCATGATCTTTTGCTGCATGGGATCCATGCCGGGCGAGACGGGTGTCAGGCGCGCCTGAAAGAACATGGTGGCCCCCATCAAAATGGGCATGGGGTTGATCGGGAAGCCGAGGAGCGGCAGCACGGCGATGGTGTCGGACTGGCTCAGGTCACAAACCCAGAGGAACTTCGCGCCCCGCAGTTCGATGGCGCTCTGGAGCATCTGGTAAAACCCGATGAAGACCGGAATCTGCAGGAGCATTGGCAGGCAGCCCCCGAGCGGGCTGACCTTGTTCTCCTTCATGAACTCCATGAGCTTCTGGTTCATCTTCTTCGGGTCATCCTTGTATTTCTCCTGGAGCGCCTTCATCTGGGGCTGGAGTTCGGCCATCCGTTTCATGGAGCGGGTGCTGGCGTTGGTCAGCGGCCAGAAGAGCAGCTTGATGATGACGGTGATGACGATGATGGCCAGGCCGTAGGAAAAGCCGAATCCGTGCAGCCCGTTCATGGAGAGGAGCAGCCCCTTGGCGAAGGGACCGAACCAGCCGTCGAAGCCCATGACTTTGTCGAGGTTGTTCGGCTGCCGGGAGAGGGAGTAATATTCTTTCGGTCCGGCGTAGAGGCTGTATTCGCGTTCGAGCGCGGCACCCGGCGCCAGGACGGTTTGGGGATAAGCCAGGGCGGCCTCCTGGCCGACGGGGTTGCGCAGGACGCTCCGTTGCGAGGCGGCGGCGGCTTCCTCGCTGGGCGGCGGCAGAGGAACGGAACGTCCCACCACCTGGGGCGCCTTCTCCGCGGGAACGGCGATGAGGGCGAAAAACTGGTTGTGAATCGCCGTCCAGACCACGTTGCTCGATCCCCGCCGAAATTCCGCGCGCGGTCGTCCCGGAATGCAGCCGAGTGTGTAATTCTTGAACCAGGCGTCGTTGATTTTCTCCGCGCTGTCGCCGTCGTACCATTCCATGCCCATGGTCAACGATTCGTCCTGCAGGGTCATCGGGGTCGAGGTGCCGGCGATGATTTCATGTCCCGGAATAGCCAAAGGCTGGTTGGTGCCGTTCTCGATCCGAATCAAGGCCGTGAGCAGGTGATTCGTTGAGACATGGAAGATCTTAATCAAACGCAGGCCGCTCGGGAGGATTTTTTCCGCCCGGATGCCCCCACGGTCGCGACGAAGCGCATACACGCCGTCGCCCACCAGCTCGGCCGGACCCGCCAGGGACATGACCGGGCGGGGCGCGCCTGCGTTCAATGAAGCCAGCCTGTTGGTATCCGCCGCCCGCCCGTTCCGGCAATCGACGGTGGCTTGGTAGCCCTTCAATTCGATCGATTTCAGGCCACCTCCGTGCGAAGTGATGGTAACACGCAGGTCGTCGCTCTCCAGTGTCTCAGTGCGCTCGGGACCGGCCGGTGTGGGCGGCACCGTCGTCGGAACGGCAGGGTTTGTCAGGGCGGACGCGGAGGAAATGGTCTCGACCCGGTTCGTGGCCGATCCGCCGAGCGTGATCGCCGTCACCTCGTTGGTCTGCGGAGCCGGGATGGGCGGGAAGATGAAGTTGGCCAGCTTCGGCAGCAAGAGCAGGAGCAGCATGGCCGCGCCGATGGTGATGATTCCTTTGCGATCCATACGCGGTCAGCAGGGGACGAGTTTGATTTCCCGCTTCACGGGATGAAAGCCCTTGTTGCCGGAGAGAGATGCGTCCGGGGCAAGGTCCGCGCTTTGAACTGTCGAACGCGGCGGGCCTGCCGTTCGTGTTACAACACTTCCAGCTTGTCCACCCATCCCGCTCCGGACAGGCAGGACGCCTGTCCGACAACCGGGTTTTTGAGAAGGCAGGTCTTGCGGCGAACGGGGGGTCTCCGGAACCGGATCATAACCGCATCCCCCCCACGGATGGCAGCGGCAGATCCGGCGCAGGGACCAGGCCGTCCCGCGCAGCACCCCGTGACGGCGAAGCGCCTCCGCGGCATACTCGGAGCAGGCGGGCTGAAAACGACAACGCGCGCCCGGCCCGAAAAGATAAACCTTCATTGGCGAGAGACACCAACGGTAGAGCCGGATTCCGGCGATGAGGAAATGACAAAGAAGGTTCAATGCGTGGGGCGGAGAAGACCGGCCTGGCGCATCAGGCTGAGAAAGTCCCGTTCCACGTCGCTGAAGGCCCGGTTCCCAATCGAAGGGCGGGCCACGAGCACGAGCGCCAGCGGGGACGCGAAGTCGTGCTGGTGCTGGCGGAAGGCTTCACGCATGAGGCGACGGGCGCGGGACCGGACGACGGCGGAGCCGATTTTGCGGCTGGTCACCACGCCCAGTTTTGAGCGCTGGTCCCGTGGGAGGCATGTCCAGTTGGCAATCAAGCAGCCTTTGACCGACCGGCGGCCCCGCTCGCGCATCCGCGCAAACTCGCGGGTCTGCTGAAGGCGCATCGCGCGGGGAAACCGCAGCCGCGGCGGAGCATCGTCGGGCATCCGGCGGCAATCAGACGGGCGTCAGGCGTTTGCGGCCGACCCGGCGGCGGTTGGCGAGAATGGCGCGGCCGCTCTTGCTGGAGTTGCGGGCGAGAAAGCCGTGCTGGCGTTTACGGCGGATCTTCGACGGCTGATATTGGCGTTTCATGTTCGGTCTCTGACAAATACCCGCGCTGGAGCGACCCGGAGCGTCGCGAAAAACAGACGAAGCCGTGGCATCCCGCTCGGTTGCGGAGGGCGGAGGATAACAACGGCCCCCTTCGTGTCAAGCGCACCACCGGCGCGCTTTTTTTGTTTCCCGGAAGCGGCGGCTGGATACATTGCCCCGCCGCCGGTGAGTTTTTGACCACGGTCAACCGTCGGCCGAAATCGAGATCCAACAGACGCATTCATCAAATGGCATGAAGACGACGATGCAAGCGGTGGGGGTGCTGCCACACCGGAAGGAAGTCCGGCTCCTCGACCACGCCCATCCCCAACTCCAGGAGGATCATCATGTCAAAGTGCGCGTCCTCGACGTCGGCATCTGCGGCACGGACCGGGACATCTGCTCGTTTGCCTACGGGTTCCCGCCGCCGGGCAGCGATTATCTGGTGGTGGGGCATGAGTCGCTCGGGCAGGTGGTCGAAGTGGGCGCGAACGTCGGGCGCTTCAAAGTGGGCGATCTGGTGGTACCGTCGGTGCGACGGCCGTGCCCGCGCGGTCATTGCCGGCCCTGCCGCGAGGATCGCCAGGATTTTTGTTCAACCGGGGAATACATCGAACGCGGCATCAAGGAACTGCACGGTTACATGACCGAGACCTTCGTCGAGGACGAAAAATTTCTCAGCCTGGTTCCGGCCGGGCTGCGGGACACGGCGGTGCTTTGCGAACCCCTCACCATTGCCGAAAAGGGGCTGACCCAGGCATTGCAAATCCAGCAGCGGCTTCCCTGGGGTGGAAACGGCACGCGGCCGGGGCAGGGTTTGCGCGCCGTCGTGCTGGGTGCCGGCCCCATCGGCATCCTGGGTGCGATGAAACTGGTGATCGAGGGATTTGAGACCATTGTCTATTCCCGTTCCCCCAAGCCGAACACCAAGGCCGAACTGGTCGAGTCCATCGGTGCCCGCTATGTCTCGATCAAGGACGTTTCGCCCGAGGCGCTGCCCGACGTGATTGGCAATTACGATCTGGTCTATGAGGGGGTGGGCCAGTCCGAGATTTCCTTCCAGGTGCTCTACCA
>VFQQ010003839.1_pt1 | contig 14036 bp, 16 predicted proteins | sample 3512341 | NCBI WGS metagenome assembly VFQQ01 (sample SAMN10412373, study PRJNA504923) | tailings metagenome | isolation source: Relicate 2 Philex TSF1 revegetated site | place: Philippines: Tuba, Benguet | collected 2017-08-29 | reverse complement strand
GGCGCGCATGCTTGCGGTCCAGCACCTGCAGGAAGCCGACGTTGACCCGCTGCGGGAAGCGCGGGTGATGTTCCAGCTTCGGTCCGAGCGTGTGCACCGGGGCGTCGTCGACGCTGTCGACGCGCAGCACGGCATGCGGGTTGCCCATCGACAGCGCAGCCAGTTCGACGCTCTGACCCTCGACCTCGACGCGATAGCTCAGCGCGGCCTGTTCGGCCTGGAGCGGCACCTGTTCCGGCTGCAGACGCGGCGCGCCCATGTTGACGCAGACCTGGCCGTCGTTCTGCACGCGCAGCTCGATCACGCCGCTCTTGGTCTCGACGCGAATGGTCTTCTTGGTGGTCAGGCGTTTGTCCAGCACGAAGCGGGCGAAGCAGCGCGCGCCATTGCCGCACTGCTCCACTTCCGAGCCGTCGGCGTTGAAGATGCGATAGCGGAAGTCCACGTCCGGGTGGCTCGGCGGCTCGACGATCAGCAACTGATCGAAACCGACGCCGGTGTGGCGGTCGCCCCACTGCTTGGCATGTTTGGGTTGCACGTGGGCATGCTGACTGATCAGGTCGAGGACCATGAAGTCATTGCCCAGGCCGTGCATCTTGGTAAAGCGCAATAGCATGACGTCGCCCTCAGGCCGGCAGCAGGCTTTCGCCGGCATAGAGCTCCTGGACGGTCTCGCGGCGACGCACCTCGAAGGCCTGCTCGCCGTCCACCAGCACCTCGGCCGCACGGCCACGGGTGTTGTAGTTGGAACTCATGACGAAGCCGTAGGCGCCGGCCGAGCGCACGGCCAGCAGATCGCCTTCTTCGAGCACCAGCTGACGATCCTTGGCCAGGAAGTCGCCGGTCTCGCAGATCGGCCCGACCAGATCGTAGCGGCGCGCCTCGCCGTCACGCGGCTGCACCGGCGACACGTCCATCCAGGCCTGGTACAGGGCCGGGCGGATCAGGTCGTTCATCGCCGCATCGACGATGGCGAAGTCCTTGTGCTCGGTATGCTTGAGGTATTCCACCTGGGTCAGCAGTACGCCGGCGTTGGCGACGATGAAACGGCCCGGCTCGAACACCAGCGACAGGTCGCGGCCCGCCAGGCGCTTGCGCACGGCGGTGATGTAGTCGCCGGCCAGCGGCGGCTGCTCGTCGCGGTATTGCACGCCGAGACCGCCGCCGAGATCCAGGTGCTTGATGACGATGCCGCGCGCGGCCAGCTTGTCGACCAGCAGCAGCAGGCGATCCAGCGCATCGAGGAAGGGCTCGAGGGTGGTCAGCTGCGAGCCGATATGGCAGTCGACGCCGATCACTTCCAGGTTCTGCAGCTCGGCAGCGCGGGCGTAGACCGCCTCGGCCTGCTCGATGTCGATGCCGAACTTGTTTTCCTTGAGACCGGTGGAAATGTACGGGTGGGTGCCGGCGTCCACGTCCGGATTGACCCGCAGCGATACCGGCGCCTTGACGCCCAGCTCGGCGGCGACCTTCTGCAGGCGCTCCAGCTCGACGCTGGATTCGACGTTGAAGCAGTGCACGCCGACTTCCAGGGCGCGGCGCATGTCATCGCGGCTCTTGCCGACACCGGAGAAGACGATACGGCTCGGCTCGCCGCCGGCAGCCAGCACGCGCTCCAGCTCACCGCTGGAAACGATGTCGAAGCCGGCGCCGAGGCGTGCCAGCACGTTCAGCACGCCAAGGTTGGAGTTGGCCTTGACCGCGAAGCAGACCAGATGCGGCATGCCGGCCAGGGCATCGGCATAGGCGCGGTACTGCGCCTCGATATGGGCGCGCGAGTAGACGTAGGTGGGTGTGCCGAAGCGCTGGGCCAGCGCGGACAAGGCGACACCTTCCGCGAACAGCTCGCCGTCGCGGTAGTTGAAGGCTTCCATGGGGCAGCTCCTGTCAGAGTTCGAAACGGTCTCGGCTGTTGCCGGCGTTGTCGTCGCCCGGCAGGTACAGCGGGCCTTTCTGACCGCAGCCGGCCAGCAGGCAAACGGCGGCGAGGAGCGCGAGGGTCAGTCGCTTCATGGGGCAGTCCTTGAAAATAAGCGTGAATTGCGCCGGAGTATACCGACCCCCCGCCACCTTGCCTATGCGCCAGGCGCCCGCCCGGCGGGGCGCTGGCCCAATTGGCGCCCCGGCCTGACGCGACCTCGCGGCGCATTTGCGGCGGCTTGAGTTAGCATTTCGCCAATACCCAGGAGGCTCGATGGACAATCCCGCGATTCTGGCCGGCTCGGTCTCGGTGGCCTACCTGCAGGGCCTGATCGACCACCTGCAACGCCAGGGCGTAGCCCCCGAGGCGCTGCTGGCACATGCCCAACTCAGCCCTGAAGCCCTGAGCCAGCGCGACCAGCGCATCGCTGCCAGTGCCTATCTGACATTGCTCGGTGAGGGCGTGCGCCTGACCGGCGATCTATGCCTCGGCCTGCACCTGGGGGAATCGGTGCGCCCGGGTTATTACGGCGTGCTCGGTTACCTGATCATGAGCTGCGCCACCCTGGCCGACGCGTTGCACCGCCAGGCGCGCTACGCCTCGCTGGTGGGCAACCTGGGCCTGGTGGTGCTCGATGACGAACCCGCCCGGCCCGGCTGCGAGCCGCTGGTCGCCCATGCCTGGCAGCCATTGCTGGCCCAGCAGCAGCGCCAGCTGAGCGAGGAGACTCTGGCCGGCTGGGTCAGCTTCGGGCGCTGGATCAGCGGCCTGGACATCGCCCCGACCGAGGTGCGTTTCCAGCATCCGGCGCCGGCCGATACCGCGGAGCACGCGCGCATCTTTCGCTGCCCGGTGCTGTTCGACCAACCCGACAATGCCCTGATCTTTCCCAAGCGCCTGCTGGCGGCGCCGCTGAACCAGGCCGATGCGCAGGTGCGCGGAATGCTCGATGCCTATGCCGATCGCCTGCTGGCCGAGCTCAATCGGGGCAATAGCGTGCTCGACCGCGCACGCCTGGAACTGGCGCGCCAGTTGCCTGAGCAGGGGCCGGACCTGGAAACCATCGCCGCCGCCCTGGCGCTGAGCCCGCGGACCCTGCAACGGCGCTTGCGCGAGGGCGGGCTGTCGTTCAGCCAACTGGTCGATGAAACGCGCCAGCAGCTGGTGCTGCACTATCTGCGCGACCCGGCGCTGGAGCTGGCGGAAATCGCCTTTCTGGTCGGCTTCAGCGAGCCGGGCTCGCTGGCACGTGCATTTCGTCGCTGGACGGGAACGAGTCCGGGCGAGTACCGTCGCCACCTTTGCGCCTAGGCCAGGCTATTCTGGCCTGGCATTCACCGCTAATTTTCTGCAGTCGCTGCATCTAGTGAGGACACCCCGATGAGCCTGAGCGAAGCCCGCTTTCACGACCTGGTCGATGCCACCCAGCAGGCGGTGGAGGACATCTTCGACGACAGCGGTCTGGACGTCGATCTGGAGAACAGCGCCGGTGTGCTGACGGTGCGTTTCGACAACGGCAGCCAGCTGATCTTCAGCCGCCAGGAGCCGATTCGTCAGCTGTGGCTGGCCGCGCGCTCGGGTGGCTACCACTTCGATTACGACGAGGCCGAAGGTCGCTGGATCTGCGACAGCAGCGACGAGCAACTGGGCGAGATGCTGGTGCGCATCACCCTGGAACAGTCGGGCGCCGAGCTGGAGTTCGATGAGCTCTGATGCCACGCAAAGGCCGCTGGAGTCGCCGTGCCGGCGCCAGTGCTGCCTGGACGAGCATGACCAGTGCCTGGGCTGCGGCCGCACCCTGCAGGAGATTCTCGACTGGGGCGCGGCCGACAACGAGCGGCGCCGCTTGATCTGCCAGGCGGCGCAACTGCGTTTGCAGCAGCGCCGGCAGGGCCATTGACCCGCCAGTCTTGTTTATTTGTCCGGCTGTGTTAGGGTCGACAGAACATTCAGCTGAACCCCGCCTTCGGGCGGGGTTTTGTTTTTTACGGCTCATGCGAGGAGATCGCCCGGCATCATGAACAGCGCACCTACCATCACCATCACCCGCCTCGATCTGCAGCGTCTGGAGCGCCTGCTCGACAGCCTGGACGAGTTCGGACCCGGCGCGGCAGCGCTGCAGGCCGAGCTGGATCGTGCCGACGTGGTGGGGCACGACGAGGTGCCGGCCGGTGTGGTGACCATGAATTCGCGCGTGCACTGCCGCGAGGAAAGCAGCGGCAAGGACTACCACCTGACCCTGGTCTACCCGCAGGATGCCGGTGGCGAGGGCACGGTGAGCATTCTCGCGCCGGTGGGCAGTGCACTGCTCGGCCTGTCGGTCGGTCAGCACATCGACTGGCCGGTGCCGGGCGGCAAGCAGCTCAAGCTGACTCTGCTGGCCGTCGAGTACCAGCCGGAAGCGGCAGGCGAATACGACCGCTGACGCGCTGCTGCGTCTGGACTAGAGTGAGGTTTCCAGCCTTCGGCAAGGAAGCCTCGCCATGTCCAGTCTGCCCCTGTACTTCCCACCCACCTACCAGCTGGCGCGTGCCCTGCGCTGTGCCGAGCTGGTGATGCTCGCCTACGATCAATACGCGCAGTGGCTGGCGCAGCAGCGCCCGCGCGACCCCCGGCACTTTCACTGGCAACCGCCGCAGCAGACCGGCCTGCAGCTGTCGGCGCCGATCTGGAGCATTCTCAGCGAGTGGTACGTGCTCGACGAGTCGGAGCCGTTCGGCTTCGCCGCGCGCGATGCGCAGGGCGACTGCTATCTGGTGTTCCGCGGCACGGAGTCGGTGCAGGACTGGCTTGACGACCTCGACCTGGATCAGCGTGCCTACCCCTGGCAGGGCGGCGGCGGCCTGGTGCACGACGGCTTCCTCAAACTCTATACCTCGCTGCGCGACCAGGCGCTGCTGGCGCTGGAGAGCCTGCAGCCGCAGGCCGCGCTCTGGGTCTGCGGCCACAGCCTGGGCTGTGCACTGAGCAGCCTGGCGGTGCCGGACCTGCGCCGGCGCTGGCCCTTCCTGGCGCTGCAGCACTACAACTTCGCCAGCCCGCGTCTGGCCTCGCCGGCCTTCGCCAACTATTACAACGCGCTGGCCGTGCCGACCTATCGGCTGGTCAACGACAGCGACCTGGTCCCCGAGGTGCCGCCGGCGGACAGCGACGGCTGGCTGTATCAGCATCTGGGGCTGGCGGTGACCTTCACCGCCAGCTACGCCGGGGTGGCCGACAATCACAGCATGGGCGACTGCTATCTCTACGCGCTGAACAATCCGCAGTCGCCGATGCGCGGCTAGCCGGCGAAAGTAGCGTGGCTAGGCCTGCTGCAGCGCGGCATTGAGGGCATCTTCCAGCTCGTTCTTGTAGCGCAGGTAGTGCACGGTCTGCGCCTGTTGCCCGGCGAGCACGGCGGAGAGATCGAGGTCGGTGATGTAGCAGGGGTAGCGTTCGCCGCCGGCGCGCTGGGCGAGGATGTGCTGAGCCACGGCGCGATACAGCTCGCGGCCGTACTCCAGTTCGGAGAACTCGCGGTGGTTGCAGTACAGCGTGACATGGCGCTGGCGCCCGTCGCCCGGCTCGACGATGGCCTGCACGTCATAGAACGGGTGGCTGACCTGCGACTCGGGGGCCGGCCTGCGTTCCAGGCGCTGGGCGCGCAGCGGTGCAGCCGGCAGCAACTGGTAGTAGAGAATTTCCAGGGGCGGCTGGTTGTCGCTGCCATCGAGCGGCAGCATGGCGTTGCGCCGATACAGCAGCGACTGCAGGAAGCGCTGCAGGGGCGTGAGCAGGCTCTGCTCGTCGCGAAACGGCAGGCGCCGGCGCCACAGGGCATTGTTCTCGTCAAGCAGGGTCAGCTCGGCCTCGCCGCTGGTCTCGTGCAGGCGGTAGAACACCTGGATGCATTGCGGCCGGCCCATGGGCAGGATCAGCGCCAGGTCGTCGCCCTCCAGGGCATGGCGATCGAGCCGCAGTGGACTGTAGAGCGCCTGCTCGGCGCCCAGGTGAGCGAGCAGTGCGGGCAGGTCGCCCAGGGCGGTATGGCTGACCTGGCCGGGCGTGAGCTGCAGCACGTGATAGTGCTGGCGCACCTGCACCAGGTAGCGCGACTGGCGCCCGTCGGCATAGCTTTCGAGCAGGTCGCGCAGCAGCTCCTCGACCCGTTCGGCGATGGGCTGGGCGCGGTTGCGGCAATAGCAGCGCACCACCACCTTGGGCTGCGGGCCGCCCGCCGGCAGGCTGTTGAGCAGGTCACGCAGACAGTCGAGCAGGGCGTCCTGGCCGTCATAGCGGCTGACCTGCAGCTCGTTCCAGCTGTTGAGCACGACCTGATCGAGGGTCAGCACCAGGTTCTCGCGTACCCCGGAATAGCCCAGCGCATCGGTGCGCCCGGTGGTCATGTGCACGTTCATCTGGCTGTGCTGCCTGAGCGGGTCGACACCGACGTTGACCAGCAGCAGGACCTGGCCAGGCACGCTGGCGCGCAGCAGGGCGGCTTCCTCCACCGCCTGCAGGGGCAGGGGGAAAGTCTGCTGCAGGCTGCCGATCAGGTTGGACAGCTCGTACTCGGTGAGGTCGCTGGCGCCCGGGTGCAGCGACAGGCGCGTGCTGCTGTCGATCACGCCGTTGCGATGGCACCAGGCGAGCAGTTCGATCAGTTCGCGCGAACGCTTCAGCGGGGCGAAGTCGCCCCACTCCTGAGCCCCCACGCTGCCGTTGAACAGCGCCCAGAGGTATTCGTTCGGCGCTTCGGGGCTGGGGTACTGGACCAGGGTGAGGGTGTCCTCGGCCAGGTCCGGAGCGATACCGGGGTTGATGAACTCCACCTTGCCCGCCTTGCGCTCGAAGGCGGCATACAGGCGCCTGCCCAGTACGTTGAGGTCGCGATTGTTCAGCGAGCTGCCGGCCTGGGCGCTGCGCGCGAACTGCGAGAGGAAGCGATAGCTGTAGGTCAGCTCGTTGACCAGCACGCGGCGCTCGGCCGCGACCTGGCGTACCTTCCACTGGCTGCGGCTGTCGAGCACGCTGAGCTGGCGCGCGTGCCAGCCCCACTCGGCGGTCAGGCGCTCGAGCAGCAGGCGCTGCCAGCTCTTGGCGCGGCCGCGGGTCGGCGGGCGGCTGATCTTCTTGTTCACCTTCAGGTACAGGCAACGGCGGATCAGCTCGAGCCGTTCCAGGTCGCCACGGGCGCTGAGGTATTCCTCCAGGCGGCGGTAGACGACGATGTAGGGGTCCAGTTCGTCGAGATCCAGACGGCCTTCGAACACCGCCTGCTTGAAGCGCAGCGCCAGGCATTCGACCTTCGGGTGCTCGCTGGCGTAGACCTCGGTGAGCAGCAGCTTGAGCGCGGACTTGTACGGCGACTCGATGCCCTTGTACAGCTGCCACATGCCCGCGCCGATGAACTCCTCCGGCGGAATGCGCGCCAGATGACCCAGATCGAGCACGTCCTCGGCGCGCACGAAACGCTTGCTCAACAGGGTGCGGCAGTAATCCTGGTAGCGCGGCTCCTCGTAAACCGGCACCAGCCACCAGATCGGCGTGCGTCCGCCGAGCCAGATGGCGGTGCGGTAGAACTCGTCGAGCAGCAAGTAGTGCTGGGTAGTGCCGCAGTCGTCGGAGGTCAGCTGCGCCTCGCGGGCGCCCTGGGTGAAGCGCTGCGGGTCGACCAGGAACACATGCACCTCGGCACCCTGGGTGGCGGCCCAGCTTTCCAGCTGATCGCACTTCTTGCGCAGGTCCTGCAATTGCTGGGCGGTGAGGTTCGGGGCATGGCACAGCCAGAGGTCCATGTCGCTCTGCTCGGCCTGCGCCACGGTGCCCAGACTGCCCATCAGGAACAGCCCGTGCAGCGGCGCGGCACCCTGGCCGCGGCGTGGCTTGTAGACGAAGGAGCGGGTCAGACGCTGCACTTCGGCGAGGCTCTCGTCGTCCGGTTCGAAACCGCTGAGGCCTGCAGGCGTGCTGGCCGAGACGTAACCCGGCAGCAGCGGATGGTTGACGTGCAACAGCAGCGGCAACAGCTTGAGCACCAGTTGCTGGCGCGTGGACAGCGCCTCCACGGCGCGCAGCAGGCGGCCCTGGTTGATCTGCAGAAAGCGCGCGCGCAGCTGCGTCAGCACCTTGCGGTCGATGCCGTCATCGATATCGGGGCGTATTTCCAGCGTGCGCGTCATGCTCGAACTCTACCGGGGATGAGGCAAGCCTATCAGCGGCGTGCTCGCCAGTGCAGTGCCTGGACGCTATATCGCCCGCCGAATCCGCCCCTTTAAGGGCGGCCGACGGGCGTCGCGGATTAAGCGGGGGTGGTCTGGCGGGTCGAGAGGATGGTCAGCAGGGCTTGCGCATGTTCGGCGGCATCGATGCCCAGGCTGGTCAGGTAGCCGCCGTCGGCCTGGCTGACCAGGCCCTTCTCGTACAGGCGGGTGATGGCGCCCTGGGCCTTGAACGAGGCGTTGTTGTGCACCTTCAGCCCTTCCTGATGATTGTCCAGGTTGTACAGGGCGAGGATTTCCAGCTCGTCGATCAGTTCGGCAGTGAATGACTTCATGGCGACTCCGGCTTGTTGTTATGGCTCTGGCTCAGTGTAGAGGATGTGCCGCGGCTTGCCCGGCGAACGGCCGCCTACTGGTCGTCGTCCGCTGCCTCTGCCGGTAGCTCGGGCAGTGCACGCAAGGCCTGCTCGTACCAGGCGCCATCGAACGGACGGTCCTCGCGCAGCATGGCGTCGACTTCATGAGCCAGTACCAGCGCCATCAGCTCGAGAATCTCCTCGCGCTCATAGCCGACCAGCGTCAGCTTGTTGTACACCGCCTTGGCGGCAGCCGGTTCGCCGCTTTCCAGCTGATTCTCGATGGCCTGGATCAGCGTGGCTTCGGCGAAGTCTTCGTCTTCCTGGTCGGGGTTCTGGCTCATGATGGCTCGTTTCTCGTGAATGTTCAGTCGCAGGGCTCGCCGACGCCCTTCAGGCTGAGCTTGAAGAACTGCAGGCGGAAGCCGGAGTTCGCGGCTCGCTTGCAAAGGTCTTTGTTGAAGGAGCGGTACTCGGCGATGAAAATCGGCTTGCCCTGGCTGCGCATGTGGCTGTAGCCAGCGCATTCGTTGTAGCGGTAGCAACTCTCGTTGATGGCGAAGTCGAAGTGGTCGCCGAGCTCGGGCAGCAGTTCCACCGCATTCTTCAGACCGATGCTCAGGTCACGTTTGTGCGCTTCGCTGGCCAGCCAGCGATTGAAGTCTATTTGCTGGGCCTGCGTCAGGCCAAGGCCGTTGTCATTGCTGTAGCCGTCCACATTGTCGGGGTCGACCCCATCGCAGCCCTTGTCTACGGCCAGATCCAGGCGTTTGGTGAGCAGTTGGCGCACGTCGTCGCGGCGATAGTCGAGCCAGCGCTCGCCGGCCCAGTCGGGCAGTGCCTTGCCCAGGGCCTCCTTGGGATAGGCCTGGGCATCTTCGCGCCAGTCTTCCCAGGTGCCCGCGCTGAAATAGCAGATCACGATGCGCCCACCCGCCTTGAGGTTGGTGATGGTTTGTTTCGGCGTGTCGTATAGATCGATGTCGTAGACCAGGCGATTCGGCATCTGCAGCTTGCCATCGAGCTGCATGTGCCAGGACGCATTGGCGGGAATGGTGGCCGGAGTCGCAGCAGTGAGTGCCGGGGCGACAAAGGCGAGCAGTGCAAGTAGGGTGCGCATGATGATCCGGGGGGTAGGGGGTGCTCAGTAACCTTAGGCCAGGGTTGTTAGCGCAGCCAGGCGCTCGTTCGCTCAGCCAGCGGCAAAGTCCAGCAGCGCCTGGCCGGTCAGGCGGTAGATGGTCCACTCGCTCTGCGGGCGGGCACCAAAGGATTCATAGAACTCGATGGCCGGGGTGTTCCAGTCCAGCACCGACCATTCGAAGCGGCCACAGCCACGTGCCACCGCCAGCTGAGCCAGGTGACGCAGCAGCGCCTTGCCCGCCCCCAGGCCGCGTGCCTCGGGGCTGACATACAGATCTTCCAGGTACAGGCCGTGCTTGCCCAGCCAGGTGGAGTAGTTGAAGAAATACACCGCGTAGCCGATGGGATGGCCGTCATGCTCACAGATGAGGCCGTGGGTGGTGCTGCCCTCGCCGAACAGGCTGTCGCGGATGCCGGCGGCATCGGTCTTCACCTCGTGCTCGGCCTTTTCGTAGATGGCCAGATCGGTGATGAAGCGCAGGATCAGTTCGGCGTCGTCGGGGGTGGCGGGGCGGATGTTTAAAGGCATGGAATGTCTCGTGGCAGTGTTCAGCTGTAAGTGACGGTCAGCCACGTCAATGGCAGGCCAACCAGGCAGAGGAAACCGAATGCGGCGACCCAGGCGCTGCGCGAATCCATGGGGTCGGCCACGCGCAGCGGCAGCTTCGGGTAGTGGCCCAGCGTCAAAAGACGTAGTGTCAGCCAGCCGGTGGTGTAGAAGACGTAGCCGATGATGATTTCAAGCACGATCTCGGCGAGTAGCGCCAAGCTGCGCAGCAACAGTTCTGCCATGGGAACTCCTTTTCCCGGGTTTCTCCTGGCCGCCGCTTAGCGGCTAGCCAGCAGCTCGCGGCCGCGCATTACCGCCGCACGCACCTGCGCCGGTGCGGTGCCGCCGATATGGTCGCGGGCATTCACCGAGCCTTCCAGGGTCAGCACGGCGAACACGTCCTGCTCGATCTGGTCGCTGAACTGGCGCAGCTCGTCCAGGCTCATCTCGGCCAGGTCCTTGCCGCTCTGCACGCCGTACTTCACCGCGTGACCGACGATCTCGTGGCAGTCGCGGAACGGCAGGCCCTTGCGCACCAGGTAGTCGGCCAGGTCGGTGGCGGTGGAGAAGCCGCGCAGCGCCGCCTCGCGCATGATCTCGCGCTTGGGCCTGATCGCCGGCACCATGTCGGCGAAGGCGCGCAGGCTGTCGCGCAGGGTATCGGCGGCGTCGAACAGCGGTTCCTTGTCTTCCTGGTTGTCCTTGTTGTAGGCCAGCGGCTGGCCTTTCATCAGGGTCAGCAGGCCGGTCAGGGCGCCGAACACGCGGCCGCTCTTGCCGCGCACCAGCTCGGGCACGTCCGGGTTCTTCTTCTGCGGCATGATCGAGCTGCCGGTGCAGAAGCGATCGGGCAGGTCGATGAACTGGAACTGCGCGCTGGTCCACAGCACCAGCTCTTCGGAGAAGCGCGACAGGTGCATCATCGCCAGCGAGGCGGCGGCGCAGAATTCGATGGCGAAGTCGCGATCCGATACGCCGTCCAGGGAGTTGCCGCCCACGGCGTCGAAACCCAGCAGTTCGGCGGTGATCTCGCGCTGGATCGGGTAGGTGGTGCCGGCCAGCGCGGCGCTGCCCAGGGGCATGCGGTTGGTGCGCTTGCGGCAGTCCACCAGACGCTCGTAATCACGCGAGAGCATCTCGAACCAGGCCAGCAGGTGATGGCCGAAGGTCACCGGCTGGGCGGTCTGCAGATGGGTGAAGCCGGGCATGATGGTGTCCGCCTCGGCCTCGGCCAGGCCCAGCAGGCCCCGCTGCAGGCGGGTGATCTCGGCCAGGATCAGGTCGATCTCGTCACGCAGCCACAGGCGGATGTCGGTGGCCACCTGGTCGTTGCGCGAGCGGCCGGTGTGCAGCTTCTTGCCGGTGACGCCGATGCGGTCGGTCAGGCGCGCCTCGATGTTCATGTGCACGTCTTCCAGGTCGACGCGCCAGTCGAAGGTGCCGGCCTCGATCTCGCCCTGGATCTGCCTGAGGCCGCCTTCGATGGCGTCGCGCTCGGCGTCGGTGAGCACGCCGACCTTGGCCAGCATGCTGGCGTGGGCGATCGAGCCCATGATGTCGTGGCGGTACAGGCGCTTGTCGAATTCGACCGAGGCGGTGAAGCGGGCGACGAAGGCGTCGACGGGCTCGCTGAAGCGGCCGCCCCAGGATTGGTTGGTTTTTTCGCTGCTCATGGTTCGGGCTCTGGATCGGGCAGACCGCATCGGCGGCCGGCATGGCGGACAAAGTGCGTCGATAATAACAGGGTCGACGAGCGTTTCGCCGGGCCGTGTTCGCTGACGTGCGGCCGGCGGCGTTGTCGGCTGCTTCACACTTTCGTCGCGAAGACGGCATTTCGGTGCTTTATTTTGTCCGGCTGGAGCCGTCTCGCTTGCCGGCTCGCAGGGCGACACGGAAACTGCGTCGATGCACACACAATCGCTTGCCAAGAACAAACACAACGCCGCTATCGACGACTTCTTCGTCCCGGAACTGTGCCAGCCCGAAGCGCTGCTGAGCATGGTGCTGCTGGCCGAGTTGCTGGTACTGGTGCTGGTACTCGCCGAGCCGATGACGCCGGGTTTCGACTGGGTGCGCCTGGCCCTGACCTCGCTGTTCGTGCAGTGGATCGTGCTGCTTTCGGCCGCCGTGCTGTGCCGCCTGCGGCCGCTGCTGGCCCGTCTGCGCCCGGCCCTGGCGGGCTGCCTGTGCTGCGCCCTGGTGGTGCTGCTGACCCTGAGCTGCACGGCGGTGGCCGACTACTACGACCTGGGCGGGCCGTTGCCGCGCAGTGGCGAGGTGAATCTTTATCTGCGTCACGCCCTGATCAGCCTGATCATGTCCGCACTGCTGCTACGCTATTTCTATCTGCAGAGCCAATGGCGCCGGCAGGAGCAGGCCGAACTGCGCGCCCGCATCGAATCGTTGCAAGCGCGGATTCGCCCGCATTTTCTGTTCAACAGTCTCAACAGCATCGCCAGTCTGGTCACGCTCGACCCGTACAAGGCCGAGCAGGCGGTGCTGGATCTGTCCGATCTGTTTCGCGCCAGCCTGGCCAAACCCGGTACGCTGGTGCCATGGAAGGAGGAACTGGAGCTGGCGAAACGATATCTGTCGATCGAGCACTATCGGCTCGGTGAGCGACTACAGTTGCAGTGGGAGGTCGATGGCGTGCCGGAGGATCTGCCGATCCCCCAGCTGACCCTGCAGCCTCTGTTGGAGAATGCGCTGATCTATGGCATCCAGCCACGCATCGAAGGTGGTCTGGTGCGGGTCGAAGCGGATTACCAGGATGGTGTGTTCAGCTTGTGTGTCAGCAATCCGTATGAAGAGCGGGGCGAACAGCACCCGTCGCGGGGAACGCACCAAGCGCTGAGTAATATCGATGCGCGTCTGGCGGCACTTTTTGGGCCGCGCGCGAGTCTCAGCGTGGAGCGCCGTGACGGCCGTCATTACAGCTGTCTACGCTATCCTTGTGCGAGACTCACGCAGGAAGCCAGAGCAATATGAATGTCCTGATCGTCGATGACGAACCCCTTGCCCGCGAGCGCCTCAGCCGCATGGTCGGTGAGCTCGAGGGTTACCGGGTCCTGGAGCCCGCCGCCAGCAACGGCGAGGAAGCCCTGACCCTGATCGATAGCCTCAAGCCGGATGTGGTCCTGCTGGATATCCGCATGCCCGGCCTCGACGGCCTGCAGGTCGCCGCGAAACTCTGCGAGCGCGAAGCGCCGCCGGCGGTGATCTTCTGCACGGCGCACGACGAATTCGCCCTGGAGGCGTTCCAGGTCAGTGCCGTTGGCTATCTGGTCAAGCCTGTGCGCCCGGAAAGCCTCAGCGAGGCGTTGAAGAAGGCCGAGCGGCCCAATCGTGTGCAGCTGGCAGCCCTGACCCGGCCGGCCGCGGAAACCGGCGGCGGCCCGCGAAGCCACATCAGCGCGCGCACGCGCAAGGGCATCGAGCTGATCCCGCTGGACCACGTGGTGTATTTCATCGCCGATCACAAGTACGTGACTCTGCGCCATGCGGGTGGCGAAGTGCTGCTGGACGAGCCGCTCAAGGCACTGGAGGACGAATTCGGCGACCGCTTCGTGCGCATCCATCGCAACGCGCTGGTGGCGCGCGAGCGTATCGAGCGCCTGCAGCGCACGCCGCTTGGGCATTTCCAGCTGTTCCTGAAAGGGCTGGATGGCGATTCGCTGGTGGTCAGCCGTCGCCACGTGGCCGGTGTGCGCAAGTTGATGCAGAGCCTTTGAGAGCGGCCGCAAGCTTCAAGCTGCAGGTTGAAAGCGAAAAGCTTTTGACGCGGGTTCTGCGCCGCCTTGCACACTGACTGGCCTGAAGCCTGAAGCCTGAAGCCTGAAGCCTGAAGCCTGAAGCCTGAAGCCTGA